>Ga0207646_10001404_pt1 | contig 29879 bp, 24 predicted proteins | sample KBSK5502metaG_FD_184343 | JGI IMG/M metagenome (GOLD analysis project Ga0207646, IMG submission 184343) | Corn, switchgrass and miscanthus rhizosphere microbial communities from Kellogg Biological Station, Michigan, USA - KBS K5-50-2 metaG... | ecosystem: Host-associated > Plants > Roots >... | reverse complement strand
CCAGTCCAGTATGCCATACCCGGCACCGGATGCTTCGCATTTTAATGAATACATTTCACGGAACCATCACCCTCGTAGCAGCAGGTCAAGAGCGACTTCGCCCGCCTGCAGAGGCGTAAGTTCGGGCTAATGTGAAGAAGTAGGAGTCCTCCAGAGCCGTGTACGGTGACGCGCGAGGTGGCCTGAGGAGGCAACATGTCCGAGATTCGACACTGCCGACATTGCGCGGGCGACTGCCTCGGTGAGTGCTTGCTCGGCGAGGGCGGTCTCTGCCTACACGGCTGGAACGAGAAGGCCCCTCGGCAGTTCAGATGGCAGGTGCTGCTGTCCCGCAGGTTGTGGCACCGGGTGTTCTGGGGCTACCACTAGGTCGCGGCTCAGCGTCCCTCCAGCCAGTCCTGGGGCAGGAAAGCCAATGTTGCTGACCGCAAGCGAGATGGTACTGAAGCCATGCTCATGGGAGAGTCCGGCATGGATCCCGTTACGCGAGATGCATCAAGCGTGCCACGCCGCCCTTTCGGCTCCCCCCTTGAACGCTCACGCGCGCGGCTATGTCCGTTTGTTAGTCTTGTCCCCCTCCCCATGTACTTGCTGTCGACCTGATGTGGCGCCAGCGGCGATACAGGCACGTGGATAGTCCCGCGCGACACTAACCTATCGCCACCACCGACCACCAATGGTCACATGCATATTGGCTGATCAGGATGGCTAACGGCGCAGGCAGGCGCCGTGCCCTGCCGAGTTCGAGATGTACTTCGACTGCTGAGCCACGTCCAGTCCCTGGCAATCGACCGTCGGCGGAAGAAAGCCGGGCTCGTCAACTGCGTTGCGTATCACGGTAACGCCTCAGCGCATGGCGGAATGCCCTGATCGCAGCGGGATGACCCTCCAGCCGCCAGTCCTGATGGTACGGGCCAGCGTGCTGAGTTGCGTCGAACCACACGAACCCGAGCAAGCCATAGGCGCGGATCACCGAGAAAAGGTCCGGGATCTTCCCAGCCTGGCCGGCTAGTTCGCCCACCGCTGCCTCCGAAATCAGGATTGGCCGATTGGTGAACCTTCGCAATGCCGAAATTGTAGCTACGTAGGCGCTCGCAAAGGTTTGCTGAGGGAAGTACAGATAACCGGTGATGCCCACCCAATCGACGTACTTACGTCCCGGCCAATAGGCTCGCAGTGGCGCATCGCCTGGGCCTTCCTGGTTGGCTGTCCAGATCCACGTCACGTTCCGCGCCCCAGCGCCCCGGAACAGGGTCACCACATGCCGCCACGCGGCGATCCATTTGGCGGGGTGAGCATGCGTCCAGCCCCACGGGTACCAGTTGCCGTTCATCTCGTGTGCAAACCCCAGTAGAACCGGATATCGGTATGCAGCGACCGCCCGTGCGTAGGAAGCCAGGTAGGCGTCGGAGCGCCCGGATGCTATCGCCGCCATGCTGATATGCCATGGCTCCATCTGGATAAATGGGATCGCCTGGTGCGCGCGGGCCTGGTTAGCGAAGCGGACCTGGAAGGAGTCGCCCCAGCCGCTGTAGTACAGGACGAGATCAGGCTGACGGCCAATCGAGCGCGCGAAGCGCTCGATTGGAGCGTAGCTTCCGGGGGCACCGCGCTCATATACGCCAAGATATGAACTCGGCCTGACTGAGAGCCTGACGCGCAAAGGCTCGGCGTGGCCCCCAGCACCGTGGCCCGCCCCGTTTACTGTTGCCTGGCGTTGCGGCGGTTCCGTCAGCGCAATAGTAGCTATAGAGATCACCGCGACGACAGCGATGCCAGTCGCAGTGACCGCGAGGGAGCCCACCCTGCCCTTCATGGGCGGAACCTCGTGCTCAGAGTCCCTCCTTCAAGTCGCGGCCGTCAATGCTGATCATGCGGCCCTTCCTGGAAATATCAGCCGTCCGAGGACCACCAGGTTCGCGATTCCAAGACCGAAGACGACGGCGAACCGGTCGCTATTGCTCTGGCACATCCGGTAGAGCGCCAGCACGAGCCACACGACAGCGAGCGAGCCATTCCAGGCACTGACGCACCAGAAGAACCGCCGAGTGGCGTCTGCGGGTCCGCGGGACGCCCTCCAAGACATGACCTTGCCCCGACTGTAGTCCCAGAGCGCGATCGTCTGTGCCCAGCCAACGGCGATCTGCAGCGGCCAGATCCGCGGCGAGTAGGGCGCGTTGTGCCAGAGCGGATACAGGATCGTACCGGTGACAATGGGGGGTACTAGCAATAGCGCGTTCCGAAGCTGGATCGCACCAGGGGCGAATGCAAGCAGCGTCACCGGAATTAGCGGGAGGAGCAACGTCCGCAGCGCTGAAGTAAGGTTCCACATCCAGCCAGCGATGTAGGGCAGGCGCGACCTGACTGGCATCGGGACCCGCCACATCTGGCGGGTCCAGACGAGCGATGTGGCACCGCAGCACCAGCGGTACTGCTGCCGCATGAACGCATCGAGGGAGGCGGGACATATTCCTGCCGCGAGCGGAACCGGGATGTATTTGAGCCCGTAACCTTGCCTGCGGGCATCGAGGCCGGTGTGCGAGTCCTCCGCGAACGGGATGAGGGTGAAACCATGGTTCGGCTCCAGCGCCTTACGGCGGTACACAGCGTTGGAGCCGACGCACAGCGCCGATCCGAACCGGTCGCGCGAGACCTGAACCGCCCGGTAGAAGATCTCAAGCACTGCACCAGCTCCGCGTTCCACCCAGGTCTGCTTCCGGGAAACGCGAAAGAATTGCGGGGTCTGGACGATCCCAAGGCTGGGGTTGTCCATATAGGGCAGCGTCTCGGCCAGGAAATTGGCGCGCGGCCGGAAGTCGGCATCGAAGATGACGATGTACTCCCCGTTGGTGCGCTCGAACGCGTAGTTCAGGTTGCCAGCTTTCTTGTGCTCGTGAATGGTGCGGCGCATATAGGCGAAGCCGACCGTCGCGGACATCTCCAGGACTTCGAAGCTGTCGCCATCGTCTAGGACGTAGGCGCGGGCGGGCCCAGGGTAGCCGCTGATCAGTTCGAAGACTCCGCTCCAGGTATTTCGGAGGACCTCGATCGGCTCACCGCAGACCGGAAGGAAGATATCAACCGTGGGATAATGGCGCGGACGCCATGAATTCACCAGGTGTTGATGTGCCGCGAGGTCGAAGCCGCGACCGCAGAAATTCACCGGCAGGCTGACAGCCTGGTAGGCGAAGTAGATCAGAGTGTAGGCGCCGAATAGGAGCGCAGCGGGCAGCGGAGTCGCGAAATTATCAAATTCCATAAGTGCCTGAGACAAGATTATGCATGCGGCGCTGATGAACAGGGCTGGCACCAGGGGCGCTAGTGCGCGTGGCGCATAGGAGCGTGTCTCGGCGTCATCCGGTGGCCGCGGCAGCACGAGGCCGTGCCAGCGATGACGCCCCTCAGCGGCTAGCAAGCTCAGCGTAGTCTCCTTGGCCTGTACTCCCAGACGATGAAGTTCCCGTCTTGCCATGGTGTGCGGCCGACCTCGACATAAGCGGGATCACTGCTGATTGCCCTGATGACCGGGCCGTCGTAAGGATCGCGCCCGTAGTCGTTCAGGGCGATGACCTTGAAGTAACCACTTCTGACAAAGGCCAGGTAGGGACCCGGGATTCCGTGACTACCAACCGGCGCTATGTCGATCGTGCGCCCGGAGGGAAGCCGAATGCTGTTCTGACCGGTGATTTCTTTCCATTGATAGCCGATCTTCAAGTAATATTCAAATATGGCGGGATTCTGCAGAAGCAAGGGCCCGTGGGTCTTTTTTATCATTGGACGAGCGATTGCCAGTACACGCGTGGCATTCGGCCACCCGTAGTAGAATCCTTGAGCTTGCGGATATCCAACTGCCGCACTGCAGGCGATGCTCGCGACGATTGCTGCAGCGGCGATTGCCCGGCTCGGCCAGTTGCCTGTCATCAGCTTGGACGTGACGTAGCCTGCGAGGATGGCCGCAAACCACGCGCCGTAATCGGTGTGTTTGATGAGCGACACGTCGGTGTGCAGGCGCGCCTGATTGAGCGGCGCGAGTAGCCCGGCTACGGCCAGGGTCACCGCAAGCGCGCGGCGGCCAGCATCCCGCTCGTGCCACCAGATGACAGCTAGTCCCGCCAAGGCAGTGATCGCGAGGATTCCCGTCCAGGACCACGAGTCATGCAGGACCGTCAAAGCGCCAGTTGTGCCGGACTTCCGGGCAAGGGTCGTCGAGGCTAGGCCGATGATGTAGTTGCGGTTGGCTATGGTCGCGAGCATCATCAGCAGCGCCAGCAGGATCAGCAGGTACGACGTAACGATGGCAGCTTGCCTGATGGCAGGCTTCCTGCGATGCGCAGACCAGGCGCTCGAAACAGCGGTGGCGATTACGACCGGATCCCAGAGTGCAGAGGCATACTTCGTCGCGTTTGCGAGCGCGAGAGCACCGGCTGCCGCCATTGCCCACCGGGTTGCGGCACTTTCCTGTGCGACGCGAACGGCGCACGATGCGGCGAGTGCCAGGAGCATCAAGGTCATCGCGTCGTAAGTGGCGAAGGCGCCCAAATGCAGCGTCGGCCCGAGCACAGCCCAGAGCCCTGCCGCATGAATCGCCGCCCGCTTGCCATAGAGCCGGGCAGTCGTGCTCCAGAGAAGGATTGTTGCGATGAGCATGAAGCAGCCCGAGAGCGCGCGGGCAGCAGCTAGGCCCCCGAGGCCGTCCGCGAGTGCTCCGATGGGCGGATAAATGACAGGCGAGCCCGAGAAATACGTGGCAAATGGCGGCAGTGGCATGCCGTGCAACACGTGCGCCCATTCAAGGTGGCCAGCCCACAAGTAAAGCGCTTCATCAGAAAATGCCGTATTGCTCTGCAGCAGCCTGGCGGACAGCACTGCCTGGACGCCAAGTAGGCAAAGCAGCGGCCAGGGTCCAGTGAGTAGTTGCGCCCACTGGATACCCTGACGTGGAACTTCCGTATTAAGCGCTGGATCAGCCGATGTCGGAGCCGTTGGCCTGATCACCGGGATCGTGATCGTGATCGCAGTTGCCTCTGCGAGCCTGATCAGGACGCTGATGCCGCGGGCCTGCCGGACAGCTAACGGCCCCAGCTCGCTTGCAGATTGCACGCGGTGCTGGATGCCAGATCCCGTGCTCACACACGCACCTCCTCCGCTGGCGGCGTAGCGGGCTCGGCGCGCGGCATCGCCTAAAGCCGTATGGGCCATGTGCGGGCCTTGCCACAAGCCGCTCGCACCCATCAAGACGTGCCTGTTTAATGCGCAGGGAAGAATTCAGATGCCAGGTTCTCGGCTCTGCCCGCGCCGCAATTTCGATGATTCATGTCAGACGTTGTCAGCCACTCTTCCATACGTCTCACAGCTGCGTTTTGATTTTTAGCATTTTCCTTGAAGCGGCATAGTGACCATTCTGGCTTATTGTTTTATTAGTTCTTAAAGAATTTAACTGGCTACAGCGGCTAATAGTAACGATCCGGGAATTCAATGCAAAGTCGACCAGGAGTTTGGGGGTATGGAAATAATGGTACGATTGGGTACCAAAGGGCCTGGCCAGAAGCCAAAGATTTGAGCAGGCGCATAGCGGCTGACCGGCGGCCGCGACTCATGTGGCGGGGCGGCCGGCGGCAGAGAACAGCCGCAGCCGGAGTTTCTCGGGTTCCCAGCAGCGTGCCGTGCCGGGCAGGGCGAGGATGGCCATCCACGCCACGAGCAGGCTGCACGGCGCGGCCCGGCTGATCATCGGCTGTTAGCCGGCGTAATCGGTGCTGTCGGCGGCCAGCGGATCGGCGGCAGTGCCTGCGGCGTGTATGGGTGCGCCACCCATATCCGGATCTTGCAGTGGGTGGCCCACCCATACATCGACTAGTCGGCCAGAGGTTGGGGTATGCCGAACTCGACGGCGTGGTGGACACCATCGCCGTCAGCATGGGGCTGCGTCGTCTGGCTGAAATATGCACCGATACACATCATTACGCGACGGGAGATCGCTAGCTTGACCGCCCGAACATACGCTGTTGGCGTGTTCCTGCTGCCTGGGACTACCCGATGACCGCCGGTACCGAGCACGCGGTGCACCGCATTGAGCGCGACCACTGCCTGTCGCCGTCGCGCACCGTGGACGCTCAAATCGGCGTAGCCCGCTATGGGCGTATGTTCCCGGACCTGCCTTCGCTGATCGCCGATGTGGGGGACTTGGAAACAGCCGGCAAGCCCGGCGGGGTGTGCGACGCGACTCCCGCGCTTGACGTGCTATCCGACGGCCACGACGACGCGGCCGACGCGGCAGGCTGGCCGTTCTTCGGGCAGTTGATCGCGCACGATGTAACCGCCGACCGCTCTCCCGTCGGGCCGGAGGCCGACATTGCGTCGCTGCGCAACGCTCGGGCACCCAAGCTGAACCTCGAGGTTGTCTACGGCGATGGTCCGGTCGGCGCCCCGTACCTGTACGATGTCCGCGATCCGGAGAAGATGCTCATCGGTGCCGACGGGCTCGATCTCCCCCGCAACAGCCAGGGCGTGGCCCTGATCGGCGACCCACGTAACGATGTGCACGTCGTTACCGCTCACTTGCACCTGGCACTGCTCCACGCGCATAACGGGCTCGTCACCCTGCTCTCGGCCGCCGGTCTGACCGGCGCAGAGCTGTTCGATAAATCCAGGCAGGCGCTGACCTGGCACTACCAGTGGGTCGTCGTGCACGACTTCCTGCCCCGCCTCGTGGGCACGGAGCTGGCCGATGAGGTACTAGCACGCGGCGGGCGCTTCTTCAACCCGGCGCCCGGTGACGCGTATCTGCCGCTGGAGTTCGCCGACGCGGCCTATCGCTACGGGCACGGCCAGATCCGGCACGCGTACCAGCTCCAGCCCGGCGGACCCGAGTACCCCCTCTTTCCGGATCTGGCCAGCTTCGGCCCGCTCCCGCCAGAGCATCGCATTGACCTCGGTCAGCTTTTCGACCTGCCTGGCCATCGCCCGGCGCAACGAGCCAAGGCGATGGACGGCGGACTGCCCGCGAGCCTGATCAACCTGCCCCACCAAGTCACCGGAGACGTCGACGTCGATGCCTACCGCTCGCTCGCGGTGCGCGACCTGCTGCGGGGGTCGGCTACCCGGCTGCCGTCCGGGGAAACAGTTGCCGAGGCGCTCGGGGTGGCGCAGCTCAGCAAGGACGAGGTCGGTCTTGGCTGGGCGTCGGGAACCCCGCTGTGGTTCTACATCCTCAAAGAGGCCCAGGTCCGGTGCGCCGGGAATCAGCTCGGCCCGGTCGGGGGCCGGATCGTCGCCGAGGTGCTTATCGGACTGCTGCGGGCTGATATCTGCTCCTACCTGACTGCGCACCCGTCGTGGACGCCGACACTGCCGCGCCACGACGGCGCGAACTTCGGTCTGGCAGACCTGCTCCTGTTCGCCGCCGATGCCGCGGCCGGATGACTGGCCTCGGAGGCTTCCAAGCGCACGTAAGCCGCCACGGCTAAGCCAGCGACTCCAGCGGGACCGAGGCGTCCCTCAGCGCGTCCTTGCTGACCGGCTTTCCGGACCGCACGAGTGCCCCGATGGCGTCGTTAACGTCCCAGATGTTGACGTTCATCCCGGCGAGCACCCGGCCGCCACCGCCCAGCCAGAACGCGATGAATTCCCGCCCTGGCACGTCGCCGCGGAAGACGACTTCCTCGTAACCGCCGGGCTCTACGTAGCCGGCATACTCCATGCCCAGGTCGTACTGGTCGGTATAGAAGTACGGCACCCGATCGTAGGACACGTCCTCGCCGATCATGGCCTTCGCGGCCGCGACCGGCTGATGCCGCGCGTTCGCCCAGTGCTCGACCCTGATGTGCTTGCCGAACAGCGGGTGGAACGCGTTCGCGACGTCGCCGGCCGCGAATACGTCCGGGTCGGAGGTATGCAGCCGTTCGTCGGTGACGACACCGTTGTCGACGGCCAGGCCGCCCTCAGCTGCCAGCTGGACGTTGGGCGTGATCCCGATGCCGACGATCACCACGTCGGCATCGATCAGCGTTCCGTCGGCCAGGCGCACTCCCCCGGCAGTTCCGTTGCTGTCCGCGATGATCTCGGCGACTTGCACGCCGAAGCGCAGATCGACTCCATTCTGCTCGTGCAGCCTGGCGAAGACCTCGGCGACCTCGCGGCCGAGCACCCGCAGCAGCGGCAGCTCGGCCATCTCCAGCACGGTCACCTCGGCGCCCGCCGACCTGGCCGCGGCGGCGGTCTCGAGCCCGATCCAGCCGGCCCCGATAACCGCGACCCGCGCGGCATTCTCGAACGCGGCCCTGATCCGGTCGCTGTCTCCGACGTAGCGTAGGTACAGGACGCCGCCGAGATCGGCGCCTGGTACCGGCAGCGGGCGCGGCGACGATCCGGTCGCGAGCAGCAGCCTGGAGTACCCGATCCGCTGGCCGCCGGACAGGACGACCTCGTGCGCCGCGCGGTCGAGTTCGGTCACCCTCGTGCCGAGCCGCAGATCGACGTCGTGCTCGCGGTACCACTCGCGCGGCTGGACGTAGAGCTTCTCCCTGCCGTGCTTTCCCATGAGGTAGTCCTTGGACAGCGGCGGCCGCTCGTACGGGGTCTCATCTTCCTCGCCGATCAGGATCACAGGGCCGCTGAAGCCCTCGTCGCGCAGCGTCTCGGCCGCGCGCGCGCCGGCCAGGCTCGCCCCGACGATCGCCATGGTCTGGTCACTGGTCATGGTCAGATCCTTTCTCAGACATGCACGCCAGCGAGCGCGAAGAACTCAGAACGCAGCCGCGGGTCCGTCCGCAGGCTGCCGAGCAGTGCCGACGTGACGGTCGTGGCACCGGTCGCCCGGACGCCGCGCAGGGTCATGCAGGTGTGCTCGGCCTCAAGCACCACCCCGGCGCCTCGCGGGCGCAGGCGCTGCAGCAGGCACTCGGCCACCTGCCTGGTGAGCCGCTCCTGCGTCTGCGGCCTGGCCGCGAAATGCTCGACCAGGCGGGCCAGCTTGGACAAGCCGAGAATACGCTCGGCGGGCAGGTAGCCGACATGCGCTACGCCGGAGAACGGCAGCAAATGGTGCTCGCAGACCGTCCGGAACGGAATGGCCCGCGCGATCACCAGCTCGTCGTATCCCTCGGCGTTGTCAAAAGTGGTCAGGCGAAGCGGCCGCGGCTCGAACAGCTCCGCGTAGGCGCGCGCCATCCTCGCAGGCGTCTCGCGCAAGCCGTCCCCATCGAGGTCGATTCCGAGCGCGGCCAGGAAGTCCGCAGCGGCCCGCTGTGCGGCGGCCAGGTCGACGCCGGAACCTGACCATCGCTGCGATGGGTCGGGCGTCGGATCCTCGTATCCGTCCGGATCCGGCGGAAACGGCGGGGCAAGGGCCAGCTCATGCGTCATAACGCTCCTCGGGTGCGCGGGGTCGCGGGTCTGGCGGCGGTACTAACGACGACGCAGCACCGGCCGGGTGCGGGATCGAGCACCGGGTGCAGGTCCCGCCCGCCGATTCCCGCCGCGACGCCCTCAAGCAGGGCGAGGTTCATCGCGCAGACGACATCGCGGTGCCGCGCGGCCAGCGGGTGGAACGGGCAGTTGCGCAGGCTGATGCCATCCGCGTCGTGAACCGGCTCGAAGCCATGCGCGGCCAGCGTGGCGTGCATGATCTCGCGCGGGCTTGGGTGACGGCCACCCGGCACCGGTCGGCGGCCACAGGCAGACCGCCCGATCTCTGCGCCAAGCCCGCGTGCGGCCCGCCGGAGCCCGGTCAGTGCCGAGCCGCTTGGCTCTGACTCCACCGCCTCGGCCAGCAGCCGCGCGGCGAGCTCGTACTCCCGCGGCGGCATCGTGACCGCGAACTGCGAGCCCGACCTAGCGTAGACCTTCGCCGGGCGGCCAGCGCCCGGTCCGGTCCGGCCGCCGGGACGCCGGTAATCGGCGGTCAGCAGGCCCAGGCTGACCAGGCGGTCGAGGTGGTAGGCGGCCAGCGGGCGGCCGATCCCGGTCGCCGCCGCGGCCTCGTCGCGCCCGATCGGCTCGCCAGCAGCCGACACGTAGTCATACAGGCGGCGGCGGACCGGGTCGTCGAGCCCGCAGGCAAGCGCGAGCCGCTGTTCCTCCCGGTCCATCCCCTGATCCTGCCGCACAGCTGCACTCTAACACTAATCCAGATTAGTTAAATAACTAGGCTCACATCTACTCGCCCACGCTGGGCCGGGCCCGCCCGGCAGTACTGGACGCGCGGCGCGTCCCGCGCGGGACTGGACGCGCGGCGCCGCACGGGACCGGCCGGGCGGCGCGTCCCTCATGGGACCGGGCTGCAGAGCATGTCGATGACCTCGCCGGCCGACCGGGTCGTCGCAGCCCGGTATCCCTGGCCGGCCCACAGGCTCATCCTGTCCGCGTCCCCCGCGGCGGCCGCCGCCGCGCGGATCGGGCGGGTGGCGTTGTTGATCTCCGGATACGCGGCGGGCGCCTCATCATGATCGCGCAGGAACCTGTTCACCAGGCCCCGGGCAGGACGTCCGCTGAACGCGCGGGTGACCGCCGTACCGCCGTACTTCGGATCGGCCAGCGCCGCCTTGTACACCGGGTGCGCGCCGCTTTCCGGCCAGCGCAGGAATGCGGTCCCGCACTGGACCGCGGCCGCGCCAGCCGCTAGTGCTGCTGTTGCGCCCGCGCCGTCCATGATGCCGCCGGCCGCTACCAGCGGGACCGAAATGAACGGCCCGGATGGTCGCGATCAGCTCGACAACACCGGCGGTGCCGCCGGGCGCGTTAGTGAAGGTGCCGCGGTGCGCTCCCGCCTCTGCGCCCTGGACGCACAAGCAGTCGGCGCCAGCCGAGAGCGCAGCCGCAGCCTCGGCCGGATCGGTGACGGTCACCCACACGCTGCTGCCCGCGGCTCCGAGCGCCGCCACGATGGCTCGTTCCGGATAGCCGAAAGTAAAGCTCACGATCGGGACCGGACGCGCGATCAGGTCGGCGATCTTCGCATGCCAGTCGTCATCGTCCCAGGAGGCGGTGCCGGCCGCGGTGCCGAGCGCGGCCGCGTCTGGCGCGATGGCGTCGAGATAGCGGGCCACGGCGCGCGGGTCCGCGGGGGCACCAGGCACGAACACATTGACGCCGTAAGGTTCGCTGGTCACTGCCGTCACGGCGGCGATGTCGGCACGCATGGCCTCCGCTGTCTCGTATCCGGCGGCCACGAAACCGACCGCGCCCGCCTGCGCCGCCGCGGCCATGAGCGTCGTCGTGCTAGGTCCGCCGGCCATCGGCGCCACGATGACAGGCCGTCTGATCAGATCACTGAACGCGCTGCCCGCCACCATTCGTATTGTGGCACGGTGACCGTTCCCGCGGCCGGATGGGCAGGCGAGGCAGCCGACTGGGAGCGCGCGCTCCGCCGGGTTGGCACGGCCGCGCGGGCCGCCAGCGAGAAGGCCTACCTCAAGAGCGACCTGGATTTCGCTGGGGCCGGCGTCCCGGCAATCAGGGCGATGGTGGCTCGCTGGTCGAAGGCGCGGCCCGCTCTCCAGCATGATGACGTGACCGGGCTAGTCACGGCGCTATGGGCCAGCCAGCTACATGAGTGCAGGGCGGCCGCCGTCGTCCTGCTCGAGCGCACAACCCGCCTGCTCGGCCCGGCCGACCTCGATCTGCTCGAGAGCCTGCTGCGAACATCGAGAACATGGGCGCTCGTGGACGGCCTCGCCGTCAGCGTGGTCGGCGACATCGTCGACCGCTCGCCCGAGGCCAGCGATGCGCTCGACCGTTGGGCGTGCGACGAGGACTTCTGGCTGCGGCGGTCGGCCATGCTTGCATTGCTCAGGCCGCTGCGGGAGGGCGGTGGCGACTTCGAGCGGTTCGCCCGCTACGCCGACGCGATGCTGGACGAGCAGCAGTTCTTCGTCCGCAAGGCGATCGGCTGGGTCCTGCGCGAGGTCGGCAAGCGTCGGCCTGAGCTGGTGGCGGCCTGGCTCGCCCCGCGAGTGCACCGCACCTCGGGCGTCACCATCCGCGAGGCCGTCAAGCCGCTTCCGGAACACGTCCGCGCCGTGCTGCTTGCCGGATACCGGGACAAGCGGCCCGTCCGCTGCGACCATGAAGACAAGGTCATAACGGGATGAACGGGCAGCCCGCAGGAGGCGCCATGTCCGAGGTGCGGGTCGCGGTCGCGCGGGGCGACCTGCGCTGCTACCTGGCCAGGCCGGACGGCCAGGGGCCCTGGCCAGGGGTCGTCCTCATGCACGACGCGCTCGGCATGACCCCTGATTTCAGGGCCCAGGCCGACTGGCTAGCGGGCGAAGGGTACCTCGCGCTGGCGCCAGACCTGTACTCGATCGGCAGCAAGCCGCGGTGCCTGGTCTCGGCGTTCCGGGACCTCATGTCAGGCACTGGCCAGGTGTTCGCCGACGCCGAGGCGTGCCGGTCGTGGCTGGCCGCCGAGCATGAGTGCACCGGTCGCATCGGCGTGATCGGCTACTGCATGGGCGGTGGCTTCGCGTTGCTGCTCGCACCCGAGCACGGGTTCGATGCGGCCAGCGTTAACTACGGCATGCTGCCCAGGGACGCGGCAACCGTCCTGCGTCAGTCGTGCCCGGTCGTGGGCAGCTACGGCGCCAGGGACCGCATGCTCCGCGGAGCGGCCGTGAAGCTCAGCGCCGCGCTCGAGTCGGCCGGTGTTGAGTACGACATCAAAGAATATCCGGGTGCCGGACACTCCTTCCTCAACAATCATCCCGGCATGCTGGCGACCCTGGGCGGCGCGGCCGGGCCAGACGCCGCGCTGCCAAGGTTCTTCGCCGTACTCAACGTGGTCGCTGGTCCGCTGATGGGCACGGGCAGCGCCGAGCGGCAGGCGGCCGACGCCCGCCGGCGCATCATCGGATTCTTCAGCCGGCATCTCGCGGCAGCGCGGTAGCTGCGGCGCCCTCGTACATTGTGACAGTGATCATGACAGAACATGCGGTGACCGACGGACGCACGGCCCGGCGGGACAGGAACAGGCTGGCTGTGCTCGACGCCGTGCTTGAGCTGCTCGGCGAGGGCGATCTCACTCCGTCGCCCGAGGCGATCGCGCTGCGCTCGGGCGTCTCGCTCCGGTCGGTCTACCGGTACATGAGCCACATTGATGACCTGGCTCACGCCGCTATCGACCGGCACCTGGAGCGGGTCGGGCCGCTGTTCGCGTTCGAGCCGATCGGCGAGGGACCCTTCAGCGAGCGGGTTGAGGCCTTCGTCGCGGCGCGGCTGCGGCTGAGCGAGGCGGTCGCGCCGGTCGCAAGGGCGGCACTGGCGCGCACGCGCATGCGCCTCGCCCCGGCCAGCGAGATCATCAGGGAGGGCCTCAACGCGCGCCGGGGGCTGCTCCGCGTCCAGCTCTCCCGCCAATTCGCGGCCGAGCTCGCGACCTTCGGCCGGCAAGCCGACGCGATCTTGGCCGCAGCCGACGCGCTGACGCAGATCGAGACCATCGACTGGTTCCTTGTTGACGGCGGCTACACGCTCGAGCAAACTCGCGATGCGCTGGTGACCGGCCTGAACCGGCTGCTCCGACCCGGGGACGCCGCTGCCGGAAGTGGTTCATGACGCGAGACCCAGCCGGCAGCGCATAACCGCCGAGCGCTCGCTGCCGCCGAGATTCGCTGGCTCGCTGAGCACCACGCCGAGGGCAGCCGACGCGGCAGCCATCAGCTCTGCACGGCTAGCGATCCTGGCCGACGGCGCCGGCCTCGCCGGCGATGACCAGACCCGATTCGTAGGCCAGTATCACGGCCTGTACCCGGTCCCTGAGCTCCAGCTTGAACAGCACCGAGCTGACGTGCGACTTCACAGTCTGCTCGGCTAGGCAGAGCTGGCGTGCGATGTCCGCGTTGGTCAGGCCGGCTGCGACATGCAGCAGCACTTCGCGCTCCCGCGGCGTCAGCCGGTCAAGCTCGGTCGGCGCCATGAGCCGCTTCCGGCTGGCGAACTCGGCGATCAGCCTGCGGGTCACCGACGGCGCGAGCAGCGCTTCGCCTGAGCCGACCACGCGCACGGCCGCCAGGATCTCCTCCGGCGTCGCGTCCTTGAGCAGGAAGCCACTGGCGCCCGCACGTAGCGCGTCATATATGTAGTCGTCGAGGTCGAAGGTGGTGAGCACCAGCACGCTCGCGGGGTTCTCGGCCAGGCTGAGCTGCCTGGTCGCCTCGATGCCGTCAAGGACCGGCATCCTGATGTCCATCAGGACGACATCGGGCCGGAGTTCGCTTGCCATCCGAACGGCCTGCTGGCCGTCGTGCGCTGTCGCGACCACACTCATGTCGGGCTGGGAGTCGAGCATGGCCGTGAAGCCCATCCGCACCACCGCCTGATCGTCGGCGACGAGCACCCGCAGCGGCCGCCGCATCAGGCCGGATCCCGGGCAGCATCCTTAGCCGGCGCCAGGGCTGGGGCCGGCGCCGGCGGTGGGGTAGGTGGCGGGGCCGGAGCGGGCAGTATGGCGCTGACTGCGAATCCGCCGCGGTCGTCTGGCCCGGCTTCGAACTCGCCGCGAAGCATTGCTACCCGCTCCCGCATGCCCGGCAGGCCGTACCCGCGCCGCGCGGCAGACGGCGATTCGGGTCGCCGGCTCGGCACCCCGTTCGCCACAAGCACGCTGATCCCCAGCGGGGTGTAGCAGAGCTCGATCGTGACCTCGCTGCCTGGCGCGTGCCGCCTGGCATTGGTGAGCGCCTCCTGCACGATCCGATAGCAGCACAGCTCGAGAGAGCCAGGAAGCTGCCGCACCGGGCCCGACACGGTGATGGTCGCCCTGATCCCAGCCGCGGCCACCCGGCTGACCAGCGCATCGAGATCGGAGATCCTGGGCTGCGGCGCAGCTTCCGATCCGCTGCCGTCGGGTGCGCGCAGGACGCCGAGCACCACCCGCAGCTCGGTAAGTGCCGACCGGGCCTCCTCGGCGATCTCGGCGAACGCGGCCTGTCCTTGTTCGGTCAGGCCGGGAACTGCGTACGGTGCAGTCGCCGCCCTGACCGCGATTATCGAGACGTGATGTGCGACCACGTCGTGCAGTTCCCTGGCGATGCTAGCCCGCTCGCGCGCGACCGCGTCCCGTTCGCTCAGATATCTCAGCCGGTTGGCGGCCTCGGCTCGCTCGGCCGCTGACTGCCGCCTGGCCCTGAGCATCTCCCCAGCGCCCCAGGCGGCCAGCACGGCGAGTGCCTCGGCGGCGGAGGCGTCCCACGGGGTTACGTTCCGCCGCAGGTCAGCCATGCCGAGCAGGACAGCGCACTCTGTCAGCCCCACGGCCAGCACGGCCGCACGCCTGGACAGCACGAGCGGGCACGCGGCCAGCGCGATCAGCCAGCCTGTCACGGCCGCGACGGACCAGGACAGCCTGCCGAATACGACGAACGCCGCGTTGGCCGTCAGCACTGCCCCGACGGCTGTGCCGGGAAATCTCCTGATCACCGAGATCGGCGCGGTGCCGAGCACGCCGAGCAGGAGCGCGGCGGACGGACTCAGCGGGCCTGCCGTCTTGCCCGACTCTGCTGCGGCGGCGACCGCAAGCACCGTCGCGATGGCGATCGGCCCCACCGGCCGCCGGTAGTCAGCGGCGACCAGGGCCAGCACCCGCTCCATCAGCGCGCCTGGCCACGATGGGCGGGTCCGCGGCGGCACCGTATCTGTCACCTCACTAGCATGCATGGCCCACGCGACTGGCCGCGTCCACCTGGGGCGCGAACCTGGCCCCAACTCAGGTACTAGCCGTAGAAGACCCGTTCCATCACGGCCCTGGAGCGCCGCGCTGCCCGGCGCCAGTCCTGCACGAGGTCCTGCGAGCTATCCGGCGGGTAGCCAAGCAGCCGCGCGGTAGCGGCCAGTTCCGGCTGCCCGGTCGGCAGCACGTCCGCGGCGCGGCCGGTCACCAGCATCACCGCGTTCCTGATCCGGGTCGCCAGCAGCCAGGCGGTGATCAGGGCCGCGGCATCGTCCGGCCCGAGCAGCCCTTCGTCACTGGCCGCCTGCAAGGCGGCGAGGGTCCGCGTCGTCCGCAGCGCTGGTACCGCACCCGCGTGCCTGAGCTGGAGCAGCTGCGCCACCCACTCGGCGTCGGAGAGGCCACCGGGACCGAGCTTGACGTGCAGGACCGGCTCGACGCCACGAGGCATGCGCTCCGCCTCCATCCGGGCCTTAATCCTCTTGATTTCCCGCACCGGACCTTCGGCCATCCCCCCGCTCGGATAGCGGATGTCGTCGGCGAGCTCACCGAACGCCTGGCCAAGCGCAGTGTCGCCGGCCACCGGGTCGGCGCGCAGGAGTGCCTGCATCTCCCAGGGCCGCGCCCACCTGCCGTAGTAGGCGCGGTACGCGGTCAGCGTCCTGACCAGCGGCCCCTGCCTGCCTTCTGGCCGCAGGTCCGCGTCGACGCGCAGGGCAGGATCGGGACCGGGACATGCGAGCAGGCGGCGCAGTTCCTCGGCGACCGAGTGCGCTGCCCTGGTGGCGGCCTCCTCGCTGGCGCCAGGGACAGGCTCGTAGACGAACAGGACGTCGGCGTCGCTGCCGTAGCCCATCTCATGCCCGCCGAACCTGCCCATCGCCACCACACAGATTCGCACAGCGGCGGCCGAGCGCTCGACCGCGGCGCCGGCCAGCTCGAGCGCCCCGGCGATGGTCACAGCCGTGACGGTGCCGACCGCCTCGGCGACCTGGCCGGCGTCCAGCAGGCCAAGCAGGTCGGCTGCCGCGGTGCGGAACAGTTCCCGGCGGCGGATCGCGAGCAGCCCGGGCGCCGCGCCTTTGCTGGTGGCCAGCTCCGTCTGCCGCCGCAGCACTGCTTCGGCCTCGGCCTGCAGCGCCTCGGCCTGCCGAGGGGCCAGCAGGGCGTCATCTGCCAGCATCGCGACCGCCTCGGGCGCGCGCAGCAGCAGGTCGGCGGCGTACCGGCCGGATGCGAGCAGCCTGGCCATCCGCCAGGCGACGTTGGTGTCGTCCCGCAGCAGCCGCAGGTACCAGGGTGAGCCGCCGAGCGCCTCGCTCACCTGCCGGAACGCGAGCAGCCCGGCGTCCGGCCGTGGGGCGTCGGCGAACCAGCCGAGCATCGCGGGCAGCAGCGCCCGCTGGATGGCCGCTTTCCTCGAGACGCCGGTGGTCAGGGCGCCTATGTGGCGGAGAGCCCCGGCCGGGTCGTCGTAGCCGAGCGCCTCCAGCCGCTCGGCCGCCGCCCGCGAGGTGAGCCTGATCACGTCGCCCGGCAACCGTGCCACAGCGTCGAGAAGCGGCCGGTAGAAGAGTTTCTCGTGCAGCTGCCTGACCGCCGCGGCCTGCTGGCGCCATTGTGTCATCAGCTGGTCCGCCGGGGCCCTCGGCTCAGCAGACATGTCGGCCGACCCGGGGGCCAGGTGACCGGCGTAGCGCATCGATCGCAGCGCCCGGCCGATCTGGCGCAAGATCGCCGGATCGGCCGGGAGCGAGTGGGTACGCCGCAGCTGGCGGAGCTGGAGCAGGTGCTCGACCACCCGCAGGAACCGGTAAGCATCGGCCAGGCTGGCCGCGTCCTGCCTGCCGACGTAGCCGCCCGTCGCCAGCGCCGCGAGCGCGGGCAGCGTCGCGGGGTCGCGCAGCGTCTCGTCGGCCCTGCCATGGACGAGCTGGAGCAGCTGCACCGCGAACTCGATGTCCCGCAGCCCGCCGGGTCCCAGCTTGATCTCCCGGCCGGCATCCCTGGCAGGCAGGCTGGCGATAACCCGGCGGCGCATCGCCTGGACGTCGGCCACGAAGTCCGGCCGCTGGGCGGCCTGCCAGACCAGCGGGGTCATGGCGTCGATGTACTCGCGGCCCAGCTCGGCGTCCCCGGCGACCGGCCTGGCCTTGAGCAGCGCCTGGAACTCCCAGGTCTTGGCCCAGCGCTGAAAGTAGGCGCGATGACTGGCGAGGGTGCGCACCAGCGGGCCGTTGCGGCCTTCAGGACGCAGGTTCGCGTCAACGGGGAACAGCGATCCCTCTGGCCCGGTGTCGGAGCACACCCTGATCATCGCGCTGGCCAGCTGCGCAGCCGTGTGCAGCGCATCGGCCTCGGTCCCCGGGGGCCCGGCGGCCGCTGCGGGCTCGGCCGGCTCAGCGACGAAGATGACATCGACGTCGCTGGCGTAATTGAGCTCTCTGGCACCGCACTTACCCATCGCGATCACGGCGAGCCTGCAGCCTGGCGCGTCCGATGGCAGCTGCGAAGTCGCGATGGCCAGCGCTGCCTGCAGCGCGGCGGCGGCGAGATCGGCCAGCTCGGCCATGACGTCGTCGATCACCGTCACACCGGTCAGGTCCCTCGCAGCGATGTGCAGCAGCGCCCGCTTGTACGCGATCCGCAGCGCGTCGGGATCGGCCGCGGCGAGCAGGCCGGCGCGCAGCTCGCCGGTACCGGGATGCTGGCCGGTGTCGAAGCTGCTCAGGAGCTGCCAGTCAGCAGGGTGCCTGCGCAGGTAGTCAGCCAGCGCGGCGCTCGTGCCGAGCACCGCGGTCAGACCGGCAAGCAGTCCCTGATCGGCACGGAGCTCGGCAAGCAATTGCTCGTCAGGCAGCAGCCTGGCCAGCCCGGCGAGAGCGAGGTCCGGGTCGGGCGCCGCAGCCAGGGCCGAGACGATCGGCGCGTCGCTGCCGAGCAGGTCAAGCCCCAGCTGATCGGCGAGCAGCCGCTGAGCATCCGCCGAATCGGCGAAGCCGAGCGCGGCCAGGCGCCCAGCCAGCGTCACTCCCCGCGGCATGCTCACCCGTGCCACGCTAGCGTCAGGGCGTCACAAGCAGCACCCGCAGGCGGCGTGCCAGTGCTCGACCATGCAGTCACGGGGTGCAGGCGGAGGTCGTGGTCGCGGTCAGAGCGACGACAGGTACCGGTCTAGCTCGAACTCGGTGACCTGGCGGCGGTAGTCCCGCCACTCATCGCGCTTGTTGCGCAGGAAGAAGTCGAACACGTGCTCGCCCAGCGTCTCGGCGACAAGCTCGCTGCTCTGCATCACGTTGCAGGCATCCGACAGGCTCTGCGGCAGCGGCTGGATGCCGAGCGCGCGACGCTCAGCCGGTGTCAGCGCCCAGACATCGTCCTCGGCCCCGGGCGGCAGCTCGTAGTCCTCCTCGATCCCCTTCAGCCCGGCCGCGAGGATGACGGCAAACGCCAGGTACGGGTTACATGCCGGGTCGAGCGAGCGGAACTCGATCCTCGTCGCGTTCCCCTTCTTCGGTTTGTACATGGGCACCCGGACGAGCGCTGACCTGTTGTTGTGCCCCCAGCAGATGTAGGCGGGGGCCTCGCCGCCCGCTCCGGCGATCCGCTCGGCGCCGCCCCAGAGTCGCTTATAGGAGTTGACCCACTGGTTGCACACCGCCGTGATCTCGGCGGCGTGTGTGAGGAGCCCAGCGATGAACGACCGCCCGACCTTGGAGATCTGGAATTCGCCCCCCGGATCGTGGAACACGTTCCTGTCGCCTTCGAACAGCGACATATGAGTGTGCATGCCCGAGCCCGGGTATTCGGTGAACGGCTTCGGCATGAAAGTGGCATAAACGCCCTGCTCGAGCGCCACCTCCTTCATCGCCAGCCGGAACGACATGACGTTGTCGGCCGTGCTCAGCGCGTCGGCGTAGCGCAGGTCGATCTCCTGCTGGCCGGGAGCGCCCTCGTGATGGCTGAACTCCACCGAGATGCCCATGCTCTCCAGCATCGTGATCGCCGATTTGCGGAAGTCGTGCGCGATGCTGTGCGGCGTGTGGTCGAAGTAACCGCCCTGGTCGATCGGCCGCGGCTTCGCTCCGGCCTCGGGCCGCTCTCTGATCAGGAAGAACTCGATCTCGGGGTGGGTGTAGAAGGTGAACCCCATCTGCCCGGCCTTGGCCAGTGCGCGCTTGAGCACATACCGGGGATCGGCATACGACGGTGACCCGTCGGGCAGCAGGATGTCGCAGAACATCCGGCCGACGCCGGCCTCGTCGTCGCCCAGCGGCATCAGCTGGAACGTCGACGGGTCCGGCTTGGCGATCATGTCGGCCTCGTATACCCGGGAGAAGCCCTCGATCGCCGACCCGTCGAAGCCGATACCCTCGGCGAACGCGCCCTCGAGCTCAGCCGGAGCAACGGAGACCGACTTGAGGTAGCCGAGCACGTCGGTGAACCAGAGCCGGACGAACCGGATGTTGCGCTCCTCGAGCGTGTGCAGTACGAACTCTTCCTGCCTGTCCACGTGGCCAGTCTGCCCCGTCCGTGTTTCCTGGCGGTAACGCGACACCCCCTAAGCTGAACTCGTGCCTCAGCTTCGGATCGCTCTCGCCCAGATCAACTCCACCGTCGGGGATCTCGACGGCAATGCCGCAGCCATCATCGAAGTGGCCGGCCAGGCGGCCGCGGCCGGCGCCTCGGTGGTCGTGTTCCCCGAGATGATGCTCACCGGCTACCCGGTCGAAGATCTCGCGCTGCGGGCGTCGTTTGTCGAGGCCTCTATAGCGGCGCTGCACCGGACCGCTGCCGAGCTCGCCAGGGCCGGGCACGGCGACATCGCCGTGGTGACGGGCTATCTTGACCGGCGAACGGGGCTACAGCCGAGGGTCGGGCTCCCGGCGGGCGCGCCCATGGACGCGGCGGCGGTCCTGCACGGCGGCGACGTTGTCGTCACGTCGGCCAAGCACCACCTGCCCAACTACGGCGTGTTCGATGAGTACCGGTACTTCGTTCCCGGCGACGTGCTGCCGGTCTTCCGCATCGCGTCCCGCTCCGGTGAGCCGGTCGACGTCGCGGTGGTGGTCTGCGAGGACCTCTGGCAGGACGGCGGCCCGGTGACCGTCGCCCGCGAGGCCGGGGCATCGCTGCTTGTCGTGCCGAACGCTTCGCCCTATGAGCGGGAAAAGGCCGACACGCGGCTGGCACTCTGCCGGCGCCGCGCCGCAGAGGCCGGCGCCCCGCTGGCCTACGTCAACATGATCGCCGGGCAGGACGAGCTGGTCTTCGATGGCGATTCGATCATCGTCGCCGCCGACGGGACACTGCTGGCCCGCGGACCGCAGTTCGATGAGGCGCTGATCGTCGCGGACCTGGAGGTAGCGGCAGCCGGCACGGCGCGGCGAGGTGATGAGCCGGCCGACGCCCAGGACGGGACCACGATGATCATCCGCCGCATTGAGCTCCCGGCCGTGGCTGCCGGGGTCGGCGGCCCGAGCCTGCCCGTTGTCGATGGCCCGATCTGGCCGCGGCTGAGCCAGCTGGGCGAGGTCTACGGAGCGCTGGTCACCGGCGTCCGGGACTACATCACCAAGAACGAGTTCCGCTCGGTGATCATCGCGCTCTCGGGCGGCATCGACTCCGCCCTCACCGCCACCATCGCTGCGGACGCCATCGGGTCCGATCGCGTGCACGTCGTATTGATGCCCAGCGACTATTCGTCGGCCCACTCCGTCGCCGATGCCGAGGATCTGGTCAAGCGGCAGGGACTGCACACCCGCACCATTCCGATCGCGCCAATGGTCGACGCGTTCGGGGCCGAGCTGCATCTGGAGGGGCTAGCGGCGGAGAACCTGCAGGCCAGGGTGCGCGGCATGATCTTGATGTCGCTCTCCAACGCGGAAGGCCATCTGGTGCTCACGACCGGCAACAAGAGCGAACTCGCGACCGGGTACTCTACGCTCTACGGCGACTCAGCGGGCGGTTTCGCGCCGATCAAGGACGTGCTGAAGACCCTGGTCTGGGAGCTCGCCAGATGGCGGAATGAGCGCGCGGCCCAGGCCGGCCAGGTCCCGCCGATTCCGGAGAACTCGATCATCAAGCCGCCCAGCGCCGAACTGCGGCCTGGGCAGCTGGACTCGGACTCGCTCCCCGACTACGCCGTGCTCGACCCGCTGCTGCATGACTATGTCGAGACCGATCTCGGCGCCGCCGAACTGATCGCCGCCGGCCATGATCCCGCGCTGGTCGAGAAGGTGATCGAGTTGGTCGACCGGGCCGAGTACAAGCGCAGGCAGTACCCGCCAGGGCCGAAGATCACGGCCAAGAACTTCGGCCGCGACCGCCGCCTTCCGATCACCAGCCGCTGGCGGGAGCCACTCAGCAGCCTGCGGAGTTGAGCGCGCGGCCAGAAGGCCGGATACTTGGACGGTCCGTGTGGGCTGACCACATAGACCGGCAATCCGGCGCGCCGACCTGGCTGGTGGGCATGCAGCGGCTAGGGCAGGGTCTCGGAGGCAGGCTGTGAACGGCGAGAATAGGCCGGCAATCGGCGACTTTCCCGCCGGATCACGCATTGCCGGATACCAGATCCAGGAGCTGATCGGGCGTGGCGGGATGGCCGTCGTCTACCGGGCGTCTGACGTGCGGCTGGACCGGCCGGTCGCGCTCAAGGTCCTGGCTCCCGAGCTCACCAGGGATTCGGCGTTCCGGCAGCGGTTCATCAGGGAGTCGCGCTCCGGAGCGTCCGTCGATCACCCGAACGTCATCCCGGTGTTCGAGGCCGGGGAGGCGGACGGCGTCCTGTTCATTGCGATGCGGTACGTCGCGGGCAGGGACGTGCGGGCGCTGATCGATCGGGAAGGCCCGCTGCGGCCATCCCGCGCGGTCAGCATCGTGACTCAGATCGCCTCGGCGCTGGATGCCGCGCACGCGCACGGCCTAGTGCACAGGGACGTCAAGCCGGCGAACATGCTGCTCGGCGCCGTTGCGACCAGATCGGCGCCCGACCACGTCTACCTGTCCGACTTCGGGCTCAGCAAACTGTCGGTGTCCGCGGTGAGCCTGACCGGCACCGGCCAGTTCTTGGGCACGATTGACTACATGTCGCCCGAGCAAGTCGCGGGGCGGGCGATCGACGGCCGGACTGACCTTTACGCCCTCGCATGCGCGGCGTTCGAGATGCTGACCGGCCGCCCGCCGTTCCAGCGCGACCAGGATCTCGCCGTCATGTGGGCGCAGGTCTCCGCGCCCCCGCCGTCCGCGCGGCAGCTGCGGCCCGAGCTGGCGCCCGAGGTCGACCAGGTCATCGCCAAAGCGCTCGCCAAAGCCCCCGGCGACCGGCATGCCACCTGCCTGGAGTTCGCCGCCGAGCTGCGCGAAGCCTGCGCGATCGGGCCAGGACCGAGCCCGGTTCCGCCGGCTACCGAACTGGCCGCCGCCGTTCCGCCACCGGCATCGGCCCATCCGCCGGCCAGCTCGCCCGCACCCGGGTATGAGGAAACCATCACCGAGGCTGTCCGGCCAGTGGGCGGCGCCGTAGTCGCGGCCGGTCGCGCCGCGACTCCGCGCGACCAGTACCCGGCTAGCCCGTACGGTCCCCCAGGGTACGGGCCGCCGGATCGGACGAACCAGCTATGGGAAGGCGCGGGTTACCAGCAGCCGCTGTACCAGGGCGCGCGGCCGCGCCGCCGCAGCAGGGCCCTTCCCATCATGCTGAGCGTCCTCGCCGTGGCCGTCCTGGCCGGGATCGGCGCCCTCGTGCTCCACCAACTCAACACCAGACCGCAAAGAGGGCCGACCACGCCGGTCACGGCGTCCAGCTCCGGGAGCCCGACCAGCCAGTCTTCCTCGGCCCCTGTGCTGCACGGCCCGGTTTCGGTGGTGACCGCCTATTACGACGCGGTCAACAACCACGACTACGCCACCGCGTACCGGCTCAACGTGCCAGCGCGGAAGAAGAGCGGGTCATACGCGGCCTTCAAGGAAGGATTCACCGGCACTCAGCACGTTTACCTCGCGATCACCAGCGTGTCCGGTCACCAGGTCAGCTTCAACCTCAGGGCCGAGCAGACCGACGGCACAGTGAAGACGTACACGGGCACCTACATCGTCCGCAACGGCGAGATCGCGGACGCGAACGTCAGCCGGACCCGTTAGACGGGCGCCTGGGTCCGGGGGCCCTGGTTAGATATCGACGCTGGAGCCAGGCTCAAGCCGCGAGTAACCGCCGGCACGCTCGCCGAGCAGCGCCCCGGCCAGCGAGCCCATCAGAGCGATCCCGTTGGCGTTCAGCACCTCGTCGTGGATTGCGTAGCTCATCTGCGGCCGGACCGCTCGTGCGTAGTCGAACACCTCAGACGCCTTCAGCCAGGGCGCGCTGATCGGAAGCATCAGGGTGTCGATCGGCTCGCCGGGGATCGTGAATGCATCTCCCGGGTGGAAGAGCTTGCCGTCGATGGCGAAGCCGATGTTGGCCACGATCGGGATATCCGGGTGGATGACGGCATGATCAGCGCCGTACACGCGGATGTCGAATCCCGCTGTTGTGAACGCGTTGCCGTGCCCGACGCTATGGACCCGCGCGCCGAAGTCTCGGAACTGCGCGGCGACGGAGGCGTTGGTCCACAGTTCGAGGGCGGGATCGCGGTCCAGTGCTGCCCTGACCACCCCGCCGTCCAGATGATCGGCGTGCTCATGGGTGATCAAGACGGCATTCGCGCCCGCCACCGGGTCATCTCCGCTCCAGATACCGGGGTCGAGCACGATTTGCTGGCCATCGCGCTCAAGCCGGACGCAGGAATGCCCGAGCTTCGTCATCCGCATTGCCGCTCCCCTCATCCGCTACACGTCAGAAACCTAGCGCGACGCCATCCCGGTCAGCAGTTCATCGACCACGCGCCTGGCGTACCCGCGATCTGCCCGGTCATGACTCAGCCTGGTCCTGGCGAGAACCGCCCCGGTCAGCATGTCGACCGACGTCTCGATGTTCGTGCCCTCGCGCAGTTCGCCGGTGGCGACGCCGCGCCGGAGTACAGCCCTGAAGAGGTCGCGGCGCGGCTCGACGACGGTCTCCACGTACCGTTCGATCAGCCGCGGGTATTTGGCTCCCTCACCAAGCAGCAACGCGAACTGCCGCACCCGGCGCGGGTCGACCGATTCGCTGCGCATTGCGTCCAGCAGCGCCACCAGGTCGTCCCTGACCGACTCTCCCCTCGGCTCGGGCAACGGAGCGCGCAGGGCCGCGAGCGCGTCGAGCAGCAGATCTTCCTTGCCCGGCCAGCGCCGGTAGATGGTCGCTTTCCCGACGCCGGCCCTGGCCGCGACCTTCTCGATGCACAGGCCCTCCGCTCCCGACTCGGCGAACATCTCGAGTGCCGCGTCGATGATCGCGCGGTCGGCTTGCTCGCTGCGCGGCCGCCCGCGGCGGGTCTGATCCTGCGATGCCTGCACTGACGTCATTGCCTGCGCTAGTCCTCCACCATGACGGCCACCGCCAAGGGACCGGCCGCGATGTCGGCGGCCTCGGCCCGCCTGGCCGCGGCGCGCAAACCAGGCATCCAGATGGCGATGAGTATGGCGCCGGTAGCCGCGATCACCGCGGAGATCACGGTCGTGACGTGCATCGCGTGAATGAACGAGCGCCCGGCAAGCGCCGTCAGATCCGCGCCGCCCCGGCTGAGTTGTGCCGCCGCGGCCTCTGTCGCAGCGACCGACTGCGTCGCCGCCGCCCGGCTGGACACGGGCAGCACGCCGAGACCGGGCGCGAGCCCGGCCCGGTAGATCCGCGCCAGGATCGAGCCGAGCACGGCAACGCCGAGGGCCACTGCGACCTGCCTTGAGGTGTTGGTAATCGCCGATCCGGCCCCGCCGCGTTCGCGCGGCACGACCGACATGACCGACTCGGTAGCGGTCGGCATCACGATGCCCATGCCGGCGCCCTGCAGGAAGTAAATGCACTCCAGCGCCGGTATCGGCGTGGTCATCGTGAGCGTGTGATAGCCCAGCACAGCGCCGGTCACGACGGTCAGGCCCCCGGCCGCGGCGGCCTTGGGCCCGAACCGCCTGACCAGGCTCGCACTGCGGTTCGACGCGACCAGCTGGCCGATCGCCACCGGCGTGGTGAGCAGGCCGGCGTGCATCGGGCTGTAGCCGCGCACGGTCTGCAGGTAAAAGCTCATGAAGAAATACACGCCGGACATCGCGAAGAAGTTCAGCCCGATTGCCGCCGCAGCCGACGAGAGCCGCGGGTCACGGAATAGCCGGACATCGAGCGAGGGATACTCGGTTCTCGACTCGTGCACGCAGAATACCGTGAGCACGGCGATCCCGGCCACGATCGGGCCGATCACGCTGGGCTCCAGCCACGATGCCGCGTCGCCGCCCCTGATGATCCCGTAGACGAGCAGGACAAGTCCGGCGATGGAGAGCAGCACACCGAGGTAATCCACCCGGCCGGGAGCGGGGTTCCTGGACTCGGGCACCAGCAGGGCGATGGCGGTCACGCCGACGGCGGTGAGCGGCACGTTGATCAGGAAGACCGAGCCCCACCAGAAGTGATCGAGCAGCAGGCCCCCGGTCACCGGGCCGACCGCGATCGCGACACCGACCGCCGAAGCCCAGATGCCAATGGCCCTAGGGCGCTCCTTCGGATCGAAGACGTTGGTGATGATCGAGAGAGTCTGCGGCATCACCGCGGCGCCGCCGAGGCCCATTGCCGCGCGGGCCCAGATCAGCTCGGCAGGCGTCTGGGCATAGGAGGAGATCAGCGACGCCAGCCCGAACAGGGCCATGCCGGTGATCAGCATCCGCTTGCGGCCGACGCGGTCGCCGATGACCCCGAACGTGAACAGCAGGCCGGCGAAAACTAGCGTGTAGGAATTGATCGCCCACTCGAGCTGGCTCTGCGTGGCGCCGAGGCCGGCCGCCGGTTCGGCGATCGTCTTCAGGGCAACGTTCAGGACGGTGTTGTCGAGCACGACCGAGAAGAGGCTGATGATCAGGACGCTCAGGACCACCCACTTGCGGCCGTAGATCATCAGGACGGACCGCCTCACTCGGGTCATAGCCAGGTCGTAGCTGCTAATAACGATACGGAACGATATCGTATCGGAATCCAGTGGACCCGGGCCAGGTCGCCAAGCTGCGGGGCCGGCGGGCCGGCGGGCCGCCAGCAGGCTAGGCGCCTGCCCTACCGCTGAATGTCAATCGCATGTCATCATCGAATCGTCCGGGGACGCCAGCGTGGCGCCACGAGACTTGGAGGATCACGATGACCGCAGGTCAAGATCAGCCTGCTGCCGCGCAGCCGACAGCCACAACAGCCGCGACTCCCGCGCGGACCGGCGATCACCAGGCGCTCTACGGTGGCGGGGGGACCGGGGGTACCCGGGGCACCCGCCGGATTACCGTCCGAGACCTGGCCGCGGCGAAGGCGCGGGCTGAGAAGTGGCCCATGCTGACCGCCTACGACGCCCTCACCGCCCGGGTCTTCGACGAGGCCGGGATCCCCGTCCTGCTCGTCGGGGACTCGGCAGCCATGGTCGTGTACGGCCACGACAGCACCATTCCCGTGACGGTCGACGACCTCATCCCGCTCACGGCCGCGGTCGTGCGCGGCAGCAGGCGCGCGATGGTCGTCGCCGACCTGCCGTTCGGCTCCTACCAGGTGTCCGTCGAGACGGCCATGCAGACGGCTGTCAGGTTCCTCAAGGAGACCGGGGCACAAGCGGTCAAGCTGGAGGGCGGCCACCGGGTACTCAGGAGCGTCGAGGAACTCGTCGCGGCCGGCATCCCGGTCATGGCGCACCTGGGCCTGACGCCGCAGTCGGTAAACGCGTTCGGCGGCTACCGGGTCCAGGGCCGCGGCGAGGAGGGCGAACGGCTGATGCAGGATGCCAAGGCGCTGCAGGCGGCCGGGGCGTTCGCCGTAGTGCTCGAGTGCGTACCCGCCGAACTGGCTGCCCGGGTCACGCAGGCGCTGGCAATACCCACGATCGGCATCGGGGCGGGGCCGGACTGCGACGCCCAGGTCCTCGTCTGGCAGGACATGGCCGGCCTGACGCCGCGGACACCGAAGTTCGCCAAGCGGTACGCGGACATGGCCGGCCTGCTCGGCCAGGCCGCCAGCGCATTCGCCGACGAGGTCGTCGCCGGGGCGTACCCGACGCCGGAGTACAGCTACCGCTGAACTCAGCTCGTCAGCTTGGGCAGCACGTCGCGGCCGAATGCCTCAATCCACTCGGCCTGGTTGCGTCCGACGTTGTGCAGGTAAACGCGGTCGAAGCCGAGGTCGAAGTACCGCTGGATGTCGGCCCGGTGAGCGTCGAGGTCGGAGGTAATGAGCATCCGGCCGGCGAAATCCTCGGGGCGCACCAGTCGCGCCATCTGCTCGAAGTCGAACGGGGAGCGAATGTCCTGCTTCGGGAATTTCATGCCGCCGTTCGGCCAGTCGGTTACCGCGTTGGCAAGGGCCTGCTCGTCGGTCGGGGCCCACGACAGGTGCAGCTGCAGGATCTTGACCTGCGAGCCCGGCTCGCGGCCAGCCTCCTTCGCGCCAACGTCGAAGCGGTCAAGCAGGCGGGAGCACTTCTCCTCTGGCGCACCTGGGGTGATGATCCCGTCGGTAAGCTGTCCCGCGCGCTTGGCCGTGAGCGGGCCCGCGGTGGCGATGTAGATCGGCGGCGGGCTATCCGGCATCGTCCACAGCCGGACCGTCTCCATCCGGTAGTACGTGCCGCGGTGCTTCACGTCCTTGCCGGTGAACAGCTTCTTGATCAGCTCGACGGCCTCCCACATCCGCTCGAGCCGTTCCGGCGGCTCCGGCCAGTATCCCGCGGTCACGTGCTCGTTCAGCGCCTCCCCTGATCCCAGCCCCAGCCAGTGCCGCCCCGGGTACATGACCGCCAGCGTCGCCGAGGCCTGCGCCACGATCGCGGGATGGAACCGGAACGAGGGGCAGGTCACCCCGGGACCCAGATCGCCCCTGGTCCGCGCGCCCATCGCGGTCAGCACGTTCCAAACGAACGGGGCCTGGCCCTGCGTCGGCACCCACGGCTGGAAGTGATCAGCTGCCATTACGCCGCGGAACCCGGCCGCCTCGGCGGCCACCGTATAGTCCGTCACCTCGACCGGACCGAACTGCTCGAGCATCGCGGCATAACCCACATGCGCCAGGCTCATCTCTGGCCCTCCGAAACGGGAATCGCTTTACTCGTAGACTCGCACAGCCGGGTGCTGGCGCCGGCGGCCGGCGTCGGGTGGGGGCTGGGGCGTGCCTGCCCGAACGCTTGGGCCTGCTCCAGTACACGGCCTGCCCGAGCGCACGCGCCTGCCCCAACGCAGATGCCACCAAATGCTGCGGCGTGCCCTTCCTTCCGGCAGCATGGAACTCTGTGAATACCGGTCAGGTCGAAGCCCTGCGCACGCTGCTCGCGTCGTCGGGCTGGCTGGAGCGCACCAGGTACTTCGGCCGCGCCCTGCGCGCGCGGTCGCGCACGCCGAACGGCCTGCTCATCGTCGGCACCCCGACATTCGAGCCCTGGCATATCGCTGCTCACCTGGAGGACGAGAGCCGCTATGCCGGGGTGCCCGAGCTGGCCCCGGTCCTCATCCGGTGGGCGCCGCCGTCCGACGCGCCGCCGCATCTGCGGGTCGGCATCGACCGGATCGAGCGCGCAGGCCGAGCCGAGACGCTGCTGATCGTGGGCTCTGACACCGCGCCCGACGCACTGCTCGAGCGAGTCGCCGATGCCAGGAAGGCAGGGGCGGCCATCTTTGCGCTGGACCGCGGTGACGACCGGCTCGACAGCCTCGCCCACGAGTCGCTCGCCGTTCGCCCGGCCGTGGACCCGGTCTCCTTCGACGGAGCTCAGCACCTCGTGAGCATGGCCGTCGGCGCGGCCGACCCGGCAGGTTCGCGGTGCGCCGTCTCCGGGCGCGGGGACTCGCTACCCGTGGATTCGTGGCCGGGGGGTTCGTCGCGACTGGGCAACGTGCGCGACAGGCTCACGCGCCTGCTCAACGCCGTGAGCGGGTCACTCGACACCTGACTGCTTGAAGCGCTTTGGTTGCTGGCGCAGGGGTGGGTTGAGCGGGATGGACCTGCGTTCAGACCGGGCAGGGCTGGTCAGACGGGATACGGTTCGGGCCTGACCAGGTAGCTGCGGCCGTGCGGGGCGGTCCAGACCAGGACACCGGGTTCGGGCTGGGCCAGGCTCCAGCCGGCTGCCTG
>Ga0207646_10001401_pt1 | contig 29904 bp, 35 predicted proteins | sample KBSK5502metaG_FD_184343 | JGI IMG/M metagenome (GOLD analysis project Ga0207646, IMG submission 184343) | Corn, switchgrass and miscanthus rhizosphere microbial communities from Kellogg Biological Station, Michigan, USA - KBS K5-50-2 metaG... | ecosystem: Host-associated > Plants > Roots >... | reverse complement strand
CTGTTGTCCCGTCTGGGTTTCCCCATCAGGTAAGCCGTTGACCCAAGAACCTCCCTCTCAGTTCTTCCTGGCTGCGCCAGGGATACCATCGTGCGCGACGCGGCGCACGGTCTCCCCTGGTAGGCGGTCCCGCCGTCTCGCGTTTACGTTGGTCCATACTTTAGGTAGCTCCTTTCGCTGGGTTCCCCGATCATTTCGGGTAGTCGGAGTAGGGTGTCTTCTCTCCGTAGAGGCTAGTTACGTATAGACCACTCCGTATGCCCTATAGTACCATGCGATCCCTTGGCATAGGACAACAACAAGACCCCACAGCTAGAGTTCGAACAATCCAGTCCTCACCATATATGGCCTAGCTGACCAACGCGGTTTAGGTACTTAACCCGCTTGGCCTTACTCACACCATGCTCTTGTTCCCTTCGGATTTCTCCGTCAGGTAAGGTGCTGCTTTAACCACTTCGAATGAAGTAGGTAGCCGGCGCGTTGCCTCAACTAATCGGCTCGGAAGAGCGTTTCCAAAAAGGTCGCTACTCCTCTCCGACTGCCCAACTCGTCCGACTTCGACACGTTTCCAGCTACCCCTTCCCGAACCGCACAGGCACCTTTCGGTGCATACGGCTCTCACGGCGAGGGGTCGTCCCATCCCAGGTCTTCTGCCGCATCCACGGCAACACTGGTACTCTGTCTGACCAAACGCCCTAGACCCCTTCCCCCTGTATCGGGCATTGCCCCGATCATTTGGGTACTATGGGTCCTCTGTCACCCTGAGCGTTTCCGCTTTTAGGTGATCCCGCCGTCTCACGTTGTTCCTGTTCCGTACGTAGGTTCGCCCGTTCGTCTTTTCCCGATCATTTCGGGTTGCCGGGATGGGGAGCTTTCGCCTGCACTGGTATCTTACAGTCGAACCATCCCGCACGCCCAATAGCCCTTTGAAGACGTGGGTCACACCTCTCGACCTCTTGACTGGGCTTCGAGTAATCCAACTCTGACCTTATACGGCCTAGCTGACTGACAGAGTGTAGAGGGCTTCCACTCCTCAGCCTTTGTTCCGCCATGCTACTGTCCCCTTGAGGTTTCCCCGCCAGGTAAGGCGTTGCTTTACCCATACTTGCTCCAATGGACTGCTTTCGCAGCAAGGAACAACGCGCCTCAGCGGCGCACCACCAGTGGTGTTGCACAACTGCAACGAGCGTAAACGCGCCTCAGCGGCGCACAACCACGTTGTTTGCTCTCCCAGCTCATCTGCTTGTGGAAGATGTCCTTATCGAAAACCAGGTCTTGACCTTGGTCATCACATCGACGCTCTCGGAAATGCCCTTCCTGATTGTCATCAGCCCTCCAGCCGCGTACACAGTCGTTACACACGCCACCTTTCTGATTTGCCTTGTCAGGGACGCGCCGTTCGACTGCTGGTCCAGGTGCGCCGCTTCTTCTGCGACGGGCCTGCCTGCTTCCGCAGGACCTTTGCGGAAGCATTCCCTGAGGTGGCTCCGAAATATGCTCGACGCACCAGCCGTCAGGCAGAGAGCCTGTGTGGCGTCGCCTACGCCCTTGGTGGCAGAGCGGGAGCACGCCAGGTGAAGCGGCTGGCGATGCCAACCAGTCGCTACACCCTCTTACGCCTCGTACGACGAGTAACAACCCTGCCTCTTCCGACGCCCCAAGTCCTGGGGGTGGATGATTTCGCCTGGAAAAAAGGCGACCGGTATGGCACGATCCTGGTGGACCTGCAAGCCCACCAGGTAGTCGATCTCCTGCCAGATCGCGAGGCAGAGACCTTCGTCACCTGGCTCAAGACCCATCCTGGCGTCAAGATCATCAGTCGCGATCGTGCAGGAACCTATGCTGATTGCAAATAGAAGGAGAAAGTTGCCGCTTTCGGAACAAATACTTGCCGCTTTTTGCTCCATATTACGAGAAAAGTAGCTCTCTCGATCACTCGACCTGAAGAAATACTTGCCGTAATTCCTAATGAAGAAGCAATATATTGCCATCATTTCGAGAAATATGTTACCCTGCCTGCATCCCCATCGGGACGTATCAATGAGACAGGAGCAATTCATGACCAGACCCCTTGATGGTATTGCCCTTCAGACCTACGTTCGGCGTCTCAATCTGCAAAAAGATGCGCAGGACCAGTTGATAGCCGTTCGTTCCTCGCCCCCAAGCCGACTGCCAGATAGTCGCGCAGGCAATATGCCTGTCTGGTATCCGTCCAAGAAGATGCAATGCATCATTAAAGCGGAAAGTGCCAAGGTGGAATTTGCCTTTCTGCTCGAAGCCGAACACGACGATGAGGTGGTAGAGTTTTGGGATCAGCCCCCGCCCATTGAGTTTTCATATCGTGATCGGCGAGGGCATCTCCAACAGCCGCTCCACACCGCTGATTACTTCGTCTTTCGCTACGAATCGGCGGGTTGGGAGGAGTGCAAACCTGTTGAAAAGCTGATCCAGTTTGCCCAGCACCACTCGAAACGATACGTGCTCGATGAGCAGGGGCAATGGCGGTGCCCTCCAGGAGAGGCGTTTGCTGCCAGGTATGGGCTGACCTACAGAGTGCGTGCTTCAGATCAGATTAACTGGGCCGCTCAGGACAACTGGCTCTACCTTGACGACTACTACCAGAACCTGGAGCAGCTAGCAATTCCTGAGACGGAACTTTCCACCCTCCTCCAGATTGTGGGCACTCACCCTGGCATTACGCTTGCCGATCTTCGCAAGGCTGCTTCTCCCATTCGTTCTGAACACATCAATATTGCCATTGCCCACCATGCTCTTTACGTTGACCTGAAAACCCACCGGCTAACTGAGCCAGAACAAGCTCTCCTCTTCCTCAATCGGAAAGCAGCGCTTGCCCATCGCTCTTCCAACCAACGAGCAGAGGATCTGGGTATTGCAGCTCATCCTGTTGTGATCGAGCAAGGAAGTCAAATCCTGTGGGACGGCAAGCCGTGGCACATCGCTGTGGGGCAAACAGAGTTAACACTGGTCTGTGCCGAAGGAAAGCCCATTCCCCTTTCGTGCGCGGCTTTTGAGAGCCTGGTCAAGGAAGGCAAAATTGTCGGCACTCAGACAGAAGCTCAGTCTAGCATGACGGCTGAGGGAGAAGCCTTGTTGGATCTGGCGCGGGAGGTGGACCTGGCGACCGCAACCTTCCGCAACCGCGTCATTCACCCTGAGCAGTATCAGGATGACGAACAAGAAGAGATAGCCGTTCGTGCTGCAACCATTCCGGCCCGAACAAAACGCCTGTGGCGGCAATTGTACCGGGAAGCAGAAATCACGTATGGGAGTGGGTACATTGGCCTGCTTCCCCATTTTACCAACCGGGGAGGCACCCGAAAGGTGAAAACGGGGGTCAACGACCTCATTGAAGAGGTGCTCACAACGCACTACGATACGCTTACCCGCAAACCCAAGCGAGGAGCCTACGGCGAGTACATCACGCAGTCTAAGGAGAAACACCTGCCAACCGTCTCCCAACGAACCTTTTACGCGCGAGCAAAGCGTCACAAAAGCGTGTACGAGCAAATATTAGCACGTGAAGGGGCACGAGCCGCTTCCCCTTTCAAGGAATACCACCACGGGGCTGAAAAAACCATCCATCGGCACGGGAACTACGCCTGGTCGATGGCGCATATCGACCATCTGGAAGTCGATCTCCAACTCTGCGATTCCAAGACAAACCAGATCCTGGGCAAATGCTGGCTCACGCTCATGATCCTTTGGTATCCCCGGCGCATTGCTGCGTTTTACCTGACCTTTGACCCTCCTTCTTACCGCTCGTGTATGATGGTGATGAGGTTGTGTGTCAAGCGGTATGGAAGACTCCCCACGGCCATTACGGTTGATGGTGGGCCAGAGTTCAGGAGCGTGTACTTTGAACAACTTCTCGCGCTGTATCGAGTGCGTAAGCACCAACGCCCCTCTTCGGAGCCACGATTCGGGTCTCCTTTGGAAAGACTGTTCGGGACAATGGACACCTCCTTCCTCTACCACCTGCTCGGCAACACCCAGGCGAGTCGGCACCCCCGTAGCATGACCAAAGCGACTGATCCTGAACGTCACGCTGTCTGGACCTTACCTGATCTCGCAGAGCAAGTGCAGCAATGGGCAGATGAGGAATATGATACCATTGTGCATCCGGCACTCCACATGACCCCACGTGACGCCTACACCCAGAGTATGGAGCGAGACGGAGAGCGAGATCACAAACGTATCCCATATGATGACCGCTTCAAAAAAGCCACCTTTCCGACGACCCAGAAAGGGAAAGCATTGGTGCAGCCAGGGAAGGGTGTGCGCATGAACTACCTGGATTACTGGTGCGACGAGATGCGTGACCGAGCTGTTGAGCGTACCAGCGTCGCAGTGCGCTATGATCCTTTTGATGTGACCGTCGGTTTCGCGTGGATCAACAAACAGTGGAGAAAATGCATTTGTCCCGTTGATGAACTCGCGGGTTGCTCAGAACGCGAGCTTCAGCTTTTAGCAGCGGAGGTGCGCCAACAGAATCGCCTGTTGTCTGGAAAAGAACAGGTAGAGATTACGCAGAAACAGCTTGCCGACTTCCGGCGGAAGAATGCCGCAAAAGAAGTGATCTTACGTCAGCAACGCCATGATCGGGAAACGAAAGCAGCTCTATCCGTTCTGGAGGGAGAACGCGGGGCACCACTTGCACTCCATTCCACCGTTCCCGAAGAACCAACTCCAGACGAGGGGAGTGAGCCATTGAAATTCACCGCCCGGCACGCCACTTCCGACGGCGATACCCTGCGGGTATTGAGGCGACTGCGCTGATGGAAGAAGACAAACAGCTTGACGAGGGGCCAGAGCGGTTTGATCCGATGCTTCTCACGCAGCCGAAAGCCTCGCGGGTAGCCTGGTTTGAAAAGGAATGTACCATTGAACATACAAACCTGCTGCAAGCACGCGATGCCATCCTCCAAACCATTTGTTCGCCCGGAGAAGGGCCCGGTTTGAACCGGCTGGGGACCATGGTGCTGGTCATTGGACCCATGAGAGTGGGCAAAACGACGCTCATTCGACTCCTGGAGCAGGAGTTGATCGCGCGAGCAGGCGAGCGCCTGCTCCAGGAGCCTGCCCATCGCCCCTTTGTGAGTATCAGTGCCACCGGCCCAGGATCAGGACGCTTTGATTGGGTCGATTACTATGCGGCGATCCTCCGGCAGGTCAACAATCCGTTTCTGAATCGGAAGCCGTCAGCTATCCGTGTGCGTGACATGCGCGAGGCAATGGAAGAAGCCCTCATCCAGCATCGCCCCTACGCGGTGATTGTCGATGAAGCCCATCATCTCGCCAAAGCCGCAAGCGGTCGGACGCTCCAGGACCAACTCGATCATCTGAAATATTTGGAAAATCGCACCGGGGTGTGTCATGTGCTTGTGGGTACCTACGAAATGCAACGCTTCCGCACCGTCACGCCCCAATTGGCAGGCAGGAGTGTGGATGTCCATTTTCGTCGCTACGATGCGACAATCCAGGAAGAGCGAGAAGAATTTCGCAGTGTCTTGTAGGCACTCCAACGGCACCTCCCGCTCGAAATCGAGCCTCTGCTCGTTGAGCAGCACTGGGAAATGTTGTATGCCCGGAGCCTGGGCTGTATCGGACTGCTCAAACTGCACCTCATCCGCGCTCTCGCCCTGGCGCTGACGGAAAATGCCCAAACGATCACCGAAACGCATCTGAGAGCGACGGCTCCGTCAGAAGATCGCGTCAAAGAGATGCTGAGTGCCGCGCTCGCAGGTGAAGAGGATCTGACAGAACCAGATGGAGCGGATGAACGGCTTCTGGAGTTGCTGGGATTGAGAGAAAAGGCTACCGTCGTGCCCACGACGCCTGGGAACATACAGGATCAGCCAGCGCCTGGACCTCGCGGCCAAAAGCCAGGAGATCGGAAGCCAGGCCGTGATGGCATCGGCGAGGGTTTCGATCAAGATTCCCCCAGAGAGCAGGTGGCAGGATGAGTATTGACCCATTGACAACCAATACACTGCCCGGACGGAAAGTCCACCAGCATCGGGCCATGATCGAGATGCCACCTCGCAGCGAATTGTACTGCCTGGCCCCCTTGGGGATGGGAACCGTCGAGATTGAGAGTCTCACCAGTTACATCCAGAGGCTGGCCTGGGCCTATCGAGTTAACCCACGGGTGTTAGTAGCAGAAGTCATTCTTCCCCATCTGAGCAACACGTATTACGCTGATCTCGCCCATCTGGGAAGCTTTAGCCGAACGCGTTCCATGAGCATCAACGGCGTCGGCGAGGTAGCACAGGATTGGGCCAGAACTCTTGAGCACTTAACCATGAGATCAGATCTCCGGCTTCTTACCCTCCATCCATGGGCAGATGGTCTTCCTGCCTGGGGACTTCTGCGCCAAAAGCCTCAGTGGTGCCCTGTTTGCTACGACGAATGGCGAGAACAAAAGCAACCAGTGTATCAACCGCTCTTGTGGGCCATCCAGGCGGTAACCATATGCCTACGGCACGCACAGCCATTAGTCGAGCTCTGCCCGATTTGTCGGCAATCCCAGTCGGCAATTGCGTCGAAGCGAGGACTTGGATGCTGTACGCAATGTGGAGCCTGGCTAGGGGGCCAGCCGAGAAGCGAACAAGCAGGTGAAGAAGACCTCATCGATTGGCAAAAGTGGATCAAGGAAATGGTGGAAGAACTTATCCTTGCAATTATGCTGTTCGGCTCGCTTCCCTGGCACCTGTTACCGGCTGGCATCAATGCGTGTGTTGAAGCGGTTGGGGGAACAAGGCAACTTGGCCGTATGACGGGTGTTCCAAATGTGCTGTTTTGCAACTGGCGAAAGCAGAAACGTACTCCCTCCTTTACCTATCTGTTGAAAGTCAGTTATGCGCTGAACTTCTCTCCGCTTCAATTCATGACGGTAGAACCAGAGCGGCTCAAGAACACGCTCCGAGCAAAGATGGTGTATCGATCTCCCCCGCGCGTTGGATTACCAGCACCCGCATCGAAAGGAGACCTGGACAGGATTCAAGCGTTCCTGCAAACCGTGCTTGAGGGAGAGGTTGCTCCCCTTCCCTTACGTCATGTTGCCCATCAACTCGGTGTGGGGGAAAAATTTCTGGCAGGTCGTTTCCCTCACGAATGTGCTCAAATCCTCGCTCAATACCAAGCCTCTCGTGCGGAGCGAGCAAAACAAAGAGTGGTGCGTGAGTGTGCTGAGGTGGAACAAGCTGTACGTACCTTAGATGAGCAGGGAATCCCACTCAGCCGTTCTCAGGTCGTCACCCTGCTTTCTAATCCAAATATTTTACGGAGACCAGAAGGGAAAGCCGCATGGCAAGCTCTCTGTCGCGAACGAGGACTTGAGTCATGATGCCAGAAAATGGTCCAGGGCGCATGAATTCGGAAGGTGAAAGTTGCCACAGCGTTCTTTAGAGAAACAATTCACTCAGAAACAACGAAAGAAACGTACTCATAAATCCCACCTTCTGATGGTCGTTGTGATCTTCTAGGGAGAATGTACTACCCTTGTAAGTCCGGATAGATCGAAATCGTTCTTCATGAGGAGGACACTCATGAAGATACCCAAAATGATAGCCGCCGACGTACCTGATCGAGGGCGCATGTATTACCTGGTGGACGAGACGCTCGAATTTGTTCCCGAGGTCAAGGACTTTCTCGACTGGAAGGCCTCGACCAAACGTGCACCAGCGACCATGAAAGCCTACTGTGCTCGCCTTGCCTGGTACTACCGCTTCCTCTCGCACCAGCAGTTGGGAGTGCTAGAGGCTACCCCGTCTGATCTGACTGAATTCGTGATCTGGCTCTGCAATCCGTACCGCGATATGGATACGGTGTCACCCATTCACTTGCCCAGTCCTTTGACCACAAGCAGTGTCAACCTCATTCTCCAGTCCGTCGGAGCCTTGTACCACTTCCTCGTCCGAAGAGGATACCTTGATGCGTCCCCAGTCGTGTATGTTGATGTGCCTCGTGGCAAATGGCTCACGGAGCGCGATTTGCTAGCTCATACGAGGCATGGACCACCGCGTGTTCAACGAGCAGAACTCAAACTGAAGGAGCCTGAGACCATCCCCCAAACCATTGCCGAACAGGATTTCAAGCGCTTTGTTGACAGTATCCACTTGGAGAACGAGCCTAATGGAGACCCTCCTGGGTTCCGAGATCGCCTGATCTGTTTCATGCTCAAAGAAGGTGGATTCCGCCTCGGAGAACTACTCGGTATGCACATGGATGACCTGGAATTCGGGAAACATGGGGTGCATGTTCGCTTTCGTCCTAACAATGAAAACGGAGCGCGGGCCAAAGCTGGTTATGGCCGTGACCGATTCGTACATTTGCCCGATGATGTCCTGGGTCTTCTCGACGTGTATCTCACCGAGGTCTGGATCGAAGCGAACCCTCGCACTGATCACCTCTGGATCGTACTCAAAAAAGAGGCCAGGGACCGAGATGGCCAGTCAAGATATGGAGCGGCCCTCAGTCTTCCAGCCGTCGAGAGCATGTTTCAGCACTACTCGAAAAAGTCAGGAGTCACCATCCATCCTCACCTCCTGCGCCACACGCACGCGACAGATCTGGTCCGCTCCTATCTCAAGGACGGCGAGTCCGTGGACTGGAAGTTTGTGCAGGAGCGATTGGGACACGCCAGCGTCGTGACAACTATTGAGACCTATGTCCATCTGACCAATGAGGACCGCAAGTATGCTTACGATCGGTATGCTAAGAAAAGGAAGAACAAGTATGAGCAACACTAAGACTGCTGTGCTCCTTGCAATGTCTGAACCCGCCTGGTCCAAGCTAGAGCAACGGTTGCTTGAGGTGCTGAACCATGAGGAGCACCGGACAAAATCAGTCACTGAGATCTGCCACCTAGCCGGCTATTCCTCAAAGGCTGCATGGTATCGAGCGTTGGAAGATGAACGTTTTGCCACTATTGTCCAAGCTCTTGATATCACGGTTAAACGCCCCTATGGTGGTATAGCCGAAGCAAAACAGCGGTTGCTTGCAGTTCTCCAGCATGAAGAGAATCGTCAAAAAACTCTCCTTGAGATCTGCCGGTTAGCTGGATACAAGACAACAAAATGCTGGCTGAAAGCACTCCGGGATGAACAATTTGTGGCAGCAGTAGAAGCCCTAGGTGTTGCTACCAAGCGGCACCTGACCTCTCATCTTGAGGTAGAGCTTGCCACCAACATTGAGGAAGAATTAGCAAAGGACGTATGGGACATCCGGCGGCTCAAGCATGATTACCCGAAACATGTGCCGCCTGCTACCTACGAAGTAGACTTCTCCTGGATCATCAATCGTGTCCTGCGTGAGCAGGTCAAACGGTACTTCCGGCTGCGACTCACACGCTGGAGAGCAGGAACCTTCAAGAGTATCTTGTATCATTTGAAGACAGTACTCACATTGCTTCCACCAGATATTCATGTAGGCACGGTGCAAAGGAATCATGTGGAAGCCCTGCTGCCCGCGATGAGCCAGTTAAGCGAATATAGGGCAGGCAGAGGGCTGAGAGAAACGAAGATCATGTTCGACTACATGGCTATCTCTCCTACATGGACAGGACCTCGACCGCCGCGCTTTCTCATTTGGGAGGAAGATATTCCTCCGCGACCAGAGGTACTTCCACGCCCCATTCCTCCTGATGTTCTTGATCAGTTTGATCCTCTGCTAGAGCAGGCTGAGAAAGCGATGAGAGAGAGCCAGAAACCCTCCATTCTTGCACCAGTGGTCTGGGACGCACTGCTCATCTTGCGTCATACTGGGATGCGTTTTGAGGATCTGGCCCATCTCAAAGCACCTGATGAAGATGGCAGGAATGGATGCCTCGACCAGGATTCGGAGGGGTATTGGTGGCTTAGGATTGAATATGTGAACACGAAAACGGGACGCGACCACCGCATCCCCACGCGGCAAGCCGATGGCGTGATCGACGCCATTCGTCGTCAGCAGGAGCGGATCAAGCAGCTTCCGGACCACTTTGACGCCCATTACCTGTTTCGGACTGAGAAGGGAATCCTCACACGTGGGCAGATCCACCTCGCCCTCAAAAAACTGACTCCCCACTTCAAGCATGAAGAGCAACCTTATCTGATGACTCCGCACCAATTTCGGCATTCGATCGCCACAGATATGATTGAGCAAGGGATCGATATTTACACTGTCAAAGAGTTTCTCGGGCACAAGAGCCTTTCTATGACGGAAAAGTATGTCAAGGTCTATCTGACCAGTCTCAAAGTCAAGTATGATGCCTACCGTGTCAAAAAGCAACAGACCTATGCCACTGAAATGATGACCACTCAGGTTCAAGTGACGCAGCCAGAGGGCGATGCCGATGGAGGATGGGTCGAGAACAAAGTGGGCAAGTTGTATGTATCACCTCTGCCTGATGGGATTGGCAATTGTGTCCATCTGCCCATGCATGATGGATGCCCCGACTCGCCGCACTGTCCCACGTGTCCGAAACTCCGTGCAAGCAAACGGCACCTGCCGGTGTGGGAGAACAAAGCCACGAACTTGCTCATCACGGTCGAGGCGCTGCGCGCCAATCCTGCCTACGCACGAGCACGGCAGAAGCATGAGCAGGAACTGCAGCACGCTGAGAAGGTTATTAAAACGATCAAAGAGGAGGGCTTCTGGGATGGGCGCATCCACAACAGTAAAACGAACGCGAACTGAACAGTGCAAGATCAATGCGAAAGCAAGGTCTGAGAAGAAACGCCAAGCTGCATTTGACGCCTTATCGCGCCTTCGGCTCGAACATCGTGCCATTACCAAAGCGGCAGTCGCACGGCGAGCGGGCGTCTCTGTGGTCTTTCTTCGCAACCACCCAGATCTGCTACAGGCTATCGAGGATGCTGAGCACAACCTGCTCACTTCACCCCCGCCAGTGACTCCAGCAGACAAGGCCAAGGATCAAATCATCGCCGCCTTACGACGTCGGCTCGATGAGATGAAACAGACGATGGCTGCAAAAGATGCCGAAATTCGCGAGAAGCAGCGAGATCTTGATCGGCTCTATGGAAAATTGGCGGCAGCAAGTCCCCTCACCGATCCGGAATTGCGACGTGCATTGACTGAAGCGCTAGAGCGCTTGGCTCAACAAGAGACGCAGGAGAGAGCGATCAACTAGGGTAGGGTGGTCCCGGTGGCCCCTGTCAGCTGGAGCCGCCAACCGGTCCCCACCTCTTTCCTCTGCCGACCGTGATTCGTCCGTGTGCCTCTTCCTGTCAGCCGTCTGCCGATTCCGCACCGCGTCCCCTCCTGGAGCGGAACGAGCGTCATATACCATGCAGTGTCAAGGCCGTGCAGGTGGTGTGGAGTGTGGGAAGGGGCACGCTTGTCTTGGCCTTGACACTGCTGTACGTTCTTCGGAATAGAAGCGCAGCGAACTCTTTTCGAAGAGCAGACACTATCTCGATCCAATTTTTAGGGAGAGCAGAAAGGAGAGAACGTACTTTCTCTCTCCTGTGGCAAAACAGATGGAAGTCGGGAGCTGGTCATCCTGGCCAAGGATCGCCGCATCAAAGAGCTAGAAGCCGAAAACCGCACACTCCAGTAGCGACTCAAGGTCGCGTCTCGCCAAAGCGTACGACCGGCTCTGCGTGTTTTGAGATGGCCTGACGCATGCCTGCTCCCTCTCACCAATCGTGACCGTGAGTATGTCACGATTGTGCGATCAGAACTGTGTTTTGAGCATCTCGCGCCATGCCTCCCGAAATATCTCCAGGTCTGAAGCCTGGTAGCCAGCCGCGCGCAATCGGGCTTCGTAGTCGGCTCGTGACCCTTGTGGAGGCAACAAGCGCTTGCGGCGATCAGCGAGAAACCGCTGGCCGAAATGCGTTTCGGCGTAGTAGCGAGCGTGTTTTTGCAGCCAGGAACCGAAAGGCCGCACCTGGGTATCCATGCGGAAGCGTTCATCGACGTTCTGGATGGCCTCCAAGCGCACGTGCAATTCCTGCACCGTCACCTGTAATGTCGCATGCTCAGCTTGTAACCCTGTGAACTGAGCGTATGCAGCGTCCCTGGTCTGGGTAATCTCATCGGCAAGTGCCACAGCAACACGACCGGCAAGTTCCATCCCCTGCAAACGCATCACCTCTTCTAGCACGACTCTCGTCTGGGGAAGATAGGAGCCTGTGCTTGCCTGCAGAGCCGCTTGCGCCGTCTCCCTTGCCTGCTGCTCTTTTTGCAAGCGGTGATGGCGCTGTCGACAGGCATCATTGCAAAACGCTTTTTTGCGGTGCCCTGGGATCTGCACAAGGGGACGACCGCAGGCCGTACACGTGGGTTCGTTGGTGGTGTCGATCATCGGGAACTCACCTCGTATAATCGTGACAATTTACAGGTAACGATTATATCATAACACCATTCTTGTCACGATTGCTACCCTCTCTTGAGCAGGAGAGAAGCCGCTGAGTTCTTTGTACGGCTGACGAAGAACGTGGTTGAAAACGCACTGATAGGGCACTGCATGAGAAGACTGGCCTTGGGCGGGCGAGGAAGGATTCTGGTAGCAATTGGACAAAAAACTCCAATTGCCACGAAAACCCCGAGGAGGGAGCCAGTCGCGGTGGGGAAGCACGGTGGCCTGCTCAGCTGGAGTCGCCGAAGCGGTCCCCACGTCACCTTCCTGCCGACCGTGAGCCGGAGCCTTAGTGCCGTGTGTGCCTGTCAGCCGTCTGCCGCAGCGCCGCGACCGCGTTCCCTCCGGTGCGGGCCGGGTTTCACGCACCACCCCGCGTCAAGGCTGCGAAGCGAAGCGGAGCACCCGCAGGGCCTGGCCTTGACGCGGAGTGGTACACTGGGTGTGCCCGCACGGGAGGCAGCTTCGTCGTGAACGTGGTTGACAGGGGTACGAGCGGGAAGTCGAGAGATTACACGTTGTTCGGACTGTGACGATGGAGCATTCCGAATAATGCTACACTGGGTGCCCCGCACGGGAGGCAGCATCAAACGTTCTTTCCAGAGGAAACGACCATAACATCAGGCCCTGAGAGGAAAGAACGATGTTCTCTCGCGCGAACGATTCGGCAAACTTCATCTTCCATTTGCACTGATGGCGCCAGACGAGGTGCGCCTCAGGCCATCCAGGTGGCCGATCGCTTTCATCTCTTACTCAATCTGACGGCGGCGCTGCAGAAGCTGTTTGAGCGCAAGCGGGACAGCTTGCAACGTCTGGCTGCAGAGGAGAAAGCGGTGCAGCTAACAACGCCAGCGCCTGAAGCTGCGGCTGTTCCTGTTCCTCCAGCGCCCGTACCCGAGCCGCTCACGGTAACCGAAGCTCAACGCCAGGGCCGGAGAACACGGCGCAAACGTCGCTATGACGAAGTGATCGCTCTCCATCAGCAGGGCGCAAGTCAGGTGGCGATCGCGGCCCTGGTGGGGCTGCATCGCGACACCGTTGGGCGCTACCTCAACGCTTCCGGCTTTCCCGAAATTGTCCGGCCTGGCAAACGGAGCAAACTGGACCCCTACAAAGCCTATCTGCAAGAGCGGTGGGCCGCTGGTCAACGCAACAGCAAGCAACTGGTGGACGAACTGCGAGCGCAGGGCTACCGGCATGGGGAAACCATCGTCTACGACTACCTCAGACGTATGCGCGAGCAACCAGCGTGGCTCCAAGCATACACGGCCGCCAAGAAGCAAGCTCCTACCGCCTCGCAGTTGCCCCTCTCGGCACACGAGGCGGCGTGGCTGTTTGCCCGTAACCCGCAGCGACTCCGGCTCACACAAGTGGTCAAACTTGATGACCTGCGCAGGGCCAACGAAGACCTGGAGACCGCCTACCAGTTAGCCCAAGATTTTCGGGTCATGGTGACCAAACAGCAGGAGGCGGTCTTGGATCGCTGGCGGAAGCGAAGCCAAGGGCAGCGGTATTGCTGAACTCCAAAGCCTGGCAGCGGGCATTTTGCGCGACTTCGATGCGGTGCGAGCCGCCTTGACGCTGCCCTACAGCAATGGGCAAACCGAGGGTCAGGTGAATAAATTGAAGGGACTCAAGCGGCAAATGTACGGACGCGCGAACTTTGATCTGCTGCGCAAGCGTGTCCTCCCTGCGGCGTAACCACACGCCTCATCGGCGTGTACCCGGCTCTCCAGTGGCCTGTTTGAGCCACTCGCGTAGGACTTCTGCCTGTTCGTCGTCCATGCGCCCCGTCTCTTGCAGGAAGCGGACAAAGCGCTTGAAACTGGTCGTCACGGTCTTGTTTCCATGTGCGTGCAGATAGCTCTGCACATCCGCAAGCCGGGTGTCGAGCAGTCCACGTGGGGAAATGTCCTCCAGCAGACAGGTCTGGGCAAAGTCCTCAATCGTTCGCGCATGCTGCTCCACCATCTTGGGGCTCAGTCCTTTGCTGCTCAGATCTTTGCGCAACGCCTGCAAGATCCTGGCGTTGCGCGCGAGTACGGCAGTGCGTCCCTCCTGTAAATCCGCAGCGGTCCTGGCTGGCCCAAGCGTGGTGATGATGCCCTCACGCGCCTGGGCATTGCGGTACTCCGCGTTCAACCGGGCACGGATCCCAGGACCAAAGACGACCGCGTACCACTGCAACAGCCCATCATAGCTGATCTTGTCCTCAAACGGCAGGAGCACTGCCTGTACGAAGACGGGCAGAGGACGCTTCGCCAACTCCTCAATGGGAGTGGACAGTCCGAGCACGCCGTAGGCCCGTGGGGGGACATCTTCAGAGAGAAAGATCGTGTATTTTTTGAGAGCACGGACCAGGTAAAAGGATCCAGCACGCCGATACTGCCAACTCGCTACCACGGCCAGATCGGCTGAGGAGAGGCCTGCAGGATTGGTGGTAATGAAGTGTTCGCGCAGCCTGTCATCTGCCCACAACGCAGTGCGGAGTCGCATCTCGTCGGAGAGTGGAAGCAGCCCATTCCTTTCTTCGCTGACGGGAAAGGCAGGCACCAGGTGCAGCTGGTCATTGACGTCGTGCAGCAACGCCAACCAGATCCGGTAAAAGCGCGCGGTCTGCTCCGGTGGTAACTGCATGACCAGTCCTCCTGCTGGGCTTGTTTCTCCTCTGATGCCAGTGGACAATGAACGGTTCGGTGGGCCCTCACTCCCCATGGTGAGAGAAGCTGCCAGGTGATTAGTATAGCAGAGGGGGATGAAGAACAAGCAAGGAATTGTGCTTGTCCGGGGCAATTTGAAGGCTCACTGGATGCGCGCCTGAGTGCTAACTCCCGGCTTCACTGGCGTAATGAGGACTTGATTATTTCCCTGTTACTACTTATCACGGAAATTGCCCCAGAGCCAGTTTCTCACCGTATTTTACAATCCTCAAAAAAAGAAGTCACAATGCGTCTATCTTATAGTTACCTGAACGTAGAGCACATCATTTGGAGATCTATCTCGCAGCAGACAAGAATGAGGAAAGCTATGGAACAGAACCAGTCAATCACTTCGAAATTTGATGAGGCTAATACTCGTGATACACGAACGTGGGCAGGAGCATTTCTTCTATTTCTACCCATGATTCCGATCATTGCTACCATCATCTGTATTGCCACCTACCTCGGATTAAACCTGAAAGCACCAGCGATCCTCACCAGAATTGGTTGGGTAGACACTGTAATTCCTCTTCTTGTCGGCACTGTCTTGACGTTGGTTCTTTGGAGTATCCTGGCACTTCTTTTACGTCCCTTGACAGCGGTAGACCGGGCCAGCGAGAAGAGCTACTATGCACTGCTGGACCACTTATCCACTCTCAATTACTATATTGATACCAAGACGATTGACACCGAAGAGGTAATGAAAAATCGCGAATCCTTTTGTCTCGCACTGAAGGAAAAAAGCGCTTCCTGGATCGTCGGCAACGGATACATCGAACTATGGGACTTCATGGATAGCGCGGAAGAAGCTCTCATCACCGTTGCTCCGCTGGAAAAGGTGATCGCTGATGCCGTCTATGATGAAATGCGTCTCAATGACTCAAAGATTGTGAACAGCGAGGAATGGGTGAATAAACTAAGGTCAGCTGTCTATGAATTAGACCCCAACGCTGTGAACTATCTCAAACCCGCGGTAGGGACACAATCGCTTGTAACAAAAGCACAGACGCAACAACAAACTCCAGCAAACAATCAGGGAGGAAACGCAGGGATACAACAAACAGGAGCACAGACGCAACAACAAACTCCAGCAACCGGCCAGGGAGGAAACGCAGGAACGCAAAAGGATACCGAGGCGCGTGCCATTCTGCGAGTAGTCAGAGAGACGATCAATGATTTTAACACAAGAAGCTGGGATGCCTTAATTAGTGCCAGGAATCAACTCTATAGTACAATGACCCTCGTTGGACTGACGGTGTTTGTCTTCGTGGCTCTCGCCATTATCTTTCACGTCAATCTGCTTCATCTTGAAGCAGCAACCTTCTATGCCTTTATAGGTGGACTAGCTGGACTCATTGGTCGCTTGTCGATTGAATCACAAAGTGATAAGACGGTGGATGATTATCGTTTGTCTCTGGCACGTTTGCTAGTCACCCCATTGCTTTCCAGCCTGGCTGCTGTTCTCGGCGTGCTGATCGTCGCTAAGACCACCGACCTGAATATGATCTACAACTTCAATACCAGCATGGTTCCCAGCTTGATTATTGCAGCGACGTTCGGCCTATCACCGAACCTGCTTATTAACCAGCTGCAAAAGAAGTCTGAAGAATACAAAGGGAATTTGCAGAGTACACAGCCAACATCTGGTAAGTGAACGAAAGGGAAAAGATGCAACCGGAAAGTCAGCCAACAAGCGCTACTTATGAATAGGGTACTCCTTCTCTCGGTAGGGGTCACTCCATTCTGTGTTTCCTGTTCTCATCCTTCTCAGGCAATGCATAGCTTTGTGCTTTCACGCGCTTCACGATGGCATGGTTCGTTGGATGAAACCGCACTCCACCTCTCTTGTGCTCGGAACGATCGCTAACCTCGCCACAGGGAAGTCCGAACTGCTTGTTGAAAACGCCATGTTACGGCAGCAACTCATCATCTTGCGTCGGCACGTCAAACGACCGGCCTGGAGGAAGACCGATAGGATTCTCTCGGTGCTTCTGGCGAGGATGGTTCGGACCTGGAAGCAAGCACTCTTCATTGTGCAGCCGCAGACAGTGCTTCGCTGGCATCGGGAACGCTTCCGTTTGTTCCGCAAGCACACGTCAAAGACGGATGCGAGACAGCCGAAGCTCTCTCCAGAGACGATCACATTGATCGAGCAGATGGCAAGCACTCATCGGCTCTGGGGGGCACAGCGCATCCGAGGCGAGTTGCTCAAACTAGGTATTCGTATGTGCACACGCACGATTCAGAACTACATGAGGGGCGTGCATATGCCTCGCCCAACGGAGCAAAGCTGGCGGACGTTTCGACGCAAGCATGGGGGAGAGATCCAGGCCTGCGATTTCCTCCACATGACTGACCTGTACTTTCGGTCGCTCTTCGCGTTTTTCCTCGTCGAACTGAAATCGCGGAACGTCATCCATGTCGGGGTGACGCGCTCTCCTGCCGATATGTGGACCGCCGAACCTCTGCGGGAGGCGACTGCGTATGGACACACGCCGAAGTATCTCATTCGCGATCATGATGGCAAGTTTGGATCTTGTTTCACTCGAGTTGCAGCAACAAGCAGCATCGTGATTCTTAAAACACACTATCATGCGCCTCGTGCCAATGCCATCTGTGAACGCTTTTTGGGGAGTGTCAGGCGCGATTGCCTGAATCACCTACTGATTCCTCAGTGAAAAGCAGCTGCATCGTGTCCTGCGTGCCTACGTCGACTATTTCAATCGGACACGAGCACATCAAGGCATTCATCAGCAGGTTCCCGAAAGGGAAGTCACCTGCGTTCCATCAGCTCAGCCTGATGAACGAATCATCTCAGTACCGGTCCTGGGCGGCTTACACCACGAGTACCGCAGAGTGGCCTGAGCACTTCAAAAGATAAGCCGCACTACCTGAAGAGATGAGGTTTCGCATACCATGGTGTTTTTGAAGTGCCTGAAAGAAACTGCCGCCCTCTCGTCTCTCACTGAAAGTGAGGATGAACAGCATCTACTTCTGCATCATGGATGCAGACACACGAAATGCTCTTGCATCCTTTCATCAGTGAATGCCACATCTTCGAGAAACCGCAGAAATGAAAAGCAAAAACAGCCATTTTTGGAACGGATATCCCATGTAGCCAGCACAACAAGACAGAGGAAACGAAACCCGCTTCGCCTCAGCCGATATCCCTCCATGTTTTCGCCTGAGCCAGGCGGGAGAGATGACCAACATTCGTTGTTGCGATAATTACCTCATACCCTTCGTCCTGTATCGATGTAGCCTGGGCCGCTAGGATTACATCTCCATCCAAAGCCTTGTCATCCGCTGTCGGCATTCCCTGTTTCCGCACTTGAGCCCAAAATTGGGCGGCTTTCAGCATGATTTGCGTCGTGAGTGGTACGTAGTCAAGATACCTTTGGAGATCGTTTAAGCGCTCGATCCCTTTGAATTTGTCTGCGCGCAGCAGTTCACGACGAACCTCGTAGTCTGCGATCTCGGGGATTTTTACCTGGATCTCCTTCAACGCCAGCGATGCAAGCCATTGATTGCACTCGCGCGCTTCCTGGGAGGCCCTGGGATTGGTTATCAAGCCTAAAGGGCCTGCATCGAGGAGAATAACCATGCTCATGGGAACAGCTTCCGTTCGGACAGCCGGTCTTCATCCAGGGCCCGTTTGAGGTATTCCCACGTGCTGCGCTGCTCCTGCTCGTCACCTTCGCGCCAGGATCTCAGCAACTGGATCAAAGCGCGATTCTTTTGGGATTGTGCCGCGTTCTGAGGAAGTTCCTTGTTCTCGATCTCGCTTTGAGACGCTGTGCGGGGTGGTTCATAAGCTAGACGTGCCAATGTCTGTAGCCATAAAGACCCGCTCGGCGTCACGGAGGAACTCTGCGCCTCCTGCAGGGAATGCGCAAGCTCTGAAAAAGACATTCTAGTTCCAAAGGCACCAGTGAAGGGTTCATATGCTGCTCGGGAATTAGTAGCACTTCTTAAGATCATACTGCTCATTGTGGCCTCCTATTCAAGAGAGCGTCTAGCTTCTCACCTTTGGCTGAGGAGAACACTTCCCAAACATGGGCATGTAAGCGATCCATCTCCTGCATTAAAACTTCTTGTCCTGGTGGCATGTCACGCTCAACGATCCGGTCAATATCAAAAATGATGGCTCCGTGCCCTCCATCTACATCTGATTGAGGATCACCCAAGGTGATAATCAGGATATTTTCAGCATTCAAATGGATCTCTTCTCGTAAAAGAAACCCCGGCTCTGAGCGGAGGAAACCTGCTGAGATGTAGTCATTTGCGACGAACCATGTACCGGGGCGGTCTTGTGCTGTTTCCTTGGTGATCCGGTTAATGTAGCGGAGTCCGATGCGATTTATCACCTCTGGCTGCAATACTTCTTCAACACGCTGCCACGCTGCTAGAACATCATGGCGCATCGTCTCCCATCCCTGGTAGGGCGAGAGCGTGCTGACACTGAGAGAATCCTCGGCCAATTGAAGAATGAGGGGGCGAGTACCGTGCTTGAATCGGACTTTCTGTCGTTGTGGCACGAATTTTGTACCCGTTCCCAGTGGTCCGAACTCAAACTGCAAGCCCATCTCAAGCACCGGTTCCATTTCTGGGTATTCATTCTGTATATGCTTGAAGAGTTCCCCAGGGAAAGAAGGTCTCCATCCTTTTTCCTGAGGAAGCCGAAAGTGTATATCACAGACTGCCTCAGTAATAGTTGGGTTGGGATATGCAGGATATCCACTAGTCATATTCTTCTCCAATGCACATATATCGAGACCGCCCTCGATAAAAAGGCGTGGGATCCTTTCCGTAAGCTATTCCTACCTAGATTATAGTTCATAATTGCCTGGATAGATAGAGTGATCTCGGACAGGGCTATTTAAAAGTCAGCAGTGAGCCAAGCAAGAGACGAACCTGTGCTGGCTACTTGGGTCATCCGTTCAGAAAAGGAGCAGAGATCTTTTCGCACATAACGCTTCTCCGAAAATGGCTTATGTGACAAAGGGCAATTGAGCAGAGGAGAACTAGAGCCTGTTAGGGATTCGAGTTCGCAGCCATGATAGAATGGTAGGATGAACACGAGAAATCCCTATCCAAGCGATGTGAGCGACGAGGAATGGGCCTTCGTCGCTCCGTATCTGACGTTGTTGCCCGAAGATGCCGGACAACGGCATTACGAGTTGCGAGAAGTGTATAATGGCCTGCGCTGGATCGTGCGCACGGGAGCTACCTGGCGCATGATGCCGCATGACCTGCCGCCCTGGTACATCGTGTATCAGCAGACCCAGCGCTGGCTGGCCGCCGGGTGCTTTGAAGCGATGGTGGAGGACCTGCGGCTGTTGTTGCGCGGAGTCAAAGGCCGCAAAGGCCAGCCCAGTGCCGCCATTTTTGACAGCCGGGTGCTGCAATCGACGCCGGAAAGTGGCGGCCATGCGGGCTATGATGGAGCCAAGCGGCGCAAAGGCAGCAAGGTGCATGTGGCCGTGGATACGCTGGGCCATCTGCTGACGCTGCTGGTCACGCCCGCCAATGAGCAAGACCGCGCGCAGGTGGGCGAGTTGGCTCAGCGCGTGCAGGAAGTGACCGGCCAATCGGTGGAACTGGCCTTCGTTGACCAAGCCTACACCGGAGACGCAGCGGCTGAGGCGGCGGCCTCCCAGGGCATCCAGTTGGCCGTCGTCAAACTGCCCCAGGCCAAGCATGGCTTTGTCTTGTTGCCCCGGCGCTGGGTGGTGGAACGCTCGTTTGCCTGGGTAGCACGCTTTCGACGCCTGGCTCGTGACTATGAGCGGCTTCCTGCTACCGTGGCGGCTTTGCATTTGGTTGCCTTTACGTGTTTGATGCTTCATCAGTGGATCCAATACAGCTTGAGTCCCTAACAGGCTCTAGAGACGGTCGAGCGAAGTTGAGAGGGCCACTCAAGAGGGTGCATCGTGCCAACTGAACACTTCCTGCAGCAATGTCGCCATCACCTTATTCTGAAGGATATCTGGCTCCTGCTCCTGTTCTCCGAAGACGGTTCCGAAAAAGTCAGCCGCCGCGATCTGTTTGCGCGCTTCCTCAAGATCAGCGGTAATCAGACTCCCACTTGCCGTCGGGACGGCGATATGGCGCAATCCAACACGTGTACGCGGTGGCAGCAGCGTCTTGAGATGAACAATAGCCCCTGCACTGATCCGTGAATCATGGCCAATCACCGCGCCTTGAAAAATCGTGACTCCGCTGGCAAGGTAGCAATTCCGACCGATCTGGCATCCGACCAGGGAACACAATGGGCTAATCAGGGTGTGATCCTCGATGCGCACGGGGAACGTAGGACGGTGCGCTCCTCCTGTGGAACGGATCACCGCGTTTGCCAGCACAATCACATGGTCAGCAATTTCGATGGGGGTGCCGCTACTCTCAATGACGGCATTGTAGTCAATGTAACATGACTCCCGATGGAGACGTTGCCAATGACCTGGGCGGAGGAAGCAATGACAGCAGATGGATGGACAATCGGAGATTGACCATTTCGCGTAATGAGCATTTCTTTTCTCCTGGAGCCATAAAGGATCTTTGCTCGGCTTTTTCTGTATCTTACCATACCCTCCTCAACGGTGGGAGAAGTTCTGAGAGGCATGTCGCTCTGTAGATAGCAGAGCCTTCTGCCGCAGCCGACTCGGCTTGCCGGCGAGCGGGATACCCTCACTCGAGTTTTTCTCCTTCCAGATAGAGCATGGGCACGGTCATACACAGTTCACCGCGAGCCTTCGCCATCTGGTTCAGCTTGGTTTCGAGGAGCGCAAAGACCTGCTCTTCGTCCTCTGGATCTACCACCTGTCTCCAGCCATCTAAAAAGCCAACCTGCGTTAAGATGTGAGAGAACAGAGCGCTTCCATCCACATAGCGGAGTTGGAAAGCTTCTTCTTGTATCTTGGCGATATGAAACCCGGCTGCCTGGAGGTCACCACTGAGCGATTCTTTGGTGCCCCGATGCTCCTCATTCCTCCGTAATCGCTCCAGGTACATTGGCTTGTGCAGGTCCAGCAGCACCTCACGAAACACCGCATACAACTCGCGCATATGCCCGCTGGGATTCGTGGTCAGCACAAAGCTGGCACGGGGTTTGGCGACCCGAAAACATTCGGTCAAGACCGCCTCTGGATCGGCAAAATTGTTGCTCCCTAGATGGGAAACGATCAGATCAAACTCATGCTCCTGAAATGGGAGATGCGCCGCATCCGCCTCAAGAAGCTTCACGTTGGGCAACTGATAGACCTTCAGCTTCGCCTGGCTCGCTCGACCGCTTCCTTCCACAGATCGATCCCCGTCACCTGACAGGAGGTTCCGTAGACCTGCGCGAGTTCGAATAACGGGAAACCGGTCCCACAGGCAAGATCCAGAATAGTCAGATGAGGGCGAAGGGTCAGGTGCTTGAACAGCAAGGCACCAAATCTGGCCGACCAAAACGAGACCTGATCGAATGCCGAGGCAAGCTCCGGTTGGTGTAAATCATAGGTGTGGTGCAGAAAGTCTGGCATGCGCAATCCTTTCTCCTGACGAGAGATGCTTTGTCAGGGTGTGAGCCTTGTCTGTTTGGCGTGGCTAGCCGCAGCAGCTCTGCGATGACGCAGCCCACTTCTCCTGGGGAGCACCAGGTTCACCGCAACAGCCGACAGCTGCTGGTCCACTGGAGGACGGCACACTGGTTGCCACAGGCTCGCCACAACAGCCGGCGGTGGTACTCGCCCCTGCCGTTCCACAACAGTCTCCGACAACGGGTAGAGCGACGTCTTGCACAAAGCCGCCTTGTGGAATCTGGGTCTTCTCTGACATGATGGTCTCCTTTTTCACCCTGCCAAGAGAAAGCCCTGCCCGAGTGCGTCACGGGGATCAATGAGCAACTCGTGGTATCCGGTGAGAAACGCTTGTCCACTGATCGCAGGGATCACGGCGGGATACGAGCCAACCTGCGTCCGCCCAACGATCTGGCCCGTGAGCGTACTGGCTGCTCCCAGAATACTCTCGATCACCAGTTCTTCGTGCTCTCCCAGTTCTCCTCTGGCATCATGCACAGCCAGGCGTGCGGAGAGTCCTACCCCCGTTGGGGAACGGTCGACTTGCCCATGGCCAAAAATGGTCACATTCCGGCTGTGATGAGCCGGGTTCTGGGGAGTATCGGTGAAAATAATGCTGTAGACCGTACCTGGTCCTTCCAGCGGATGTTGCAGTGCCATCTGTACATTCACGGCCTGTTGAATCTGCTCTGCCAGGGTGACGAAGGTCGAGGCATGTTCGGGAAGCACGCGCAGCCCAAATTGGGAGACGGGCAGGACCGCGCAAAAGTTGCCGCCAAAGGCAAGATCCAGCGTGATGCGGCCCACTCCCTTGACCACTACTACTACATCTCGAGCGTAGACAAACGAAGGCACATTGCGGAAAGACACCCGCGCCACTTGCCCGGTGGGATCGAGGGAAGCTGTGGCTTGCACGACCCCCACAGGCGTCTCCAGGTTCACCACGGCCCTTCGAGCTTGTGCAGGGATGATCCCTGTTTCCAGCAGGATGGTCACAACCGCGATGAGACTGTGACCGGACATCGGAGAATATCCAGTGGCCGTCGGAAACAGGACACCAAAATCGGCTTCTTGACTGCTAGCAGGCGTGAGCACACAGCCACACATCTCGGCATGTCCACGTGGTTCTTGCAGCACTGCTTGACGAATCCAATCGAACTGTTCCTGCAGGCAGCGTTGCCGTTCCCGAATCGTTGTGCCGCTGAGTTCGGGCAAACCACTCGTGATGAGGCGTAGGGGACCACCTGCGGTATGGGCGTCAATGGCCGTGAGCCTTGTTGTCCCCTCTCGCAAAGGGAACTTCTTCCAAGAGGGTTCCACCTCTTTCCTCCTTTCCTTGTCTGGCGGGCGACGGGTTGATCTTGTCTCGCTGGCGATCAATTTGAGCTGGCCCCAACATTCGACGAGTTCCCGCATCGCGCGTCGATACAAGAGGCCGTGTGCTCTACAAGGGCCTGGCTTAACTCAAAGAGCCGCTAGCCAAGCCGATACCACCCGCTGCTGGTGCGGCTGAGCACCCCTGGTCAGCGAGAGGCATGCTCTCCCTCCCAAGCATCAAGCAGCACTCGATCATCTCGGCTATTGGGCTGCGAAATCACGAGAAACTCCAGCGGAGCGTCAGATGTGTTCATCATCTGGTGCGCAACCTGGGGAGGAATTTCTGCGCCTTCGAACGGATACAGTTGCACGTGTTGCCCGTTGATTTCCAGGGTGGCCATCCCGGCAAGAATGAAGAAGAATTGATAGGCCTGGCGATGGAGGTGCCGGACCTCGCTGCTTCCCGGCGGCATGCGCTCTTGCAGCACCGTCAAGCGATCGGGCTGGTTGACCAGATACCACCCATCACAGATGTCTCGCCAGGTGAAGTGTTCGGCTGTCTGTCGACTGATCATGGCTGCTCCTTCTGACGCTGTCAGCGGGGCCTGGACAATGGCCCCTCTTGCTCCTTATCGTACACGACGGGCTGCCTGGATGTCTTGCACTTTCTTGCTGCGCAGATAGTGGCCCGGCGTGATCCCGAGCAAGTGTGTGAACCTGCGTGTCAAATGACTTTGATCGCTGAATCCCAGCTCAGCGGCAACCTGCGCGATCGGCTCCCCTTGAGCCAGGAGACGCTGGGCCTCTCGAATTCGCACACTCTCCAGGTAGGCGTGCGGGGGCATGCCCACCTCCCGTTCAAAGACGCGATGGACATAGTACGGACTGAGCCCGACCAGCAGAGCCAGCTCAGCCAACGAGACCGGCTGGGCAAAGTGCTCGTCGAGGTAGTGGCGTACCTGCTGGACTGCCGGCCGTTCCTGTCCAACGGCTGGCTCAGGAGGACGGATTTCCGCATACCGGGTGATGAGCAGAGCGCACACCTGCAAGAAACGCGCTTCCCGTTCGAGCGGAGCACCATCGGAAGTGAGGGCGAGATGGAGGTCGCGCAGGCATCTGGCCACTTCCCCATCGTGAATCACCGGTGTCGGGAAGAACGGTATGCCTTGCTCGCATCCAGCGATATCTGAGTACGCACGCTGGATGAGAGCAACAGGCGGATACAGGGTGCGATAGGTATAGCCCCCTGCGCTCACGGCCTCTCCGGTGTGCGCTTCTCCTGGATGGATCACAAACACATCTCCCGCCGGCGTGACCTGTCGCGCCCCCCGGTAAGCAAAAGACTGGACGCCTGCCTCAATCAGTCCGATCACATAATAGTCGTGGGCATGGCGCGCAAACGCATGGGTAATATAGGTGGCATGGTGCACCTCGAGTCCGTTGAGCACCCGCGTCATGCCAGACGTTCACCCACTCCTGGCTCCTCATGGTTCTTGCTTCCCCTTTCCTGGGAGGTGGAGAGTACTGCTGATGATTACCGTACGGCATCGGCCTGAGGAAGACAAGGGCCAATCGGAGGACGAGACGACAGCCATTCATGCGGCGATCTTGAAGAAACAGGGATCTCATGCAGCGTTGGCGAGGACGGTTCGATGATCGCCAGCAGAGCAAGATGGTGCAAGACGTGTCCGTCTCTCCTCTGGTATGGTGATGGAGACAGGAGCAGGGATCATCGACAGCAGCACCACTCCTGATGGTGAACGCAGAGAAGCATTCATGAGAAGGGACGGAAGACACATACCGCTCGTTGTTGAGACAACGGAGCGAGGGAGCAGCAGCAACGGCGACTGGCACAGGTCTGGTATGAGGATCGCCTGAGCTTTGACTGGCGACGTAAAACCGATGAAGAGGTCACAGCCCTCTGGACAGAACTGGGCTTCACCACCTCGTTTTGCTCTCTTCCTCGTTAAGTGCCTTGTCGGAAAGGAAAATGGCTCTCCACTTGCTCTTCATTGGCACTTGTCCTGTTTGCAGTGTTGTCCTATCCTCAAAGTACTCACCTGGTTGTCAGCTGGTCTCACCAGCATTCTTTACCAGCACGAAGGAGGATCTGAGATGGGGTTCTTCGACGCGAGGTTTGCTGCTTATCTGGCCGTCGCCACCCTGCTGATTGTGACGCCCGGGCCCGACACGGCGCTGGTCACCCGCCAGGCGCTTCTCGTCGGAAGACGTGCGGCCTCTTTCACCACCTTTGGCATCGGGACGGGAAGCATCATCTGGGCACTTGCATCGGTGCTCGGCATCGCGGTTCTTCTTGAGCAGTCAGCGGTCGCCGTCACCGTCTGGAAGGTCGCCGGGGCGGCCTACCTGGGCTATCTTGGCCTGCGAAGCCTGATCGCTAGCTTCCGCAAGAGCAAGCAGGGCGTCGTGACGACACCTGCTTCGCAAGCGACGCGACTGGGTGAATGGGTTGCCTTCCGGCAGGGACTGCTGAATAATCTGCTCAACCCGAAGGCCGGTGCGATCTTTGCCACCGCTTTGCCCCAATTTATCCGTCCTGGCGATCCTCCCTTGCGCTTGCTGCTGATGCTGCTCGCCTATGAGGTGGTTCTTCTGAGCTGGCTCAACCTCTATGGCTACCTGGTCAGCCAGGCTGGGCAAAGCCGTTTTGGGACCCGCGTCCGTAACATCTTGCAAGGAGTCACAGGCGTGGTGTTAATCGCGCTTGGTGTGCGGCTAGCATTCGAGCAAAAGTAGAGCAGGCATCAAGGGAATGGGCTGGTTCCAAAAGACGTGAGCCCACCTCCTTGGTTTCTGCAAAGTGCAACAACTGCGACGTGGAGGACTTCACGATGACCCATTCGCCTGTGGCGACACCACCAATGCCAACACGACGATCTGCTCTCCGCACGCTCGTTGCTCTTACGCTGAGTGTGATGCTTTGGGCCTCCGCCTTTGCTGGCATCCGTGTGGGCATATGCTCTTGTGCGCACAACCGCCTCGGTGGCAACCAACTTTCTGTATCCGCTGCCGGTGCTCGCGATCCTCATCGCCTGGCTCTGGCTGGACGACATCCCCTCGGTTCTTGCGCTTCTTGGGGGAGCAGTAGTAATCATCGGGGTCATGCTGGTCAACGCAGGAGGCAGACAACAAACGTAGGGTGATGTTTGCGAGCCTATTCCGCCGCCTCTCTCCTCCCTTTAAGGAACCACCCTGCCAGGATCGAGATGCCGTAGAGCAGCGACAGAAGAACGAGAGCCTTTGCCATTGCGTACGCACTGCGGTCGGTGTGGCCAACCCATGTGGGATTTCCGTAGTGCTTGGACAATAATCAATGGTAAGGGTATACAGTCGCTTGCAGATGTCAGAAAGAAAAAGAGAGCCTTGACCCAATTTTTTCGTGAGCAAGCGGTCCACAAGGTGAGCAACGAGGTGGTACCCATGGGATGCGCAACGAGAGAAGTAGGCGGAGTAGAAACAGGCAAAGATCCTGGTTCTCTTTCCTTTCAATCAGGTACGATTTTGCCCTCTTTTTCTGTTACACTTGAGAAAGGATACATGATCTTGCCATGAAAGGACCAGAAAGCATACCACATCCGCTCATCATTCAATTGCGCTTTACTCGCAGCGAATTCAAGCGGGCACTTGAGGGACTCAACGAGACGGAGGCAGGCTGCCGTTTTTTTCCAATGAACTGCATCAGTTGGAATATCGGTCATATGGCGTGGCAGGAGCAGCGGTACTGGCTCACACGTCTGCAGGGACAGATACCCTTGCCCCACCTCAACGAACTGGTCGGCAATGGCCAGCCGGCCTGCACCCTACCGCTTGCCGAGATGTGGGAAGCCTGGCAGACCATCACGCACCTCGCTGATCCCTTTCTCGACACACTCACGACTCAGCAGCTGCAGGAGATCCACTACCTCGATGACCAGCAGACGGCCTACACCGCCGGCACCCTGCTCCAGCGTGTCATCTACCACTACTGGTATCACACAGGCGAGAATGCGGCGATTCGGCAAATGCTCGGACACACTGACCTGCCAGAGTTCGTAGGCAATATTGATGACGAGGCGCCTTACCATCCTGAAGCAGTGCAGTGATCACCAAGACGCCTTGTGGCATGAGCCAGTGATTCGCCGAGCAGCTTGAGACCATACTGTCCTGTCAGGCCGAGGAACTGCAGGTCAGGAAGAGGCTGTGCTGGCTACTTGGGACATCCGTTCAGAAAAGAGGCTCTTGAGAAAGAAACGTTGTCTCCTCTCCTCATCTGACTTGCGAGCAGCTTGAGACAAGCTGAAATTGAGAACTGTCCATTCACTCTTTTTGACACAATGCTGATCTTCTCCCAAAAATTCACCTGTTTTCCAAACGGATGTCCCAAGTAGCCAGCACACCGAGAGCATCCACGAGGCCAACCCCCTCAAGCCCGGCAGGTGAGGGAAAGCGCGGCTGAACCCCCGCGTACCATCCTCGCACAAATAACAGGCCAGACGGGTTGATGGGACTGGCAAGGATACGGACACGCACTTCCTCATTCCCTGGCTCAGGGGCAGGGTGCTCCTGAACCGCAAGGACTTGTGCGGGTTCACCATACTGATTAAATCGAATGGCTTTCATCTTCTAACACTCCTTTTCTCTCAAAAGTGAAGTATTGTCGAAAAATGCTCTCCGCAGAACACGCTTCGCAATCCTGTGCTCTATTCCACCAGAGGCAAAGCAAGACAGACAACCTCCTCCTGCTCTCCTCCCTGCTCATTCCAGATCCGTCCTCCATGTTCTTGAAGCACTTCACGACACATCGCCAAGCATAGTTCCCGATCGCTTTGACTGAGCACCTGTGACCACATTTCAGACATCTCTTCTCTTCCTGGATTGGGGCCAGATAGCGTTCTTTTGATATGAATCGCTATTTTTGCTTCCTGAAAGTTGGGGGAAGAAGCGGTCGATGGTTCGAGGCGGATATCGATAGGTGTGGAAGCGGTCTGTGCCGCGATCGTGTGGTTTATGATATGTTCTAGAATCAACTCTATACAGAAAGGATCGCACATGATAAAGAGCGCTTGGATGGGCATGTGGACTCGCAGGGTATGATCAGGGTAGAGTGGAACGAGTCGTTCAATAACTCGTCTGAGCACAACCACAAGATCCGCCTGTACAAAGCGCTGACAAAAACGCTCAGAGGTCGCGCCAAGCGAGAGCGCGCGCAGGTGTGCCAGATAGTCATGCAAGAGCGTTTCCCGATCGTGCATGATGTGCAAATAGCTTAACCATTGCTCGTTCCGATGTCGCCAGACATCCGGCTCAGGCGGGGCTGTTTCTTGTGCTTGTAGAGAGATCGCACGTTGTAACAGATGCCGATAGCCTGAAAGAACGGTCAGTCCATTGCCCAGTTCATGATGGATCAGTTGCAACAGCGTAGAATTGAGAGGACCCTCGCTTATGCGTTTGACCAAGGTGCTTTCTCCTTTCGTCATGGTCTCAGCGGCTTGAAGAAGGCGCGGATCTCGTGGACCAGTGCCTCGGGTTGTTCGAGGGCGGCGAAGTGGTCGAGGAAGACTGGCGGGCCTGCGGCGGGCGTCGTTGTCACGAACAGGCTGTTGGTGTTCTGTCCAAGGCCCAGTCGGCAGGGTTTGGGGCCACTCCCCAACGAATGCACCTCGCCCTCGCTGGTCCTAGTATAAGGAGGAAGCGTCATGAAAGCGCCATGAGCATCGTCATGGGCCTTGTATGGCTTACCAACATCGTGGCTCTCCCCCGCATTGGCTACTTAGCACATCCGTTCTGGAAAGAGGCACGATGAGAATGATAATAACATTGTGCTGGCTACGTGCGCCGTGTCACGCACGATGAGATCGCCGACGCAGTCGGCTAGAATTCGAGGGAGATTCTAGGAACACCGGCTAACCCGATTCCGAAAGGAAGACGGAACAACAGCATGCCG
>Ga0207646_10001400_pt1 | contig 29935 bp, 32 predicted proteins | sample KBSK5502metaG_FD_184343 | JGI IMG/M metagenome (GOLD analysis project Ga0207646, IMG submission 184343) | Corn, switchgrass and miscanthus rhizosphere microbial communities from Kellogg Biological Station, Michigan, USA - KBS K5-50-2 metaG... | ecosystem: Host-associated > Plants > Roots >... | reverse complement strand
CCGTCGCCGACGTGGGCCGTGGCGGGATCGACCTCGATGCAGTTGGCGTTGCCGATCGCTTCGCGCGTGTTGACCACGTGGCCGCTCCGCAGCTGAGGGTCGCCAGCGGCCGCGCCGGCTGCGGTCAGCGAGAGCGACAACCGAGTCGTGTGCTGGCTCCGATCAGCCAGAGCCGGGCCGGCAATAACGGCCATCGCCACGGCCACACAAAGGATCACCAACCATGCGCGCATTTCGAAGAGCCTCCTTCTCGCCTGGGGAGGCGTGGCGAAGGGCGGAGGCCGCGGGCCCGGGGTGCTACACCGTCGGCAGCGACAATTGCGCACCGCTGGTCTGGAGGCGCACGTCACGTCTCGGGGTGCAGTGACAGGCCGATATTCGTCTGCCCGCCCGAGGGGGTCAATAGGCTCGCAGACAGACGGTGCGCAGACGCACCACGATTGCCTGGCGGTGGGGCAGGCTGGGGCGTCATGGCGGGCTGCTCACCTGGAAAGGCGGGTGGTTTGCCCGACTTCGATCAGGTGCCGTCGGCGGCGCGGATCTCGCGGCGTGGTTCTTTGGCTCGGTGGGGAACTCCGCGCCTTTGCCGACCGCTCCTCGGACGCCCTGTCCATGTCGGCGATCCGCAGGGTAAGAGGCGCGCTCATTGGATTGGGGTCCTGAGGGGTCGTGACACGCCTTGACAGGCGCCTTGGTGGCGCGATAGCGTGCCGCTCCACAGGTGAAAACGGCGATGATCGGGATGAGTAGCCGATCAAGCGCGCCCTCAGGGAGCCGGGACCATTGAAACCCCGGCGGCGGCGCGATCGGCGAATGGACCCGGGAGCTCCGGCGGCGAACGCTAGACCATCGGTCTGCAAGTAGCCCTCGGCGGAGAGGCACCGATAGCGAAGCCGAGGCCGTACGCGCGGAGATGCGTGCCGCGGTCGAACGAGCCCGGGTGAGAACACCGGGGAACAAAGGTGGCACCACGAGACGACCCCCTCGTCCTTTGGGACGGAGGGGTCGCGCTGTTCTCGGAGGTGTTTGACCGATGTCCCCCAGCACGCAGCGGCGGTTCCTGCTCGGCGAGGCCGAGATGCCGACGCACTACTACAACATCAGCGCGGACCTGCCCGTCCCGCTGCCGCCACCCCTCCATCCCGCGACTCGGGAACCCGTGGGACCCGATGCGCTCGCGCCGCTCTTCCCGATGGAGCTGATCCTCCAGGAGGTGAGCGCCGAGCGATTCATCGAGATCCCGGCGCCGGTGCGCGAGGTGTACGCCACCTATCGGCCCTCGCCCCTGGTACGGGCGCTGAGCCTCGAGCGCTCGCTCGACACGCCCGCGCACATCTACTTCAAGTACGAGGGCGTCTCGCCGGCCGGCTCGCACAAGCCGAACACGGCCATCCCGCAAGCCTTCTACAACCGCCAGGAGGGTGTCACCAAGCTCGCCACCGAGACCGGTGCGGGGCAGTGGGGGAGCGCCCTGGCGTTCGCCGCGTCGCAGTTCGGCCTGGACCTGAAGGTCTTCATGGTAAAGATCAGCTTCCTGCAGAAGCCCTACCGGCGAAGCATGATCCAGGCCTACGGCGCCTCGATCGTCCCGTCTCCGTCAACCGAGACGAACGCCGGCCGCGCCATCCTGGAGTCGGATCCGGAGTCGACGGGCAGCCTCGGAATCGCCATCAGCGAGGCCATCGAGGTGGCGGCCACCCACGAGGACACGAAGTACGCCCTGGGCAGCGTCCTGAATCACGTGCTCCTGCACCAGACGATCGTCGGGCAGGAGGCGATCACTCAGATGGAGATGGCCGGCGAAGGCCCCGACGTGGTGATCGGGTGTGCGGGCGGCGGCTCCAACTTCTCCGGCATCGCCTTCCCGTTCCTTCGCGACCGGTTGGCGGGACGATCATCGACGCGCTTCTTGGCAGTCGAGCCAGCGAGCTGTCCCTCCCTGACCAAGGGGGAGTATCGGTACGACTTCGGGGATACCGCAGGAACCACCCCGCTCCTGAAGATGCACACCCTGGGCAACGACTTCAAGCCGGCGCCCATCCACGCCGGCGGCCTTCGCTACCACGGCATGGCGCCCATGGTCAGCCACCTCTACGACCAGGGCTTCATCGAGGCTGTGGCCTACAAGCAGAACGAGTGCTTCGAGGCTGCGATCCGCTTCATCCGGACCGAGGGCATCATCCCCGCGCCCGAGTCGAGCCATGCCATCAAGGCGGCGATCGACGAAGCATTGCTGGCAAAGGAGGCTGGGGAGGGGCGAGTCATTCTCTTCAACCTGTCAGGACACGGCCATTTCGACATGGCCGCCTACGATGCCTACTTCGCGGGCGAACTGACCGATGTGGTCTACGAGCCTGCGGGCGTGGGCGCCGAGGATGCGCGCGGGGCTGCCACCGAGCGCGAGGCCGTGACCGCCTGATCTGCCACAGGCGGCTGGTGTGGGGGCGGTTCACGTGTCCGGGCCGCCCTCGCTCCGCTACCGAAACGAGCAACACCTGCCTATCACATGAGGTGCTGGGAGCGCCCTGATTCGCCGCAAACACGTCGTGGGCACCACAGGAGGTGCCACCAGCGGCCCAATTGGCGGGGTAGGCGTCGGTTGTAGTACCTGAGGTCGTGGGATCGCCGAGCCGCGGGCGTCGTCAGCCGGTCGCGAACAGACGCGCCGCGGCCCGCTCGAGGCCGGCCACGCCCCGAATATCGGAGTCGTACAGCGGCAGGACGGCACGGACCTGGCCGTCGAAGGCGTCGCGGATCTCGCGCAGGTACTCCGCCTGCATGGCGACCCGGTTGCGAACGAAGTCGCCGGCGCCCTCCGCATCCGCGGGATCGATGACCATGTTCACGACCACGCCGCCCACCGGGATCCCGAAGTCCGTGAACCAGTCGATGAACCGCCGGATCACCGCGATCGGTAACGCTTCCGGTAGCGTCACGAAGAAGAAAGCCGTCTTTTCCGGATCCGTGAGCAGGGTCCGCGCATGTTCGATCCGCTCACGGAACGAGGTCAGGTATTCCATCAGCGGGTCGTCCTCCTTCTTCTTGGTGAAGGAGAGCGCCTCGCGCAGGGTCTGCGCCTCTTCCCGCGACTTCACCATCTTCTCCACCCACAGCCCGTAGACCTTGCTCATGCCGAGCAGGCGCCTTGCATTGGCGGTCGGCGCGGTATCGAAGACGTAGACGTCGTACTCGTCCTTGAACATGAGGTCGACCATGTTCTCGAACATCGCCGATTCCTCGAAGGCCGGGTTGGTGGTGGCCGCTTCAACGAACTCATCGGCCTTGGTGCTGATTTCGGCGAACTTGAGAAACCAACCGATCTTGTCGCGGATCTCTCGCTTGGAGCGCTCGATCGCCTCCCGGGTGTCGATCTCGATCGCCCACAGGTTCTCGACGCTGTCAACCGGGGTGTGCTCCCCGAAGACGTCCTGCCCGAGCAAGCCCGAGAGTGAATGGACCGGGTTGGTCGAAGCAAGGAGCACGCGCTTCCCCGAGCGGGCCAGCGAGGTGGCGTTGACGCCGGCCATCACCGTCTTGCCCACGCCCCCCTTGCCGCCGAAAAAGACGTACCGCAGGCCCGGGTGGGCCGACACGAAATCGACCATCGACGTCTCCACCAGCGGCTTGCCGTCCACCAGCACCGCTTGAACCGATGGCTCTGCCTTGGCGCTGACTTCCGCGCTCACGCCGGTGACCTCCCCGGCGCGGCTCCGTCCCCGTACATCAGCTCGGCGACGCGCTCGATCATGGGCAGGCCGGTGACATCGCGCTCCAGCTCCGGGATGCGGGCCAGCACGGTCTTGCCGAACCCGCGATCGATCTCGGCCAGCTGGCCCCGCTGCATCTCGATCCGGTTGCGCAAGTACGCCGGCGCGCGGTCATCTGCCAACTCCGGCGGGAGCACCCGGTTGACGATGTAGCCGGCGATCGGCACGTTGAAGCGACTGAACATCTCGGCCGCCTTGCGCGTGTCGAGCAGGATCATCTGCTCGGGGATCACCACGAAGAAGAATGCGGTCCGTTCACGGTCGGTGAGGATCTGTGACGCCACGTTGATTCGGCCGCGGATGTATTGGAGCTCGCCCAGGATCTGATCCTCGGGCATCTCCTTCTGCCGCCTCATGCGGGCGGCGACTTCCTCGTAATCGCGCATCTCCTCGCGCAGGTGCGTGATCTTGCCGATCCACTCGTCGTAGACCTTGGCCATCGAAAGGTAGTAAAGGGCGTGGCCCAGCGGCACCAGGTCGTAGATGTAGTAGTCGTAGTCGCCCTCCGACAGGATGTCGCCTACCGAATCGAAGATCGCGCTCTCCTCCATGGCAGGCTCGGCCGAGGCCGCGGCGATGTAGTCCTCGATCTCATCGGGCACCTTGTCGAGGCCGTACATGTCCAGGATCTTGGCCCGTACCTCGTCCTAGTATTCGCGGATGTGACGGTCCGCGTCGATCTCCTGAGCCCACAGGTTGTCCATCACCTTCACGGGGCCCTTGCCGAAGATGTCCTGCTGGAAAATGTCGGAAAGGCTGGCCTGGGGATCGACGCTGAACATCCTTCTCCGCGGAGCGCCGAGTCGATGGCCGCGTCGAGGCGGCCAAGATCTTCGGCGACCATGCGCTCCGGGTGACCGGCGATGATCACGGCCGGATAGCGCCTCACCCCGTGCCGCAGGCTGCGCCAGAAGCCTTCAATGGAGGCGGCGTCAACGACGTCGATTGCCAGGCGGGGGCCGTGACGCTGGATCAGCGCGTGCACCCAGTCGGAGACCTGCTGAAACTCCAGCGCGAGATCAGCGGGGAGGGCGTCCCGTGCCTCGGCTCGATGGATGCGTTCCCCGAGGCCCATCCCCTCGAACGCCACTTCGCAATGCTGGCAGTGGCGGAAGACCGCTGGCGCGTAGGTGATCACAGTGACGCGAAGCGGCTTCATTTCATCCCGGACCCGCACCGCAGGCCCTGCTTCACGCTCGGGAGATCGATGATACGACCGGTTCGCAAGCGCGCGCCGCCGTCACAGTGCTCGGACCAGGCCCCCATCGAGGAGTGTGAACGTCCCGGTCTGGAAGGCCGCCTGTTCGCTGCACAGGTATGCGGCCAGTGCCGCCAGCTCCTGCGGCCTGCCGAGCCTGCCGGCGGCGATCGCCTCGATCCGTTCGCCGCGCACCACATCGTACTCGCGACCCTCGCGCTCGGCGCGTGCGCGGTCGAGGTCCTCGATGCGGGGCGTCGCCATCGGTCCGGTCAGGATCCCGTTGACGGTCACCCCGTCGGCCGCCACGATCGGTGCGACCGTCTTCATCCAGGCGGCCAGCGCCGAGCGTCCGGCTGTTGAATACACGAGTTCGGGGATCGGCTCCTTCACCGACCACGACAGACAGGCCACCACGCGACCCCATCCGCGCTCGCGCATCGGACCTATCAGGTGGCTGGCGAGCAGGATCGGCTGGATCGCCAGCGAGCCGAATGCGGCGCGCCAGCCGTCGAGGTCGGTCATGAGCGGATCGACCGGTGCGGGGCCGCCGGCATTCAGGACGCAGATGTCGGCACCGCCGAGCGACGCCACCACCGCCCGCTCGATCAGCTCCGAGGCGGCTGGATCGGCGATGTCGACCGCGGCGATCGCCACGTCCACGCCGTGGCGCGCGCGAAGGTCCTGCGCCACCAGCTCCAGGTGCGATTCGTCCCGCGACGAGATCAGGAGGGAGCATCCTTCGGAGGCCAGGGCGTCGGCGATCGCAGCACCGATACCCGATGAGGCGCCCCCACGACCGCCCGCCGGCCGCGAATCCCGAGCTCCATCGCGGCGATCATAGGCTTGGCGGCGATCGGTCAGCCGTCCGGGCATACTTGCGCCAGCAACCACTACCTTGCCGTGAGGAACCGTATGCCACGCGCCTCCTGGAACGGGACCGTCATCGCCGAGGCCGGCGAGGATGCCGTCGAGATCGTCGAAGGCAACGTCTACTTCCCGCCCGAAGCGGTGCGACGCGAGTTCCTCCAGTCGTCCGAGACCCACACCGTCTGTGGCTGGAAGGGTTCCGCCAGCTATTACGACGTGGTCGTCGACGGTGCCGTCAACCGCGACGCCGCCTGGTACTACCCGGACACGCTGCCCGCCGCGAAGCACGTGGAGGGATACCTCGCCTTCTGGAACGGCGTCGAGGTGGAGCGCTCGCCCTCGTGAAGCTGGGTCTACAGATCAACGCCTTCACCTGGCCCGGCGGCGCGGCCGCCATCGGTCCAACCCTCGGACGCATCGTCGAGACCGCCGATCATGTCGGCTTCGATTCGATCTGGGTCATGGACCACTTCTTCCAGATTCGCGGCGGGGGACCGCCTGAGGCGCCGATGCTCGAGGGCATGACCGCCCTCGGCTTCATGGCGGCACATTCACGAAGCGCGCGCCTGGGGCTGATGGTGGGCGGCATCCATTACCGCAATCCGGGACTCTGGATCAAGGCCACCACCACGCTCGACGTCCTGTCGGAGGGACGCGCCTGGTTCGGGATCGGAGCGGCGTGGAACGAGGAGGAGTCACGCGGCCTCGGCTGGCCGTTCCCGCCGCTGCGCGAGCGCTTCGAGATGCTCGAGGAGACGCTCCAGATGGCGAACGAGATGTGGACCGGAGGCCGCGGCAGCGAGGGGCGTCATGAGGGGAAGCAATTCACCGCGACCCGCCTGCTCAACTCCCCGCAGGCCATCTCGCGGCCGCGGGTGCCGATCATGATCGGGGGCGGTGGCGAGCAGAAGACGCTGCGGCTCGTCGCCCAGTACGCGGACGCTACCAACGTCTTCGGCAACCCGGAACGGATCCGCCACAAGTACGCGGTGCTGCGCGAGCACTGCGAGCGGCTCGGCAGGCCGTACGACGAGATCGAGCGCAGCACGCTGCAGGGCATCGACCTGGATCGGGAGTCGCCGGAGCAGGTTGTCGACTGGTTTGGTCAGCTCGGCGTGGCGGGCGCCCAGCACGTCATCGCCAGTGTCCACGGCGTGGCGCAGATCGCCCCCTTGGAGCGGATCGGCGCGGAGATCATCCCGCAGCTGCGGGAGCTGTAGGAGCTAACACTGCGGCGAGCTGTGCCTCGAGCTCGGCAATCGGCTTCACCGATTTTTCGCCCGTCGCCCGGACGGTCACCTCGACGCCACCAGCCGCGAGCGAGCGCGGCGAGAGCGTCACGATCAGCGGCATGCCCAGCAGCTCGGCGTCGGTGAACTTGACGCCAGGCGACTCGTCGCGGTCGTCGTACAAGACTTCGACCCCGGCCTCGGCCAGGCGTGCATAGAGCCCATCCGCTTCCTCGGCGACGTGCGGGTCCTTGGTCGCCGCGATCGTGACCAGGTGCGCAGAATAGGGCGCGACCGAGGCGGGCCATACGATCCCCTTGTCGTCGTGGTGCGACTCCACGATGCACGCGACGTTGCGCCCGACGCCAATCCCGTAGCTGCCCATCACGATCGGGTGCCGCTCGCCATCCTCACCGAGGTAGGTGGCGCCCATGGGGATGCTGAAGTCGGTGCCCAGCTTGAAGATGTTGCCGACTTCGATGCCGTTGCGCAGCGCCACTGCCCCGCCGCACTTGGGACACGGATCTCCATCCCGGGCGTTGACGACGTCGGTTACCACGTCCGGCGTGAAGTCGCGTCCGACGTTGACGTTCCGAAGGTGGAATCCCTCGCGATTTGCGCCCGCCACAAGGTTCGGGGAGCGCGTGGCGAGGTCGTCGACGACGATCACCGTATCGTGCGCGCCGATGGGGGACGCATAGCCGGGCACCATGCCCGCGGCGCGGATCTCCTGGACCTGAGCCGGTCGCAGTGAGTAGGCCTTCACCGCGTTGGCGAGCTTCGTCTCGTTCACCTCGTAGTCGCCGCGCGTGATCACGGTCAGCAGGCGGCCGTCGCCGGTCATGAAGAACGTCGCCTTGGCGGTCTTGTCCTCACCGATTTCGAGGAAGCGAGCTAGGTCGGCGATGGTGGCAGCGCCTGGGGTCGCCACCTCCTCGGTCGCCATCGGCGCCTCATCCGGAGGCTCCGGCTTGCCGACCGTGGCGATCTGCTGGTTGGCCGCGTAATCCCCGCGCTCGCAGAGAACCAGCGTGTCCTCGCCCCAGTCATTGAGGATCATGAACTCATGGGCCAGGCTGCCGCCCATCATGCCGACGTCGGCACCTACAGCTATCGCATCCAGGCCCAGCCGCTGGAAGATTCGCGTGTAGGCCTCGTAATGCAGCTGATAGCTGTGGTCGAGCCCGGCCGCGTCGCGGTCGCAGCTGTAGCTGTCTTTCATGACGAACTCGCGCACCCGTATGAGGCCGCCGCGGCTGCGGGGCTCGTCGCGGAACTTGGTCTGCACGTGGTAGACGAGCAGCGGCAGCTGCCGGTAGCTGCTCACTAGCTCGCGCAGCAGGCTTGCGACCACCTCCTCGTGGGTCATGGCCAGCACCATGTCGCGGCCAGTGCGGTCCTTGAAGCGAACGAGCTCCGGACCGATCTTCTGGTAGCGCCCGCTCTCGCGCCACAGGTCGGCGGGCTGGACGACCGGCATCTCCATCTCCTGGCACCCGATGCGGTCCATCTCCTCTCGGATGATCTGCTCGACTCGGCGGGTGACTCGCCAGCCCAATGGCAGCAGCGAGTAGATGCCCGTTCCCACCTGGCGGACGTAGCCCGCGCGCACGAGGAGCCGATGGGACGCCATCTCCGCGTCGGCCGGATCGTCCCGCAGGGTCGCGAAGAAGAGGCGTGAGAGGCGCATGGGTCAGCGAAGGATACCGGAGCCGATGCGAGTCCGACCCTCAGGCCAACGTTGCCCTGTCCCGTCCGGCGAGTGCGTGAGCGTCGAAGATGTGCTCAGAGGCTCGCAGCTGTCCGAGCGGTATGACCGCCACCGCCAGCAGGATCACGCTCACCAGGATCAGGCCGTCGAAGCCCAGACGATCTGCGCCGATGCCGGCCATCAGGCTGCCGACGATCTGCCCCACGCCCAGGAAGACCGAATACAGACCCATCATCGCTCCGCGGTCCTCGGGATGCGCCTCGGTCATGTCCGCGAGCAACCCGAGTGCGGCTGGCGTGGCCCCAGCAAGCACGAAGAGGCCGCCGAGCAAGACGAGCACAAGTGCGCCGATAAAGGGCCAGGGGAGGCCCTGGCTGTGGTTGATGCCAGCAACGCCGACGAGCATGGCGAACCCGCCAGCGATTCCGAAGCCGATGATCGTGGTGCGGCGGAATCGCTTGAATCGGTTGCCCCAGAACACGAGGCCGCCCAGAAATACGAGCAGCCCAACGCCCGCGCCGATGGAGATGGCCATCGGCTCGACTCCACCCGAGAGCACCTGGGTCGGGAAGCGCGGGACCCTGGAGCGCTGGACGAGCTGGAATACCGACTGGCTGGTCCAGGAGCCAATCACCGCGTTGAGCGCGATCCAGGTTGGGGCCAGGAGCCAAACCGCGCTGCTGCGCAGCAGCGCCAGATACGCGTGCAGGTCGAACCTCTGCCTCGCCTCGCTAGTGCGGATTCGCGCCTCCTCAGGCAGCTCGGCCACGCCCCACCGGTAAATCGCGAACGAGCCGCCGTACACCGCGGCATTGATCACGAACGCCACGGGCCCGATGGCACCGAAGAGGGCGGGTCCGGCCACGATGCCCAGTCCCAGTCCCGTCAGCGTTGCGGCTTCGAAGCGCGAGACGACCCTGCCGCGGAGCCCTTCGTCAGCCGAGCTTGCCGCTGCGATGTAGCCGAGGATTGACGGGATGCTGGCGCCAGCCGCGGTTCCCTCGAGCAGCCGGGTCGCCCCGAGCCAGACGAGGATTCCGGTCCCGCCAAGCACGCCCAGTACGATCGAGTGCGTGCTGACCGCGGTCATGACCACCGCCACCGCGCCAAAGATCGGGCCCCACTGCATGACACGATGTGAGCCGAGGCGATCCGAAAGGACCCCGAACGGCGGGGAGAGGACGAGCTCGGAGGCGAAGTACAGCGCGCTCAACAGGCCGACCTCCAGCCCCGAGACGTGGGGACCGCCATGCTCCTGGAAGCGCGCCAGGTAGGTGGCGAGCATCGTTCCGGTCAAGCCGGTGGATAAGCGCAGGGTGAACGTCCCGAAGAGGACGGCGGTCAGGGACCGCCCGAGGTGATAGTTCGTCACAACTCCGTACAGGGTAAGGCGCGCAGTCCTACACGTCTCCCGACGGGGCGTCCGAGAAGGGCGATGGAACGTCGGGACCCAACTGACCCGCGGCGGCGAATCGCCGTCGTCGCCGGCGCCGGCGGAGGGCGAGTCCGCCCATCGCGAAGCCGTCGAGCAACAGGGTCGCGCCACCGGCCACGCTCACCCGGAGCCGGCCCGCATCGGCCGCCCCCGCGCGCTCTTGCGCCGCTGCGTGTGCGTCGCGCGTGGCGGAGTCGGCATCGCCCTTCTCGAAGGCCGTTCGTGCCGTCTGCAGGTAGCGCCCGGGATCTGCGAAGAGGAGTCCAATGGACTCGAGCGCGGAAGGCGAACGGGCGAGGACGGCGCTGGCGGACTGCACTGCTGCCAGAGCGGTGAGCTCCGACGCGGCGTCATGCTTGGCGTTGTCGAAGGTCGTGCCGGACTCGAAATCGGTCTTGACCGTCGCCGGCACGACCAGGTTAAGGCGGGCCGCGGCCGCAGCGATACGATCGCGATCGGTCAGCACCGAGCGCGCGTCCGCCAGCTCGAGCTGCAGTGTCCCGAACTGCCACGCCCCCAGCGTGTAGCGGACCTGGTACGGCAGCTCCCAATTACCGGCGGCGGCAACGGTTCGCGCGTAGTCGGCGCGCGCGGTTGCGCGCTCCTCGAGCATTGGAGCCTGAGCGTCGGTGACGACCCATTGGCGCCACAGGTCGCCGTAGGTATGCCTGGTGCGTTCCTCCAACAAGTCGAGCAGCCGCTGCCAACCCTCAACCGTCGTCGCCAATCCTTTCTCCGGTGAGACGCCGGGATGGTTGGGTCGGTACGAGCTCTCCCCGTTCTCAACCGCCTGCCAGACTTCGCGTAAACCGGTAAGGCCAGCTCGGGCCTCGATGAGCTGCGCCAGCCGGTAGCTGGCGGCGTACGCGTACTCCTCGGTGAGCGGCGGCTCCACGCCGATTGCGGCCCAGGCGTTGAGCGGAATCCGCGACGCGGAGAGCTGGGGCGTCAGGACGAACGCCTGGCCGTCGGTGCCGATCCGCTTCCCGGCCTCGACCCCGTAGTACTCGGCCCACGCTTCGGCGATCCATCGGCCGCTGAAGAGGTTGTCGTTGAACCAGGTGTGGGCGGTCTCGTGCAGGGTCGTATAGCCGTCGGCGTCGTAGCGAACTTCGATCGACTCGGCCTCCGAGTTGTAGACGCCGGCGTAGTCGCCGAGCCGGGATGCAGCGGCTTCATCGATCTGCAGCTCACCGTGCACCTGGTAGCCGAGGCCGATCAGGTCGCGTAGCACCGGCAGCCCCTTGGAGACGATGGCCTTGATCCGGGTGCCCCAGGCTGGATCGTCGTCCCATGCCCGAATCAGGACCGTGACCGGGCCATCCGGCAGCCGAATGGTGGCGGACGTCTCTTGGAAGGCCCCCGGACGCTCCGCCGTGATGTAGGCGAAGAAGCTCACCGGGTCGCCGATGGCTGTGGCGGTGAGGACGGTCGCGCCGCCCGGTCCCTGACCGGTCGTCAGCTCTCCTGCTTCGATCGTCACCGTGTAGCCGGCGGGGATGGTCACCGACACCGAGGAGCCCGCCGTGCCCTGGCTGCCGAAGGCCCAAACCGGGAAGGCGACCAGGCTCGCGGCGACCCGCACGTCGCGCTTGGGAACGCCGCCCGGATCCACGATGTCGTAGGCGAAGGTGAACGCGTAGGTGGCGCCATGGAAGAGGCTCTGGCCGAAGGCCACCTCGACCGCGGAGAACTCCTTGGAGCTCGAGACGACGCGCGCAGCGAGCGTGCTGCTCCCCGAGGAAGCAGTCAGGTTCTGAATGGCCGGGTGGACGGCGAATCGCGCGGCCGTGTAGTAGTAGCGACCGTCCGGCGGATCCGGTGTCAGGTTGGTTGCGCGCGCCTCCACGGTGACGTGGATGCGCTTCTCCGTTGGCAGGACTACGTAGCTCGCGTGGGTGACGACCTGCAGGCCGTCGGGCGCCGCGCGCACCATGGGCGGTGCGACAAATGCGATCCCCCCGACCAGCGCTGCAGCGGCAGCCGCGACGAGCGGCCCCGCAACCTTGCGGAACACGCCGCGAGTATGCCGGAAAGCAAAAGGCACTCGTCCAGGGCGGGACGAGTGCCTTGCGTCAGAGACCCTGAACGGAATCTCTGCCTCTCCGAATCAAGCCGAGGCGGCCGGCAGGCTCTCCAGGCCGAATGCGACCTCCAGCTGCTCGAGCGGCCGGAAGCCGACCGCGGCGCGAGGCGGCTGCCCGGGCGCGAACATGGCGACCGTCGGGATGCTCATGATTCCGTAGTGCATCGCCGTATGCGGGTTGGCGTCGACATCGAGCTTTACGACCTCGACCTTGCCGGCGTACTTGGCGGCTAGCTTATCGATCTCGGGAGCGACCATGCGACACGGTCCGCACCAGGTTGCCCAGAAGTCGACGACCACCGGCTTGTCGCTCTTGAGGACGACCTCCTCCCAGGTGGCATCGGTCACTTCGCGAACGTTGGATGACATCGGTCTGTCTTGATCCTTTCGGTTTCGAATTGCCCGCTCCTTCAGCGGGCCATTTGCTGGAGGAGGCGATAGGCGTCGAGGATGGAACGCTCCGTGAGCCGATAGAAGACGGTGCTTCCCTCGCGGCGGCTGGCGACGATGCCGGCCCCGCGCAGCACCGCGAGGTGCTGGCTCATGTTCGGCACCTGGCAGCCGATGCACCGGCTCAGATCACTGACTGAACGCTCGCCGGCAGCCAATTCCTCCACGACGCAGAGTCGCTTGGGGTCCGCGAGGGCCTTGGCGATGGCGGCGGCGCGATTGCGCAGTGCCTCGTCGGTGGTGATCACGTCCATCCGTGCATGATGATCTCACGGGTTGCGCAAGTGCGCAAGTAGGCTGGGCCCCGCGGTCGTGACACGCAAGGTGTCGCGCAACACGTGCACGATCGGGCCATGACTATTCAGCTCGACTGCCTCTGGTGCGAAGACGAGGTCGCCTTCGAGGTCGATGTGACCGCCGACGAGCTCGTCTGCACCGCCTGCGGAATCCGGACCGAATTCGCACCGAATCCGGTTGCAACCTACAGCCTGCTCTACGAAGCCGCCTGACCTCGCGCTGCCGCGTTCGTCGCGCCTGCTCCTGGCCGGCTCATTGCGTCTCGCAGGTGACCGAGCGCGAGCGTCAGCCAGCGTTTGCGCGAGGCCGGACGGGCCAGGAGGTGGCGCTCATCGGGGAGCATCACCGCGGTTGCGTTGCGTCCGGCGGCGCGGAGGGCATCACGCAGCCACGCGGTGTGGCGCGGATGGACGTTCTCGTCAACCGCGCCGTGCAGGATGAGCAGTCGCCCACTGAGCCCGCCGACGTGACTCAGCAGCGAGGAGCGTCGATAGCCCGTAGCGTTGCTGGCCGGCAGACCGAGGTAACGCTCCGAATAGGCGGTGTCGTACCCGCGCCAATCCACGACCGGAGCTCCGGCCACGCCAGCGTGGAACAGGTCAGGTCGGCGTGACATGGCCATCACGGTGAGGAAGCCGCCGTAGCTGGTTCCGCTGATCGCGACTCGCTCGAGATCCACCTCGCCTTGAGCTGCGAGCCCTTCGAGCACCGCAACCTGGTCCTCGATCTCCACGGTTCCAAAGGCACCCGCGTTGCTTGACTCGAAGGCCAACCCGCGGTTCGCGGTCCCCCGATTGTCGGCCATGACCACGGTGAATCCGGCACGCACCAGCGCCTGTCGGTAGGGCTCGACCGTGAGCTCCCAGGCCTCACGCACATACTGGGAATGGGGACCGCCGTACACCCAAACTACAGCGGGACCGGGACCCGCACCGGCCGCGGACGGGGCTCGGAAGAGCGCCACGTGGAGATCCGTCGCGCCGTCGGCCGCCGGGAGTGTCAAGAGCTCGGGAACCACCAGGCCCGCCCGATCAGGGTCGGAGGAGGCCTCGTGGACGATGACCTCCCAGTCTCCTTCACGGGATCTGACTACGACCTGGGTGGGCCGGGTACGCGAGGACCAGCTGTCGACCCACCGCTTGCCGTCGTCGCTTACCTTCACGGCATGCCAGCCCGGCTCCGCGGTGAGGCGCATCGGCCTCGCGATCGGTTGCTGCGCATCGAGCGGAACCGTGTACAGGTGGCGCTCGAGGACGCCGTCGACGGTACCCAGGAAGAGCACCTCCCGGCGGATCTCGTCGACGTGAACGAGGTCGGTGACCACCCACTCACCGGTCGTGAGGCGGCTGTCGGGCGCGCCGTCCGCAGCGCGTACCTCGAGGTGACGAAATCCGGTGGTTTCCGTGGCGCGGACGACGCGACCGTCCGACAGGATCCAAGTCGCAATGTCCAGGTTGATCCACGGCTGGGTGCGCTCGATCCAGAGTTCGCGCGTGGCTCCCGACGCTTCGACCAGATACCAGTGCAGGCTCCGCTGGTCGCGCGGCAGCGCCGCCACCAGCCAGCCTCCGAGAGGATGGGGCACCACGCGGGCCAGGTAGCCATCGGCGAAGTCGAGGCTGACGTCGCGTTGAGGTGCAGGCGCATCGAGAGTCGCGATGCGCAGTGTGGTGCGCGGGTTTGGCTCGCCGGCGAAGGGATATCGGTATACCTCCCTTCGCGCGCGTTCCTCGGCGGCCTTGTCTGACGTGATCGCGAAAAGCGGAATGTGCCGCTCGTCGACGTGCGCGAACAGGATCTCCGCTCTACTCGTGCTCCACCACGCGCCCTCGAATCGGTCGAGCTCCTCGGCGGCGAGGTAGTCCTCGAGGCCGTTCGTGACGCCCGGCTCGGCGTCCATGCTCAGACGGCAAGGCGAGCCCCCGTCCACGTCGGCCGACCACAGGTCGTCCCCCACGACCCAAGCGATGCGCCGGCCGGCAGGATCCGGGTACACCGCCTGCGGATTCTTGATCCCGCGCACTTCAACCGCTGGGAGCCCTTCGCGGGATGCCAGGCACCGTCCGTCCTGGATCGCCACGATAAGGTCCGCTTCCAACGATCGCCGATAGTCGGTTATTCCCCACGCCGTCTCGCGGCGCCGCTGCCGGCTGAGCTCTTCGTCGTGGGTTACGGCACGTCGGGCCGGGTCTGCCGACGCCAGGAGCGTCCGGGCACCGCTTACCAGGTCAAGGCGCCACAGCGAGCGCGTATTGCCGCCAGGCTCCGGCGCCAGGAACGTGACTCCGCCTCCGTCCCGGGTGAACTCGACCCGGGTCGGGTGGTCCGTTCCGGGGCGGGGATGTCTGACCAGGTCGTCGACCTGGACCTCCCCCGACGCCGGCGTGGAGTGTTGTCGGCTCAAGACACCTCGATCTCTATCGTCTCGATCGGATCACCCGGCTGCGTATCGCGTCCCGGATCGCGCTCTCGGATGGACCGAACGACATCCATTCCGCCCATGACCTGCCCGAATACGCTGTGCCGCCCGTCCAGATGAGGGGTCGCCGCGAAGGTGATGAAGAACTGGCTCCCGTTGGTGTTCGGTCCGGCGTTGGCCATCGACAGGACGCCGGGGCCGCTGTGTCTCAGCTCTGAATCGAACTCGTCGGCGAACTGATATCCCGGCCCGCCTCGGCCGGTCCCGGTCGGATCTCCGCCCTGTGCCATGAATCCAGGGATGACGCGGTGGAAGGTGGTGCCGTCGTAGAAGCCGGCTCGCGCAAGGGTGACGAAGTTCTCGACGGTTAACGGCGCCTTCCCCGCGAAGAGGTCAACGACGATGTCGCCCCGCTCCGTCTTGATGCGGGCGGTGTACTGCTTGGATGTATCGAGCGATCCGGTGGGCGGAGCTGGTCGGTATGGCATGCGATCCCCGGCTGATTGGTTCTGACCAGACCGATGCTACCGGTCGTCGGCGGGGAGCGCCTCGTCGTCAGGGCGCTCCCCGCTCAGGCTCAGTGCTGGAGGTCGATGACCAGGCGGTCGGGAGCCTTCAGCGTGAAAACTCGCACACACGCGTCTCCGTTCATGCCGGCGTACCAGCTCGCGACCGCCTCGAAATCGCCTGCGGACTGGAGATCGACGAGCTTCGCGAAGTGCGGGGTGTAGCTTGTCGAACCGCCGTACGATTTCCCGCCCTCTGGCAGCTGAACGGTCCCACCGTGAAGGACGATTCCAAGGAAGCTACTGCCCTGCACCTGAATAGCACGCCCGCTCGGGTCCTGGGTGAGGGGCCGGACTGCCTTCTCGATCACGTACTCGGGAATCCCGGCCCCAAAGGCGAAGACGATGCGGTCGTAGGTGCCGTGCGTTCCCACGCGGAGGTCCGTGATCTGAGCTCGCCGCGCGGTGGCAGCGCCGTGGATCGGCAGGTTGCAGGCGAACGGCGCAAGACTCTCATCGGGGATCTCCGATTCGCTCGGGGTGGCGGCGTTGGTCGCGCTGGAGATGCTCGACGGGGTGGGTGACCCAGACAGCGTCGTCGAGCTGCTCGACACACCCGCGCCGGTGACGGCGCTGCAGGCCGTGAGCATGGCCGCAAGAAGCAGAGTGGCCCCGCTGGACGTAGTGAGGGTTGGGCGACGGGTCACGAGTGCTGCTCTCCGTTTCGGTGCGTGCCGCCTTCGTCAGCGGGTGACCCTTAGACGGGCGGCGCAGCGGCGGCGTTACGCTCCGGTCGCGGAGCGCATCGGTCTAGACTCGCCTCCTCCATGAGTGACACCGGATCCGGCTACTCGCCTGGGCTCAAGGGCGTGATCGCCGGGGAGACCTCGCTGGCGATGATCGACGGCGTGCAGGGTCGCCTCCTCTACCGTGGCTACCCGATCGGGGAGCTGGTCGAGCGCGGCACGTACGCTCAGGTGGCCGAGCTGCTGTGGACAGGCGAATGGCGCTCCGAGTCCGATGCACCACGGCTCTCGTGCGCCCCGCTACCCGCGTCGGTGATTGGCACCTTGCGCCAGCTTCCGGCCGACACGAACGCGATGGATGCGCTTCGAACGGGGCTCTCCGCGTGGGAAGCGGAGGCTGGGCTCACCTGGCCGCCAAGCGTGGAACAGGCGCGCGAGGTCACCGCGGCGGCACCTTCCGTGCTGGCTGCCTTCGGGCGCCTGCGGGCGGGCTTGGAGCCGGTGGAGCCGGACCCGAATCTGCCGCTTCCTGCCGGCTTCCTGTTCCAGCTCAACGGAGCGCGACCCGAAGATGCCGAGGCGCGGGCCCTCGAGGCCTACTTCATCGTCGGGGCGGAGCACGGCTTCAACGCCTCGACCTTCACGGCGCGCGTGATCACGTCAACCCACTCGGATCTGGTGAGCGCCATCGTGGGAGCGATCGGCGCGCTCAAGGGACCGTGGCACGGGGGAGCGCCGTCGGAGGTCGTGAACCAGCTGCACGAGATGGGCTCCCCCGCCGAGGCGGAAACCTGGATCCGAGCGGCCCTCGCGCGCGGGGAGCGGCTGATGGGCTTCGGACATCGGGTGTACCGGGCTTACGATCCGAGGGCAGCCGCTCTCCGCAGAGAGGCGGAGGGCCTCGCCTCGGTCGCCGGCTGGCTGCAGAACGCGATCGCGATCGAGGAGATCGCCCTGCGGCTCCTGGCGGAGCACAAGCCCGACTACCCGATCAAGACCAATGTCGAGTACTACGCCGCCGCCGTGCTGCAGGGCGTGGGCCTGCCTCCCAACCTGTTCCCGGCGACGTTCGCGCTCGCGCGGCATGCGGGCTGGACGGCGCATGCGCTCGAGCAGGCCACGGCCAACGTCCTGATCCGTCCCGACGTCCGCTACGTCGGACCGGCGGAGCGACATCTGGCTGGCTAACCTTCGGCCAGCCGTTCCTCCAGGAGTCGCCGCTCGGCCGGATTGGTGGTGAGCGAAAGCGCCCGACGCTCGGTGGCTCTGGCCTCATCGACACGGCCAATCCGGCGCAGCAGCAGACCCCGTGCCGCATGGTAGAGGTGGTAGTCGGCCAGCCTCCCGGCCAGCGGGTCGAGCGCCTCCAGGGCTTCCGCGGGCCCGCGCAGCTCCGCGACGGCCAGGGCCCGATTGAGGGCAACGACCGGCGTCGGAGTGAGCCGCAGGAGGCGGTCGTAGAGCGCGACGACCTCCTCCCAGTCGGTCGCACCGTAGCTGGGTGACGTGGCGTGGCAGGCGACGATGGCTGCCTGCAGCTGGTAGGGGCCGACTCGGCCCATCCGTAGCGCGCGCTCGAGCAGCTCGTTCGCCTCGCCGATGGCGGCGTGATCCCAGGAGCTGCGATCCTGGTCAGGGAGCAGGACGAGTGAGCCGCCCGGTGCGAACCGGGAGTCCGCGCGCGCAAGGTGGAGTCGCATCAGGGCCAGCAGGCCGATGGCCTCCGGCTCATCGGGCATCAGGCGGACGAGCAGTGATGCGAGCCACGCGGCGTCCTGGGCCAGGTCGCGCCGCTCCGCCGCCTCGCCGGCGGACGCGAGATAGCCCTCGTTGAAGACCAGGTATAGGACGGCCAGCACCTGCTCCAGCCGACCCGGAAGCTCCGCCGCTTCCGGGACGCGGTAGGGGATCCCCGCATCTCGGATCTTGCGCTTGGCGCGAACGATCCGTTGAGCCACCGTTGCCTCGGGTAGGAGGAAGGCCTTGGCCACTGCGGGGGTCTCGAGTCCGGCAACTGTGCGCAACGTCAGTGCCACCTGAGCCTCGCGGGATAGTGCGGGGTGACAGCAGGTGAAGATCAGGCGAAGCCGGTCGTCCTGCGCCAGGACACCTCCAGTCTCAACCCAGTTCGAGTTCATGGTCCGCAGCTCCTCGCCGATCCCCGCGAGACGCTCGCGGTAGCGGGCATCGCGACGGAGGCGGTCGATCGCGCGATGCCGAGCCGTGGTGAGAAGCCAAGCTCCCGGGTTGCGCGGCACACCGTCTCGCGGCCAGGTTTCGAGTGCGGCGACCAGGGCCTCCTGGACCAGCTCCTCTGCGACCTCCCAGTCACCGAGCACGCGGACCAGGGAGGCCACCAGCCGGCCTCGCTCTTCGCGAACGGTCTCCGCCAGGCGCGCATCGATGAGCGCTCGCGGCGGCGGCGAGGACACGGCTGCCGGAAGCTCCCTCAGTCCTGCCTCACCAGCGGCCGGATCTCGAGCGCTGCGGCCGACGGCCAACCAGAGACGAGCTCGATCGCTTCGTCAAGGTCCGCCACATCGATGATCGCGTACCCGCCGACCATCTCCTTGGCCTCGACGAAGGGGCCGTCGGTAACCGTCACGTTCCCCGCCGCGTCCCGTCGCACCGTGGTCGCGGTCAGGGACGGCTGCAGCTCGTACCCCTCCAGGACTTTGCCGCTCTTCGACTGCTGCTCCCACCAGTTCAGGATGCGCTGATAGACCGCGGCGCGATCGGTAGCAGCGAGGTTGTCGCGCTGGTCTTCGGCTCCGACGATCAACACCATATATTTCATGTGCCGGCGAGCTCCTTCTCACATCGCGGATCGGGGCGGCGTTCCATCTTCATGCCGCTCTCTTCCAATACGACGAATGCCGTACCCCGCGTTCGACAGGCGTCTCTGAGCGGTACCGACGTCCAGCGGGCACCAGGACGGACGGACCGGCAGAATACCGCGATGCGATCTGCCCGAGACGACAGCTCACTATCCCCGGCCGTAGCCGGCAACCTGCTGATCGTCTACATCCTGTGGGGATCCACCTACCTCGCCATCCGCCTCGCGGTCGAGACTCTCCCCCCGTTCCTCTCTGCCGCCTCTCGCTACCTCATCGCCGGCGCGCTGATGGTCGGCTTCCTCTGGGTTCGGGCTCGGCTGAGCCGATCGCCATCGGCTCGCCTGGAGCCGATGCGCAGGGAGCATTGGCGCTCGGCGGCGATCATCGGCGGCCTGTTGCTGTTCGGCGGCAACGGGCTAGTCGTGCAGTCGGAGCAGTACATCGACTCCGGGATCGCCGCCGTGCTGGTTGCCGCGGTGCCAATCTGGATGAACCTGTTCGAGGCGGTCCTCACGCGCCGTCGCCCGTCGCTGCTGGTGATCGGGGGCGTCATCGCCGGTTTCGTGGGCGTGCTCGTGCTCATCGCCCCCATCAGGGGGCTGGCCGCCATCAACCCCTTCGGGGTGGGCCTGGTCGTGGTCGCCGCGGTGTGCTGGGCAACCGGGTCCATCTATTCGCGCAGTGCTCCGATGCCACGCTCCGGGCTGCTGGGCACGGGCATGGAGATGCTGGCAGGGGGCGCGATCCTGGCGATAGCGGGCACGGTTACCGGCGAGCTCGGTCGCACGCACCCCGCCCAGTTCTCGGTCACCTCGTTGTTGGCCGTCGGATACCTTGTCGTGTTCGGGTCGCTCGTTGCGTTCAGTGCTTATACCTGGCTGCTACGGCACGCCCCGGTCTCGACGGTGGCGACCTACGCGTACGTGAACCCCATCGTGGCGGTGGGCTTGGGGTCCTTCTTCCTGCATGAGCCGATAACGCCGCGCACCATCGTGGCGTCGGTGCTGATCATCGGCGCCGTCGCCGCCATGGTCAGCGGCCGCCAGCGTGACGCTAACGTGCTGGCAGGCGAGCCTGACCGCGTGAAACCGGGCGAGGGTGTCGACCGAGCAGCGGCCGATTAGACCGACTCGAGGCCAGCGCCCGGTCTCCCACAGGACGATCGGTTGCTTGGCAGGCTCGAGCGAGGGCGGCGTATCATCCCCCTCCCAATGACAAGCGACCGCGTCGACAGCGCCCTCGGCTTCGGTACGGGTACCTCGACCGACCACGCCGATGGGATCCGCTGGGTCGATTACACGAACATCAGCTGGAATCCGGTCTTCTGCAAGCGCTGCGACATCTGTATCGAGATCTGCCCCAAGGACACCCTCGTGATGCGCAACGACGCGGTTGTCGAGGAGGAGAACTGCATCCTGTGCGGGCTGTGCGAGCGGTACTGCCCCGACCTGGCGATCGAGATGATCCCGGCCGCGGTCCAGGCACACTCGGCTGGCACCGCCGAGCGACGGACGTCCGAAGGCCCGGCGACCGCGGACTGACCCGATGCGCAAGCTGGTGCAAGGGAACGAGGCGGTCTTCCGCGGCGCGGTGGCCGCCGGCGCCAGCTACTACGCCGGGTATCCCATCAGCCCCTCGACCGAGATCCTGAACATCGCCTCCGCCTACGCGGCCGCCCATCACCAGACCTTCCGGTTCCTGCAGGCGGAGGACGAGATCGCCTCGGCGAACGCCGTCGTCGGCGCCAGCCTGGCAGGTGCCAAGGCGTTCACTGCGACCTCGGGTCCCGGATTCAGCCTGATGCAGGAGGCGATCGGATACGCGCAGAAGGTGGGCGTGCCATCCGTCTTCGTGGACGTCCAGCGCGTAGGACCCGCCACAGGAATGCCGACCATGCCGGGCCAGGGCGACATCATGCAGGTGCGCTTCGGGTCGAGCGGCGACTACACGCCCATCGCCTTCTATCCCAATGGTGTGGAAGAGGCGTTCCGGGTCAGCGTGGACGCCTTCAACGCGGCCGAGGAGTCCCGTTCGCCGGTCGTCCTCCTGTCAGACACCTTCGTCGCGCACCTCAACGAGGTAGTGGACCTCGACGAGCTCGCCGCCGACCTCCACGTGACGCCACGCGATATGCCTCCCCTGGCACACCACATCGCGGGTTTCCCGCGCTTCTTCGCCGGTGTCCTCATGTACGAGTCCGGCCCATCGGCGGGCGAGCCCGCCACGGCCGACGCCGACGAATACCTGCGCCAGTACTACGACGCCAAGCACCGCCACCTGGATGTGGCCGGGCGCTATCGGATCTTCGAGCACGGCTGGAACCGCGAAGCCGAGGTGCTGATCGTCTGCTACGGCATCGTGTCGCGGGTGGCTGCCCCTCTCGCCGACCAGTACGCGCTCTTCCGCCCCATCCGGATCCACCCGGTCCTGGACGACGAGCTTCGGGAGATCACGCAGGGGTACCGGGAGATCGTGGTCATCGAGGCCAACGACGGCCAGTACGCCGACATGGTCGAGCTCGCCCTGCGGCGCGACGTCAAGCGAGTACCGCTGCTGGGTGGCCGGATCAGCATCGAAGCGATCCGTGATGGCCTGGATCGGGTGCTGGCAGGCGGACCGGCGGAGCCGCCCATCCCGGATGCTCCAGCCGAGCGGCTGGCGCCCTCGTCGCTGGGCATCGGCTGAGGGGGACGATTGAATGCCTGAGCTGACGATGGCCGAGATCGGCTACAAGAGGCACCTCAAGGTCGAGCTCTTCCCGACCATTTGGTGCCCCGGCTGCGGGATCGGCACGATCATGATGCAGCTGGCCATAGTCCTCGAGGAGATGGGCCTCGACGAGACGAACACCGTGATCGTGACCGGCATCGGCTGCACCGGGCGCATGGGCTCTTACCTGAAGCACGAGAGCGTCTATACGTTGCATGGACGGACACTGCCCGTGGCTGAGGCGATCAAGACCGTGCGTCCCGAGCTGAACGTGATCGTGGTGGCCGGCGACGGCGACACGGCCAGCATCGGCGGCAACCACCTGATCCACACCATCCGGCGCAACGCCAACGTCACCGTTCTCTGCAACAACAATGAGATCTACGGGCTGACCGGCGGCCAGACTGGGCCGACCACCCCAACCGGAACCAAGACGCTGTCCAGCCCGGTCGGCAACCCGAACACGCCCATCAACCTGCAGGGGATCGTGCGCAGCTCGGAGCACGCGCTCTACGCCAAGACGACCGTCTACCACCTGCAGCACCTGCGCAACGTGATGCGCGAGGCGATCGAGTGGGAAGGCTTCAGCTTCGTGGACATCACGAGCCAGTGCATCGAGAACAACGGGCGCCGGATCGGGTTCGCGAGCGCCAACGAGATGCTCACCTTCTACCGGAAGACTTATAAGCGGGCGGCAAAGGGTGCGGAGGCACTCGACGAGCACGAGATCGGGGTCCTGTATCCCGCGCAGCACCCATCTCGCAACGGCCGGACCGATGGCGCGGCGATCACGAACGGCCACGCCACCCCAGAGCCATCCGTTACTGCGAGTGCGCCGGCGGCGGCCGCATTGGCTCCAAGCGAGAAGGCGAAACCACAGGCCAGCGACGAGGAGAAGGCGCGACGCCGAGCGGAGAGCCAGAAGAAGCTGGCGCTCATGCAGAAGCTCGACCCTGCCGTGAAGCTGCGCGTGGCCAAGGGCGAGATCGGGCTCGCCGACGCCCTGCGCGAAGCGGGCGTCGATCCCGCGGAGCTGGAGGCCTGAGACGGCCACCTCGATCGCCCTCGATGGGGTCGGGGGCCAGGGCGTCCGCGTCATCGCGGGCGTGCTAGGCAACCTGCTGGCGCGAATGGGCAAGCAGGTGACCGTCCTGTTCGACTACGACTCCTCGGTGCGCGGCTCTATGTCCGACGCGTTCGTCATCTTCGACGACGCTCCCATCGCCAATCCGGTGGTCGAGGACGCGGACATCCTGTTGAAGCTGGCCAACCGCGGCCACCTGCGCATCAAGGGCCGCAAGGTCGTCACCGACTTGGGGCTCGCGAGCCCCGGCGACGAGCAGATTCCGTTCGCCGCGCTCGGCAGGCAGCACTTTGGTAAGGAGCTGTTCGGGAACATGATCGCCCTGGGCCGGTTGCTGCGACTCGCCGCGGTCCACTACAACGAGCGCGCCATTCGCGAGTCGCTGCCCCGCCGCTTCGTGGACGAGAACCTGGCCGCCATTCGGTTTGGATACGACTTGACCGATGACGATATCGAGCGCATGGCGTCAGAGGCGCCGCCGTCGCGATTCGAGATGAATGCCGCCGCAACCGCCCCGGCGCCCGTCCGGGGCCTCGATGCCGCCTACGACACCGCGACGGCCTTGCCAACTGGAGGCGAGTCGGGCTAGCTCGGGAGCGGAACGAGAGCCTCGAGCTCCTCCAGCGCCAGATCCAGCCGCGCCGCCTCATCCCCGAAAAGCGGCCGGAGAGGCCGCCGCAGGTCTGCATTGACCGGCAGGCCGCGCAGTCCGAGCACGTGCTTGACCGCCGCCATGAACGGACCGCCGCTCGACTCCATGGCAGCTCGGAGCTTCTCAAGCCGTGCCTCGGCGTTGGAACCCGGGCTGTTGAGCGCGGCCCGTACCTCCTCTGGGAATGCGGCCGCCAATCCGGAGACCGCACCGACCGCACCGGCTGCGAGCGCCCGCGGAATCAGTGGCTCCTGCCCGACGAAGACGGGCAGGCCGGCCGCGAAGTAGGGCTCGACGTTCGCCCAGGGCGATTCGCTGACCTTCAGACCTCCCAGGTTGGTCGCTGCGTCGCGCACACGTTCGATCACCGCAAGGCTGACCGGGTAGCCGCTGCGGGCCTCGAAGCAGTAGATAAAGAACGGCAGGGGCTCGCAAGCTTGCGCGGCAGCAATCAAATGCTCGGTGAGCGCTGCCTCGTCGAGGGGGAAGTAGGGCGGCGGGATGACCGAGACGCCATCGGCGCCGATCTCCACGGCGTGCGCCGCGAGCCCGGCTGTGTCCGCGGTCGTCTGCGCCCCGGCGTGGACGATGAGGATGCCGCGCAGAGCTGCCCGGAAGACAATCGCGGCTCGCTTGCGCTCCTCCAGGCCGAGCAGGACGCCTTCGCCGGTCGTGCCGCAGGCGAAGACGCCGTCGGCGCCCCCATCGGTCAGGAAGCGCACGTACGGCCAGACCGCTGCCTCGTCGAGGTCGGCGCCACCATCGGTCAAGGGCGTGGCGGCCGCGACGATGAGCAGGGGTGAGGTAGCGCCGAAGGGCCTCGGGGTCACGGTCGAACCTTAGCGGCTTCCCAGCCCCCCGGTGTAGACTCGAACGACATCCGCGAGCACGCGCGAGGACTCAGACCAGACCCATGACCTACGTGATCACCGAGCCGTGCATCGGCGTCAAGGACGCGAGCTGCGTCGACGTCTGCCCGGTCGACTGCATTCACGCCAAGGACGAGGACACGATGTACTTCATCGATCCGGATGAGTGCATCGACTGCGGCGCGTGCGAGCCGGAGTGCCCGGTGACCGCGATCTTCGCGGAGGATGCGGTTCCGGACCAGTGGCAGAACTACATCCAGATCAACGCCGACTACTTCGCCAAGTAGCAGCGTGGCCGTTCGCCTGATCGCGCTCTACCAGGCGCCCGCCGACCCGGAGGCATTCGACCGGCACTACCACGAGGTGCACACGCCCATCGTGCTCCGCTACCCAAAGCTGCGGGAGCTGATCATCGGCAACGTGGAGCCGATGGGTCCCCGCTCGGTGTCCTACTACCTGGCGACGCAGATGGTCTTCGACACACGCGAGGATCTTGACGTCGCCATGGCGAGCGAGGCGGGGATCGAGAGCGGGCGCGACCTGCGGAACTTCGCGAGCGCCGGCGTGACGTTGTACGTGGCGGACGACGCATCGACCACCGTTGTGCGACCCGGCCAGGAGGGACGTGGCTGATGGCGATCGAGGAGCGCGAGTCACCCGCACCGGCCGCGCCCGAGTCGTTCGGCTTCGAGCGGATCGAGTATCGAAAGGACCTCGAGACCGCGGTGGCGACGGTCACGATCGATCGCCAGGCGGTGCTCAACTGTTTCGACTTCCAGACGCTGCGCGAGATGGCGCGCGCCTTCGAGGATGCCTCGTGGGACGAGGGAGTGGCGGTGGTGGTGGTCACCGGGGCAGGTGAGCGCGCCTTCTCGACCGGCGCCGACCTCGACGAGCAGGCAGCCATGGGCAAGACGAGCGGCCAGTACTGGCGCTGGATGGGCGCCTTCGTCGAGATGCACGACCGCCTACGCCAGATCGGCAAGCCCACGGTCGCGCGGATCAACGGCATCGCCGTGGGCGGCGGGCAGGAGCTGCAGCTGGCCTGCGACTTCGCTGTGATGGCGGACAATGCCTACCTGCAGCACGTGGGACCCGAGCACGGATCGGTCCCGGCGGGCGGCGCCACCCAGTGGCTGCCGCTCACGATTGGCGATCGCCGAGCGCGGGAGATGATCCTGCTGTGCGAGCCGATTCCCGCGCGGCAGGCATTCGAGTGGGGCCTCGTCACCCGCATCGTCCCCCGCGCACAGCTGGACAGCGCCGTCGCCGAGCTCGCCGAGAAGCTGCGCCGCAAGCTGCCGGAGACGGTGCGCTATACCAAGACGCAGCTGAACTGGTGGCGCGACCTCGTGTGGTCTCAGACGATCGGTCATGCCCGCGACTGGCTCGCGATCCACTCCACCTCGGACGAGGTGCACGAGGCGGTGGAGGCCTTCCACGAGAAGCGCGAGCCCCAATACGAGGTGCTCCGCGCCTACCAGGCAGCCGTTGGCCGCACCTGTCCCGCCTGCGGCGAGACCGGGTTGCCGGCTCGCTACGACTTCTGCGGAGCGTGTGGCGCTCCGCTCACCGCCCTCGCCGAGGGCGTGCCATGAGCGACGCCGACCCGGCGGGCGAGCCCGAGGCGCTCGTCCTCGTCGAGCGGCAGCCCGAGCAGCGCACCGCGCTGCTGCGACTCAATCGGCCCAAGCAGCTCAACGCACTCAACGGTCCGACCATGGACGCGCTGTGCGCCGCGCTCGAGGAGCTCGACCGCGACGACGCGGTGCGGGTAATGGTGGTGACGGGCAGCCCACGGGCCTTCGCCGCCGGCGCGGACATTGCCGAGATGGCCGGCGCCTCGCCCGTTGACATGCTGCGTGGCAACCGCATCGCGCAGTGGGATCGCGTGCGCCGGATCAGCAAGCCCGTCATCGCCGCGGTCAACGGCTGGTGCCTGGGCGGTGGCTGCGAGTTGGTCATGGCGCTGGACGTGGCCGTGGCAGGCGAGGGAGCGAAGTTCGGCCAGCCAGAGATCAACATCGGGGTCATTCCCGGCGCCGGTGGGACCCAGCGCCTTACCCGAGCGCTCGGCAAGAGCCGGGCCATGGAGATGATCCTGACCGGTGAGCCGATGGCGGCCGGCGAGGCGCTGGCACGCGGACTTGTCTCGCGCGTAGTGCCGGACGAGCTCGTGGTCGAGGATGCGCTGCTTCTGGCGGCAGCCATCGCGACCAAGTCGCCGTTAGCCTTGCGGCTGGCGAAGGAGGCGGTCAATGCCGCATACGAGATGAGCCTCACCGATGGTCTCGCCCATGAGCGCCGCCTCTTCTACCTGCTCTTCGCCAGCGAGGACCAGAAGGAGGGGATGGCCGCCTTCCTGGAGAAGCGTCCGCCGGAATTCAAAGGCAGATAGCCGGCTGAATGGCGGGCAGGACCGCGCTGCTGGTTCCCGTACCCGAGGCAGAGGCGATCGTTGGCGACCTTCGCGCCCGACACGATCCGTCTGCGACTGTCGGCGTCCCCGCTCACGTGACCGCGCTGTTTCCATTCCTCCCTGGGGACGAAATAGACGAGACAGTGGAGCGCTCGCTACGTGACCTGTTCGGAGCACAGCCGCCCTTTGCCTACCGATTCGCGTCGGTCGGGCGATTCGCGCATAACGTGCATCTGATGCCGGAATCCGGCGCTCAGTTCAGCCGATTGACCGCTGCGCTGGCCGCGCGATGGCCCGACCATCTGCCCTATGAAGGTGTGTTTGACGTCGTCATCCCGCACCTCACAGCGGCGGATCAGGTCGATCCCGATACGGCCGATGCGATTTCCGATGAGCTCGAACGCCGTCTGGCGGAATCCGGCCCCGTCATTGGGCGCGCCCATGAGCTCTGGCTGGTGCGCGAGGGCACACAGGGACATTGGTCAACCGTCGCTCACTTCGCTTTGGGAGCCGCGTCGTGAGCAGCGGAAACCCCGAGCGGCCGCTGGGCGGACTGGCGGTGCGGCCGCCGGCTGGCGTCGAGCTGCGACCGGCGGCGCGCGACGATCTCGACGCGGTGTTAGGGCTCCTCGCGCAACGGGATTCGGCTCCGGAGCCCGAGCTGGATCCCGCGACGGCCGCCGAGCGCTGGGACGCGGTGCTGCGCTCGATCGACTCGGCGCCGTTCCTTGCGGTTGTCGATGCCGAGCCCGTCGGAGTCATGCTGCTCTCGTTTCGACGGCGTCTGAACTTCGCCACCTGGGAAGGTTGGGTTCCGGAGCTGGTGGTGTCCACGGGCCATCGCCGCCAGGGCATTGGCCGCGCGCTGCTGCGCGTGGCCATCGAGGAGTGGCGCCTGCGGGGCGCGCACCGGCTCTCGGTGGAGCTGGCGCCCGATGAAGAGGCAGGTCGCGCGCTCCTGTCGGGGATGGGATTCGAAGATGCGTTTCTGCGCTTCAGCCTGGATCCGATTGGCTCGCGATCTGAGCGGAAGGTGCTCCCGCCGCCGGTGACGCTCCGCGCGCTGCGTGAGGACGACTTCCCGGCGGCGAGCCGCCTCGTGGCCGAGATGGGGGCGCTTCGTTCGCCTCTGCCGGACCGGATGGATGCCGTCGAGCGCGCGTACCGCGAGATCGTCAGGCGCTCGACCGATGCCTCGTTGCTCGCCGAACGGGACGCGACAGCGGTCGGGATCTGCACCATCGAGGTTCGGGCGACGCTCCGTCGTCGGGCCCTCGAAGCCTGGATACCCGAACTCGTCGTCTCCGCGCAATCCCGCGGCCACGGCATTGGGGGCGCGCTGCTGGGGAGCGCGCTCCAGGCCGCCCGCGAACGGGGCGCCATGCGGGTCGCGCTCGAGTCCGGCCCGCAGCGCGCGACCGCGCAGTCGGTCTATCGGTCCATGGGATTCGAACAGGCGGGGAGCGTATTCACCCTTCTGCGGGACCGCTAGTCCCCACGGGCGATGCGCGGGGAACCGCAGCGTCGCCCAGACCTGCAGGGTCCGGCGCTCGTCGTGCGCGCGCTGCGCCACCGCGGCGCGGGACGACCGCGACACGCTGTGAGGGCGACCTCGGGGATGACCTTGCTGCATGCCCAACAGGCTCAGCCTCGAGCCGTCTCCGACGGCTTCTCGATCCACCACTCCGCGAATTCGCGCGCACGTCCATCCGGGTTAAGGCGGATGAGCCAGATGTTGCTGTAGACGCCGGCCGGCTCGTCGCCGCGGGCCGGTAGGTGGTCAGACCCCGGACCACGCCCGTGTCGCCCTCGAAGGCGAGGATCTCGTGCTTCCCACTCCCTGTTCGAGTCTCCGCGCTCGATCCACTTGCGGACGATCTGCGGCTGCCCCTCCCAGGCGCTGCTAAACGGCCATGGCGAGTAGGTGGCGTCGCTGACGAAGAGTGCCGCGATCTGTTCCGGGTCATCGCTCTTCCAAGCGGTGCGGTAGCGAGTCAACCAGTCCTCGAGGTCGGATCGGTCCATGCTGCCTCCTCCTGTGCCCGACTATGGTACCTTCCCGCGCATCACCGGTCAATACCTCATGACTGGTGACGGGCAAGCCGGACGAGCAGCCCGCGTAGAATCGACCGATGCCCTCAGCGGACCGCCCGATCACGCGCGAACAGCTGCTCATCAGCGCTGGCGTGATGGCCGGCATCGCGGTCGCTGCCCTGGATTCGACGGTTGTCGGTACGGCGATGCCCACGATCATCGGTCAGCTCGGCGGCATCCAGGCCTACGGCTGGGTATTCGCTGCCTACCTGCTCACCGCCACGACGACCGTGCCCGTCTTTGCGACGCTCGCGGACACGCATGGCCGCAAGCCGATCTTCCTCGCCGGGCTGGCGCTCTTCGTAGGCGGATCGGCGCTGTGCGGGCTCAGCCAGTCGATGCTCCAGCTGATCGTCTTTCGGGCGATCCAGGGGCTCGGGGCGGGCGCCGTCCAACCCATCGCCTTCACCATCATCGGAGATGTCTTCGAACCCCGGCAGCGAGCCCGCATGCAAGGCCTCTTCAGCAGCGTGTGGGGGATATCCGCGATCATAGGGCCGGCGATCGGCGGCCTCATCACGGCCAGCGTCGGGTGGCGCTGGGTCTTCTACCTCAAC
>Ga0207646_10001398_pt1 | contig 29943 bp, 34 predicted proteins | sample KBSK5502metaG_FD_184343 | JGI IMG/M metagenome (GOLD analysis project Ga0207646, IMG submission 184343) | Corn, switchgrass and miscanthus rhizosphere microbial communities from Kellogg Biological Station, Michigan, USA - KBS K5-50-2 metaG... | ecosystem: Host-associated > Plants > Roots >... | reverse complement strand
CGGAAGCACCTGCAGGGCGGCCACAAAGGCCAGCGAGATGGCTTCACTCTGCTCGTAGCGGGCCTCCGGCCCGAGCGGCTGGTCGACGGCGTGCTCGAGGAATGCGTCAGGAAACGGCTGCAGCCAGACGGCCTCGTCGCGCGGGGTCGGCACGGGCGGTTCGAACTGAGCCATATCCCACTCCCTGGCCGGGCGCCGGCTCGCTACACGGCGCGCATTAAGGCACCGGTTGGTGGCGATCTTGTACAGCCAGGTGCGCAGCGAGGCGCGTTCCTCGGTGAACCCGCCGAGACCCTGCCAAGCGGCGAGCAGCGTGTCCTGGACGGCGTCCTCGGCGTCGGCGAAGGAGCCGAGCATCCGGTAGCAGTGCACCTGCAGCTCGCGCCGGTGCGACTCAGCCAGCTCCCGGAAGGCCTCGCCATCCCCGGCCTGCGCCCGTGAGAGCAGATCGGCTGTCACCATCTTGCGCGCCTTCCTTAAGCAGCACGTGGCACTTCCACCCGGTATATACACCGCCCGGGCGGCGAACTGGGCGGCGCGCGGGCGCCCAGTTTCCCGGCGCCGCGGTGTATGCATCACCGACCGCACGGACGATCCGAGCGCCGGATCGTGCCGCGGCAGCTGGAAACGACCCTGGGAGGTTGACGATGGAATCGTCCGCATCGGCCGGGCGCATGGCGTCTGCTGACGTCCTCACGGTCCTCATCGGCACCGTCGCGGTCGGCATGCCGTTCGTCCTCACCCTCTACGCGCAGCAGGTACTCGGCTACTCGGCCCTCAAGTTCGGCGTCAGCACGGTCGTGCTCGCGCTCGGCGCCACGGCCGGCGCGATCACCGGCCAGGGCGCGATCGGCAAGGCCGGCTTCCGCCCAGTCGCCGCGACAGGCCTGGCGCTCATGGGCGCGGGGTCGCTGGTGCTCACGCAGGTCTCCGTACACGGCAGCTACTTCCCCGACATCTTCTTCGGGCTGCTCCTGTGTGGTCTCGGGATCGGCCTGGCCTTCGTGACCGCCACCGTCGCCGCGCTCACGGGTGTCGCCGGGCACGAGGCCGGGCTCGCCTCGGGCCTGTCCAACACCTCCTTGCAGATCGGCACGGCGCTCGGCGTCGCCATCGTCTCGACCCTTGCCGTCTCCCGCTCCCAGCACTACCTGGCCGCGCACGCAGCCGCGAACCCGCTCGCCGCGCTGACCGCCGGCTACCAGTCCGCCTTCTTGGCCTGCGCCGTGCTAGCCGGGATCGGCCTAGCGCTGGCACTCCTGCTCCCCGGTCGGCCACCGAAAGCAGCGCACCGGCTGCCGGGGCCGGTCCCGGCGGCCAGTGCCAGGGACTGAAGAGACCAAAATCAATGCCACGGAAGTGCTCGAGCTACTCGAGGAGCTGTGGTGATCAGAACAGGAGCCAGATGAGCGAACAGCACACCGATTCTCACCACCCACGCCGCCCCCGGCGGTGCCAACTGACTACACGCGCAAGGAGAACCAAATGGGAAAGATCGTCGTGAGCGAAAACGTCACGCTCGACGGAGTCATCCAGGACCCGGCCGGTGACGAAGGCTTCAGGCACGGCGGCTGGGTCGGCCTGATCAGCAACAGCCCACAGCTCGGCAAGCTCGCGCTCGACGAGGCGCTGGGCCAAGAGGCCTTCCTGCTGGGCCGGCGCAGCTACGAGTGGCTCGCTGCGCGGTGGCCATCCCGCAGTGGCGAGCTGGCGGACAGGCTGAACAGCCTGCCTAAGTACGTCGTGTCCTCGACGCTGGAACATCCCGCCTGGAACAACTCGACGGTACTCAACGGCGACGTGGTGACCGAGGTCTCGAAGCTGAAGCAAGAGCTCACGGGGGAAATCGTCGTCGCCGGCAGCTTCCAGCTCGTACGCACGCTGATCGAGCACGACCTGGTCGACGAGCTCCGGCTGAAGATCTTCCCGGTTGTGCTCGGAGCCGGCCTGCGCCTCTTCAGCCAGACCAGCGACAAGAAACCCATGCGCCTCGTCGGCACCCAGACCGTCGAGGGCGGCATCGCCTACCTCACCTACCAGCCCGTCCGAGACCCCTAGCGCGCGCCGGACGGCACCAGCGCTCCGAAAGCTCGCGGGGCTCTCCCCAGGGCAGGCATCCGGGAGAGCGCCCGGCGAGCAGCGAGCAACACGATGGCGGACCACAGTGCTACCCAGCCCATGCCCTCCCTAGGGCCGGAAACCCGCCTCGCACGATGCGGACGCCTGCGATCCAGCGCGGCCCGCCATAGGTGGATGATCTGCGCGCCGGCAATGGGACGATCCATGCGGCCGTCGCAGGCAAATATTCGGCAGGGAGCGTTTACCGAGCGCTCCTCGCCGCTCACCATGATCTGCCGACCCCCCATGGTCCGAGGCTGAGCCAGGACGAGGCCAACATGAGCGGTCGTCTGGGGGTGGCAAGGCGGTCCGCGGTGGACGGCTTGGGTGCTGGCGCTGGGAGCCTCTTCTGGCATGGTGCTAGCCAGCCGCCTGGACGGCCCGTTGAAGTCTTGCTTCCGTGTGGAGCCAGGGCTCCGGGGCGGTTCAGACCTGTCCTTTGCGTGCAGTTGATAGCGTGTGTGCCTTTATCTCAATTTTCGTTGTGGCGACTTGACCGGCACGCGCTGGAGGGCATGTGTCAAGTGCAGATCAGAGGACCCTCGAGGTGCATTTCAAGCTATTCGGCACCGACGGGGTGTCGCTGCAGTCCCAGGAGCTGTCCAAGGCGCTCGGCGCCAAGGGCTGGCGTGTCCTGCCGTGTGCCGGTGATGTGCCGCCGCGCGCCGAGGGTTTGCGGCTGCCCGAGCTGTCGTACCAGTCGCCGGAGGCAATCGCGCTGCGCAACCGGATCTTCCCTGGTTCCGGGCGGGCCGGGCAGGTGCCGGGCGGCGCCGCTCTTGCCGGGGAGATCACCGAGCGTGCGCGGGCCATCCGGCGGCGGGTCGAGGAGTACGTGGACGCCCACCAGCTCCGGTTGCTGCATGTCCGCAACCTGATGTCACTGCCCTACAACCTCCCGGCCACGCTGGCGTTGTATGACCTCGCGGTAGAGCGGCCCGACATCGGTTTCCTCATGCAGCATCACGACCTCTACTGGGAAGGGCCTAACGCCAAGACCTTCCTGACGCCGCACCGGCAGGTCGCCGCCTTGATGGACCGGATCATGTGCCCGTCCCTGCCGAATGCCCGCCACGTACTGATCAACCCGCTCGCCGCGGAGGCGCTGCGCGCGAGGAAGGGCCTTGACGGCACCGTTGTTCCTGACGGGTTCGATTTCGGCCGGGAGGTTCCGCCCATCGACGAGCTGGCGTTCCGCAGCAAGCTTCAGGTGCTGGTCGGTGATCCCCGGCCGGTGGGCGCCGGCGACCTGGTGGTGGCGATGCCAGCCCGGATCGCGATCAACAAGGCGGTCGAGCTGGCCATCCAGTTCGTCGCCGGGCTGGATCGCCAGCGCGCCGCCCTGGAGCGCGCGCCCGGCGGCCTGGGGCTGCACCGGCGGCGGTTCAGCGCGGACAGCAGCGTGGTGCTGTTGCTGCCCCAGGGCGAAGACCTCGAGGACAACCGGCCCTACTTCGACCGGCTTGTGGCCTACGCCCGGCACTGCCAGATCAAGCTGGCCTACGGCGGGAACATCGTCGTCCCCGACTCACGATTCCGGCCCGGCGACCCCGATCACTACCCCTTCTACGGCACCTACCAGGCGGTGGACCTGGTCTGCTACCCCCCCGAGCATGAAGGATTCGGCAATCAGGCGATCGAAACGGTCTGGGCGAAACGGCCCCTGGCCGTCCTGGAGTACCCGGTGTTCAAACGGTTCGTCCGTCACCACATACCCCATTACATCTCGCTCGGGGACACCGGGCAGCTCGGCCGCCTGAACCAGTTCGGAGGGCTGCACCAACTCCGCGGTGACATCCTCGACCAAGCCGTCAACGGTGCCATCGCACTGCTCGCAGACCATGACCTGGAGAAGAGGTGGGCCGAGGATAATTTCACCGAACTGCGCTCATTCTGCGGGATGGACACCGTTGCCCCGCAATACATCCACCTATATACCAAGCTGAACGCAAAGACCGGGCCGTAACATGCGCTACCCGGGCAGGAAGTGGTTTGACGCATAGCATCAGGTCCGCGTCCAGGAGCTGAGGAACAAGCAGCGATCTGCAGCGGACAAGCACGCATGCAGCAACGCGCTCTTGGGCATTCAGGCACGTCCTGACGCCAGCGCAGGGTCGAGGAACGAGATGATTTGTTGGATGAGCTGGCGTAACTTGTGGAGCGAACGGCAGGACCGGATGTGGGCGGCTGACCGCCGGGGACGGGGTTGCGGGCACGGCGCGTGCGGGCAGACGCGGGCCTTGGGCTGGGCGGGCGGACAATAGCCGCCATGGACAGTTTCCTGATCACGGTCGACGGCACCGAGCACGAGGTCAGCCCGGGCACGGTGCGGCGCTTGCTGGATACCTCAGCCCGGTTCTGGCTGGACCTGGCTGGCATGGACCACGCCATCGCGGACGGGCTGCTGCGGGACACCTTCGGTTTCCACCCGCTGGCGGTCAAGGCCGGCGAGCGCTTCGGGCAGCGGCCCAAGCTCGACGCCTACGACGGCTTCACGCTGCTGGTGGTCTATGGGGCGGCCGGAAGAGGCCGGCTGGCCGAGGTGCACTGCTTCTACGCCGAGAACTACCTGGTCACCGTGCACCGCCAGGCGTGCCCCGAGCTGGCCGACCTGGCGAGCCGGCTCAAGCAGCAGGACGGCCCTCGGCCCGACCACATCATGCTGCTCTACCGTGTCATCGACGCGCTCCTGGACGGCTATTTCCCGGTACTGGCCGGCTTCGACGACCGGATCGACGAGCTGGAGGATCAGATCTTGCAGCGACCCACCGAGCAGCAGCTCGGGCAGCTGTTCGACATGAAGCGGTCGCTGATCGCCCTGCGCAAGGTGGTCACCCCGCAGCGGGATATGTTCGCCACCCTCCTCGGCGGGACCGATGTGCTGCCTGGCATGACCTCCGACGCCGAGCGCTACTTCCGCGATCTGTACGACCACCTGATCCGGATCAGCGACCTGGTGGACAGCTACCGGGACCTGCTCAGCGGCGTGCTGGACACCCACCTGTCTACCGTCTCCAACCGGCTGAACGTGGTCATGAAACAGCTCACCATCCTCGCCACCATCTTCTTGCCGCTGAGCTTCTTGACCGGGTTCTTCGGGCAGAACTTCGCCTGGATGGTGACGCGGATCACCAGCCTGCCGGCCTTCCTCGCCGCCGGCCTCGCCCTGCCCGCTGCCGTCGTGGCGGTCCTGGTCGTAGTGTTCCGCCGCCGCGGCTGGCTCACCGCCGACGGCACCGTGCCACCAGCCAGGCCCGCGGACCGGCCCCGGGTAACACCGGACGAGCGGTGGCACCAGCTGACCCAGCCGCAGTCACCCCGGCCCGCCCGCGGCCGGCTACCGGCGCCCGCCCGGAACCGGCCTAGGGGTGCGTGATCGCGCGCACAACTCCGCCAGGCGTCAGCCGCCGGGCTAGCGGGACGCAGACAGCCCGTTCCTGCGCGACCCGGACCCCAACACCTCATGAGCGGCCGTAGAGCCATATCGATGCGCGCCTCGTTCATGGCAAGGGGCGATGACAGGGCGTGGAGCGTAATTTCCATCGCGGGGATATCAGCGATTGGCATTGCCAGTACGGGCGGGTCATGAAGCCACGTATTCGCGGGTCACGAGCGCTGCGAAACGCTTTGGCCGACCGGCGCTGCGAACGAGTGATGGGACCGGCGATAGCTCGATGATGACTGCCATGTCCTTCGCGGCGGTGACGCCCTCGCCCGCCTGCACCTGCCGCTGCGGCGGGTCGAACTGGGTGACTCGCCACTGGGTGACCGACTTCCACGGCCCGGCTATGCGGGTCAGGTCTTCCATGGTTGCGCCGAGCTGGGCGGGCCCATCTACGTGGATCATCCGCAGCGTGTTCTCCACCCATTCCGGGTAGCGGCTGTTGTCATACGCGATCTCCCATACCCGTTCGGGTGGCGCGGGAATGATCGCCGTCGCGGTGATCGAGGTCTGCTTGGGCATTGCCTTCCCTTCGATCCGTGGCGGCCATTGTCAGCGGGGTTCGTTCAGCCACACCCAGACCTGGGCAGGCTCGAGGGCCTGCCGCACGGCGCTGGCCAGGTCGGCTTGCACGGCGTCGAGGTCGGTGGCACCTGGCAGCCGGGCGGCGAACGCGGCGATGGTGTGGTCGGCGTCGTAGCGGGCCCGGTTGAACCGGCGGTCCACGGTCCGCTGCACCCGTCGGCGCAGCGGGCTGAACAGCGCCGCGGTCACCAAGGTGGCGCAGGCCACCGCGACGGGGGTGGACAGCGGCACCGGCAGCGCCTGCGTGGCCAGCAGCACCAGCCCGGCGTACACCCCCGCCAGCAGCCCGGTCACGACGGTGTACGCCAGGGTGCGGGAGATGATCCGGTCGATGTCGTAGAGGTGGTATTTGGAGATGGCGAAGGCGATGGACACCGGCAGGCTGAAGATCCCCACTCCCAGGCAGAGGCCGTCCAGCACGGCCAGCGGCTGGAACAAGAACCCCCCGGCCAGCCCGGCGACGGCGGCCACGCTGCCCGCCAGGAGCCACTTCAGCTGGGCCCGGCGCTCCCCGGTGGCCCGCCGCCACGACAGCACCTGCCGGGCCACGAACAAGGCCCAGAACACCGGCACCGTCACGAACGCGGCCACCAGCGCCACGCCCAGCGCGCCGCCCGGGAAGGGATTACTGGCCAGCTGTCCCTTGCCGTCCACCACGATCGGGGTGCCGCTGGCCTGCCCGGCCCCGCCGCCCAGCAAGATGGCGGTGATCAGCGCGCAGACCGCCAGGTAGGCCCGGCCAACCACCCGCCACCGCGGCGGCACAATGCCGTCGGGGAACAGCAGGATGATCAGCGGGGGCATCAGGAACAGCGCGCTCCACAGCTCCGAGGCGACCAGCACGGCCGGGAAACCCAGCGGCCAGGTTCCGCCGTGGCGGTGATAATCGGCGACCGCATACCTGGCGGCGTCTTCGTAGAAGACCAGCAGCGCGCCGAACCCCATCAGCAGCACGCCGATCCGGTTGCCCGGCTGGCGCCGGCCGATCAGCCACCCCAAAGCGGCCGCCAAGACACCGAACACCGCCAGGCCGTCGAAGGGCTTGCCGGCCGCGATGCCGACCGGCACCGACAGGCCGGCCAGGACCAAGACCAGCGCGCCCAGCACCATGGCCGCCCGCCGCAGGCCGCGCCCGGCAACCCCCGCGGTCACCCGACTCCCGCGCCGCTGCAGGCCGCGCCCTGACATGGAGCACACGCTACGCCCGGATCGTTCCGGGAACGTTACCGCTCACGACCTGGTTAGCCAGCGCGGATCCCGCCTTGCCCGACCTTCCCCGCAGCGCCGGATCCCGCGAGGCTCCCACAAGTTCAGCGGCGGCCCACGATGGCGTCCACCGCCGACCCGCAGATGTGCCATGTCGGCCCGGGCTGCCATAACGGCGACAGCGATCGGGTAGCCGTGAAGCGCCCAGGGTAGCTGCGCCACGGCCCTTCTTTCTTGATCAGCTCGGTCTTGTACCGAAGCCGGATTCAGCTGGCCCTGGGTCAGCCGCTCAGCGAACCTGTCGCGGTAGGGCCGATCTGGCAGTTGCTGCCCTATAGTCCGTGAATATGCGGTTGACCGAACACGAGCGGGAGCGGCTGCTGATCACCTTGGCGGCGGACGTCGCCGAGCGCCGCCGCGGCCGCGGCCTGAAGCTCAACTACCCCGAGGCGGTGGCGATCCTAACGTCCTTCGTGCTGGAGGGAGCGCGCGACGGGCGGCCGGTCGCCGAGCTGATGTCCGCCGGCCGCGAGGTGCTGCGCCGCGACGACGTCCTGCCAGGGGTGTCCGAGATGCTGGAATCCGTCCAGGTCGAGGCCACGTTCCCGGACGGGACCAAGCTGGTCACGCTGCACGGACCTATCCGCTGACGGAGCAGAGCCATGATACCTGGCGAGATCCTCACCCCAGGCGGCACGATCGAGCTGAACGCCCGCCGCAAGCGGGTCTCGCTGACTGTCGAGAACTCCGGCGACCGGCCGATCCAGGTCGGCTCGCATTACCATTTCGCCGCGGCCAATCCGGCCCTGTCCTTCGACCGGGAGGCCGCCCGCGGCTACCGCCTGGACATACCCGCCGGGACCTCGGTGCGGTTCGAACCGGGCGTCTCGCTGCAGGTGACGCTCGTCGCGCTGGCTGGCGCCCGCGTCGTGCCGGGACTGCGGGCCGAGTTGTCCGGGCCGCTCGATGGCTGACATCTCCCGCAGCCGGTACGCGGCCCTGTACGGCCCGACCGTCGGCGACCGGGTGCGGCTCGCCGACACCAGCCTGGTCATCGAGGTCAGCGAGGACCGGTGCGGCGGCCCCGGGCCGCTGGCCGGAGATGAAGCGGTGTTCGGGGGCGGCAAGGTGGTCCGCGAGTCGATGGGTCAGTCGGTGGCCACCCGGGCGGAAGGCACCCCGGACCTGGTGATCACCGGTGCGGTGATCCTCGACCATTGGGGCGTGATCAAGGCCGATGTCGGCATCCGCGACGGGCGGATCAGCGCGCTCGGCAAGGCGGGCAATCCCGACATCATGGACGGCGTGACGCCGGAGCTGGTCATTGGCCCGTCGACCGAGGTGATCGCCGGCAACGGACTGATCCTCACGGCGGGCGGTGTGGACTGCCACGTCCACCTGATCGCGCCGCAGCAGATCCCGGTTGCGCTCGGGTCCGGGATGACCACGCTGATCGGCGGCGGCACCGGACCCGCCGAGGGGACCAAGGCCACGACGGTGACACCGGGCGCGTTCTGGCTGACCATGATGCTGAACGCGACGGCGGAATGGCCGGTCAACATTGCGCTGCTAGCCAAGGGCAACACCATGAGCAGCGCGGGGCTGTGGGAGCAGCTGCGAGCCGGCGCGGCCGGCTTCAAGCTGCACGAGGACTGGGGCTCCACCCCAGCGGCGATCGACGCCTGCCTCACGGTCGCCCGGGAGGCCGGCGTGCAGGTGGCGATCCACACCGACACCCTCAATGAGGCCGGCTACCTAGAGTCGACGCTCGCCGCGATCGGCGGCCGCCCAATTCACACCTACCACACCGAGGGCGCCGGGGGCGGGCACGCTCCCGACATCATCCGGGTCGCCGCGCAGCCGAACGTGCTGCCGTCATCGACGAACCCGACCCGTCCCTATACCCGCAACACGCTGGACGAGCACCTCGACATGCTCATGGTGTGCCACCACCTCAAGCCCTCGATCCCGGAGGATCTCGCCTTCGCCGAGTCACGCATCAGGCCTTCGACGATGGCCGCCGAGGATGTGCTGCACGACCTCGGCGCGATCTCGATGATCGGCTCGGATTCGCAAGCGATGGGGCGGATCGGCGAGACGATCATCCGCACCTGGCAGACCGCGCACGTGATGAAGCAGCGACGGGGCGCGCTGCCGGGCGACGGTGCCGCCGACAACCGGCGCGCGCGGCGGTACGTCGCCAAGTACACGATCGCGCCGGCGATCGCCCATGGCCTGGACGGCGAGATTGGCTCGGTGGAGCCGGGCAAGCTGGCCGACTTGGTGCTGTGGGAGCCGCCGTTCTTCGGGGTCCGCCCGCACCTGGTGCTGAAGGCCGGCGTGATCGCCTGGGCCGCCATGGGCGACGCGAATGCCTCGATCCCCACTCCGCAGCCGCGGCTGCCGCGGCCGATGTTCGGGGCCTTCGGCACGATGCCGTCGCGGCTCGGCCTGCACTTCGTGTCGCCGGCCGCGCTCGAGGACGGCCTGGCGGACCGCTGGGCCAGCGAGCGGCCGCTCGTCCCGACGAGGGATGTCTCGCTGCTGTCGAAGGCCAGCCTGCCCGAGAACGACGCCCTGCCGTCGATCGACGTCGACAGCGAAACGTTCGCGGTGCGCGTCGACGGCGAGCTCATCGAGCCGTGGCCGGCTCAGGAGCTGCCTATGGCGCAGCGTTATTTCCTGTTCTGAGGCATTTCTGCGCCATGAACCCGGTCTTGCTGCTGCTCCTGGACTCAAGGGCACCCACTGGCGCGCACAACCATTCCGGCGGGATGGAGGTGGCCGTCAGCCAGGGCCTGGTCGCCGGGCTGGCCGACGTCGAGGAGTTCTGCCGCGGGCGGCTGCGCACCTCGGGCCAAGTCGCGGCCGCCTTCGCGGCCGCGGCCTGCGGGCTCCAGCTTGGCCCGGCTGCCGTGGGGCAGGCCAGACCCGCGGTACCGGCGGAGGAGTGGGCGCTGCTGGACACCGAGTTCAACGCGCGCACCCCGTCGGAGGCGATGCGGGCAGCGTCGCGGCAGCTCGGCGGCGGCCTGAGACGGCTGCTGCGCGTGATCCTGCCGGACGCCGACCTGCAGACGCCCTGGGCGGAATGCCCCAGCCCGGCTCCGCACCATCCGCTCGTCCTAGGCGCCGGGATCGCCCTGGCGGGCGGCTCGCCCGAGCTGGCCGCGAAAGCCGCCGCGCTGGCCGCCTGCAGCGGCCCGGCCAGCGCCGCTGTCCGGCTGCTCGGCCTTGACCCGTTCGCGGTCCAGGCCATGCTCGCCCGGCTGGCCCCGGACATCGACGACTGCGCTGCCGTCGCCGCGCAATCCGCGGCCGGGCCGCCGCGCTCGCTGGCCTGCGCAGGAGCGCCGGCGCTCGATCTGCTCGCCGACTTCCATCTCACCGCGGAGGTGCGTCTGTTTGCGTCCTGAGTCTGTCCCCACGCATGCTCGTGACCCGGTCCGCGACCAGGCGGTCGCGCCGGCCGGCCCGCAGGTGCCGCGCATCGGCATCGGCGGCCCGGTCGGTGGCGGCAAGACCGCCCTGGTCGCCGCGCTGTGCCGGACGCTGTCCGGCGAGCTGATGATCGGCGTGGTCACCAACGACATCTACACAACCGAGGATGCCGACTTCCTACGGCGGGCCGGAGTGCTGCCGGACGACCGCATCCGCGCGGTCCAGACCGGTGCCTGCCCGCACACCGCGATCCGCGACGACATCAGCCTGAACCTGGACGCGGTGGAGCAGCTTGCGGCCGACCACCCCGGGTTGGACCTGATCCTCATCGAGAGCGGGGGCGATAACCTCACCGCCACGTTCTCCTACGGCCTGGTGCATCGTCAGATTTTCGTCATCGACGTGGCGGCCGGTGACAAGGTACCGCGCAAGGGCGGTCCCGGTATCACCCGCTCCGACCTGCTCGTGGTCAACAAGACCGACCTCGCCCCGCTGGTGGGGGCAGACCTCGCGGTGATGGCACGCGACGCCGCGGCGGTGCGCGGCGACCGCCCGACGCTGTTCGGCTCGCTGGTGACCGACCCGGCCGCCACCGAGGTCGCGGCCTGGGTGCGGGCTGTCCATTCCGCGCTGCGCCCGTCGTGATCGCACGGACCACCGCGGTCGTCGAGGCCGGCGGGGTGCTGGGCGAGCTGGTCTGCGCGCCGCCACTCACGCTGCGCCAGGTGGACGGCGATGCCCCGGGTCGCTGCGAGCTCCGGCTGATCGGGACCGCGGCCGGCCCGCTGGCTGACGACGAGCTGTCCCTGTCGCTGGAACTGCGGGCGGGCGCCCGGGCCACCCTCCGGGCGACCGGAGCCAGCCTGGCTCAGGGCCGCGGTGCACCGGGCGCGGCCACGTTGTCGATCCGCGCCGAGCTGGCCGACGGCTGCGACCTGGTCGCGGACCCTGGTGCCCTGATCGTTTGCCAGGGCAGCCGCGTCGACCTGCGCGTCGAGATAGCCCTCGGTCGTGGCGCGACCCTCGAGTGGCGCGAGCTAATCGTGCTCGGCCGCACCGGGGAACCCGCCGGATCAGCGACATTGCGCTGGGACGTGACCCGCCTGGGCCGCCCGGTGCTCCGCCAGTTCGTCAACCTCTCCGATCGGGCCCTGACCGCGTGGGCTGGGCTCACGGCGCACCGGCGCGTACTGGCCAGCGCGGTCATGGCTGACCCGGCACGGTCGTTTCGGACCGTCGTCGCGTCCGCCACCGCGGTCGCCCAGTGCCTGGACGATCAGGCCGTGCTCGTGACAGTGCTCGGCGACGACGCCGCCGCCGCGTCCCGCGAACTCGACGACCTGTGCGCCCGGGCCCGGGGCTGATCAGCTCCGGTGCCAAAGGTGGTCCGCGGACGCAGGTCCAGCCCCGGCAGGCTCAGCGGTTCGGTCACAGCCGGGCCACGCCGATCATCGAGTCCCTGGTGACCAGGGCAGCCAGCTCGCTCTCAGTCATGTCCTCGGTGCCCGGCGGGCGCTGGGGCAAGACGAGGTAGCGGACCTCGGCGGAGGAGTCCCACACCCGGATCTCCACCTCCACGGGTAGCGGGCAGCCCATCTCGGCCAGCACCGCCCGGGGCTGGCGGACCATCCGGGCCCGGTACGGGGGATCCTTGTACCAGGCCGGTGGCAGCCCCAGCACCGGCCACGGGTAGCACGAGCACAGCGTGCACACGATGACGTTGTGCACGGCCGGGGTGTTCTCCACGACCACCATGTGATCGCCCTCCGGCCCGCCGAAGCCGAGCTCGGCGATCGCGGCGGTGCCATCAGCCAGCAGCCGCTCCTTGTACTCAGGATCAGCCCAGGCCCGGGCCACCACCTTCGCCCCGTTCATCGGGCCGGTCTCCGCCTCATACCGGCGGGTGGTCTCCTCGATGAACCCCTCGGGCACCAGCCCCCGCTCGGTCAGCAGCGCCTGCAGCGCCGCGACCCGCCGCTCCACCGGCGATGCGGCAGCCGGATGATGCACGTCCTGGCTCACGATGGCTCCAAGTAGCTGTCCCACAGGTCCACGTGCACCCATGCGCCGCGCTGGCCGTCCCCCCACAGCTCGGCGGTGCCGAACCGGACCGAATACGTCGGCTCGCGACGCCGGGCGGGGCCGTGGGCCTCGACATCGGGCAGCGAATGGATGCCATCCACCCGCATCACCGTCCCAGCCTTGCCCCGTACATACCGCGGGCAGCGGGTGTGCCCGGGGGGATGCCACTCCCGCACCCGGACCCAGTCGCCGACGCCGAAGCGCGGCGTGCCGACGTCTGGGCCGGCGTCTGCGATTGGCGGCGCGAGCACCGGGCCGCTCAGCGGGAACCGCCCGCCCGCGCGCGCCTCCAGCTCGGACCGGGTCACCAGCCCATGCTCGACCGCCAGCGTGGCCGCTGCGGTGAGCCAATGCTCGTAATAGCCCGACGTCAAGTAGTGGCCGGGCTCCATCCGCTCGATCGCGTGCCGGAACTCGCCCCCGCTCGCTTGCACCGCGCCAGCCACAACACCCAGCAGCGCCCGGGCCACCGCCTCCCACCGGTAATGGAAAACAGGCTCCGTCGGCGAATGACACACCGTCCCGAAGCCCTGCATGCCACCCAGGTCATGGATGCCGTCCACAGCAAGACCCTATCCGCCCGGGCAGTGGCACCGAACGCCCCGATCTGCATCTTTGACCAGGCTCCCGCCCGGCCACCCAATCGACGCCGAACGGTTACCCACGCGCGGTTGCGGACCGTTTTTGGTTGATCACGTTCTGCGGTCAGCTTCGCTGTGGAGACACGGACCGCTTTTGTGAACGGGAGACCCGGGTCGGTGAGGTCGGATCGGCTCAGGTACGAGCGCGTCACCCTGCTTCGAGTATCAGCCGCAGCTTGTCGAGGTCCTTGCGGTTGGCGCGCCGCACGGCGGCGCTCATGAAGGGCGCGACCAGCCTGGAGAACCCGGCAGGCTCGCCACGGTTCCGCAGCGTCATCCGGGTGGTGCGATCATCGATAGCCTGCCAGGTATAGCTGGTCTCCATTGGGAACGGCCCTTGGGCGGTGCGCATTACCAGCCGCTCCGACGGAGTGAACTCGGTGATCTCATAGGTGTAGGCGAGCCGCCTGCCGAGGAAGCGGGCGGTGAACGCCACCTGGGACCCGACCCGGAGCGGCGGCCCGGTCTGCCATTCCGCGGACTCGATGTTCGCATACCACGCTGGGGCGTTCGATGGATCGGCGGCGTAGGCGGCCACAACGCCGGCCGGCCGGCCGATCGCGACTTCGGTCGTCACATCGACGCTCACGGCACCACTCCGATCGCTAGCTGTCTGACTGTTGACGCTGGCTGCGCAGCACCGCGAGCCGGTCGCCCGGGTGGTCATCCGGGTACACCGCAGCGCCAGTGCCCGCCAGCACGGCGTCGAGCCGGGCGAGGAAGCGCGACCATCCGTCCTCGTGAAGCAGGCCGAGGTCACCGCTCAGTCCCGAGTGCACCAACCGCAGCCGGGTCTTGCCCGGGTCGTCATCGCAGCGGGTGAGCGTGACCTCCACTCGGGAGCTGCCTGGTGGCAGCCCGAAGCCAGGATCGGTCCAGCCCCAGGTGAACACCAGACGTCCCGGGCGTTCCACCACGTCGTACTCGCCCTCACAAAACTGGCCGGGCGCGATCTCAAACCGGAACCTCCCGCCAGGGCGGGGCTGCAGGTCGGCCGAGATGCCGATCCACCGGCTCAGCTGATCAGCGTCGACGAACATCTCGAACACCTGCTCTGCCGGTGCTGGCAGAACAAGCTCGTGGATCACCTCGTCACCGTCAATCACCGGCCAGGTTGTCCCTTCGCCGTCGCGAGCTCTGACCGCAGCTTGGCCAGCCTGGCGCCCCAGAACTCATCGAGCATCGCACGCAATTCAGCCAGCCGGTCGGGTCGCACCCGGTACAGGCGGCGGTTTCCGTCCGGCCGCACGCTGACCAGGCCAGCCTCGCGCAGCACCCGAAGGTGCTGTGACGCCGCCGGCCGCGACAGCCGGCAGCCTCTGGCGAGATCCCCCGAGCTGCACTCACGGTCCCAGGCAAGGATCAGCATCTGCCTGCGCCGAGGATGAGCCAGCGCCCGCAGCGCGGTCTCGCTGTCGAAGCCAGCCATTGCAGCCCACCCTAATTGCAGATTAAGGCAATATGCAAACAGGCTCCTGCGCCCGGGACGACCGCGCCGACGAGGCCGCCGTCCGCCGCAGCCCTCCCGCCTTCTGCCGCGGCCGGCCCGCCGAGCGTCGCTCGCACGGCGCCGTGCCACAGGCTCGCTCTCTTGTTGCCCGGCCGGCCGCGGCGCCAGCAACCGCCCCTGGCAGGCGGCCTGCCGGTTAGGTGTGACGAGGGGGGTCTTCCCTCGTCCTCTTCACAGGCGCCAGATCCCTGGTGAGTGACCGCCGGGTCACGGGTTTGCGACGGCCCGCAGGGCCGCCCGGGTGTGTCACCCCGGGTTGTGGGCGAAGCTGATGATCCTCTGTGCGGCTTTCTCGACGGCGATCACGAAGCAGACGCGGTCGGGCCCCCGGCTGGGAAATGGCGCGTTCGTGTACTTGAACGAGATTGGATCCATGTACCGGCAGCCCTCGTCGGGCCGCACTTCTACCACCCGTCCCTGGATCGCGGCCATCCGGTAGGGGTTGGCAATATCGGTGACCGACAAGGCAACGCGGGGATCGCGGCGCATGTCCTTGGCCTTCCAGATCGCGTCGGAGGTGCACACGAGGATGTGGTCGCCCTCAAGTCCGACCCACACCACCCAGTTGCGCGGTGAGCCGTCGGCGCGCAAGGTCGCCAGGTGCGCGTAGTTGGGGGCGTTGAGAAGTTCCAGGACATCACCGGGAATGGGAATGGCCATCCTGTCTGCTCCTAAGGCATGTTCATTGGGCTCGTCGCAAGGTTCACTCGAGGCCGCAGACGAGGGCCGCTGATGCCTGAGCGATGCATCTGGCCAATGCTATTGGGGCCGTTTGCCTGTTAGCGCGCTGGTGGCGCGGACCTTTCGCGCAGTTGCCGCCGGCCCCGTGGCAGGCGGGACATCACGGTGCCGATCGGGAGGCCATCGGGCCGCCGTCAGCTGAATTTCGTCTGCGCACGCTCTTGGAGGACGCCGTCGAGGTAGAGGTCTACCTTCTCGTTGTAGAAGCAGGCGAGCCCGGCGATCTTCTGGCTTTCCGGCAGCGGTGTGCGGTAGATCCAGACGATGTCGGTGTGGACCGCCTGCCCGGTGTCCACGGACCAGTAGCTGGCCGTGCCCTTGTACGGGCAGTGTGACCGGGTGGCCGACGGCTGGAGCAGGTCCAGCCGGATGTCGCTGAGCGGGAGGTAGTAGCGCGGCGGAAGCCCGGTCTCGAACAAGATCCGGGGCTGGCCGGAGTCGGCGACGGTCACGCCATCGACCTCGACCCGGACGTGCCGCGAGCTGGCCAGGATGTCGACCCTGGTGTAGGGGTCGCGGGGATGGGTGTAGACGGGCTCATCCTCCTCCAGCCACTCATCCATGGCGTCCCAGTCCAGGCGCACTGCCTGGCGCAGCTCGTCGATCGGCGAGCTGGCGTAGCGGCGCGCCGCGGACGGTGCGGTGGCGGTGGGCGTGCGCACATCGAAGATCTCGGCGTCGCCGCGGCTCGGCGAGTGGTCGGTGGCCGCGGTTGGCACCAGCTCGGCCCGGATGTCGCCGACCGGGATGTAGTAGGCGGGATAGTACGGTACCTCCCACACCAGCAGCGGGCTGGTGGTGTCGGCGGCCAGTTCGCCGCCAAGGTAGGCGCGCACCCGTTTGCGGCCGTGCTCGACCCGTACCCGGCCCCTGGTCATTGTCTGTTCCACCCTGATTCTCCTTCCTTTAACGGTGTCGTTCAGCAAGCCTGCGGATGCACTGGGCCCGGCGATCCCGGGGGCTGCAGGGCTTGGCCATGGCGGCCCGGGGACGTGCGGAGCACGGCCGCGTGCCTACGGCGCGGCAATGCAGCGCGTTCGGCGGCGACCAGGCCGCCCCAGACGCCGTGCTGCCCGATATCCCAGTGCCGTAGTGAGAGCGCCAGGCACTCGGCGCGGACCAGGCAGGAGGTGCACACGGTGATCGCGGCGGCCGCCTCGCGGCGGGCTTTGCCTATGTCCTCACTGACCGGGAACCACTGGTCGGGATCAAGGCTGCTGCCTGTGCACCGGGCGTCCTTGATAACCCGCACCCACAACGCCCGGTCGTTAGATGGGATGGCTACCGGTGGATACGGTGGCCCACCGGTAGCCCGGTCCACCGGGGGCGCTGCCTGCCCGTAATCAGCCTGTGCTGGCGTGCGCGAAACAGCCATCTGCCTCCTCCTTTCCGGATCCTCCGGTACAGCGGCATACCTCGACGTCAGCGAAGCTCTCATGCATCGTTAGCGTCGTCGCAGGCACCGGTCTTACCGTCGCGGCTGGATCAGCGCGGGGTTGCTGCCCGGGGCGCCTGCCTCTGTCGCCTTGGCCGGGTCAGCCGCTCGCGCGGCGTGCTGTCACATAGGCGTGGCGGCCGGGCGATCGCTGCCGGTTGCGGAACTGGGTAGCATCGTGACGGTGCCGGGGAATGAGACGATGCATGAGGCGGCCCTCTCCGCGTGCCAGCTGGATGCCGAGTCCGCCCGATGGCTCCGGGCGCTCGTCGCGCCGGGCGCGGCACGAGAGGCGGCGCTGGCACGGCTGCACGAGCTGCTGCTGCCCATCGCGCGGCGGGAGGTGGCCCGGCGCGGCCCGCGGCTGGCGATCACCGGCCCCGAACTTGACGACCTGGCCTACCAGGCGGCCGCCGACGCACTGCTTGCGATCACCGGCAAGCTCGGGCAGTTCCGCGGCGAAAGCCGGTTCACGACCTGGGCATACAAGTTCGTCATCTTCGAGGTGTCGGCCAAGATCGGGCGGCATTTCTGGCGCCACCCGGTCGTGCCGCTGGGCGCCGAACACTGGGAGCGGCTGCCGGCCCGGTTCGGCTTCGACCCGGCGGATGAAGCGGAGTGCCGGGACCTAGCCGCCGCCGTGCGCCGGGCCGTGGACACCGAGCTCACCCCCCGCCAGCGCGAGGTCTTCGTCGCGATCGTGGTCAACGGCGTCCCCCTGGATACGCTGGTCCTGTCGCTGGGCTCCAGCCGCAACGCCATCTACAAAATGATGTTCGACGCCCGGCGTAAGCTGCGGGCCGCCCTTGTCGCTAACGGGTATCTGCCCGATGACTCTGCGAGGGGCTCATGAACGGCTGGTCGGCGCTGGACCGCTTCCTGCGGACGGACCCGCAGGATGTGGGCTGCCAGCAGGCGATGGAAGTGCTCCATGTCTACGCCGAACTGGTGGCCGCGGGCGAACCAGCGGACGAGCGGTACCCCGGCATCGCGGCGCACCTGAACGCATGCGGGCCGTGCGGGGAGGATTTCGAAGGGCTGCTGGCCGCGCTCCGCGACGTAGCCGGCTGACCCGCCCCCAAACGATTCGGCGCCGCGGCGCCTCACCACGATTATCTCGCGTGTACCACATAAGACCTGCCTGCCCCCGGACGCCAACAAGCGGTGAGCACACAGCGGCCGCACCAGGGCCGCCGACCGGATCCGGCTTCGCCGGAGGAAGGGCAGTAGATGAAGTCCGAGTCACAGCGGCACGGGCGGATGGCCGCCAGCGCCGATCCGACGGGCTCAGCTACCGGCAAAGACTTCTCGCACCTCGCGGACCGCGTAGGAGACCAGCACATACCCAGCCGCCGGATCGGCCCACCACCAACCGAGCCCGGCGTTCACCGTCAGCCCCAGCAACACGGCAGCAGCGAGAATCCCGTCCACCAGCGTGACCCGGCTCTCAGTGGCCAGCACCGGGTTGCCCAGCGCCCGGCCGGTCCGGGCCTTGCCGGCCGCCAAGACAAACATGACCACCGCCGTCAGCGCGGTCCACATGATCCCCAGCGGCGAATGGCGCGGATGATAGCCACTGACCAGCACCACCGTTGACTGCACCAGCAGGTAGGCCGCCAAGGCGGCGAAGGCATACCCGATCAGCCGCAGGCCACGTCGCTGGCGCTGTGCGCCGGTGCCTGATAGCTCCCAGACCACCACGACCGACGCGCCAATCTCGATCAGCGAATCCAGCCCGAACCCAGCCAGTGCCACCGACCGAGCCGCTACTGCCGCGAACGCCAGCACCACGATCCCGGCCACGTTCCACGCCAGCGTGACGTACTCCAGCGCAAAGCCCCGGCGCAACAAGGCCTTCTGCTGGAGATCGCCGGGCGCCGGGTCCCAGGCGGACCCTTCCCACCGGTCGGCCATTTCTAAAGGCTAATGATCCGGCTGGGTGAGCCGGTTACGTCGAGAAGGCGGCGGATGTCGCCTGGATCGCCGGTGACCACGTCGGCCCGCAGTTCGGCCGCGAGCTGGGCGACCGCCGCATCCACCACATCAGCCGACCCTGCCAACGCGCCAGCATGCTGCCGTGTCCTGGGTACGCCAAGGTTTCGCCAACGTTGCCGCAATGGCGCCGTCGTGAAATGTCCCCGAAGACATCCGGAGATCGGGGAGGTTCAAGATGAAAACGGGAACACAGAAAGCTGCATCCAGGCCAGGGCAACCTCTCGGCGATAGGGTGCTCGTCGACCCGGGCTGGCTGGCCGAGCACATCGATGACCCCGATGTGCGCGTGGTCGAAGTCGACGTCAGCCCCACCTCGCCGAAGCCCTCGGCGTTTACAGCCAGCTCAGCGGCTGCCTGCGCGACCAGCTCGGCGTCTCACCCAGCCCAGCCACACGCCAGCTCTACCAGCGGCTCCTCGCCGCAACCTGAACGATGCGCAGGAACCCACCGTGGTGCGGCGAGCACTCAGTGTGCGGACCTGGCCGAGTAGGTCAGGGCGTGATCACGATCTGGCTGGGGTACCCGTCGCTGACGTAGCGGATGGGCTTGCCGGGGGTGTTGGTGGCGGTGCTGATCGGGACGACCTTGTTTAGGGCGGCGGCGTAGAGGGTCTTCCCGTCCGGGGTGATCGCGATGGCGAGACCGGTTCCGATGCGGACCGGCTTGCCGGGCGTGTTGGTCGCGGTGCTGATCGGGGTGACCGCGTACGGAGGTTCTTCGGGGTCGGCGACGTAGAGGGTCTTCCCGTCCGGGGTGATCGCCATTTCAAGCACACCGCCATCGATGCGGATCGGCTTGCCGGCCATGTTGGTGGCGGTGCTGATCGGCGTGACCGTGAACTGGCTGCCGACGTAGGCGGTCTTCCCGTCCGGCGTGATCGCAATATCACTCGCGGGATGGCCGATGGCGATCGGCTTGCCGGGGGTGTTGGTCGCGGTGCTGATCGGCGTGACCGCGTACGTGCCCGCGGCGTAGAGGGTCTTCCCGTCCGGGGTGATCGCGATCTGGTCGGACCCCGCACCGACGCGGATCGGCTTGCCGAGTGTGTCAGTGGCGGTGGTGATCGGGGTGATCGTGTTATCGAGGGTCCGGACGTAGGCGGTCCTCCCGTCCGGGGTGAACGCGATCAGGGCGGGGAAGATGCCGAGGGGGACGTGGAACGGCTTGCCGGGCGTGTTCGTTGCGATGTTGATCGGGGTGACCTCGTCGGAGAAAATTCCGGCCACGTAGGCGGTCTTGCCGTCCGGGTTGATGTCGATCGTGAAGGCGCGGCTGGCGCCCAGGTGAATCGGGTTGCCGGGCGTGTTCGTGGCCGTGTTGATCGGGATGACCGCGTCGCCGGTGGCGACGTAGAGGGTCTTCCCGTCCGGGGTGATCGCGGCGAAACCGTTGAAGCGGAGGCGGATCGGCTTGCCGGGCTTGTTGGTGGCGAGGCGGATCGGGATGATCTCGCCGACCTTGCTCAGGTTTGGGTAGGCGACGTAGACAGTCGGACGGATCCCCGGCCGGTGTGGTCCGGCCGGCCCGGAGCCGTGGCCGGAGGCTCTGATGCCCACCGGGAGGAGGACGGCGGCGACGGCGACCGCCGCGGCCCCGGCCACACCGACCCGCGCCGTATGCCGCCGGTGACGCCGCCGGACTTGCTGGACCAGGTTTCCGGGCGGCTGTTCGCTGGCTACCGCCGATTCCATCGCGGCCCGCAGCCGCCTCTCGAAATCCGTCATGAGAGCGAACGCCTCCGCATCTGTCCTGCCGGTGGTTCTGCGTCGGGTTCAGCGATGTCGCGTAGCCGGGCCAAGCCGCGGGACGCCTGGCTTTTCACCGTTCCCACGCTGCACCCGAGCGCATCGGCGATCTCGGCCTCGGACAGGTCATTGAAGTACCTCAACACCAGCACGGTCCGCTGCCGTGGCGGCAATGTCGCGAGCGCCCGCATCAGGAAATCGCGCTCCGCGACGGCATCGGACTGGTCCTGCGTCAGCGGATCGGCGTCACCTGGGCGCAGTAGGCGCTCGGGATGCCGGGCCGCCCGCCGCCATCGGTCATTCGACGCATTCGCCAGGATCCGCTGCACATAACGTTCGGGGTCACCCGAACGGCAGACACGCGCCCAGTGACGGTAGGCCCGTTCGAGTGCCAGCTGCAGCAAATCCTCGGCCGCCGCCCGGTCCTGCCCGGCCAGCAGCAGCGCGGTTCTGAACAGGCGCGGCGAACAGGCCTGCACGAATTCCTCGAAGGGCACACTCACCTCCAGATCCGTGCCAGGCCTCCTACTGACCTAACGCTGTGGCGTCCCCCAAGGTTGAGTCACAGTGACCCAGAGCGCCGCAGCCCGCGCTTGAAAACGAGCAACCCGTGGCTCAACGTCAATAGGCCCACGCCGCGAGGAGGGTGATCGACAGTTCCGGGCTCTCGACGTGGGCGTTGTGACCGAGGCCGGGGAGCGTGACCGTTGGGGCGCCTAGCCGGGCCAGCTCCCCATCGGTGTTCATCGGGTCGCGCTCGCCGCGAGCCAGGGTCACCGGGGCCTGCGACCGTGCCAGCAGGTGCGCCATGTCGGGCGCCCCGACCCCGAAGGCACCCTGGTCCATGGCCAGCCGCCATCGGCCGTCCTGCTCACGCAGCCCGGCGTCCACCGCTGGATGATCGGCGGGCAGCAGGCCGGCCAGACCGGACACCCGCAGGTAGCGGGCGGCAGCCTCGTCACGCGAGACGTACCAGGCCGGCGGCCGGTGGGCCGCGGCCTGGGCCCGGTCCAGGTCCTCCTCGGTCCACACGACCTTGATCCCCAGGCCGATCACCGCCTGCACCGCCACGGGAAACTTGCCGCTGGCCAAGGCCAGACCGACGACGCCGCCTAGCGAATGTCCCAGCACGACGGTGCGCGCGCTGGGCTGGACGATACTGGCGACCGCGGCGGCGAAGCCATCGAAGCTGTAGCCGGCCAGCGGCGGCGAGCCGCCATGACCGGGCAAGTCCGGCGCCAGCCAGCGCCCAGGCCACTGCCGGGCGAGCAACGGCCACCACCCACCCCAGACCTCACCGGTCGCGCCAAGGCCGTGCAGCAAGACCAGAAGCGGCTCCCCGCTGCCGCCCTCGTGCACCCGCAATCCATCCGCCATGGCCGCAGTCTGCCATCGCTGTCCCGGCCTGGGGTCCGCACAAGAGGTCGCCGGTGGTACATGCGGTAATTAAGGTCGGCAGCGGCGGCAATCATGGCTAAGTGGGGCCGACGGGGCCCTCGTTATGTCACAGAAATTTCTGGGGCGGTGATGACGCGTCCTCCGTCCGATGCGCGGGCCACCCGTCTTACCTCCGATCGAACTTCCAGCGCGGCGTCAAACGGCTGCCCATCAGCTGGACCGCATAAGCCCAGAGTGTCCAGCCCCGCCGTCGTGGCGCGGCGTTCCCGGGTGAGGTGTTACGCTCTTTCCGCCGTCGAGGTCTTAGCTGGCCCGGGTTGCGAGAAGCCCCGGTGCGGGCGGCAAGGGGGAGGAGCCATTATGCAGTGCGTCGCGTTCCCGAGCCCGGTGCTGCCGGGCAAGGAGGAGAGCCCGGCGAAGTTCGGGCAGGAATTGTCCGGCAATCCGGGATTGGCGGATTTCGTGGCTCGCAGCGGCATCGGGATCCTGCGGGTATTTCAGATGAACACCCCGCAGGGTGCTGTCGTGACCACGTACATGGAGGCGGAGTCGCTCGCGTCGGCGTTTGATTTGCAGCAGAACGACACCTCCGAGGTGGCGCGCCTGCTTCGGCAGCAGATCATGGACGCGCACGGCATGGACATCACGACGGCGCCGGCACCCGCGGCGGAGCAGTGGCTTGAGCATTACGAGCCGCACACGCCACGCCAGCCCGGTCTCGGCTTCTCTGTGCCCGTGGTACCCGGCAAGACCGGCCTGCTGCGGGGCCTGTGGTCAGAGATCACCGGGTCGCGGCGGGATGAGTGGCAGGCGTTCAACAGCAGCCTGGGCGCCAGCGTGCATCGTGCCTTCGTCCTGGAAACCCCGATGGGGGACTTTGCCAGCGTGTACTTCGAAGCGACCGACCCCGTCGCGGCCAACGCCGCGTTCGCCGCCGACACGTCGGCCTTCGGCCTGCACTTCAAGTCCGTCGTCGAGGAAGCGTTCGGGATAGATTTCGGCGACCCGCTGCCGCCCATCACGCAGCTCTTTGAAGTGACCGGCTGACCGGCTAGGGTGCATCCCGTGTCCAGGCGTTTCCATTTCGCCCCGTTAACGGCACGGGCGCTGGCGGCGGCATCGGGGCTGGCCGGCGTGGTGCTGCTGGCTCAGGCGGGAGTTGCGGCCGCCGCGCCAGCGGCCGGGCCCGGGCTTGACTGGCCGCAGTACCTTCACGGCCCGCAGCACAGCTCGGTGAGCGCGGCGACGGCGTTCACGGTGTCAAACGCCGCGTCGGCGACCAAAGTGTGGCACTGGCAGCCGCCGGTGATCCCGAACCAGCCGGCGCCCGCCCTGGAAGCGAGCCCCACCGTGGTGGCAGGGCGTGTGTACATCGGCGCCGAAAGCGGCGGGTTCTACGCGCTGGACGAATCGACGGGCGCGGTGGTGTGGAGCCGCCAGCTCGACACCACGCCCGGTGGGCCTTGCCCGCAGCGCGGGGTCAGCTCGACCGCGGCCGTGCTGCCCGACCCGGTTACCGGCACGAGCACCGTTTACGTGTCCGGCGCTCGCTTCCTGTACGCGCTGAAAGCCGCGACCGGTGCCGTGGCCTGGAAGACCGAGCTCGGGTCGCCAAGCGTGTCCACGTACTACGACTGGTCGTCGCCAACCGTGGTGGGCGGGCACGTGTACGTCGGGTTGGCGTCAGGCTGTGACCTTCCGCTGGTCCGCGGCGGGGTGGTCGAACTCGACCAGCACTCCGGCCAGGTGCTGCACACCTGGTACACGGTGCCCGCCGGGTCGATCGGCGGCGGCGTCTGGTCCAGTGTGGCAGCGACGGACAGCGGCAGCGATCTGTGGGTGTCGACCGGGAACGAGTGCGACCCCACGATCAACACCTGCCCGGCCGGCAACAAGATCGGGCACGCGCTGTCGATCGTGCACCTGTCCCCGTCGCTGAAACTGCTGCAGGCGTGGCAGGCGCCGGGAGCCGCGGGCCACGGCCACGACTGGGACTTTGGCTCGTCCCCGACCCTGATCGGCAAGAGCGGCGCTACCCCATCCGACGTCGGGGCCTGTAACAAGGACGGGCTGTACTACACGCTCGCCGCCAGCCCGCTGGGCAGTACACCGGTGTGGACCGACAGGATCGGGGTGCCGGCCGGCAAGCTGAGCTCGTGCATCGCCAGCGCGGTCTGGGACGGGACGTCCGGCGCGCTGTACATCGGTGGCGACGGCACCACCATCGGCGCCACCAGCTACGGCGGATCGATTCGCCAGGTCAACCCCACAACTGGTGCCTTCATCTGGCAGACCGGCCTGCCGTGTGCGGTGATGGGCACGCCCACGCTGGACAGTGCCGGCGTCCTTGCCCTCGGCACCTATAGCTGCCCCGCATCAGGTACCCCGGGCGCCTACCTGATCAACGCCTCGACCGGGGCCATCCTCACGACCCTCCCGACCGGCCCAAGCCGCGTCTTCGCCCAGCCCATCTTCGCCCAGGGCACCCTGTTCGTCGCCACGGAGACCAGCGGCCTCTACGACTTCGCTCCCTGAGTTCGACGGCCGTCGCCGGGTAGCCGCTGAAATAGCGATGGCCGGCGCGCTGTTCCATCTCTGGAACCCCGTGCGCCCGCATCCAGCGGGCGGCACCATCGGCGAAGGAGCTGACGTGTCGGACAACTACCGCAAGGACCCGGAGGCCGTCTCCCGGCTGACGCCGGAGCAGTACCGGGTCACCCAAAAGAACGGAACCGAGCCGGCGTTCAAGAACGAGTACTGGGACAACAAGGAGCCCGGCATCTACGTTGACGTCGTATCGGGCGAGCCGCTGTTCGCCTCGGTCAACAAGTACGACAGCCACTCCGGCTGGCCGAGCTTCACGGTGCCGATCGACCCGGGCAACGTGGTCAAGCGCCGGGACTTCAGCCACGGGATGTTCAGAACCGAGGTCCGCTCCGCCCACGGCGACAGCCACTTGGGCCACGTGTTCCGCGACGGGCCCGCGGAAGCGGGAGGCCTGCGCTACTGCATCAACTCCGCGTCCCTCCGCTTCATCGCGGTCGATGACCTGGACCGCGAGGGCTACGGCGCCTACCGCACACTGTTCGAACCCGCCCACGACACCGGGAGCGCATCATGACGACTGAGAAGGCCATCCTCGCCGGCGGCTGTTTCTGGGGGATGCAGGACCTCATCCGCAAGCGCCCCGGCGTGATCTCGACCCGGGTCGGTTACACCGGCGGCGACGTGCCGAACGCGACCTACCGCCACCACCGCGGCCACGCCGAGGCGATCGAGATCACCTTCGACCCGGACCAGATCTCCTACCGGGACCTGCTGGAGTTCTTCTTCCAGATCCACGACCCGACCACCTTGAACCGGCAGGGCAACGACATCGGGACCAGCTACCGGTCGGCCATCTTCTACCTGAGCGACGCGCAGAAGCAGACCGCAGAGGACACGATCGCGGACGTCGACGCCTCCGGCCTGTGGCCGGGCAAGGTGGTCACGGAGGTGTCGCCTGCCGGGCCGTTCTGGGAGGCCGAGCCCGAGCACCAGGACTACCTGCTGCGTTACCCGAACGGGTACACCTGCCACTACCCCCGCCCCGGCTGGAAACTGCCGCGCCGCGCGGACACGGTCACATCCTGACGCCGCGGCCGGTTCCGCTGCGTGCTGGCGGAACCGGGCGGTCAAGCCGGCGGACCCTGGTGAGCTAGTGGATGTGGAGCCGCCAGTCCCGTGGTACCCGGCCCGCGGGGCCGGGTACGGGCTGCCCGGCCGGGTGATGTGTGGGCGGGGCGAGCCGCGGGCCCCGGAAGCCTTCGCCGGTCTGGTAGTTCCAGAACCAGTCCTCACCAGGCTCGAAGCTCTGCACGATTGGGTGGCCGGTAGCCTTCCAGTGCGCGGTGGCGTGCTGCGACGGTGAGGTGTCGCAGCAGCCGACGTGCCCGCACTGGGCACAGCGGCGCAGGTGCACCCACCAGCCGCCAGTGGCGTCGCACTCGACACAGCCGGTCCCGCTGGGCGGTACCGAAGGATCGATGCCCGGCATCTCAGTCGTTGATGCGCTCATGCCGGATCATCAATCCCGCAGATGAGAAATCTATTCCATAGAGCTCTGATGAATCAGTCGCCTACGTCTCGCGCGGGACACTCGGCGGTGTCTCGGCCGGCTCGAAGGCGGCGGAAAACAGGTAGCTGGTCGCCAGGCTGCGGTAGGGCCGCCAGCTGTCGGCGATGGCGAGGACCTCCTGCTGACTGGGGAGGTGGTCAAGCTCATAGGCGGCCCGGACGGCCTTACGGAGCGCGAGGTCGCCCGGCAGGACTACGTCTTCCCGGCCGAGCGCGATGATGAGCGCGCCCTGCACGGTCCAGGGGCCTATCCCCGGAATGCCGGTGAGCTCTGCCATGAGTTCCTCGTCGGGCAGGCTGCTCAACACGTCCGGGTTCAGGCGGCCATCCGAGAGCCGCTCGGCGAGGTCACGGACTGTGCTGACCTTTCGCCACGAGAGTCCAGCCTCGCGGAGTTTGCCCGGCTCGACGCTCAGCAGCTCGGTAGGTGAGGGGAGATGGCCACCAAAGAGCGCCTCGATGCGGACCAGGGTCCGGCGGGTCGCCGGGACGGACAGCTGCTGGCCGGTGACCTGGAACAGCAGGGCGCCGTACAGATCCATCGCCGGCAGCTGGGCCATCCACGCCCGGGGGTCGAAGGCCGGCCGGTCGTCGATGAGCCGCGCCAGGACAGGGTCGGCGTTGCGCAAGTGGGAGCGCGCTTCCTGGAGCCACGCTGCGCGGCTGGGGTCCTCGGTCACGGAGCTCGCTCTCTCTTCCGCCGGCCGGTATGCCTGTCACTATCTTGAGCCTTGAGTCTGGCAATTTGGGGTGGATGTTGAACTTGGACATGCCAGAACGCATCCTGGTCACCGGCGACTGGCACGGGAACCAGCCGTGGGCAGTCAACGTGCTCAAGCGAGTCCCCGAACTGCTCTGGGACCAGGACATCAAGCTGCTCCTGCATCTGGGCGACTTCGGGATCTGGCCCGACCGGGACGGGGAGCGCTATCTGGCTGCCATCGAGTGGGCTCTTGGTCAGGTCGGCCGTCGTCGTGGGCAGCGGCCGACCTGGCCCGCAACTCCGCCCATCGCGAACGCCTCCAGCGCATAGTCGACGTGGCCCGGCCGGGGCATCTCCTGCACGGCCACCTGCACCGCGCCTACCGGCGCACCTGCGACTTCGGGTACGGGCCAGTAGAGGTGGCCGGGCTGGCCGCGGACGGCAAGCTCAGCAACTTCGCGGTGCTGGATGTGATCACCATGACCTGGCAGCCACGCCGGTCACGCCGCCGGAAATGGCGCGCACCGCGCGCCTAACGGATAGGTCGGACCCGCGGATCTCCGGCAAGGGGAAACCAAGCGCCAAGCTGACTTCAACGAGGCGCTGAAGCAGCCTCCCGGGTCGCCGCCACCGGGGTCGCCGCCACCGGAGCCACCAGAACCCCTGCCCGACTACTGAGCGCTCCACTGGTCTCGGCGATCAGCGGCCAGGGGAGTGGCACCCCGGGAGAGCGTGAGCAGTCCACGCCCAGCGGTCAGGTGGCCATGACGCCGGTGTCAACCGGGATGCAGGTGCCGTTGATCGCGGAAGCGGCGCTGCTGGCCAGGAAGGTGACCAGCGCGGCGACCTCCGGTGTCTCAACGAACCGCTGGGCGGGCTGTTCGGCCATCATGCCGGCGATGACCTGGTCGCGGCCGATTCCCCGCAGGCTGACGTGCTGGCCGAGCTGCCCCGCCAGCAGCGGGGTGTCCATCCAGCCCGGCGCTACCGCGTTGGCGGTCAGGCCTTGGGCCGCGCCCTCCAGGGCGGCGACCTTGACCAGCCCGGTGACCGCATGCTTGGCGGCCACATAAGCGGCCTTGAACGGCACGCCCAGCAGGCCGGCCGTCGAGGAGACCACGATGATCCGGCCGCCGGGGCGCCGCGTCAGTTGCGGCCAGGCGAACTTCATCGCCAGAAAGGGCCCTTTGGCCATCAGGTCCAGCAGCCGGTCCCAGTCCTCCTCGGCGTAGCTGGCGATCGGGTTCATCGCCTGCGCCCCGGCGTTGAGGACCAGGATGTCCAGGCGGCCGTGCCGCTCAACGGCGGCGTCCACCATCCGCCGGTTCCCCGCCGCGGTGCTGACGTCCGCGATCAGGCAGCCGTCGCCGCGCAGGTCCACCGGCACCACGGTCGCGCCGGCGGCCCGCAGCGACGCACAGATCGCGGTGCCCAAGCCACCCGCTGCGCCGGTGACCACAGCCACACGCCCATCCAGTGGCACGGGCGACTCGCCCGGCCGAGCCGCGGCCGTCGGCCGATCGTCCCTCTCCCCGTGTGCCATGGGTCGCCGCTCCTGTCCTCCCGGCCGTCGCCGACAGGTTAACGGACAGGTCAGTGCCAGGCCCCGATCCACGTCAAGGGCTGGAGCTACGCGAGGGATCTGACTATTGCTATGTGATATGTCACATGCTTTCCTGAGCAGTAGCCGCCCTCGCGACGCCTTGACCCGCCAGCAGCGAAGGAGCATGGCCATGACCGCCCCACCTCAGACCGCCTCCGGCACCGCCACCCTGGAAAAAGACGCCATCGGCCTCGGGCGCTCGACGATCTTCGCGATGGCCGGCGCGGCACCTGGCCAGACCGTCGCGATCACGCTGGCCATCCTGGTCTCGGCCAGTGCCTACGGCACCATCCTGCCGGTGATCCTGACCACTGCGGGCCTGCTGTGCATCGCGTTGGCGTTCCACCGCCTGAACATGTGGCGGCAGAACGCGGGCGCCACCTATGAGTGGGTCTCGCGGGCGTTCAGCCCGTACGTCGGGTTCCTGGTCGGCTGGCTGATGCTGGTCGCGTTCACGCTGTTCGTCCTCATCGACTTCATCACGATCGGGCCGAGCGTGCTGGCGCTGCTCGGCCTGTCGCCCAGCAACCAGTGGGGCGGCGCGATAGCGATCGTCCTCATCGGCTCGTTCCTGACGCTCACCGCGGTCCGCGGCATCCGGCTGAGCGCGCGCCTCCAGGTGGTGGTCGCGCTGCTTGAGTACTCGATCGTCACGGTCTTCGCGGTCTGGGCCTTCATCTCGGTCTTCATTCTCCGCAGCGCCGGGACCGTGCACCCGACGGCAGGATGGCTGTCGTTCCACGGCACCGGCGCCGGAGTGTTCGGCGCTTCGATGATCATCGCCGTCGCGTCGCTGTCGGGCTGGGACGGCGGCATCTACCTGAACGAGGAAACCCAGGCGCCGGAGAAGAACCCCGGCCGGGGCGCGGTCCTGGGCGTCGCCCTGACCGGCCTGCTGTTCGTGATCATGTACGGCACCTACCAGGGTGTCGGGCCCAGCGCGCAGTTGCAGGCGCACTCGGCGAACGCGATCGCCTGGGTCGGCCAGACGCTGGCGGGCACGGCCGGCGACAGGATCATGTCGTTCGCCGTGGCGATCTCGGTCCTCGCGACGACGCAGGTGGCCGTCATCGGCACGTCTCGGGTCGCGTACTCGATGGCCCGGGACCGGGTGCTGCCGCGGCGCCTCGGCAGCGTCAGCGCGCGCTACCGGACCCCTGCCTTCGCCACCCCTCGTGCTGG
>Ga0207646_10001397_pt1 | contig 29953 bp, 26 predicted proteins | sample KBSK5502metaG_FD_184343 | JGI IMG/M metagenome (GOLD analysis project Ga0207646, IMG submission 184343) | Corn, switchgrass and miscanthus rhizosphere microbial communities from Kellogg Biological Station, Michigan, USA - KBS K5-50-2 metaG... | ecosystem: Host-associated > Plants > Roots >... | reverse complement strand
CGCGACTATCACCTTCTTCTCGACGAGCAAGCCGACCAGCTCTACGCCGCGACGGACCCGATCGCCGAGCGCGTCCGCAAGCTCGGCGGCACGACCTTGCGGTCGATCGGGCATATCGGGCGTTTGCAACGCGTTTCGGACAACGACGCCGAGTACGTGACGCCGCTCGACATGCTGGCCGAGCTGCGCGAGGATAACGCGCGCCTCGCCGATCGCATGCGCGAGACACACGGCGTGTGCGACGAGCACGGCGACGTCGCGACCGCGAGCCTGCTCGAAGTATGGATCGACGAGGCGGAACGGCGCGCGTGGTTCCTCTTCGAAGCGTCGCGTCCGGGCGAGACCCCGCGCTAGAGGGGACGACCGTGCTCTCCGTGCGCAAGGCCGCCGATCGCGGCGTCGCCGAGTTTGGATGGCTTTCGAGCCGGCACACCTTCTCCTTCGGCGATTACTACGATCCGAGGAACATGGGCTACAGCGTGCTGCGCGTGATCAACGAGGATCGCGTCAAGCCGGGCGAAGGCTTCGGCACGCACGGACACCGCGACATGGAGATCATCTCCTACGTGCTCGAAGGGGCGCTGGAGCACAAGGACAGCATCGGCACCGGATCGGTCATCCGTCCCGGGGACGTGCAGATCATGTCGGCCGGCACCGGCATTCGTCACAGCGAGTTCAACCCTTCGAAGAGCGTCCGTGCACTTCCTGCAGATCTGGATCATCCCGGACCGAGAGGGAATCGCTCCGCGCTACGACCAGAAGCGATTTCCCGACGAGGAGAAGCGCGGGCGGCTGCGCCTGATCGGCTCGTCCGACGGGCGCGACGGCTCGATCGTCATCCACCAGGACGTGGAGCTCTTTGCCGGCATTCTCGATGAAGGCGAGCGAGCCACGCTGCCCTTGCGTAAGAGCCGGCGTGGCTGGCTGCAGGTCGTTCGCGGCGAAATCGAAGCCAATGGAAGTCGCTTGAAGGCCGGCGATGGTGCTGCGATCGGCGATGAAACGGCCCTGACCGTGACGGGCAAGTCGAAAAACGCGGAGATCCTGGCCTTCGATCTGCCCTAGCACCGTGCTTGTGTAACCTGTTCTCGTCCACCGCCTTCAGAGACGCTCTCCATGACGCGCACCGATTGCAGTCCAAGCGTTTCGGAAGACAGTCCGAAGTAACCATGGACGCGCTGGTCGAATTCCTCCGCTGAGGCTGCATCTTGACCGATACGATTCTGTTCAACGGCCGAATCACGACGCTCGATCCCGCCAAACCGGCGGTCACGGCAGTTGCAATCAAGGACGGCAGGTTTGCAATCGTCGGCAGCGATCGCGAGGTCATGGCGGCGCGCGAGCCGGGCACGGCCGTGTTCGATCTCAACGGCCGCACCGTGATCCCGGGCTTGAACGACAGCCACACGCATCTCATCCGCGGCGGGCTCAACTACAACATGGAGTTGCGCTGGGACGGCGTCGCGTCGCTCTCACAGGCGCTGCGCATGCTGCGCGAGCAGGCGCGCCGCACGCCTGCGCCGCAGTGGGTGCGCGTGGTCGGCGGTTGGAGCGAATTCCAGTTCGTCGAGCGGCGGATGCCCACGCTGGCCGAGATCAACGCCACCGCGCCGGATACGCCGGTCTTCGTTCTGCATCTTTACGCGCGCGCGATGCTGAATGGGGCGGCGCTGCGCGCTGTGGGTTACACGAAAGATACTCCCGACCCGGTGGGCGGTACGATCGAGCGCGACGCGCACGGCAATCCGACCGGAATACTCATCGCGAAGCCGAATGCGCAAATCCTGTATGCGACGCTCGGCAAGGGACCGAAGCTGCCGCTCGAATACCAGCTCAATTCCACACGCCATTACATGCGCGAGCTGAACCGGCTCGGCATTACCAGCGTGATCGACGCCGGCGGCGGGGCGCAGAACTATCCGCAGGACTACGAGGTGATCGAGCGCCTGCACCGCGACGGCGAGCTGACCGTGCGCATCGCCTACAACCTCTTCACGCAACGGCCCAAGGCCGAGCTCGCCGATTTCCAGGCCTGGACCGCAAACGTGCGGCCCGGTCAGGGTGACGCGATGTACCGCCACAACGGAGGCGGCGAGATGCTCGTCTACTCCGCGGCGGATTTCGAGGATTTCCTCGAGCCGCGCCCCGATCTTCCGTCGGCGATGGAAGACGATCTCTATCCGGTCGTGCGGCTGCTCGCCGAAAAACGCTGGCCGTTTCGCATGCACGCGACCTACGACGAGACGATCCGGCGCGCACTGACGGTGTTCGAACGCGTCAACGAGGAAGTCCCATTCGCAGGCCTGCACTGGATCATCGACCACGCGGAGACCATCACGCCGCGCAGCATCGAGCGCGTCAAGGCGCTCGGCGGCGGCATCGCCATCCAGCACCGGATGGCATATCAGGGCGAGCATTTCGTCGAGCGCTATGGTGCCAAGGCAGCAGAAGAAGCGCCGCCGGTGCGAAGGATGCTCGACATGGGAGTGGCGGTCGGCGCCGGCACCGATGCGACGCGGGTGGCGAGCTACAACCCGTGGATCGCTCTGTACTGGCTCGTCTCCGGAAAGACGATCGGCGGGCTGCGGCTCGCGCCAAGCGCCGCGCGCCTCGATCGCACGACGGCGTTGCGCCTGTGGACCGAAGGCAGCGCGTGGTTCTCCTCCGAGCAAGGGGAGAAGGGCCGCATCGTGCGCGGTCAGCTCGCCGATCTCGCGGCGCTCGACGGCGATTATTTCTCGCTGCCCGAAGAGGACATCAAGTCGATCACCGCCGTGCTCACCGTCGTCGGCGGCCGCGTCGTGCATGCCGATGGGGAGTTCAGCGATCTTGCGCCGCCGTTGCCGCCCGTCATGCCGGACTGGTCGCCGGTGCGGGTCTATGGCGGCTATCAGAGTCCGCGCGCGACATATGCTCACCGCGCAGCGTGTTCCGCGCATCGCCATGCGCATGCGCCGATCGCGCGCGCTCCGGTTACAGCGGAAGATGCGTCGAGCTTCTGGGGCGCGCTCGGCTGCAGTTGCTTCGCTTTCTAACGAATGGAGCTGACGATGGCTGCAACGCTGCTCTGGCACGACGAACGACACGGTCCGCTCCCGACGCTGCTCCTGGCCCTTACGATGCTCACCGGGCTGGTGGACGCGATCAGCTACCTCACGCTGGGGCACGTCTTCGTGGCGAACATGACCGGCAACGTCGTCTTTCTCGGGTTTGCGATCGCCGGCGCGACCGATTTGTCGATCCCCGCGTCGCTCGTCGCGATCGGCGCGTTTCTCGGCGGCGCGCTTGCGGGCGGCCGGCTCGCCTCGCGCGCGGGCGATCACCGCGGCCGGCTGCTGGCGATAGCGACCTACATCGAGATCGCGCTGGTCGGTGCGGCTCTGGCCGTGTCATTGGCCGCGCCTCGAGCGGACGACGACATCGTTCGATACAGCTTCATCGTTCTGCTCGCACTGTCGATGGGTCTGCAGAACGCGACCGCGCGGCGCCTGGGTGTGCCCGATCTCACGACCACGGTGCTGACCTTGACGCTGACCGGACTTGCCGCCGACTCGGCTCTCGCGGGCGGCAAGAGTCCCAATCCGTGGCGCCGCATCGTGTCGACGGTGACGATGTTCCTTGGCGCAGCCATCGGCGCCTTTCTCATCTTTCATTTCGGCGTGAGCGCTGTGCTCGCATTGGCGCTGGCGCTCCTTGTCGTGAGCGGCATCGCGGCTTATCGCCTCTCTTCCTCGGTAGAGACGTGGACGGCGGGAGCCTGACCGGAACAAGGACACAGCTTTGCGATCGAAACAGAAACGTCGAAAGGATTCGTGATGGAACACGCATCGAAAGAAGCGCCCGCACTGACCTACATTCAGGAGCTCGTCGCCGAAGAGCACCGCCTGTTTGACAAGGGATCGCTCGATGATGCCGAGAGTCGCCGGCTCGCGACGATCCAGGTCGAGCTCGATCAGTGCTGGGACCTGCTGCGGCAGCGACGCGCCTTGCGCGAAACCGGCCGCGACGAAAGCGAGGCGAAGCCTCGCCCGCCCGAGGTGGTCGAGAGATATCTAGGGTGAGCTGTGGCCGCCCGCCGTACACACCTGAAGTTCGTAATGACCGACGGCGGACCCGAAATCTACGGGCTGTTGCTCACCTGCATCGGCGCCGGCGTCGTTGCCGGCGCGCCGGCCGTCGCATTCGCGTAACCGCGACGACCCTCTTCCGAGATTATCGGTTGCCGGCAAGGCTCAGGATTCAAAAACCCCGGCAAACCGATGCAATACCGCGTCCCAGCGCGGGCGTACTCTGATCGCATGCGAGTCGTCCGATGGCGCGATATGGCTTCGGACGCTGAAGCAGCATTCGTATCTGGTGGTCGCTCCATGGTGGATCGACGGGCGCGCCATTGCATCGGTGCAGCCGAAATCCACTGTTGATTTTCTAGGAGATGTTGATCATGAAGAGGTTACTGATGGGCGCCTTGGCAAGTATCACCGTGCTCGGAGCTGCGAGCTCGCTTGCTCAGGTCGCCGGCTCGACCGCGGTTGGCGTCACGGTAGTGGAGATGGAAGTCGCGCTCGGATGGAGCGCGAAGAAGCAGATCCTGGGGAAGACCGTATTTAACGAAAGCCATGAAACGGTGGGCAGAGTGGATGACATCATCATCGCCCCCGACAAGAGCGTGTCCTACCTCATCATCGGTGCAGGTACGTTTGTCGGGCTCGGCCGACACGACGTCGCGATCCCGGTCGATCAGATCAAGCAACAAGACGGGGACATCGTGCTTCCGGGAGCGACGAAGGATGTCATCAAGGCGCTGCCTGCGTTCGATTACGCGAAGGACAGGCAATAAGTCAGTGGCGGCGCCTCTCGGGGCATATGGCGTTCCGCCCATGCGCCGTCGGCGCTACCAGGTTCCTCGAGCTTCGTGGGCAGGTGCCCGCGCAGGATTTCGAAAATCAATGCAGCCCAGCACAAGACCCGCAACCGCGACACCACTAGATTCGCATTGGGAGGGCAAAACCCTGCGCACAAGAAAGGAAAGAAAGAATCATGTCTTTGAGCAAACCGGTACGCCGAGTCGCGCTTGTGGGCACCGGAGCAATTGGCGCGAGCTGGGCAACGCTGTACCTGGCACGTGGGTTCGACGTTTTCGCGACCGATCCAGCACCAAACGCCGAAGCGAATCTTCGCCGCTACGTCGATACGGCGTGGCAAGCAATGGCAACTCTCGGGCTTTCCCCCAAGGCGTCGCCCGAGCATCTCTGCTTCACCGCGGACTTGAGCCAAGCGTTGGTGGACGCAGACTTCGTCCAGGAAAGCGTACCCGACCAACGTGAGCTCAAGATCAGGCTGTTCTCCGAGATGGACAAGGCGGCCCCCGCCGATTCGATCATCGCCTCAAGCTCGGCGGGACTGACGATGAGCGTGATGCAGTCTGCCTGCAAACATCCCGAACGCTGCGTCATCGCCCACCCTTTGAATCCTCCCCATATCATCCCCTTGGTCGAGGTCGTTGGAGGCGCGAAGACTTCGCCGGAAGCCGTGCAACAGGCGATGTCCTTCTATGCATCGATCGGGAAGAAGCCGATCCATCTCCGAAAGGAGGTCGTCGGTCACGTGGCGAATCGGTTGCAAGCGGCACTCTACCGAGAAGTGGCCTACCTCATCGAACAGGACGTGCTCGACGTCGCCACCGCGGATGCTGCCGTCTGCTGGGGCACCGGGCTGCGCTGGGGCGTCATGGGCCCCAATCTGCTGTTTCATCTTGACGGAGGCACAGGCGGAATTCAGCGCTTCATGGAGGAGCTTCCGGCCCCTATGGCCAGATGGTGGAAAGATCTCGGCAAGCCTGAACTTACCCAGAAACTCAGGCAGACCATCATCGACGGAACGCTGGAGCAGGCCGGGGACCGCTCAGTCGAGCAGCTGGCCCACGAGCGAGACGAGGTGTTGCTCGGGCTTATCCGTCTGCGCAGAAAGGCCGCGCAGGCGCCGGCTTCACAACCCCCCTCTGTTCGATCCAGGAAGAAGACGTGATCGTCGAAGGGCGCCCGCAGGACCGCGCATGGGCGTTGAAGCTCAATTTCAACCCTCGTTGGCTCTGGGCTGCCCTGGTGGTGCTGCTGTCGGGTTGGATTCTTCGAAGTTTTTTCGAACCGCTGGTATGGGCATCGATCATCGCAGTCGCCACCTGGCCCATCTACCGGCGCTTTGCGCAGCGTCTACCCGGGCGCGTGGCTTCAAACGTGACGCCCCTGCTCTTCACTGTTCTGGTTTCGTTATTCGTCCTGGGACCGATGGTGTTCGCCTTCGGCGCACTGGTCTCCGAGGCGCATAGATGGATCGACCAGATCGTTATTGCGGACAAGACGGGGCTCGCCGCCCCCGCTTGGCTGGAGACCTTGCCACTGGTCGGGGCCAAGCTGGCCGAGCGTTGGCAGGAGCAATTGGGCGCGCCCGGCGGAGTGTCGGTCTGGTTGCAGCGCGCCGATACCTCCGCGGCGTTTGGCTGGGCGCAAACGCTGGGCCAGTTCATGGCACATCACTTGTTCATCGTTGTCTTTACCCTCCTCGTCTTGTTCTTTCTCTATCGCGGCGGGGACGCGTTGGCACTGCGCGTCAACCACTTGCTGCATGATGGTCTGGGCGATCGCGCAGAGTCCTACGTCGAGTTGGCGATTCGTGCCGTGCGCGCCACGGTCAACGGCATGGTCGTGGTGGCCCTCTTCGACGGCGTCCTGACCGGGATCACCTATGCGCTGGCCGGCGTGCAACGCGCCGAGGTCTGGGGTGCAGTGACCGGTCTGTTCGCGCTGGTCCCTTTCCTCGGCTACGTCGCCGTCGCCGGTGTTGCCCTGGCACTCGCTGCGAGAGGCGCCGTGATGGCGGCATTAGTGGTTTGCGGGTTGGGGTTCGCCGTAGTCTTTGCCGGAGACAAAATTATTCGCCCCATGCTGGTCGGCGGCGCCGTCCGACTTGGTTTTGTCTGGGTCCTCATGGGTAGTCTCGGTGGTCTCGAGCTGCTCGGGCTGCTTGGACTGTTCGTCGGTCCCGTAGTGCTCGCATTGGGTGGCGCGCTGTGGCACGACTGGACAACGAACCGCGGTCGATCACGTGCGCCACGGGTCAGCGCAGCGGCGACCGCATCTGCCTAAGGCTATGCCAAGGGTTCCTCACGCGACCAACCTTGCGGAATTTTTCTACGAAAACCTCTTTCTTCCCGGAGACATCCATGACTGAGCTACTCAAGACATCATCGATCGGCGCTCCAAAGCCGCTCTTCACCTCCCGTGCAGGAGAGGCTTTGCCTGTCCACTCCGATTTTAGGATCCGCGTTATCGCAACGCTCGTGCTGGCCACCGCCGCTCTTTTCTATGGGCAGGCGCGTGCAGACGGCGATGCCGCCGCGGGGAAGACGGTGTTTGCCAATCAGTGCGCGTCGTGCCACACCACCGAGGTCGGCAAGAACGGATTCGGGCCGTCGCTGGCCGGGGTCAGCGGCAGAAAGGCGGGAAGCCTCGCCGGCTTCGCCTACTCGCCCGCGATGGCACAGGCCGGCCTCACCTGGGACGAGAAGAATCTCGATGAATTCCTGACATCCTCGACGCAGAAGGTTCCGGGAACGTCGATGCCTGTGCAGCTGCCGAGCGCGAGCGACCGGGCCAACGTGATTGCTTATCTGAAGACGCTGGGACCGGCCAGCGCAGCGGCCGCGACCCCGCCCGCCGCAGCCACCGCAGCGGCGGGTACACCCTCCGCGCAAGGTCCGACCCAGAACGAGCTGCTGCACGCGGCGCAGGACAAGCAGAACTGGCTCTACGCGAGCAAGGACTACACCGGAGCGCGCTTCGTCGAGCTCGCCCAGATCACCCCCAAGAACGCCGGCCAGTTGCGCGCCGCCTGCGTCTATCGCTCCAACACCGCCGGCTCTACGCAGACCAATCCGCTGGTCTACAAGGGCGTGATGTATCTGACCATCGACAAGGCCACCGTCGCGATCGATGCCGCTACCTGCCGTGAGCGCTGGACTTACAACTGGGAGCAGAAGGGATCCGTCATTTCGCCCGCCAACCGCGGCGTGGCATTGAAGGACGGCCGCCTGGTGCGCGGCACGGCCGACGGCTACCTGATCGCGCTGGACATGGCCAAGGGCACCCTGCTCTGGAGCCAGAAGATCGCCGATGCCAAGACCAGCCAGTACTTGAGCATGCCGCCGCTGATCTACGAGGATCTGGTGATCTACGGCCCGGCCGGCGCCGACTGGGGGGCGAAGAACTGGATCGGCGCCTTCAAGCTCGCCACCGGCGAGCAGGTCTGGCGCTTCAATTTGATTCCGGATGCCGGCGAGCCGGGCGCGGAAACCTGGACCAATCAGGCCTCGCGCGAACACGGCGGCGGCAGCCTGTGGACGCCGTTGTCGCTCGATGTCAAGAAGGGCGTGCTCTATGTCCCGGTCGGCAATCCGGCGCCGGACTTCTATCCCGACGCGCGCCCCGGGACAAATCTGTACACCAACTCGGCGGTGGCGCTCGACGTCAAGACCGGCAAGCTCCTCTGGTACCGGCAGTTCGGGCCCAACGACGCCAACGACCGCGACCTGAGCCAGGTGAGCCCGCTGTTCAGCGCAACCGTGAAAGGCAAGCCGCGGAACCTCCTCACCGCTTCCGGCAAGGACGGCCTGCTGCGCATGGTGGACCGCGACAGCCACGACGTGCTCTATGAGCTGCCGATCACCACGCGCACCGATTTCGACAAGGTGCCCGTCGTGGGCGGCGTGCACGGTTGCCCGGGGCTCTTGGGCGGCATGGAGTGGAACGGGCCGGCCTACAGCCCTCCGACCAGGACGCTCTACGTCGCCAGCGTGGACTGGTGCGGCACCTTCACCAAGACCGACAAGCCGCCCGAGTTCACCGAGCATGCCCATTACTACGGCGGCGCGGTCACGCCGGATCCGCGCGAGCAGGCACGAGGCTGGCTGCAGGCGATCGATGCCACGACCGGCAAGCTCCGCTGGAAAAAACAATGGCCGACTCCGCTGGTCGCGGGCATCACCGCGACCTCGGGCGGGATGCTGTTCACCGGCGATCTCAACAACGACTTTCTGGCCATCGACGCGAGCAACGGCAAGACGCTCTACCGTTTCAACACCGGCGGCTCGATCGGCGGCGGCGTCATCAGCTACGAGATCGGAGGCAAGCAGTACGTTGCGACGACGTCGGGTGTTGTCTCCGGCTTTTTCGGCGGAAGCGGCACCTCGGCAATCATCGTCTTTGCGCTTCCGTCGCCGACGAGCCACTAAGGTGCCGTGCGGCAATGGAAACGGTTGCCTGTCCGGATTGTGATCTGCTCCAGCGCATCCCCGAGCTTCCGCTCGGCGGAAAAGCGAGCTGTCCGCGGTGCGGCAAAACGCTCGCCGCTCAGCTACCCGACCCGCTCGACCGTCCGCTGGCGCTGACGCTCGCGGCCGCAATCGCATTCGTCACGGCGAATGCGATGCCGCTCATGAGTCTCTCGGCCGCCGGGCGCGAAGCGAGTACGACCATCATTGGGGGTGCGCAACAAATGTGGCTGCAAGGCCGCGAGGAGACAGCGATCGCGGTTGCGGTTTGCGCCGTGATCGCGCCGGCTTGCTACATCGCATTCATGCTGACGGCCCTGCTCGCGGCGAGGCGCTCACCGGCCCCACGCTGGGTGGGCACCTTGCTGCAGTGGGCAGACCGGATGCGGCCGTGGTCGATGAACGAAGTAATGATGCTCGGCATCCTCGTCGCACTAATCAAGATCGCACAGTTGGCCACGGTGACTCCAGGTATAGGAATGTATGCAGTGGGTGTCCTTGTGCTGCTCTTGTCGACGATCGCGGTCACCTTCGATCCGCGCGAAATCTGGAAGCGCGTCGCCTGGGCCAACGGCCGCAAGGCATCCCCTGCCCCGCACCCCGCCGCGAGCGCGCCAGCAGCACCATGAGCGCTACGGCACTAAGCGCCCTGCAAGAAGGACTCGTCTCCTGCGAAACGTGTGGTCTGCTGTCGCGACCCGCCGGCGCGGACCAACGGGGACGCTGTCCTCGCTGCGGCGCCGGGCTCGAGGCGCGTCGCAGGCAGTCCATCCAACGCACCTGGGCGCTCATCATCGCCGCGGCGATCTGTTACATCCCCGCCAACATCCTGCCCGTGCTGACCACGCACACGCTCGTGTCGTCGGAGTCCGACACCATCATGGCCGGCGTGATCTACCTGTACACGTCCGGGTCGTGGCCGCTGGCGCTGATCGTGCTGGTCGCCAGTGTGATGATCCCGATCGGGAAGCTCGTCGCGCTCGGGTACCTCTTGATATCCGTGCAGCGCGGGTCGGTGAAGAACAACCGCGATCGCGTGCGCTTGTATCGGCTGGTCGAGCTGATCGGCCGGTGGTCGATGCTCGATGTGTTTGTCGATGCGTTCGTCGTGGCACTGGTGCAGCTCAAGCCGCTGATGTCGGTGGAGCCCGGTCCCGGAGTGCTTTTCTTCATGGCTGTGGTGATCTTGACGATGGTCGCGGCGCAATCCTTCGATCCCCGCCTGGTCTGGGATTCCGACGGCGACGGGCAAGGCCGCAATGGCTGAGCCCGCCGATCTCGATGGCATCCCTCAGGCTACCGTCGTGCCGAAGAAGCATGCGCGACTCTCGGTCGTGTGGATCATCCCGATTCTCGTTGCGCTCGTGGCGATCGGAGTGGCGATTCAGCGCATCTTGAACGAGGGTCCGACCATCACCATCGTTTTCAAGACCGCCGAAGGCATTGAGGCCGGCAAGACCTTCGTCAAGTACAAGGATGTGAACATCGGCCAGGTGACTGCCGTGCAGCTCACCGACGACTACGGAAAGGTGGAAGTGAAGGCCAAGATCGCCAAGAGTGCGCAAGGGTTGATGGTGGAGGACGCGAAGTTCTGGATCGTCCGGCCGATCGTCTCCTTAAGCGGAATCTCCGGACTGAGCACGCTGCTCTCCGGCAACTACATCGGATTCGATGCCGGCAAGTCGGACAGGAGCCAGCGCACCTTCACCGCGCTCGATGTTCCGCCGATTATTACCGGTCAGCCTGGAAGTCAGTTCGTTCTCAACGCCGACGATCTAGGATCGCTGGCGGTCGGATCGCCGATCTACTACCGCCGCCTGCCGGTCGGCCAGGTCATCGCGTACGATCTCGCAGCTGACGGTAAATCGGTACAAATCAAGGTATTCGTCAACGCACCCTACGACAAGTACGTCACTAGCGAAACGCACTTCTGGAACGCGAGCGGATTGGACGTGTCGGTGAATGCCAACGGAGTGGATGTGCACACCGAGTCCGTCGCAGCGCTGCTCGTGGGCGGTCTCGCGTTCGACACGCCCTCCTTCTCCTCTCAGGCCGCGGCCGCTGCGGCGAATAGTGTTTTCACTCTTTACCACGACCGGTCCACTGCGATGAAGGCGCCGGATCCCGTCGCAAGACGGTATGTGCTCCATTTCCGCGAATCGTTGCGGGGGCTGGCGGTAGGAGCGCCGGTGACATTCCTGGGATTGCAGGCAGGCGAGGTCGCGAGCATCGGCCTTTCGTTCGATGCTGCGAAGGCGAATATTCGTCCGCGTGTGGTCATCACGTTCTACCCCGAGCGTCTGATCGCGTACGCGAGCACGGAACGAGAGGCGAGCCGCGTCCGTGCCCAGGACGAAGACAAAAGCAAACGCGACCTTTTGCTGAAGCGCCTGATCGAGGAACGCGGTCTGCGGGGCCAGCTTCGAAGCGGAAACCTCATCACCAGGCAGTTGTATGTCGCATTCGACTACTTTCCCAACGCGCCCAAAGTGAAGATCAACTTGAGCCCGGAGACCCCTGAGCTGCCGGTGGTTCCGGGTCCCGTCGTCGACCTCGAGGCGAAGCTCGCCAGTATCCTCGATAAAGTCGATAAGCTCCCGCTCGCGGCGATCGGCAACGATCTGAAGAAGGACCTGGAGGACCTCGACCAAACGCTGCAGAACGCGAAACAGCTGCTGAGTGACGTCGACGTCCAGCTCGTACCCGAGCTGAAGTCGGATCTCGAGGGACTGCATCGCACGCTTGCCGCCCTCGAGCGGGCGATGAACAGCGCTGATACGACGCTGCTCGGAGCGGACGCCCCGGCGCAGCAGGAGTTGCGCGCAGCGTTGCAAGAGTTCACCCGGACCGCGCAAAGTGTTCGCGCGCTGACCGACTATCTGGAACGCCATCCGGAGTCGCTGCTCCGCGGCAAGAGCGGGCCGACGCGAGGAGCGAACTGATGGGCCGACTTCGCATCCCAGTACTGCTATGCACGCTCGTCGGCCTTGCCGCTGGCTGCGCGTCTACGCCGCCCTCGCGCTTCTACACGCTGAGTGCTACTGCCGCGCCCTCGACAGCGGCGGCGAGCTCCCTCGTGATCGTGGTAGGTCCCGTGTCGGTGCCTGCCGTGGTCGACCGTCCGGAGATTGTGGTGAGCTCGAGCTCCAATGAACTGAAGTTGGATGAGTTCAACCGCTGGGCCTCACCGCTGCAGGATAACCTCTCACGCGTGATCGCCGAGAACCTTGTCGCGATCTTGGGGACGCGCCGCGTAACGCTGTTCCCGCAGATGCCGAGCACAGCCGCACAATATCGTGTCGCGATCGAGGTCCATGGCTTCGAATCGGCGATCGGGACGTCGACAACGCTGGATGCCGTCTGGACCGTACGGCGAACGACGGACGGCAGTGCCGAAACCGGACGCACGGCGGTGCGCGAGTCAGTGCTGGACAACAGTTACGACGCGCTTGCCGCAGCCCATAGCCTCGCGGTGGCCCGCCTGAGCCAGGACATCGCGGACGCGGTGCGCGCACTGGATCGAGCCGCACCGTAATCGGGAGGGTCCGCCTGGCCGCTACTCAGCCACGGCCTGCTCGATGTGCACGTGCGTTCGCTTTTCGAAATGGCCTTCTTCCTGTCGTGGATCAATTCGCCACGCTGCCTTGAAGTCGTGGAGCGGGCGTTCAACACAGATCGCGGCCAATTTTGCCGAAATTTCCGTCTCTGTCGACGCGCGGTCCGAGTCGGGCAGTCTGCTCGCCAAACCGAGAGCTTGCTGGAGCAAGACGGTGGCTTCGCGATGCGCGTAACGCCGGCCGGCCCGGTCCGCGGCAAGGCGCAGGTACCTGATCGCGCGTGGCCAGTCGGCACTCTTTTCGAAGTGGTCCGCAAGATCGGGCGCCGCGTCGCTCAAGCGCTCCGAGAAGAGTACCTCCAACGCCTCTCCGACACGGCGATGCAGCTTCGCGCGCCGGCGCGGAGCTTGGCGTTGATAGAAGACTTCACGGTACAGGGCGTGCACGAATTCGTAACGCGGGGAGGCGTTCGCGCTTGCGAGCGCCTGCGTGGCTGCCGCGCGCACAATGCAATGCCGGTGCGACAATCTATCGCAGAGGTCCTCGAAGTCGTCCGCCGTCATGCCGGCGGCGGCGGAACCGATGTCGACCTTGAACGCCGCGCCGGCGATGCTCGCCGCTTCCAGCGCTCGCTGCTCCTCCACGCTCAGGCGCTCGATCTGCGCTTCGATCATGTGGCGAAGACCTTCGGGCACTCCGACCACGATCTGCTCCAATGGCTGCCGCACTTGCCAAGCGCCACTCTCCCGCGAGATCAGACCTCTTTGAGTCAGATGCTCCAACGCAGCCACCATGAACAGTGGATTGCCGCCCGAGTGACGATGGATGAGCTCGGCCAGCCCCGCAGGCTCGCTGGCTTCGGGAGACGGCGCAGCCAGAAACGCGGAGATGTCGGCTTCGGAGAGAGGCTCCAAGGCAATCTCCTGACAAAGCTTATGCAGCAGCAAGTCTGGTTTGAGTGCTTTCAGCGGATGATCGGCGAGGGCCAGGTCAACGGGCCGATAGGTGCCGATCAACATCAGTCTGGCCGGCGCACGGCGGCGCGCGAGCGCCGAAATCAGGTCCACGGTGGCTTCATCGACCCACTGCAAATCCTCGAACACCAGTAGCAGCGGATTTTCCAGCGTGATCGTCTCCAGCGCCTCGCTGATCTCGCGCAGCATGCGCTCCCTTGTCGCCCCCAGTATCTCCCGCTGCAGCGTCTCGCGGTGCTCGTCCGTGAGCAATGCGGGAAACTGCGCCAACCAGGTCGGCGCCTGCGCCGCTAAGGTAGAGACGACGGAGTCACCGCCGTGGCCGCGGGACAGCCGACCCAGCGCTTCCAACATCGGGTAGTAGGGTTCCTTGCCACCATAACCCTCGACGCACTGTCCGCATGCGATGCGAAGGCCAGGCACCTCGGATTCTGCCAGCGGCTGAAAGGCGTCAGCCAGCGCCGTTTTGCCGATCCCCGACTCCCCGGTAACAAAGACGATCTGCCGTTTGCTCTGCAACGCTCTGCGCAGGGCATCGCCCAATTCACCGAGCGCTCGCTCTCTTCCCACCAGGTTACTGGACGCAGGCCGCCCCTGCACGGCGGGCTTCTGTGCCGCGCCTTGGCCGTCTGCACCGATGAACCGGTACCCGCGCCGGGGCAGCGTTTCGATGAACCGCGGACGCTTCGGATGGTCCCCCAGAACGCGCCGGATATGCAGGATCTGGCTCTTGAGGCCTTCGGGCTGAATGTGCGTATCGGGCCACACGGCGTCGAGCAGCTCGTCCTGCGTGACCAGCCGGCCGGCGCGCTCAATCAGATGCCGCAGGACCCCATACGACTTGGGCGGCAGCAGGAGGCGTTCCTCATCTCCTGAATCGCGCCGGCGCCACAGGCACTGGTTGACCGTGTCAAGCCTAAAGGGGTGAAAGTGCGGCATGACCGGCGCAGGAATGGCTACGGACGCGGATCGATCGGCGCGATTACCCCCAACGAGATTTCGGGCTGCTTGCTCTGGGATACGGGCCACCGTAGCTCCTTGGGTTTCTGTTTCTGGCTGTATTGTCGAGACCCGGAAGGAGCGACGTGATCCCCCTTATGGGGGGATCGTGGGCGGATTTTTGGGGGAGTCCAAGAGAGCGCGGTCGCAACATCCCGACGCCTTGGACCGAATGGTTCGAACCAGGCCGAGTAGTTGAAATGAGACAAAGGCGCGTCTTGGTAGATCCTCTGCGCTGGCTGTCATAGCAGGCTGCTTCATTCTCTTGCACAGCTCAGGGCACTCGTCGTGATCTTGCGGTCATGTTTTGGTTGAAAAGGTGTTTCCCTGCGGTTCGGCGTATGCTGAATGCAAAGAAACGCGACACCATAGCCTTTTAGGTGGCCCATCCGAGATGGAAAACGCTCGCCTTCACGAGAAGCCTCGTTTGGCCCGTGGCGAAAGGGGACAAGGCGCGCCGCTACCGATTCTCGTTACCAAGATTCAGCCGCCAGGACTCTCTTCGGGATTACTGGATCGTCCGCGACTGCTTGCGCTTTTGCCGCTGGTGCGCACCAAGCAACTCACCTTGATCAAGGCGGCAGCCGGTTTCGGCAAAACATCGGTTGCCCTCGCGTGGGCCGAACGTCTGCGTGGAGTGGATAGCAAGATCGCTTGGCTCAGCCTCGACGAAGACGACGATGTGCCGGGCCGTCTTCTGTACTACGCGGCGCACGCTCTGCGGCGAGCTTGCGGCGGCCTCGGCTCTACTGTGATCGATATGATCGCGGAGATCTCCTTGCTTCCGGTTGAAACGGGGATTTCGACGCTGATCAACGAACTCGCCGAACTCGACGATGATGTTTTCCTGTTCCTGGACGACTACCACCACATTACTGAGCCAGCAATTCATGAGGGGCTTTCGTACTTCCTGCGGCACGCATCGTCGAATTTCCACCTGGTGCTCATGACCCGCACTGAGCCTCCGCTCCCGCTAGCACGACTGCGGGTGCAGGACCAGCTACTGGAAGTGGACGCCTCGGCGCTTCGCTTCGATTTGGTGGAAACCCGGCGCTTTCTCGAGCAAGGCCATATCCGCGACCTGAACGCCGCCGACGTCAAGGTCTTGCATTCGACCACGGACGGATGGCCGGCGGCACTTCGGCTAGTGGCTTCCGCCTCGGCGCATGGCGAAGGTGGACTTACGCCGTACGTCCGGTCCATGCCAGGCGTAGCCCGTCCGATCGGCGTCTACATCGAGGATATGCTCGCGACGCTGCCCCAGGAAATGGTCGGGTTCATGGCGCGGACCTCGATCCTCGATCGCTTCAACACTCCACTCTGCGAGACGGTGACCGGTGAGACGTCTAGCCAGGAATTGTTGCAAGCTATAGTGAGTCGGCAGCTGCTGCTGACGCCGCTGGATCAGGACGGGTATTGGTATCGCTACCACCCGCTGCTCGCGGAGTTTCTGCGGCAGCGATTGCAAACGCGAAATGGCGCGGAAGTGTCAGAGCTGCATCGGCGCGCCGCCCATTGGTTTGCCTCCAAGGAGTTGTGGACGGAAGCTGTCACGCATGCGATCGCGGCGGGTGACACGCACCAAGCATTGAATTGGATCGAGCGTTGCGCGATGGCGATGGTGAAGCGTGGGGACCTGCTCACTCTGCTTGGCTGGCAGCTACAGCTTCCGAACCAGCTCATGCGTGGTCAGCTCAGCGTGAGGCTCGCGATCGCCTGGGGCATGGCGCTGGCGATGCGATTCGCTGAGGCGCTGGCGCTGCTTACCGACATCGAGCAGGATCTCGTTAGTGACCGTACGTCGCCACGGGACGATATCGCGAACGAATGCCAAGTGATCCGTTCGGTGGTGTTCGCCCTACAAGATGACACTAGCGCGGCGCTGTCGCTGGCCGAGCCCTGCGTGCATCGACCCTCACCGGATCCGTGGAACCCAAACGTTTCGTCCAATGTTGTTCGTCTCGGTCATTGGAAGGCTGGAAACCTCGAAGCCTTCTACGCCGTCCCATGGCTTCCCTACTCAGCGGACGATGATCATCGCAATCTGCTGTCTAATGTGTACCGCGTCTGTTTTCAAGGGCTGGTGGAGCTCCAGCAATTGCGCTTGGACGTGGCCGAGCGCTATTTCCTTGAAGCGCTGCGCCAAGGCGAGCAGTACGTTGGACCGCAATCTACCGCCGCTGCACTGCCCGCCAGCCTGATCGCCCAGATTCGCTACGAGCAGGGTCGCCTGGAAGAGGCGGAAGCCATGATTGGCGACCGCCTCCCTGTGATCAACGCCACGGCCATGCTCGAATGCGTGCAGCGAACTTATTTCGTGCTGGCGCGAGTCGCGGTAGGTCATTCCAACATCGAACGCGCCTATGCTCTCCTGGAGCAAGCCGGCAGCCTTGGATATGCCCGGCACTGGGGTCGCTTGATCGCAGCCGCTCAGCTCGAGCGCATGCGTCTATACCTTGGCGAAGGGAGGCTCACCGAAGCCTCGGCGTGCTTGATCCACCTGGATCGCTTGGTGTCCGAATATCCGGCGCCCGCGCGCTGCGCATGGTCGCAGATCGAGGACTATCGGTCCCTGGCGCGCGCGCATGTGGCGCTGGCTCAAGGCTCTCCAAACGATGCCGTTGCAGTTTTGCGTGCGCTGGGCGAGGACTCACTGGGCGCGCGCCGGCATTATTTCGGGCTTCGGGTTGACACGCTGCTTTCCGTGGCGCTACTCGAAGCCGGCGAGCCGATCAAGGCTGTGGAGATGCTTCAAAACGTTGTAAAGCTCGCCGCGCCAGCGGGCGTTTACCGAACGATACTGGACTCCGGGCCGCAGATCGGCTTGATGCTGCCGCGACTCAGAGAAAACGTGGAACGCAAGGCAGAGTCCAAGCAGTTGCTATCGTACCTCGATCATCTGTTACTGGGCTGGACCACGATTTACCAGCCGGGCCCTGCGCAGGCTCCCAGCGCGATCGCGGAATCGCTGACTCCTCGCGAGCGCGGCATTCTCGGGCTGATCGCTGAAGGACAGTCGAACAAGGAGATCGCCCGGTCCCTCGGCATCGCTCCCGAAACGGTAAAGTCGCACGTCAAGAATATCTTCGACAAGCTGTCGGTCGAAAAGCGAGCCCAAGCGATTGCGCGCGCTCAAAGCCTGGGCCTGTTGAAGACGGTCTAGCTGACCCGAGGTCTCTGCGCCCGGCGAAGCAGGAACGCGCCCGTGGCGTTCATTGATGGCGGGTGCGCCGGTCTCGCACTCGGCGTGGGTTTTTGCCGCCCGTTGACCACCTGCGCGCACGGCGTTCAAGGGGGCCCCTCCTCAACCGCGAATGACCGCCAATCGAGGCCGATAACGCCATTTTCACCAAAAAATGACCGCGAGTTCACGACTGCGGTCACGACTGTGCCTAGCCTTGTAACCAGGAAAGCCAGCACAGCCAAAGCCACCGTGCGCAGCGCAGACACGCATTGAAGCTCGGCTACCAGCTGGCTTGCGGCCAAAAGGGGCAGCCCATGATCTCAGTTTGGTGGACGTTGGTGGTGTTCATTGGCGGTGGTTGCGCCGGCGTCTTGCTCATGGCGTTGATGCGATTTGCGGGCGATTTGCCCGAGCAATCGGAGACCTTTCCGCGAGGGTGGACCGGAGACGATCCGATTCGTCTCCCGGACGGCAAGGAGACATTCTGTAGTTTCAGGTGTCGCGATCGCTTTGTCGACGCCAATCACCTCTCCCAAGCAAATAACGAGCCTCGGCAGTTCGAATGCCAATACTTCGAGCGCAGCGGCCAGCAGATGGGCTAGGGGAAACCAGCCCGGACAACCCTGTGCGTGAGCGTTTTGCTTGGTGGCGTGATCGAAGCTTGCACCTCGTCCTGTTCGTGGTCTGCGCTGCGGCGAGCGCCGCCGAGCCGCTGCCTGCTCCTGCAGGAGCAGGCAAATCGCCGGCAAGCACCAGTGTGTCAGCAGTCGCAACGCCCTCGCTTGCGGACATCGTCACAGCGCTCGAGGCGCTCGAGACGACCGAGGCCGATATCGACAAGCGGCTCGCAGACGTGGCATGGCTGGAATCGCAGCGTACCGAGATCGATGCCGACGAACAGGCGCTCGCCACAGGGAGGCATCCTGCTGCCGATACTCCCGTTTTCGAAGAATTGTTTGCTCTGACAGACCTCGCGGCGACGCTGCGAGTGTCGAATCGCCGGCTGACCACGGCGATGGAGACGCTCAGCGAGAAAACCAAAGCCTTCGACGCCGATCTGGATCGCCTCGCCACTTACGATAAGCAGGCGGCACAGTGGCTGCAGACGGGACGTGCGCGCGACGCGCCGTTGACTCTGATCGCGCGCATCGAGGCCATTCCGAAACGAAACGAGAAGCTAGCGCAGGACTTGCGGGCGAGACGTGATCAGGCGCTGGAACTGCTGAGTCGAGCCACGCGACTGTCGGCTCGAGCGAACGGGTTGCAAACCGAGGTCGGCGACCGCCGGTTGCAGCTCGAGGCGCAGATGCGCGTCGCTCACGGCGAACCGTTGTGGCGAATCGAGACACGTGGCGCAACCATCGGTCGCGTGCTTGAAATCGCGCGCACAGAGGCTTCGCAGATCGCCGATTTTGTAGTCGCGCACGCAGCACGTCTTTCTGCCCTTGCCGTCGGAGGTTTCGCGCTTGCGTTGCTGCTGGTCGTCGCGGCGCGAAAGAAACTCGCAAGCGCGGAGGACACCGGCGACGAGGCAACACCAAGGCTGTTCGAAGCCCCGGCCACAGCGGCGGCAATGCTCACGTTGCTCACGCTGGCCTGGCTCGGCCCGCCGGGCCCTGTGGCCTTTTATGCAGTCGTCTTTTCGCTGATGCCGATTCCGGCTGCACTACTCGCTCGCGCCGTATTCGCTCTCCGAGGATCGCTTTCGCTGTTCATGTTGACCGCGGTGATGGTTTCGCTCGGCCTGGTCGACCCGATCGTCGATTCGCTTCCGCTTCAAGGTCGCCTGCTTCTGGTCGCGCAATGCGTCGCCGTCGCTGCAGGGCTCCTCGTCGACCTTCGGCGCGGCGCGCTCTTGCAGGCGCTGCGCTGGTCGCCCTTGACGACGCGGCGTGTGGCCATCACGGTCATTGTCCTGCTCACGCTTGCCGCGCTGGCGGCGGTCGTCGGCTATCCCGGTCCGGCGCGGGTGCTGCGCAATGTCGTGCTCGGAGCGGCCGGACTGGGGTTGCTGGTCGTCGTTGCGACGCACCTTCTCTACGGACTCGTAATCGCGCTGTCGGAGACCCGCGTCGCGCAGCGGCTGCGCATCGTGAGTCACGACCCCGCATCCGCTCGGCGTGCCGCTCTGAACGCGCTTCGCTTCGTCGGCTGGATCGCGTGGGTCGTCGGCATGCTGATCATGGTCGGTCGACTCGACTGGGTCATTCAGCTCGCAGAAAGCGTCGTCGATACCAAGTTCGAGATCGGCGCCGCGACCGTCTCGATGGCGGCGATCTTCGCTGGTCTCGGCGTGCTGGCCGGTACGTACCTGTTGGTGAAGATCCTGCGGCTGCTCCTGGACATCGAGCTGCTGCCGCGGCTTCCGCTCGAGCATGGAGTCTCTTTCGCGGCTTCCGCCGTGATCCGCTATGGCCTCATCACCGCGGGCGTACTGCTCGCGATGGCCGCAATGGGGATCGATTTCACCAAGGTGACCCTGCTCGCGGGCGCGATCGGCGTAGGCGTAGGCCTGGGATTGCAAGGCGTCGTCAACAATTTCGTCTCCGGGCTGATTCTGCTCGTCGAGCGGCCGATCGCCACCGGCGACGCGGTGCAGGTCGGCGAGGCACTTGGTGTCGTGCGGTCGATCGGTGTGCGTGCGTCGATGATCCGCACGGCGGAAGGGGCGGAAGTCATCGTCCCCAACGCCGACCTCATCTCCAAGCCCGTGACGAACTGGACGCTGAGCGACCGCAAGCGACAGATCGCCATCGACGTCCCCGTTGCGCGCGAAACCGAGCCCGAAACCGTGATCCGGCTCCTGGAGACGGCCGCGGCGCAGGTGGAAGGCATCAGCGCGAAGCCGCCGCCGCGCGCCCGGCTGATCGCACTCGGCGCCGACCGTACCTACCGGCTGTATGCATGGATCGACGACGTCGATCGAAGCGTCGAAGTCCAGAGCGCGCTCAGGATGTCGTTTGCGAAGAAGTTCAGCGAAGCGCACATCGAGGTCAAATGACTGCAGACGTGGCAGGGCTGACCGGCTGCGGCGAAGACGGGATTGTGCGGGAACGCTGCGCGTGCCTTTCTTGACCACGAATACAGAGTGACAACGCAATTTTCACCAAAAAATGACCGCCAGATCACGACCGCTGCGTTGCATTCCCTTAGCTTCACGTTGCGGACGAGGTTTCTCGTCCAATGGCAACGGAGAAGATGATGCTGAACAAAGTTGAGCACGCGCTGGGGATGATGCGCATCTACCTTGTAGAGCGCGCGACGCAGAATGATTGGGGCGACCATCGCGCCGACGAGCTGGCCCAAACGATCGCGGCCTGCCTCCGACAAACGACGGAAGAACCTAACCAGAAAGCAGCGGAACGCGACCCGAGACTATCTCGGGATGCGTTGCGACGCGCCATCCGGTTCGTCAACGATAATCTGGACTCGAAGCTCAAGTGGGACGAGATCGCCTCGGACGTCGGCTTAGATCCGTTCACGTTCGGCCGCGGCTTCAAGCTGTCCACCGGGATGACGCCGCACCAGTACATCATCCGCTGCCGCCTCCGACGGGCGATGAAACTCCTGGCGCGCGAGGAGCTCGCCCTCGCCGATATCGCGCTCGAGGTCGGCTGCTCATGCCAGAGCCACCTGACGACGCTGTTTCGAAAGCACCTCGGGACGACCCCCGGCGCCTTTCGGGTCTCGGCAAGAGAGCGCCAGCGACGCGTGCCGGATTTCACCGTCCCGATGGCAGGCAAGGTTGCCAACCAGGGAGCGATGCGGGCGTCGCGGTCTGCCTCCGTGGCAGCGCGCGTTTAGCCCTGATAGTTCCGGTGATTCACGCTATCGGCGAGGACAAAGCGCCATGAAGCCCCGCGTCTCGATCCTGTCACCCGACTTCAAGTACGTGCCCGCGGTCTGCACGGACGTACGTCGAACCTTTGCGCGTATCCGGCGCGAGCAGCGCGAGCAAGTGGAGCACGCCAGGCGGCAACAACTAGCCGGTGCAACGGGCGCGTCCATCCGGACTGGTTGCGGCGAGCGACGCGTCGTCAAGCTGGAGGCCATCCGGGGCTACTAACCATGCGTCGGGCGCAGGTGTCGCCAGCGCTGACCAGGCACATATCCTTGGTCGTCGGAACGCTGGCGGCTAAGGGAGACGCTGATCATGTACCACAGGGTTGGTGCCACCGTAAGAGTTCAAGTCAGCGGCGCCGAGCTCGCCGCACGACATGGCTTGTCTGATCGCCGTATGCGCCGCTAGGCGACAGCGGGAAGCGAAGCGAGATGTCATCTCACGAACCTCTCCGCCTCGATACGTCCCGTGTGCGTAGCGAGATAGACCTCTCGCAAGAAAGAAGAGAGTCCACAAAGCAGTGCAATCATCGCTCCGACGAATTGAGCGCCTGCGAACCATTTGAGGTTCGCCCCGAAGAACTCCTCGAAAAAGAGAGTGACAATGACGGTACAGACCAGCAACGCCGCGCCAGTGCAGAAATTGATCGACCAACTCGCCAGGTGACGCCGGCGCTCGAGATTGGCAATTTCCACTCGCGCACGCGGCAGAGCCGTTTCGGGCAACCCCGCCCATCTTTGCTCGAGGTCGCGAGCGCGGTCGATTATGCGGGCTAAACGACCGGCCATGACCCCAATCAGGGCCGCTACGCCTGATAACAGGAACACGGGCGCGACCGCAAGCTGGATCGCATGTTGGATGATTGGAATACTTTCGTTTGCAGGCATCGAGGCAGTCTGCTTTCGGTAGCTTGACCTTCATCGTCGACGCTCAATTGTCGCTGCGCTGCGTCGGAGTTGTCTTGGTTAATCCTGGGTGCGTTTGCAGGACTTTGATGGATGCCCAGGAGTGAGTCGCAGCGTTCGTAACCTCGTTCAGCGTCCTCGTTACGTGTCGGCAAAGGCGTAGCGGAGGCCGATCCAGAACCCGCGTGGGGCGCCGACCCCGCGAAACTGCTCCGAGACGGGATCAATACCCTGTCCCGGGCCGAACGTCCGATCGGGCCCTGTGAACGCATTCGCGCCGAGCAGCCCGAAATTCTGGTACCGGCGGTCGAACAGATTGGTGACGTTGGCGAAGAGCTGAAGGTTTTTGGCGAGCTGGAACTGGGCGTCGAGGTTGGCGACGGTGTAACCGGGTACTCGGCCGTGGCTGTCCCGATTGTTCTCATCGCCATGCGCGTACTGGCTCGACGCGTACGCGGCCGTCGCACCGACCGCCCAGCGATCGCTGACGTTATATTCGGCGCGCAACTTGATCGAGTCGGCGGGAATTCCCGGGATTCGATCCCCAGGTTGGACGGTGATCGCACCGTTGGCATCCGCGGTCGAATTGTTGGGACTCGCGGCGATGAAGCTCGACCGGAATGTCGCATCGATGTGGTTGTAGCGCAGCGTAAGCGTCAGATCGCCCCAATGCGCCGATCCCATCAGCTCGATACCTTGCCGCCGGGTTTGACCTACGTTCTGAAAATAGCCGACGTTGGCGGCGCCGGCGCCGCTGGCGATGAACTGGATGTCATCGTCCAGATTCGTCCGATACAGCGCGCCGGACCATTGCACGTCGGCGCCGATCCGGCCGCGCGCGCCGAGCTCGACCGTCTTGGCCACCACTTTCTTGAGCGGCGGATCGGCGAGGAAGACGTTGGGCAGCTTGCACGGCGCTGCGGCATTGGCACAGGTGAGCTCGATGGGCGTCGGGGCGCGCATCCCCTCGTTGTAGGCTGCGTACGCGGTGAGCGCGGGTGACGGATTGAAGTTGATCCCCGCCGCAGGATTGAACCGCGAGAACGTGTAGCTGCCATCGAGTGCTGAATCCCGACCGCTGCGGTCCGTAATGGCAACGCGCGCGTAGTTGTAGCGGCCGGCGACGGTCAGCGTCCACCGATCGGTGAGCGCGAGTGTGTCGGCAAGGAACGCGCCAAGGTAGCGGTTGCTGCTGCCGACGTCCGTCTCGGGCACATACGGGCCGGTTCCGATGGTATCGCGCTCGGCGGTGAAATTGGCCTTCTGCGATTGCTGCGTGAATCCGGTATTCCCGAAATCGCCACTTGCGCCGGTGATGAGCTGATTCCGGCGACCACCGACGTCGCCGTTTATGGTCAACTGCAGCCCGAGTCCCCAGCCTTGCTGATCGATCACCGACTGGTCGTTTGTCGCCTCGTTCGTCTGCACCATCCCGGTATCGGGGTCGATGCGGCCATAGTTGCCGTTGACGTTGCTGCTGACGTTGTTGTTGCGATAGTGGCGGTAATACGCGGTGCCACCGAGCAGGACGGAATCGCTCAGAAACCGGCTGCCCTTGGCGGTAAGGAACGCGAGCCGGTTCTCGTTGGTGTCGGGGAAGGTGTACGCCGGCCGCGGCGTATCGAGCCACGCCCGCGGCAGCGTCTGCGTGCCCTGCAGTGCGTTGTCGGCCAGCGTGAGGCTCAAGTTGAGATCGGTGAGCTCATCCTGATAGCCGAGCTTGCCGAAGAATTGCTTGATGCGGCTCGGATTGTGATCCGCCCAGCCTCGGTCGTCGGAGAAGTTTGCGGTCGCAAAATAGTCGAGCCGATCAGAGGTGCCCCCGTATTCCAATTGCGCGGCCTTGCGGCCGAACGACCCACCGGAGAGCTCGATCGCGCCGCCCGGGTACTGCGCGCCGCTCTTGGTCTGGATCGCCAGCGCGCCGCCGAGCGTATTGAGTCCGAATACGGGGTTGGAGCCCGGAATCAGCTGGATGCTCGATATCGCTGAGGGCGGGACCAGGTCCCAGTTGACGACGTCGCCGAACGCCTCGTTGATCCGCACGCCGTCCTGGAAGACCGACAGACCCTGCGGCGCGCCCAGGAGCGGCGATGCCGCCAAGCCACGAAAGTTGACGTCCTGCTGGTAGGCATTACCCTGCGCCGATCCGACGCTGACGCTGTTGGCATTGGCCCCGAGAAAATCGGTCAGCGCGAGCGCCCGCTGCCGGTCGAGGTCGCGCCGGTTGAAGGTCTGGACATTGGCGGGCACATCCCTCAGTGCGCTTCCGAGCCCGGGCAGTGGCGTGGTCGCGACCACCATGATCGAAGGGAGCTCGACCACTTCCGCCGGATTGTCGGCGCGGGCAGCTGGCGTCAGAGCCACCAGCGCCAACGCGAGCGCGCGCCACGGATGCCGCGCACAGACTCTCGGAGGATCCAACACCCGCACGGCAAAAATCAAGTTGCGTCTCGGTCATTACTGTGGCGCTGCAGTCGGAGGCGCGTCGCATGTCAGATGTCGAGGCGCGCTCAGGAAATTGTTGGCCAGGGCGCCTACCGCGACCAACGCGAGTACGACCAGAATCGTGGCCAGTAAGCATCTCGTCGGCCGGTCGATAATGAACACCCGCGGACGCGGCGGAACTCGCCGGTGAGGCGCGTTGGCCCCAGACGCAGCTCGCGATTCGATGGACACCACGTGCATGGTCGAACTCGGCGCGCCCGGGTCGGATCTCGGTTCAAGGCGAGGTGACCGGGCGATTTTGCAAGAGAAAAGCCGGCTCACCGCAAAAGCGGTGAGCCGGCAAGGGCCGAATGTCCAGGGAGGAGGCTGGAGCAGATTCGGCAGGGAGAGGTGCCGTGTCGGAACGCGTGCCCGGTTGATCGTTGACCATGAGCTCAGGATAAGCTCGCGGTCGACCCGCCGTCTTCGGGAATCCTGTACGCGTTGGCAGATCTTGCGCAGCGGTGTTACATACCTTCAGACGAGCATCGCCGTTGCTTCAGGTCGTCGGCAAGGACTTGCGCGCGAGCGTCCGCGAATTGCGATTGTCTCGAAACACGATGGGCTGCGCTTTCGCATCGCCCAAGCGCGCCTGAGCGACTGCGTCCGTCACCCGGTGATGATCGGGTGACAAGTCGCACACCGGATCCGCATTCGCGGGGTCACCCGTCAGCATATACGCCTGGCAGCGGCAACCGCCGAAGTCCTTCGCTTTTTCCGGACAGGAGCGACAGGGCTCCTTCATCCATGCATCGCCGCGATAGCGGTTGAAGCCCTCGGAGTCGTACCAGATCGCCCCTAGCGCCGAATCGCGGACGTTGGGAAACGTGAGACCGGGAAGCATGCGCGCAGCGTGACAGGGTAGCGCGGTACCGTCCGGTGCCACTGTCAAGAACACCGATCCCCAACCGTTCATGCATGCCTTGGGACGGCTCTCGAAGTAATCCGGGACGACGAAGAAGATTCGCATCCGCCCCCCCACCCGTTCGCGGAAGCGCTGCGTAACCTCATTGGCGCGCTCGAGCTGCTCGCGTGTCGGCAGCAGTCGATCACGATTCACATATCCCCACCCGTAGTACTGCGTGTTGGCGAGCTCCACGTACTCCGCGCCGAGCTTTTCTGCCATCTCGAGAATCTGGCCGACGTGATCGATGTTGAGCCGGTGCAGCACGACGTTGAGCACCATCGGATAGTCGTAGTCCTTGATGAGCCTTGCCGCCTTTAGCTTCAGATCGAAGGTGCGCGTGCTCGACAGAAAGTCATTCACCTCGCGCGTCGAATCCTGAAAGGAGAGCTGGATATGGTCGAGCCCCCCTTCCTTGAACGCGCGGATGCGTGTCTCGTTGAGCCCGATGCCCGAGGTGATCAGATTCGAGTAGTAACCGAGACCGCGAGCCTCCGCGACCAAGACTTCCAGATCGTCACGCAGCAGGGGTTCGCCGCCAGAAAACCCGAGCTGGATCGCGCCCAGCGCGCGCCCTTCGCGCAACACGCGTACCCAGTCGTCGGTGGAGAGCTCCGCGCCGTGGGCCATGTAGTCGACCGGGTTGTAGCAGAACACGCAGTGCAGCGGGCAGCGATAAGTCAGCTCCGCCAATAGCCAACGCGGCCCCGCGCCACGCGCGTCGTTAGCGCCGGCCACGGATCCAACCGCGTTGATGGGCTGCGTTGAGGAACTCGAGCACGTCCTGGCGGAGGGCAGCACCGGGAAACGTCGTTTCGAGATCGTGGATCAGCCTCTCGACACCGGTCCCGCCGTCGATGCGCTTCATGATTTCTCCGGCACTCGCCGAGAGCTTGACCATGCCCTCCGGATAGAGCAGGACCCACGCCGATTGCGCCGGCTCGAACTGCAGGCGGAAGTGGCGGGAGATCTCCGGCACGTCGTCGAGCCCAATCTTCATTTCAGGCAGCACGTCGCTCTCGGGGAAGTTCATAGGCGGTCTGCATCGCATCGAGCATCGACCACAGCACCTCGAGCTTGAACTGCAGGATGTGGAGCGCCTGTTCCTGCTGCTCGCGGGTACGGAAGTGCTCGAGAGTAAGCGCAAGCCCATGGTCCACGTCACGCCGCACCTGCGTCACCCGGCTCTGAAAATACTGCAGTCCTTCGGCCTTGATCCACGGGTAGTGTTGCGGCCATCCGGCGAGGCGGTTCTTGTGGATCTCCGGTGCGAACAGCTCGGTCAGCGACGCGCACACGGCTTCTTGCCACGGCCGGGTCCGAGCGAAGTTGATGTAGGCCTCGACGGCGAAAGCAACACCCGGCAGCACATGTTTGATTGACGTGATCTCGTCGCGGGCGAGCCCGGCGGCGATGCCGAGTCGAATCCACGCCTCGATTCCACCCTCGTCGCCTTGCGTACCGTCATGGTCGATGATCCGCTTGATCCACTCACGCCGGACAGCCCGGTCCGGGCAGTTGGACAGAATTGCCGCATCCTTGAGCGGAATGTTGATCTGGTAGTAGAAGCGGTTGCAGATCCACCCGCGAATCTGGTCGCGCGTGCATTCCCCCGCATTCATGCGCATCTGAAACGGGTGATGAATGTGATAGCGCTCGCCCTTGGCGCGTAACTGTTCCTCGAATTCCTCGCGGGTCCACGGCATTCTCTCAGCGCTGTCCATACGTGGGGTACCTATACGACGAAGTTCATCCCGTCGTGCGCAACCTCGATGCCTGCAGAGGCCAGCTGCGCCCGCTCGGGAGAATCCTCGTCGAGGATCGGATTGGTGTTGTTGATGTGGATGAGAATCTTGCGCGCCCGCGGGTAGCCGGCCAGCACCTCGATCATGCCGCCTTGGCCGGACTGAGGCAGGTGGCCCATGTCGTGTGCGCGCTTGTCGCCGATGTTCAGGTCGATCATTTCACCATCGCTCCAGAACGTGCCATCGACCAGCAAGCAATCGGCACGTTCGAGAATGATGCGAAGGTGCGGCTCAATCCTGCCGAGCCCCGGGGCGTAGAACATTGTCCGGCCCGTCGCATCGTCCGTCACCTGGAGACCCAGCGTGTCGCCTTCGTGCGGGTCGTGACGATGGCTCGAATACGGCGGCGCCTTGCTGAGCAGCGGCACCGCGCTAAGCGAGAGCCCGTCGGCGCCCTCGACGTGGAAGCTCGCGGTGTCGCGGACATGAAGCCGTCGCCATTCGACGCCGCAATAATGGCCGAGGATCCCGAAGATTGGATTGGCAGTGCTGAGATCGTCATGGACCGAGTCGGTACAGTAGACCTTGAGCGGACTCCCCTCGCGGAGCATCAGCAGCCCCGTGGTGTGATCGACCTGGCTGTCCGTGAGCACAATGCCGAGAAGCGCCGTATCTCGGATCGCGCGCGCGGGCTGTGCTTCCGGAAACGCCTGCAACTGGGCGAGAATGTCCGGCGACGCATCGAAGAGGATCCAGCTCGCGCCATCGGCACTCACGGCGACAGACGACTGCGTCCGCGCACGGGCCCTGATGCGCCTGCGGCGCAAGCCATCACAGTTGCGACAGTTGCAATTCCATTGTGGAAATCCACCTCCCGCGGCGGATCCGAGGACGCGTACTCTCACGATGGCCGAGGGTAAATCCGCGACCGGGATCACCGGCCGCGGACCACTTCAACGCGTCAAAACGTACATCGTGATTTCGAAGCCAAAGCGGATATCGGTAAAGCTGGGTTTCGTCCACATCATGGGTGCCCTCCGGGGCGGGTTGAAGACAGGATCAACTTAAGCCAATGCCCCGAAGTCGTCTTCTGTAATCCTGTGCGCAGGTTGGAGGATATTGCCGAGCATCCCGAGAATCGTCGCCTTCACGTTTCTCGGCGTCGCGCTAGCGGCGCAACACGCGCGCATTGGACCCCGAACCCTCGATGCGGACCCTGTCACCCACGCGCAGATCGGGATCGACCGGTTGCGTGATACCGACCGCGTAGCCATTGCCGAGATCGACCATGATGTGCTGCCCCTGCCGCCGTTCGCCGTAGCGGTTCTGCACGCGCTGGCCTACGGCTCCGCCGGCAAGCACTCCGGCTATCGTCGCCACGGTCTGACCGGTGCCGCCGCCGATCTGATTGCCCAGCACTCCGCCTGCGATGCCGCCGATAATCGCGCCGAGACCGAGTTGATGATCACCTTCGAGCGATACCGAGTCGATGCGCGTGATGCGGCCTTGACGAACTTCTGTTTCGCCCAGCGTGGGGGACTGGCCCATCGTGGGAGACTCCGCGCAGCTGGCTATGAGTAGGACTGTCGCAATGGCTGCCAACATTCTTCTAAGCATATTTATCTCCTAATGGTGGTTCGTAACTCAAAACAGTAAACACGTCAGCCGGCGAGATCGAACACACGTACACCCTCGACCAACTCGCGCGCCTCCAGCAATGCGCGATGGGAGACGGTGCGCCGCACGTCGTCCAGCCCGGCCTGCCAGAGTTGTCGGACCGTCGTCCTGGAGAATTCGTAATCCTTCGCGTTGGACGAACTGGCCAGACGCCGGTTGATGAGATGCGCAATAGTGAGCTGGCGCTTGTGTTCGCCCAACGGCTGCAGCCGCTTGTAATCGGGATCGTGATGCAAGGTGGCTGGCAGCTTGCGCAGCAAACGGCCCACCGCAAGCCGCAGGCTTTCCAGCTCCTGCACTTGCTTGGTATTGAGACGTGTCTTGCTCGAATACTGAATGTCCTTGGCGCGTTCGA
>Ga0207646_10001396_pt1 | contig 29960 bp, 36 predicted proteins | sample KBSK5502metaG_FD_184343 | JGI IMG/M metagenome (GOLD analysis project Ga0207646, IMG submission 184343) | Corn, switchgrass and miscanthus rhizosphere microbial communities from Kellogg Biological Station, Michigan, USA - KBS K5-50-2 metaG... | ecosystem: Host-associated > Plants > Roots >... | reverse complement strand
GAGCGCCGCGAGGACACCGTTCAGCATCATTGAGACGTCAGGCTTGCGGAGGACGAGCCACGCCACGCAGATCCCGCCCACCCCGCCGGCGGCGGCCGCGAGGTTCGTCGTCAGCGCCACGTAGCCGAAGAAGCCGACGCGGCCACCCGTAGCGACGCCGAGCGTCGATCCGGGGTTGAAGCCGAACCAACCGAACCAGAGGATGAGCGTCCCGAGGACGGCGTACGGCATGTTGTGGCCGGGGATCGCGTTCGCCCGGCCGTCGTGGCCGAACTTCCCGATCCGCGGCCCGAGCAGGAGCGCACCGGCGAGCGCGGCGAGCGCGCCCTGGTAGTGAACGACGGTCGAGCCCGCGAAGTCCTGCATCCCGAACCGCTGGAGCCAGCCGCCGGGTGCCCAGATCCAGTGCGAGACGAGCGAGTAGACGACCGTGAAGATCGCGCCGAACGCGAAGTAGACCCAGAGCTTCGCGCGCTCGGCCATCGCGCCCCAGACGATTGCGAGCGAGACGCCCGCGAAGACGACCTCGAACAGCCAGCCCGCCGCGCCCGGGATCCCGACGAACGCCGTGTACGGCGCCTTCCCGACAGCGAGCAGGGCGCCGAATGAGGGCGCGAAGCCGTTCGTACCGAGGAAGCCGTTCCCGTCCCCGAAGGCGAGGCCGAACCCAACGAGCCAATAGACGAGTGAGGCGACGCCGAAGATGAGCACGTTCTTGCCAGCAATATGCGCAGCGTTCTTCATCCGCGTCAGCCCGGCCTCGAGAAACGCGAAGCCGGCCTGCATGAACATGACGAGGACAGCCGCAACGACGACCCAAATGGTGTTCGCAGCGATCAGCAGCTGATGGTGGGTCATCCCAGACGCTTCCCTGTGCGGTGGTGGACGACGTTCGAGACCGTTGAGCCCCAGCACATCCCGTCACCGGAGGAGTGGCCCGTGCGGCCGGCGTCTGCGACCGCTGCGACGACCCGCTCCGCGAGCGCGTCTTCAACGACAAAGGTCAGAAGTGCCTTGGGCAGGAACCGGGACTCGAACGTGCGACCTCGGTACTCGTGTGTCACGCCGCGCTCCCGCCCGTGTCCGATCGCCTCGATGACCGTGACCCCCACGTGGCCGGTCTCCTCCTCGACAGCGTCGATCACCGTTTCGACGCGTTCCCCACCACCACCGCCTCAACCTTGACCATGCGCTTCCTCCGCTTGGACCACAAAAAGGGCCCCGCGACCGCTCGGGTCACGAGGCTCCTTCGCCTCAGCGGCCGCCTGCTCCGGCGCACCGCTTGCCGACGAAGCTAGCACCCTCGTCGGCGGACACCTGAGAAAGCTCCCGCCGCGGAACCCGACAACGATCGCGGACCGATCTGCGGACTGATCTGCTCCTTTGGTATCGGCAGCTCCGTGGCGGCGCGTTCAATTCGATCCGGCTTGGCTTCGCCTGATTCATGCGCTGCCCTGTCGTCAACAACTGGGGGCTGGTCAAGCACGCGAACGAGACTGACCAGACCGAACAGGAACGACAGACCGTCGAACAGCGCGAGGCTTGACTGCCGCGCGCCGAGTGACAGGTCACTCGCCTGGGCCAGTGTTCGGGAATCGACCCCGGGGCCGCTTCCGGCGGGTGGGCGACCTCGGCCCGAGTGTCTAGCCTCGGAAGTCTCCGATGCACTCAGCGAGCGCCAACGGCGTCGAGGCGGTACCCCCCTTCCAGCATGGCCGGCGCCCGTGCACTCAAGGACTCGGGGCTCGGCACCTCCCAACCGAGCGAATCGGCGAGCCGGACGATCATGCTGAAGAGCGCGCACACCGTTGACGCTTCACCGAGCGCCTGGTTCGAGACTCCCGCCGCGCGGGCCGCTTCTACATCGGTCGGGCCGAGCTCGTCAGGCCGCAACGTGAGCTTCTCGAGGAAGAGGAGGGTTGCCGCCAACTCCGGACGAAGGGGCGCTGATCGCCAGTCGGTCACCACGGCATCCCATACCTCCTCACCGAGTGCATACGACGCGACCGCGCCGTGGGATCCCGTTCAGAAGGGGCAGTGGTTGAGGAGCGAGGTGAACGCCGCGAAGAGCTCCCGCTCGCCTGGGCTCCACTCCGAGGGACCGCGCATTGTCCGATCGAGCGCGGCCGAGAACGGCCGCCCGAAGACGTCGGGCCGGTAGAGCAGCGTCTTGATCACTCCGAGCGGCTCCCGGCCGCTGCGCTCACGGATGAGCTCCAGCACAGCCGTCTCCTCAGCGGCATGCCCTTGATCGACGACCGAGAGTCTCACCCGAGCACCGCGCGGGCCGCATCGAGCCGGCGCATTCCTTCTTCGATCGCCACTGCGACGGTGGCCTCGAAGATCTCGTCTTCGCTCGTCCCGGCAGCCGTGAGCTCCGCCACGTCTCCGTCGGTGATCGTGTACGCCCGGCAGCGAACCTTCTCCAGGTACGGCGTGAGCAGTGGCTGCGGCGCGAGACGCGAGGCTGCGAGATCCCGGAGCTCGTCCAATGGATCAACCACGACATACAGTCTACGGTCGTGCTCTGCTTCACCAGCTGGCGGTGGGCGTCGTCCTGAGCGTCGAATTCGTGACTTCACCGGCGGCAACCGGGTTCGCAACGAGCCGGTTCTGCCAGAGATCGGCTTCCGATTGGAAGCTTGCCAAGACGCCGAAGCCTCGCTGCGTCCGGAGGCCGGACGAAGTGTCCGGCCGGGTATCGACCACGGTGTTGTGGTCGAACATGCACATCGAGCGATCGTTGCAGTAGAGCCCAACTCCGAGCGCGTCGCGGATCACGTTGCGCGACGCTGTGCCGATCGACATCTCGTCGACATCGATCGCCTGTTGGCCCGTGCGGCTGACCGTGTTGCCGACGATGTCTGTCATCGAGGAGTGGGTCGTGATCCCCTGCGTCCCCCCGAGGATCGTGCAACCCTCGACCATGCTCATCCCCATGTCCATGTTGAACGAGATGTCGATCCCCTGGCTGAACCGGGTGCCGAGCATGTCGATCGTGCAGTCGCGAACGACGATGCCTGCTGCTCGGACGTGGATGCCGTCCAGCTCCGCGCCCTGCACGGTCACGTGGTCGAGGACGGTGCCATGGACGCCGTCGACGGTGATCCCGTTCGTACCGCCGAGCACGGTGAGGTTGCGGATCTGGACATCGTCGTGCGCTACGACGATCCCGCCGCGGACGACCGCTCCCGGGTTGCCCTGCAGGATCTCGCGCTGCCGGATCACGAGCGGCCCCTTGTGCACGCCGGCCGAGAGCGTCACGACCGGCGGCAGGCGCACGTACCACGTCGCGGCGGAGCCGATGAGCGCGAGCAGGACGGCCCCGGCAGCGACGGGGCCGGCGCGGCCGAGCTCTCCGCCGTCCTCTGCGTAACCGAGTCGAAGCAGCGGGAAGCCGGCCTGAGCGAGGACGAACGACACAAGCCAGCCTGCTCCGAAGAGTGCGAGTGCCGGTGCCAGCGGCGCGTGTAGGCCGAAGGCGTAGACGATCGCCATCAGCGCGCCAAGCTCAACCGCTCCGAGCAGCACCGTGGCCCAGGCCGGCTGGTACGGGAGCAGCCGGTGCCAGACCTCGAGATCGAGGAAGAGCCCGACGGCTGCCATCAGTGCGACGAGTTCGACCGGCCACCAGCGGTGGAGCGCTCCCGCAAACGCGCACGCGGCGAGCAGAACCACGAGAAGCGCTGTCAGGCGGGTCTCGACCCGTCCCCTCAGCGTGTACGACACGTCTCGATCCTCCGCAGGAATCCGTGGGCGGCGTACCGCGCGCCCGCGAGGGTGTCGGCAGCGGGGAACGCCCACTGCGCCGGCGCGCCCGCGACCGCGAGAGTCCGGGCGGCGTCGCTCAGCCCCGGAACGGTCGAGTTCGGAGCGAGTACGAGCCACTCGTCCGCTGTCTCGAGGGCGTGCTCGGCGACGAGGCGTGCGAGCAGGCGGTGGTGGCGAAAGCCGCGCCGGAATCCCGTTGCGCAGATCACCTGGGCGCTGCCGTTCAGCGATTGCGCCACGCGGAACCGGCCTTCTCGAGTCGCGCGTTCGATCGGCTCATCCCATTGAATGCCTGCCGGATAGGACGGCGCCGTCAGCGTGCGGAGGCGCTCGATCCGCTCACGCGGACCCAGGCAGTGGTAGCCGGCGAGCCCCCGGCGGGAGAAGTACTGGCGCGGAACATTGAGCGGTCGCCGCATCGGCTCCCGCCGGCGCACCGACACGACTTCGGCGCCTGCCGCGAGCGCGTTCAGCCACTCCGTCGCGGCGGCGAGACCCGCGCCGACCACCGTGACCGTCGCCGCATAGTCGTGCGGCTCGTACGAATGCACGGCGCGCGGATCGTTGCGCAGCTCGTCGGGGACGTTAAGGCCGGGGTGGCCCGGAGCGAGCAGCACGTCCGTGAACCGCTCGCCGTCCAGCTCGAAGCCGCCGTCGACTGCCTGCACCCGCTCGACGGTCCGCAGGACAAGGCTCTCGTCCCAGCCACTCCGCTCACGGAGCCGCTCGACGTGGGCTAGGAACTCTTCCACGGTCGGGTGATAGCGGTCGAGCAAGGAGTCGAGCAGCGGCCGGGGCGAGCGGCGCCAGCGGACGCTCGAGATGGCGAGCCCGGGGAACGAGGTCGGGAGGCAGTGGCCGTCACTCTCCGAGCGCATCTCGCGCTGCCCGATCGCCGCCGCTCGTACGCGCCAGGCGGCCGCCGGATCGGCGTCCGTCCCGAACACCGCGATGTCGGCGGGCGCGAGCGCGCGGCGCAGCGTCTGGTACGCGGTGAACCCCGCGAGGCCCGAGCCGACCACGGCTACCTGCGGCATCATTTCACCGAGCCCGCCAGCAGCCCCTGGACGAAGTAGCGCTGGAAGGCGAAAAACACGGCGAGCGGGATCAGCAGCGAGAGGAAGGACGCCGGCGCGATCACGTCGATGCTCTGCGAGAACTCGCGAAAATGGCCGTAGATCCAGACCGTGATGGGAGTTGTCCCGAACGTGAGCGAGACGATCAGGTCGTTCCACGTCCAGAGGAACTGGAAGATCGCGAGGGAGGCGATCGCGGGCAAGCCGAGCGGCAGGATCAGGCGTAGGAAGATCCGCATCTCGCTCGCGCCGTCGATCCGGGCCGACTCGAGGATGTCCTTAGGTATCCCGACGAAGAAGTTACGCAGCAGGAAGATCGCGAACGGCAGCCCGAAGGCGGCATGGAAGAGGATCACGCTCAGCACCGTCCCCCCGATTCCGAGGGTGGAGTAGAGCCTGAACATCGGGATCAGCGCCATCTGCAGCGGCACCACCAAGAGGCCGACCACGCCGATGAAGAGCCAGTCCCGGCCCGGGAAGTCGAGCCAGGCGAAGGCGTAGCCTGCGAGCGCACCTGCGACCACGACGAGCGCGGTGTTGCCGACCGCGATGTACGCCGTCGTCTTCATCGCACTGGTCAGGCCGGCGTCGTGAATGAGAGCGCTGTAGTTCGAGAAGGTCGCCAGGCTCGGATGGGTGAAGACCCTCCACCAGCCGGCGGTCGAGATCGCCGACTGGGGCACGATCGAGGTGATGAACAGGCCGATGGTCGGGACGAGCCAGAGCAACCCGATCACTGCGAGCAGAATCTGGACCGGCGCCTTGGCGAGCGAGCGCAGGATCCTCGCCGCGAGGCTCTCGTGGGGTCGCGGGACGCCGACTGTCTCAACGTCCGCTACCACTAGATCTCCCTCTTGAAGCGGCGGATGTTGAGGGCGAGCACCGGGATGACGAGCAGGAAGAGGAAGACAGCGATCGCCGAGCCGGTGCCGAAGTCGAACGGGGCACTGAACGCCGTGCGCCACATCGCGAGGGCGATCGTGCTGGCGTTGGCCACTGTTGAATCCGGCGCAAGCGCGATCACGATGTCGAACACCTTGAGGACGTTGATGACCATCGTGATGAAGACGACGCTCAGCACCGGCGCGAGCAGCGGCACCGTGACGCGCCGGAAGACCTGCCACTCGCTGGCGCCGTCGGTCCGGGCGGCCTCGAGCACGTCCCGGGGCATGGCGGCAAGACCCGCTGCGATCACGACCATCGAGAAGCCGGCCCAGATCCAGATGTAGGCGATCAGGAGCGCAGGTGTGATCAGACTAGGCCCGAGCCAGGAGTAGCCCCCGAACGGCTTGGCGAAGGTCGCGCCGCCGATCCCGGCGTTGTACGTTCCCGCGCTGACGTTCGTGAAGTCGAAGGCCCCGTTCGCCTCCGTCTTCGCCGACTGCACGACCGTCCCCGACGAGTCGCGCAGCTCGACGGTGACCCCCCGGATGCCGATCTCGCCCTGCTCGACGACGCCGGCCTTGCCCCCGCCCGGCTTGAAGTCGCGCCAGACGACGCCCTCAATGTTCCCCGGCTTCGGGATCGGCTGGGCTGCCTGCCTGGAACCGCTCGGCATGTCGGCCGGCGCGATCCCGGTCAGCCCGAGCAGGGCTACGCCGCCCGGGTGAAGCGGAGTCTTGAGGATCAACGCCCCGCCGTGCGGCTGCAGGAGGCCCGTGGAGGGGACCGCACTGGGAAGCACCCCGGGAGGCGTCACGGCGTCTTTGACTGTGCGGCCGAGAGCGTTGATCGCACCCTGGCTCGGATCCTGCAGGTACATGATCCGCCACGTCACGCCGGTCGCGAAGGCCGAGATCGCCATCGGCAGGAAGACGACGGTCTTGAATGCGACCGACCAGCGAATGCGCTCGATGAGGACTGCGAAGATCAGCCCGATAGCGGCCACGAAGGCAGGCACGACCGCCACCCAGATAGCGCTGTTCTTCATAGCCGTCACGAGCGTCGACGTCGTGAACAGCGTCCTGTAGTTGTCGATCCCGACCCAGCCGCCGAGGTATCCGGACGGCCCGAAGAAGCTCCGGACGATCGTGTAGATCGTCGGGTAGACCAACCAGACGCAGAGCAGCACGAGCGCGGGCAGGAGGAAGAGCGCCCCGGTCCGGTAGCGGGAGGGGCCCTCGCCGGAGGCGGGGCCCGGCGGAGCCACCCTCGGGGGCGGCTCCGCCGTGATCGATGCGTCGGTCAAGCGACTACTTCTTGTACGCCGCTTTGGCCGATGCTTCGAGTTGCTGCTGGATGCTCTTGATGTTGCTCGGGTTCTGCAGGAACTTCTGGAAGATCCCCCACTCGCCCTGGCCCGTGGTCGAGCCGAACGCGGCGGGCTGCTCGTCGGACATGTCGAACACGGCCGCCTTGGCCTTCGTCAGCGGCGCTTCGGTCCTCCGCGTGATCGCGTCCGGGTAGACGCTCGCCGGCACGTGCACGTTGCCTGTGCCGAACCCACCGAGCTTCGCCCAGATCTCGGCCGCCTTCGCCGTGGCGAGGTACTTGACGAACGCCTGGATTGCGGGCGTGTTGCGGAACGTGATGATCTCGTCGCCGCTGGTCTCGATCGCACTCGCATCCGCCCCGGCCGTTATCGCCGGGAACGGAACGACGTTGAAGTCCTTCACAGGCTTGGCCTTCGTCGCCTGCAGGATCTCGTTGGCGACGAAGTCGGCCTCGATCACCATGGCCGCCTTGGGCGGCGTCGCGTAGACGTAGTCGACGCACTGCGGGTAGCCGGTCTGGAGGGCGCCGTTCGTGCCGCCGTACAGGTTCGAGCTGTTGCCGACGACCTGCTTCATCTCCTTGAGCGCTTTCGTCACCGACGGGTCGGTCCACTTGATCTTGTGGGCCGAGAGCTTGTTGTACTTCGCCGGCCCGAACGTCCGGAGATAGATGTTCTCGAACAGATCGGTGAGCGTCCAGCCGCTTGACCCGCAGAGGGAGTAGGCCGGGGTGCCCGACGCCTTGATCGTCTTCGCGTCCTTCGTGAGCTGCGACCACTTCTTCGGCGCTTTGACGCCGGCCTGCTTGAAGGAGTGCACGTTGTACCAAAGCGTCGACTTGTTGGACGCCTTGTAGAGAAGTGCGTAGAGCTTCTTGTTGACGACCCCCAGCTTGACCCAGGCCGGCGCGAAGTTCTTCGAGATCGTCTTCTTCGCATAGGTGATCGGCTTCAGATGGTGCTGCTGGACGAACTGCTTCACGAGGCCCGGCTGGGCCACGTCGGCGACGTCGGGCGGATTGCCTCCGGCGATCGCCGTCGCAAGCACCGTGGGCATGTCGTTGCCCTTGGACGTGTATGTGACCTTGACGTTCGGGAACTTGTTGGTGAAGCCCTTGATCACCTTTTCGAAGGCGGTTTGCTCCTGCGCGGCCCAGATGCCCCAGAACGAGATGCTCCCGGAGACGCTCGTATTCACCATCGTCTTCTTCGCTCCGGCCTGACTCGCGCTGGCGGAGACTGCCACGACGGCTGCGAGCGCCGCCGCGAGCGCGACTCCTGCCACGACTCGGACGACCAACTTGCGGTCGGTTCTCACTTTGCACCCTCCCTTTCCCTAGCTGCCCTGTTCGTCGTAGATTCCTTGGCTTGTCTCGGGGTCGAAGAAGTGAAGGGATCGGATATCGACGGCTACCTCTACCGGCTTACCCTCCTTGGCACCGGCACGCACGTTGAAGCGGCCGACCAGGACCGCGCTCCCATCCGCCGCGTCCGGCACCAATGCCACGTCGGCGTCCCGCGCGAGCTCCTTCACGTCCTCGGTCAAGGCCAGCTGGGTGCCCTCGACCGTGAAATGAATCACCAGCTCGGAGCCGAGAGCCTCCCGTAGCTCAACGACACCGCGCAGACGGCGGTCAGCCGGCGTGTCAGGTTCGAGCGACGCATCTTCGAGATCCTCTGGACGAATGCCCAGGATCACGGTGCGCCCTTCGTAGGATCGCAGCGCGCGATGCGTTGCGAGCGTCGCCTCGTCGAGTCCGATCCGCTGCGTCCCGACGTCGAGCGCGAGGCTGCCGTTTGCGCCCGCTACCGTCGCCTCCAGCATGTTCATCGCGGGTGACCCGATGAAGCCGCCGACGAAGAGGTTGACCGGCCGGTCGTACAGGGTCTGGGGATCCGCGACCTGTTGCAATTCGCCCTTGCGCATGACGGCGACGCGATCTCCCATCGTCATCGCCTCGATCTGGTCGTGGGTGACGTAGATCGTCGTCGTCCCGAGGTCGCGCTGGAGGCGGCTGACCTCCGCGCGCATCTGCACACGCAGCTTCGCGTCGAGGTTCGAGAGTGGCTCGTCCATGAGGAACGCCGCCGGCTCGCGCACGATCGCCCGTCCCATGGCGACGCGCTGGCGCTGCCCGCCTGAAAGGGCGCGTGGCTTGCGCTTCAGGAACGGCTCCAGCCCAAGCACCTGCACGGCATTGCGGACGCGCCGGTCGATCTCCGCCTTCGGCATCTTCTTGACCTTGAGACCGAAGGCGATGTTTTCGTAGACCGAGAGGTGCGGGTAGAGCGCGTAGCTCTGGAAGACCATCGCGATGTCACGGTCGCGCGAGGGGACGTAATTGACTACGCGGTCGCCGATCCGCACGACGCCGGCCGAGATCTCCTCAAGCCCGGCGACCATGCGCAGCGCGGTCGTCTTGCCGCATCCTGACGGGCCGACCAGCACCATGAATTCTCCGTCGGAGATCTCGAGCGCAAGTGCGTCGACGGCCTTCGTACCGTCGGCGTAGACCTTCGTAACCTCGTCGAAGACGACCTCGGCCACCTACCCTCCACCCTCGAGGCGAATCGCATGGGCCCCTTTCGTGCGGCGTCAACTGAGCAGGCACTACCCGCAGCAGAGAGAATTCATGCACCCTGCAGTCAGGCGAAGGCAGCACAAGTCGTGGCCGCGGCCCGCCTATACCTAACCTCGAATTGCGGCCATCTGCCGAGCGGTATCCGGGCCACGCCCCTGTGTTCTCGAGGCAGGGACGGTTAGGGCTGCGTCTGCTCGGCGACTTCTCCCGCTTCGCCGGTCTTCTCCACGACCAGGTAGTCGCGGTGGGTGTCGACGACGCGTTCGAGTTCGGGGTGTTGGTGGCTGGGAAGGACGAAGAAGCGCCTCGGATCCTCGCGTACCCGCTGGTAGGTGTCGAGATCGACGGCGAACTGCTCGGCGCAGGCGTCATTCGCGCATTCGCAGACGAAGGCCGGCTCTGTCATCGTGTCGCCGAAGCCTTCCTCGAGTCGGGCGATGTTCTCGTTGACCTCGCGGAACAGGGCTTCGTTCCTCGCAGCCCGCTGTTCCCACAATGACACGGCCTGGCGCACAGTATCCGTCACCGAGGCGGGTTGGTGTGGCGCGGGTCGAGCCTGGCCGCCTCTCTGCCCGCTACCCCGATCTTCTCGACGATGGCATAGCCGTTCTCTGCTTCGACGATCTGCTCGTGCGTCGTCTCGTCGTCCTCGTGCCCGGCAACGAGCAAGAATCGTCTGGGGTGGGTGCGCACCCGCTCGTACTGTTCGAGGTTGAGCATCACGATCTCGTGGCAGGTCGCGTCGACGCACTCACAGGCGAACGGCACCCGTTGATACGGGGCGAATCGGTGGCTGATCGCCATGCGGCTCAGCCGCTCGTTGGAGGTGCGGGCAGCCGACTCGTTCATCGCCAGTTCCAACGCGCGCTTATCGTCGACTGCCCTCATTAGCGGCCCTATCTCCACTCAGGTGAAAGCCACACCCGCGCAGACGCCGACCGAGGCCAGAACCCGAGCTGGCCTACGAAGAGGCCTAGGACACGCACGCAACACCTCGACAGCGTCGCGCTCTCCCGCATCTTCCTAACACTCTTTGGCCCAGACATGTCTAACGGCCGGCAAGGAAGCTCGGCACCGTGGTTCTTGTGTCCGCGCAGGATCAGACGCCCGTGCGCGTGCTCGTCGTCGACGACAGCGAGTTGTTCCGCAACGTCATCTGTGCCGTGGTGGCGGAGACCCCTGGCTTCGAGATCGTCGGTGTCGCGTCGTCTGGGCGCGAGACGCTCGCCGTCATCGGATCGCTCGCCGTGGACTTCGCGTTGGTCGACGTGAACATGCCCGACTTGGACGGCATCGAGACCGGCCTCCGGATCCGCAGTCGACATCCCGACGTGGTCGTACTCCTCCTCACCGCAGCCAGGCGTGCCTCCGTGAGCGATTCATCGCTGACGGTGGAGGACAAGCGAGACCTCTCACCTGAGTGGCTCGCCGACTTCTGGCGGAGACACGGCAGGCGCTAAAGTGCCCGCGGCACGGCCGTCGGCCTGACACGCCGCAGTAACCGTCGAAGGACCTCGATCGCGTCACGCTCGCCACCGCAGAGGCTCGCCAGTGCGGCGAGCGCGAGCTGCGACTCGGCCAGGGACAGGAACGTTGCTTCCGTCTCGAGCCGGCCATGCCAGCGCACCGCGGTCCGTTTCGAGCTTTTCCGGTTTCTGTTCGGCGAGGAGGTCGAGGTAGCCGAGCGCGTCCTCGAGCGAGGCGCTGCCGAGTTCGCGCAGCGACGTTTCGGCGGTCTAGAGGTTGGGCTGCTGGATCGCGCGGGTGAAGCGTCCGTGGGCCGTCCCTTGGTTCGTCATCGCCGGGAACGGGGCCGGCGCTTGAGAGTCGAGGGGCCGCCCGGTTGTAGGCTCGCCCAGCATGGAGGCCGGTCGGCTCGATCGGGTGCGAATCGACGTGGCGGGTGAGATCGTCGAGATCTCGTCGGGCGATCGCGACGTACTGCTCGAGGAGCTCGCGTGGGCAGCCGGGACGAAGGAGGTCCGCGTCAAGTTCGAGGCGGTCGGAGCGAGCGGGTAGGTCCAACTCGACGTCGAGGACCGAGCGCGCCTGCGGCAAGCGCTGGACGATTGGGGCAGCGATCACCTGCAGCCCGACGGGATCGCACGTCTGCACTCCGCACTGGTGCGGGCCGAGCCGGAACGCTGATCTCCGCTTAGTCACGGCCAGGGGCCGGCGGACATGTCCGACGCGGCGATCTAGCCGGGCCGAGGGTGGCGGGGTAGCTTCAACGGTGCCGGGGCGAGGGGTGCAGCGCGTGGCGTACGGCTAGCCCACCCCGGCTTCCCCCAGCCAGGAAAATTGACCTAAATGGGTTGTAAGAAGAAGTAAGGGAACGGTTAGCGTCAGCGTGCCGGGGCGACGGTGGGAAACGCGACGGCGTTCGCTAGCCCGCCCCGGCTAACGGGGCAGCCCGACGAACGGCGACTCAGCCTTCGCCTAGAACGGCACGACGTCGAGCACGCGAAGGCGCTGACCACCGCTGCCGTGGATCTCTTCCCCCGGCTTGATCATCACCGCGTAGGTGGCCTCCCCGAGATCGTCCCCGTCCGGCGAGTGGAGTCTGTACCTGAACACGTCTCCTCCGTTCCGGGGCTCGGACGGCGTCGCCGAGGCTATCAGTAAAAAGTCCGATGCCCGAGGCCGGAAACGGGTGAGAGAGTCCGACCTCACCCCCGGCGGGCGTCGGGTTGTTCGAAGATCGACGGCTGCAGAACCAGGCCCGGCGCCCGCCTTAGTGCCGGCGCGCAAGAGCTCGAGAGGGAGGGTCGCTTCAGCTGTGTCTCGGCGGACCGGTAAAGGGTCCGTAAATGCGAAGCAGACTCTTGTCCGAAATCGCACCAGATGGCGAGAACCACAGCCGTAGCGATCCTCGAAAAGGGAGGAGAAATGCGGCGTCTTCTCGCGCTTCCGCTCGTCGCGGTGGTTGCGCTTCTAGCGGCTGGGGTCAGTCACGCAGGTAGGGAGCAGATGACGCTCACCTGCGGCAGTTACGGCACCCTCAGCGTCATCGTAACGACCACCAAGAACAACCACTCGGTCGCCTGGGGCACCGGCAAGGTGTCAAATCCTCGGCTGCTTGGCATCCCGGTCAGCTTCTCGGGGACGTTCATCGACCTCAACACAGCCACGGAGCTGTTCTCGTTCACCCAGGCGAAGGGCAAAGGCCACGGCATGCACCGCCACTCGACTGTGCTTTGCACCGCGCCTCCGGTGACCGGGACCGCCGCCGACTTCGGCATCCCGGGCGTAGACCCGAGTACCCCGGTTGAGTTCGACTTCTCGGCGCAAGTCGTCATCAAGCAACATCACCACCACCATTGAGCCGTAGAGCAGTGAAGCCCTGGGATGCGGAGGACTACCCCGGGGCTTCGCGGTCCGCGCTTAGAGACAACGCGCCACTGCCCTCCCCCCGGTGGCCATCCAGCTGCCCGCGAACCCGACAGGTTTTTCTCGCCGCGAGCGAGCACGGGAGCGGCTAGGCCTCCTCGACGCTGTAGCAGCCCGACGAACGGGGACGCTGCTCTCTCATCAACCTGCGCGATACTTCGACTGTGATCGATCAGCTTCGCGCCGCTGCAGAGGCGCTGGGTCACGGCGATCCCGAGCCGTTGGCGTCTCTCTTCGCAGAGGACGCCGAGTGGCGTGGCCCATCGCGCGGCCACCTCTGGTGGAAGCACACGCCCTCCTGACGCGGGCCTGACGAGGCCCGTGAGGTCTTGAAGGCACGCCGCGGCTGGACGATCGACAATCTGACCTTCGCCCGTGTCGGCGACGACAAGGTCATCGGGGACCGCCCAACTGAGGGATGACGACGGGAAACTACGGGAAGGAATCCCGTGGTCATCACGTTCCGGGACGGCAAGATCGTGGACATGCAGGGCTGCGCTACCCGGGTCGAAGCCGAGCAGTTCGCGCGCCGACACTGACCTAGCCGCTTTGGTTCTACCCGGCCGTTCTACGCCGCCTCGACCACTAGCAGCCTGACGAACGGCGACTCCTCCTCGAATGGGACGACGTCGAGGACGCGGAAGCGCCGACCGTTGCCGATGAGGCTCGGGTTCAAGAACCGTTGCGCTGGGCTTCGGCGACGAGCTGCCGGAACTCGTCGATCTTCTCTTTGCCGAACTTGACCTCGAGGCCGTGCTCGTGCGCGATCTCCTGCTCGCGCTCATAGCCGATCGAGTTGGGATAGAGCCACCACTCGCCGATCCGCTCGCGGCGCAACTCGCCCGTGAAGCCGTAGGCGTCAGCAATCGCCTCGAGTGCTCGGCGGAGCCGCTGCTGGCGCGCGACGTCGTACTCGGCGCTCATCCCTCTCGGATCATCTCAGATCGCGTTGGGGCGCTCGACGACGAGGATGTTGCCGTCGGACTCGAGCACGTCGGTCCGCTGGAAGTCGATCACCCGCCACGGCCCGGCGCCCTCGAGGAAGATGTCGTCGGTCCCGACCTGCGGCTCGTCCACCGAGAAGGGGTGGTAGCGATACGCGCTCGCCAGCTCGGGTCCCTCGAGCGAGCCTTCGCGGACATGCCAGACGAACGAGCCCACGGCAGCCTAGGCGATGCGTCTAACGAAACGCGCGAGCGGCAAGACGAGAGCGCTCGCCGCGACCGCGAGCACGCCGAAGATGTTGGTCGTGACGCAGGTACGGCAGGCTCCGCAGCACGCTTGCGTCGCCGGAGCGATCTCAGCGGCCCGGTTCAGCACTGGAAGCGCACGAGTCGTCGCCCGCTCGAGCACCCTCTCAGTGTACGCCGCCTAAAAGGGCCGGCGGCTTCGCGAACGCCCGGGGCGCTGGAATCCCCGCCATACCGACCACACCGGCCCAGAGCGGCTCCAGGTTGGGAGCACTTCACCCGACATGAGGTCAGGTCGCGCTCGCGCGCGCATCGTTCCGCCCACCCAGGCGACCGAGGCGGCGAAGCCAGGGGCTGTTACCCGGCGGCGATGACGGCGCGGATCAGCAGCGCATCCTCTGCGACCGATGGGCTTCAGGATCGCCTCGTGGCTCTCTCGCCGTTACCAAAAGAGGCGTATGCTGAGTTCGAGCAACGCCCGCCGGGTCGCTCCTTCCGCTCCTTCCTCCTCCCGGGCAAACACGTTTGAGGAGCGGAGTTGGGAGCAGCCTTATGGGAGCCTTGCGCGCCCGAGTGCTTGTCGCCGACGACAGCGACGTCTTCTTACGTGCCGCCGCCTCCGTCATCTCGGCCACCAGCACGTTGCGCCTCGTCGGCGCCGCCGGGTCGGGCCGGGAGGCGATCCGACTCCTTCCACAGCTACGACCGGATCTCGTCCTGCTCGATTTCCAGATGCCAGGCATGGATGGAGTCCAGACGACTCGGATCATCCGCCGGGACGAGCCGCGGACGGTCGTGATCGTGATCTCGGCCGAATCGGAGGGGCTGAGCGATGTCGCGCGGGCTGCTGGAGCGGCTACGACCCTCGACAAGCGCGACTTCGTCCCCAGCACGCTCGACGCGCTCTGGCTGAGGCACAAGCCCGACGACCGCTAGCAGGACGACCCAGGAGGAGGTTCGCATCGCTGTGTCTGTTGCCTCGACCCACTTGCTCGAGCGCCGGATGATCGCGCTCAGGCGGGCCAACCAAGTTCGAGCGCTGCGAGCGAAACTCAAACAGGATCTGCGTGAAGGCACAGTCCGCCTCGAGCAGATCCTCGCCAGCGGTGCCGACTACCTCGCCACCGCCGAGGTGTTCGACCTGCTCGTCGCGGTGCCGAAAATCGGCCCTGTCAAAGCGGACCACCTACTCACCATCGCCCGCATCAGCCCGTCCAAGACCGTCGGCGCGCTCTCCGCGCGGCAGCGCGCCCGCCTCATCGACCTGCTCAGCCGCTAGCTCGGACCTCGCGAACTCATCCCCGTCGGCCAGTAGAGCCAGGTACCTGGACATCGCTCCTCCGTTCCGGGCCGGAGGGCGCGGCGAGCCTAACGAGGGACCGTTCCGCGACGACTCGCGCATCAACCTGCAGCCCGCGGCGATGCGATGCTGTTAGCGATGATTGAAATCAGCGACCTCCTCCGCGGCCCTTCCGATCCCGATTGGGACGAGGCATGGCGGCTGGCGACGAACCTCATCGCGGCACGGATCAGCGGCAGCGAGGCGTACACCCCTAGCTACCAGGACGTCCTCGGGTGGGCAATCCGGGACCAGCCGGCCGACGTCACCGCGAAGAGGCTCCTGTGCATCATCGAGGCAGCCACTCGTCTTGCGACCGCCGGGCTCGCTCTCGCAGCAGACGACCCGTCGGAGACACTTGATCGGATGGTTCGGCTCATAGAAGAGGCGGACGGCGGCGACGACATCATCGTGACTCCCTGAGCCTGGCGGCGACCGTCGCCGGCGTCCTGAACCCCGCCCCCGCTCGGAGCGCGCTGATACGCACACGAGACTCGCAAAGCGCTTAGGCGGGATCCACCGCCGCCTCGAAGACAGCATGCGTCGCCTCGACCCCACAGCCCGAAACCGCGCAGAGTCTGCGCCCCTCCACCGCTGCCCCGTTGAGGCGAGCGCTCTGAGGTTGCCGCTCCTGCTTCACGATGGCGCTCCTCAGAGAAGAATCCGGACGGCCGTCCGCGGGGGACACCCGCGCTTGACAAGATCGATCGCGACGTGCAGGTCAAGCTGTGGCTGTCCGCTCAAAACCAGCGCGTCGCAGGGCTCATAGCCGGCCCGGACTAGCTCTTGGAGCCGCCAGCGGCGCACCGCATCGCCTGCGGTCACCTTCTCGGCCAGGGTCGCGACACTCATGCCGCGACCCCGCAGATCAGGCGACCGGGACGGGACTTGAGGCCGTTCATGCCGCTCGCCTGCGTGTCGGCGCTGGCCAGGCTGGGCCGACCAGCGTGTGGGAGCGCCCGCCGATAGAGAGCTTTGCGGATGCGATGCCGTCGGCGGCCAGCCAGCGATCGACAACGTCGATGACCTCCATGACCGCGCGCGACTCCCACTCGGAGCGCACCCGGACTTCGCTGCGGCTGCGGTCGAACGAGACCGCCGAGCGGCCAAACAGCTCCGCGAGTCCTCGGATCAGGCCGTCGGCGCTTGTCGGATCAGCGATCGCGACACAGATCTCCACCATCAGGTCCTCCGGTTCGAAGCGTCATCGCCGACCGAAGGATTTGAGGCCGGCCCGGTACTGGCTCCAACCCGCTCTGCTGGGGGAGGACGTTCCGCGAGGCCGTTCGCTCGGCCTCGCGCGATCACTCGCCGCGCCGATCGCTTGAGGCGCAGCAAGGCCAAGCCTAGCACCGGCCGGCCCCGCTTTAGCGCGCCGCGGCGCATCGATATTCGGACCTAGCTAGGGCAACCGGGCACCGGAGTTCACTTAAGGGTCATTCCGGAACACTGGCCCAGGCGAGAGTGCTCCCGACCACGAAGGCCCGCCGTTGTGGCGGGCCTTCGGTCGTGTCCGGTGAGAGGACGCTTGGCGAGCTGCGCTGGGTGAGGGGTCAGGTTCCGACGGCGCCCGCCAGTCGGGGACGCGGCCGAGCGACTGTGGCAGGAGCGCTAGAATCTCCTTCAATGATGCTGGCCTCCCGCTCTCACGATCGGGCGATGGCCGAAAACGGGATCGAGCATCTCCGCGTTCTGATCGCCAACGAGCGTCGCGACCGGCTCGAGCTGCTCGCCCAGGTTGTCGTCGGACTCGGGCACGAGGTGATCGCCCGCGAGATCGACGTCAGGGAAGTCGGCGCAGTCACCGCGAAAGAACATCCCGACGTCGCGCTCGTCGGACTCGGCCTTTCTTCCGAGCACGCGCTCGAACTGATCGGCGAGATCGTCCGCGAAGCCTCTTGCCCCGTGATCGCACTGCTCGCTGCGCGCGATCCCGCCTACGTCCACGAGGCCGCGAAACGAGGCGTCTTCGCCTACATCATCGACGCCAGCCCCGAAGAGCTGCAGAGCGCGATCGACATCACCCTGCAGCGCTTCGCCGAGTACCACAGCCTGCAAGGAGCCTTCGGACGCCGCGCCCTGATCGAACAAGCAAAGGGCATCCTGATGGCGCGCCATGCGATTGACCCCGACCGCGCCTTCGAGATGCTGCGCGACCATTCGCGGCAAAACGGCCGCAAGCTCGTCGATATCGCGCAGGCGATCGTCGACAGCCACGTTCTGCTGCTTCCACCACTCGAGCAGCCGGCGCCTCGTGAGCCGCATGGGTAGCCCCGAAGACTGCACGCGCACTGAAGGTGTGGGAGGGCCTGGTCAAGCCGACCCCTCGCTTGATGGGTGTGGCCGAGTTACGCGACCGCGAGCTCGTTGCTCTGAGCGATGATCTTGCCGCTCGTGATCTTGGGCTCGTTGGGCATCAGGGTCTCGAACTTCTCGTCATGGCTCCAGTTGGGCATGCTGGCGAACGCGACCTTCGCAAGCCCGAACAGCTGCGGCAGATCAGCCTCGACCACTGGCCCAGGCGAGAGCCCATACGTCTGGATGGCCTCTTGCGGCGGTTGGCGCACTCGTCTTCGCCACCGGCCTACTCCGGCTGGTGACCTAGCGGGACAAGCACTCAGGCGTCATTCCGGAACACTGGCCCAGCCGAGCGGACTGTCGCCAGGAGCTAGTCGCCTCGCCGGAGCCAGGACAAGAAGCCCCTCAGAGTGCGTGCATAGACCGCCCTCTCTGCGTTCCAGTTTCCGGTAATCACGTCGGCCCAGACGAGTAGCGCCACGACAGCGCAGGCGAAGACGATTACGAATGCCATCGTATGCGGCAGCCGACCAACGACACGACCCCCGAGCGCGAACCCGATGAGCACCGCAAGAGTGATGAGGGCGCTGAACGCGCGGAGGAGCACCACGTACAGCCTCGTCCGGGGTGGCACCCGCGAGAAGGTAGCTACTCGCTCAGGGTCATTCCGGAACACTGGCCCAGGCGAGCGTCTCGTCACCTGGTTGCGCGGCTGGCGAAGAAGACAAGTTCGCGGCCGGGTCTGTCGGGCGCGTCTCTTTCAGGAACCTCTGCCGGTCGAAGCAGCGACCGTGCTCGGCGGTGCTGTCGCGATTCTGAGCAGATCGAGCGCGTGAGAGTAGCGCTCCTGCGGAGTCGGTTCGACCATGAGGAGCTGCGTGACCCCACCGGGCCATCGGCTGCTTGTCAGGCAGAGACGACGGCAACCGTCGGGCGCATTGGCAAAGTGACGTCGGAGGCGGCCTCGGCAGTCGAGGTCGACCACTCGACCGCAAAGGGCGCAGTCGTATGTCCCGTACCGATGGTCGGAGCGGATCACTCGTCCGACCCGGCGCGCAGCATCTCGCCTGCCGAGATGATCGTCTGTCGAAGGTGCGGAGCCGACTCCAGCCAACGCTCGACGAACGCGAGAAGCTCGCCCACCCATCTCGGTTCAGCCGACGGTGGCTGCAGCCGGACGATCAGCTCGGGACCCGTGATGAGTTCGGCCGGAAACAGTGGCGAGGCGTACTCCAGCAGGAGGACAGCGCACTCGGGCTCGGGGGCGACGATCTCGACCCGGTGGAGACCCTCGGAACTCCAAGCGGTGCGCCGGGTGGGACGCTCCGACCGGGCTCTGGGTCGGCGCCTCAGGGCGCGCCTGAGTGACGATGGTGCGGGTGCTGCGGACATATCGGCTCCCCATAGGTCGGCTGAGATTCGCCGGCCACGCTGCATGGGGTCGGCCACTTACAACTCCAACCCGCATCGCCTAGGGGAGGACATTCGCCGGATCGCACGCCTTGAGATCCGACAGACACTTCCGCGGCACCGATGCTTACGGCGCCGCCAAGACGCTATCACGCGGGCCGCTTAACTCATGACTTTCCCCGGCCCCGCGAACCCATCGTGATGGACTTCCTACTGGAGCCCGGCGCTCAGCCGCAAGAGAAAAGAGAAAGTAGTAGGCTGCTGGTGCAGCGCCTCAGCGATCGGCGCAGCGATACACGCGGCGGGGCTTGAGAATCGCCCCGCGAGAGGTCCGTCCCGAAATCAGCGGGTTGGAGCAGCACTTCGGCCGACCCCACGCACTGCGGTTGGCGGCAACGTTTCGAGCCGCGGGAGGACCCGATGATTGCGATTCGCGTTCCAGTTGCAGACGCAACTCACGCGCACGACCGCTGTGCAACCTCGACCGGACGAGCGGCTTGAGAGCGGATCCGGCCGAACGCCCCCAGCAGGCGGCGCTGTCAGATCGCGAGGAACGCATCCTCGCGATCGAGGAGCTCCATGCGATGCGGATTCTCCAGGATGACGAGTTCGCCGCCGAGATGAAGCGCCTCACCGAGCCGCAGCCGAATCTCGATCCCGCGTCGCCCGAGCCTCCGGCTCACCGCCGACGTCGGCGACGTCATACACGGGTAAGGACAAGGAGGTCCTCATGGTCGTTGCAGAGGGTGGCTGGTGACTTGGCTCGATCTTTCTCATCATTCTCTGGATAGCGATCGCGGCGATGCGGCCCGCAACTACTAGGAACGGATGGTCGACCTGCAAATACAACGAGCTTCAAAGTGGGGGCGAGGATGACCTCGCCGCCCCGGGAGGAGGTACGGATGGCGGTAGGACCTGTTCAGTTGCTGGTGCTCGGGTTCGAGCATCCCGAGTTCCACGGTGAGATCATCGCGGAGCTGGAGAAGCTTCGCGAGAGCGACACGGTGCGCGTGATCGACGCGCTGGCTGTCCACAAGGACGCCGACGGTGAGATCGAGGTGCAGCACCTCAGCAACCTCAGCAAGGAGGAGGCGATCGAGTTCGGCAGCAAGGTGGCCGCCCTGATCGGCCTCGGGATCGAGGGAGAGGAAGGCATGGAGAAGGGCGCCGAGCTCGGCGCGGAACTTGGCGCGGACGGGATCCACGCGTTCTCCGACGAGCAGGCGTGGGACATCCTCGAAGAGATCCCAAACGACTCCGCTGCGGCCCTGATCCTGCTCGAGCATCACTGGGCCGTGCCGCTTCGTGACGCGATTCTGCGCGCGGGCGGCGTCGGTATTGCCGACGGCTTCATCCATCCGGCCGATCTGGTCGCGATCGGTGTCGCCACCGCGGCGGACGCGGAGAAGCTCGGCGCGATGCACCCGACCGAGACGGTCTCGGTCTGACTCAGTCCAGAAACGGAGGTAGAGAGATGATGGCTCGCAGAGTTGCCCGCCGCACCTCACGGCGCGTCGCGCGTCGGCGCTAGGAACGACCCGACGGGCTCCCCGCCTCGGCGAGGAGCCCGTCATCGCCTGGCGCTGCGAGGCTGGCTTCGGAGCTCCGGGCGGCGCTGCGTGGCGGTTCGAGCAGATAGGAACAGCGTCCTTCTGCCTCGTTGAGTCTGCTCTCGCCGTAATCGGAGTCCTCCTGTGGCTACGTCGTTTCGGCAGCAGCCTGTAGCGCCTGCCAGTGCCGCGGGTGCGGCGTCCGCTCACCCCGCCGGATCAACGACACGTAGCGGAGGGAGAGACCGGCTGCCTGTTGGAGTCGGCTGAGCGAGAGGTGCTGAATTACTGGGAGGATGTCGCGCTGGAAGGCGGAGAGGTCAACGAGCTTGTCGTGCGTGGCCCGCAAGGGCACCCTCGCTCCGAGCGGCTGCGAACGCGCGACTGCACGTCCACCCGCGTCAATGTAAAATTGTTTGACATTTTGACACTGACCGAACTACACTCCCGCCATGACCGGCAAGGACTTCAGCGACGTAGCGCTCAGCCAGAATCTGACCGTCAACCTCCGGGCGATGCATAACGACGACCTCCCGCTCGTCGACCGCCTAGGCGCCGGGCTGTCGGTGATGGCGAACGTCGAGCACTACATCACCTACCTGGCTCGCACCGGAAGAGTCACGGGAATGACCTGGGACGAGATCGCCGCGCCCTTGCAGATCACCCGGCAGACCGCGTACGCGCGGTACGGCCACGGTGATATCTAGCCTGAAGCGCCCGGCATCGGCATGCTCGGGTCGTCTCCGTACCGGAGCGAGGACCGGCGCGCACCACACGCGCCCACGGTCGGATCGGCTTGAACAAGCCTCACACGTTGCCCTGCAGCATCCTCGCGCTGGTGCGATCAAGCCCCGCTTTGGTCAGCGGCCGACCCGCACCGCCGCGGCGTGCGATCTCGACCGGCCCATCAGTGCGCGGTTGGGACGACGCCGTTTTGGAAGGCGAGGATGACGAGTTGGATGCGGTCTCGTGCGTTCAGCTTCATCAGGATGCGCGAGACGTGGGTTTTCGCGGTCAGGGGGCTGAGGTGTAGTTGTTCGGCGATCTCGTGGTTGCTGAGGCCGCGTGCGATGAGGGTGAGGACTTCGTGCTCGCGCGGGGTGAGCTGGTCGAGCGCCGGGAGGTGTTGAATCGGGTCAGGTGCTTGTTCGGGCTCTGCGACGTAGGCGGCGATTAGTTTGCGGGTGACGCTCGGTGCGAGCAGGGAGTCGCCTGCCGCGACGGTTCGCACGGCGGCGAGGAGGTCGGTTGGCTCGCCGCCCTTTAGGAGGAAGCCGCTGGCGCCGGCGCGTAGGGCGCCGAAGACGTATTCGTCGAGCTCGAAGGTTGTGAGCACGAGCACTCGGGTCGTGCTGAGGGTCGGGTCGGCGGTGATCTGTCGGGTCGCCTCGAGACCGTCGAGTTCGGGCATGCGGATGTCCATGACGACGAGGTCGGGTCGGAGCTCCTTGGCGAGTTGGACGGCCTCGGTGCCGGTTGCGGCTTCGGCCGCGACGACGATGTCGGGTTCGCTGTTGAGCAGGGCGCGGAAGCCGGCGCGGACGATGGCCTGGTCTTCGGCGAGCAGGACACGGATCGCCGGCTTGGTCATCGCTTGGCGGCCAGCGGGAGTGAGGCGGTGACGTGCCAACCGCCGTTGTCGGCTGGTCCGGCGGCGATCTGGCCGCCGAGCGCGTGTGCGCGTTCGGTCATGCCGGTTAGGCCGTGGCCGGCGTCGCTGGGCGAGCCGCCTCGGCCGTTGTCAGTGACGTCGATCTCGAGGCAACCGTCTTGAACCCGAATGCGAGCGTGAGCTTTGGTCGCGTGTGCGTGGCGGAGGACGTTGGTGAGGGATTCCTGGACGATGCGGTAGGCCGCCTGCGCGATCGAGGAGGTGATCGTTGCCCCGTCGGCGTCGAGCTCGAGTTGGGCGTCGAGTCCGTTTGCCTGGGCTTGCGCGAAGAGCTCCGGCAGCGCGCTGAGGTCTTGGGCCGGGCGAACCGGCGCTTCCGCTGCGGGCTCGCGCAGCAGGTCGAGGGTTGCGCGCAGCTCGTTGAGGGCTTGGGCGGACGCGTGTTGGATCTCGGTCAACGCGGCGGCGCCCTCGCGGTCGGGGTCGAGGTGGGCGGCGACCCCGGCGCGGACGTTGATGCCGACGAGCGCGTGCGCGACGCTGTCGTGAAGCTCGCGCGCGATCCGCAGCCGTTCCTCTTCGAGGCGCAGCAGCGCGGCTTGTTCGCGCTCGCGCTGCCGCTGGGCGGCTCGTTCGGCGACCGCCTGGCGAAGGGCGCCGCGCGAGCGGACGGTGTCGCCGACGACGAGCGCGCCGAGCACGAGCAGCAGCCGGGTCGCTCCCTCGGGGACGTTGCCGGTCGCTTGCAAGAGCGCGATCGCGGACACGATGGCGATGCCGGTGATCGCGCCGACGAGCAGCGAGCGGCGCCGGTCGCCCTCGACGGAGACGGTGTAGAGCGCGACCATCGCCACTCCGATCGCGGCCCAGTAGGGGGAGAAGACGGCGATGCAGGCGATCAGCCCGGCCGAGACGAGAAACAGCGTCGCGATCGGTGCCTGACGGCGGCAGGCCAGCGGGGTCGCGGCGGCAACCGCGAGCACAACGACGAGTGTCACCCTGCCGGCGGAGGCGGTTCCAACCCCACTGGCAATCAATGCGGTCGCGGCGGCCACGGCGAGCGCGACATCCACCACTGACGGCGTGCGAATCCTCACGGGCAGGACGGTACTCCCGCCGGCGCGCGTTGCCATCGGCCGCGAGACGTACAGCGCTTGCAGTAGCGCCGGCGTGAAGGTGCGTCCGCGTGGCCGACGCCGCCGCCGCTTTGCCGTCATAGCGTCGAGGACATGGATGCCATCACTCGCTTCGCACTCGCTCACAGGCGAATCGTCGCGTTCGCCTGGATCGCGCTCACGATTGCCGGGGCGCTGACCGCGTCGGCGACCACGGGCCGGCTCACGCACTCGTTCGCGACGCCGGGCAACCCCGGCTACGACACCAACCTCCGTATTTGGAAGACCTTCGGCGTCGACGGCAACGAACAGCCGACGATTGCCGTGCTGCACCTGCCAACGGGCGAAACCATGTACAGCGCGGCGGGTCGCGCCGCCGCGGCCCGCACGTTCGCAGCCGCGCACAAGGCCGGGCACGTCGCCGTCGCCGACTACGCCAATACCCACAATCCGACACTCGTCTCCAAAGACGGTCGCACCACCTGGGCGCTGATCGACATGCCGAATCCCGACCTGCCACTTGGAAGCGGCGTCATGGGGCGAATCCCGCACGCGCTCGGCGCGGCCGCGCCCCATGGCGCGACGGTTGCGGTGACCGGCTTCGAGCAGATCCAGAGCGGCGGTGGCGGGGGCGGGCCGAGCACCCTGGTCGAGACCATCATCGGCATGGTTGGCGGCCTCTTCATCCTCGCGTTCGTGTTCGGCTCCGCGATCGCGATCGTGCCGTTGCTGATGGCCGTGCCGGCGATCCTGATCAGCTTGCTGCTCGTCGGCGGCGTGACTCACCTCACTAACGTGAGCTTCCTCGTCGAGTACCTGGTCGCACTGATCGGCCTCGGCGTCGCGATCGACTATTCGCTCCTCGTCGTCACCCGCTGGCGCGAGGAACGCGAGCGCGGGCTCGACAACCAAGCAGCGATCCTGGCCGCCGGCGCCACCGCGGGACGCGCCGTCGTGCTCAGCGGCTTGACGGTGGCGATCGGGTTGCTGTCGCTCGTCGTGCTGCCTGTGCCGTTCCTGCGCAGCGTCGGCTACGGCGGGATGATGATCCCGCTCGTCGCGATGGCTGCGGCCGTCACCTTGCTGCCGGCAACGCTCGCCGCCTGGGGGCCTGCGCTCGACCGGCATCGGCGGTCGTCGACAACGTTCAGCCGGGCCTGGGAGAGGTGGGCGCAGTGGGTCGTGCGTCGCCGCTGGCTCGCGGGCGCGGTCGGACTCGCGATCGTCGTCGGCCTGGCCGTGCCGGCGCTCTCGATCAACACCGGCCAGCCGAGCTCGAACGCCTTCCCGGCCACGACACCGGCAGGTCGGGCGCTGCACGGTCTCGAGCGGATGGGCGTCCCGAGCGCCGTCGTCTTCCCCGTGCAACTGCTCACCCACGGCAGCCCAGCCGCGGCGGCCCGCGCTGCCGACATCGCCGCGCACACGCCCGGCGTCTACTCGGTGCTGGCGCCGAATACGCCCTCGTTCCGTCAGGGCCAGGGGCGGCTGGTCAGCGTGATCCCCCGTGCCGAAGGCAGCACCTCCGCTGGCCAAGCGCTCGTCGATCGACTACGCACGCGACTCGCCGCCCTGCCGGGGGTCGAGGTCGGCGGCAACACCGCCCAGAACAAGGACTTCGTCCACGCCGTCTACGGCAACTTCCCGCTCATGCTCGGCCTGATCGCGCTGATCACCTTCCTGCTTCTCGCGCGCGCGTTTCGCTCGGTGCTGCTCGCGCTCAAGGCGGTCGTCCTCAACGTGATCTCACTCGGCGCCGCGTACGGCTTCCTGGTGCTGTTCTGGCAGCAAGGCCACGGCTCGCACCTGATCTACGGCGTCCCCGCGACGGCGTCGATCCGGGACTTCATCCCGATCCTCGTCTTTGCCTTCCTGTTCGGGCTCTCGATGGACTACGAGGTGTTCGTTCTCGCCCGCATGCGCGAGGAATACGATAAGACCGGCTCGACGCCGAAGGCGATCGTCAGCGCCCTCTCGCACACCGGGCGCCTCGTCACCTCGGCCGCATTGATCCTTGCCGTCTCCTTCATCTCGCTCAGCACCAACCCCGACCTGCCGGTGCGCGTGATCGCGACCGGGCTCGCGTTCGGAATCCTGCTCGACGCTGTCGTGATTCGCACGCTCCTCGTGCCCGCGCTCGTCGCGCTGCTCGGTGGCTGGAATTGGTGGCTGCCGGAACGGCTCGGAAGGCTCCTTCGGGTCGCTCCGACCCCGACGCCCGTCACGACGCCCGAGTAACGATCGAATCACGGGCGCGCCCGCCACGCTCTAGGACACGCGGTCAGAGAGTTTGAAGGTCCCTGCGAAGTGCGGTGGAGACCGCTGCAGAGCTTTTCAACTCCCGCAACTGGGATTGGCGTACCTCATCGAGGCCTACCAGGAGCATTGGGAGTTCTGGAGGAAAGACGTCAAGACTCACCCTTTTGGCAATACCCACGACTGTCACCACAACCCTCACTGCCTCCGAGACACTCTTCATCGGGGGTGATGAATGGGGCCTGAATCGAGGCGGTGCTCTTCGGCCTCTGGACATCCCTCGATCTCGCGAAGGTCCTCACGGACACTGACCGCACCCGCTCGGCCGACATTCTCCGAACCACCTCTGAGCGAGCCGAGCTGCTCGGCGTGAGGACGCTCTCCGAGCTCGCGGAGCAACGGCTTCGCGCACTGGGCGTGCGCACCTGGAGACGCCGGGGCGCCGCCCCGGCGCGCTCAGGCTTCGACGCGCCAAGCGACCGCGAGCGCGAGATCGCGCGCCTCGCTGCGTCCGGTGCCAGCAACCCCGAGATCGCCCAGGCAGTTTTCCTTTCCCGCAAGACCGTGGAACGTCACCTCTCGAATGTCTTCGCGAAGCTCGGTGTCCGAAACCGCACTGAGCTCGCTGCCGGCCTACCTCCGCCCACCTCGGACAAGGCCGGGCACCGCTGACTTCTTGTGCCGGGTGACAGGGACGAGTGTGGTTCGAGTGCTGTCCTTGAGCAGGGGACAACGAATCCGGGCCACGTGTCTGCGGTTTAGTGCATCGAGGGGAAACTGGCCGCAACGAAGCGGGCTGTACGCAGCAACGAGTTGCATCGAAATGCAGTCAACGGCGACGTCTCGGTACGCGCGCCGTACGCGCAGCCTCGCCGAGTGCGTCTGGTCTGGATGCCGCCAAAGGCGCTCGGTCCCTTCGCAGTAGGCTCGCCACCATGCCGGCGTTGATCTTCGATCTTGACGGAACACTCATCGACACGGTCTATGCGCACGTATTTGCCTGGCAGCGTGCGCTCGCAGAGGCGGGACTTCCGATCGAAGGCTGGCGGATCGATCGCCGGATCGGTATGAGCGGGGGCCTGTTTACTCGAGCCGTTGGGCAAGAGCTGGGGCGTCCACTCACCGAAGCGGAGGTCGGGTCGATCCAGGCCCGCCATGGCGAGCTCTTTCGGGAGCTCCTTCCGGAGCGGCGTCCGTTGCCCGACGCTGTCGAGTTGCTCGCCGATTTGCGATCAGCGGGGATCGCCTATGGGATTGCTACCTCGGGCCGGCGGCCGGAAATCGACGCGTCCCTCGAGGCGCTCGGACTGGACGCCGAGACGGTCGTGGTCGAGCGCGGAGACGTTCGGCGGGCGAAGCCCGAACCGGACCTCTTCCTCGCCTGCGCCGCCCAACTCGGAGTTTCGCCGGAGGAGTGCTACGTCGTCGGCGACGCCGTCTGGGACTTGCTTGCCGCACGGCGGGCGCGGATGCTCAGCATAGGGCTGCTCAGCGGTGGCTACGGCGAGGACGAACTCATCCGGGCTGGAGCGTTCCGCGTCTACCGCGACCCCAGGGAGCTGCGCGAGTCATTGGGCGAGCTCGGCCTGATCTCTTAGTAGGGGCAATCAAGCCGGCGAGCGAGAGGCAAAGTGGCGCTCGACTGCGTCGAGTGGTTCGGTGTCGCGGCGGGCGCGGGCAAGGATGAGGGCGCCTTCGAGCGCCGCAAATAGCACCGTCGCCTGCTCAGCTGCTTGCCGGGGCGAGTCTCCAAACTTGACGTAGAGACTTGCGACTGCGGCGTGATAACGGGCGAGCAGTTCGGTGACATGGTCGCGGAGGTCGGGGTTGTCGGCGATGGCGTCGACGACGGTCGCAGCCAACGGACAGCCCAGGGCGAAATCGTGTTCGACAAGCAGGTACCTCCAAGGAGCCACAACCTCTCCGATCGCGTCTCGGAAACTCGCCGCGTCATTCAGCGTCCGATCGAGCTCGACGAAGACATCGGCGAGAGCGAGATCGAGCGCCTCGGTCATGAGTTGCGTCTTCCCGCCGGGGAAAAACCGCCCGAGCGAGCCTCGAGGCCCGCCGGAGTGAGCGACGACCTCGCGGAGCCCGACCCCGTGGATCCCGCGCTCGCGGATCAACATCGCGGCGCTCTCCACCATGCGCGCGCGGGCCGGTGAGCGTCTCCGATCTGGCCTCTGAGCTTCCTCGTTCTTCCGCTGCATAGCACGATCGTAACTGCATCCGATGACGACCGTCATCGCATTTGCTAGCGTCTCTTGGTCGTCGATGACATCGTCAGCCGCGGCGTCCCGCGAAGGGAGCGGCAATGCCGGCCAGCAAGTCAAAGGCAGTTTTGAAGGGCAGCGGCTGGTGATGGTTGTAGCGGCGGCGGTTCAGCGCGACCACGAGACTCACGTGGGACCCGCCGGTCGTGAGCCGGCGCGTCTGCGCGGTCGGCGCCGAGAGCAGGAGCAGTTGTGCCGACTGGTGACGGGAATCCGGTCGGGGCGCAGCGGCGCACTTCTCGTGCGCGGCGAGGCGGGAATCGGCAAGACAGCGCTGCTCGAGTATCTGGTCGAGCAGGCTTCAGGATGCACGGTTGCCAGGGCGACCGGTGTGCAGGCCGACATGGAGCTGCCGTTCGCCGGGCTGCAGCAGATGTTCGGGTCGATGCTCGGTTCACTCGGTACGCTCCCCGACCCACAGCGAGACGCCGTGCAGGTGGCCTTCGGTCTGCGTTCGGGGCCGGCACCGGATCGGTACGCGGTGGGCTTGGCGGTGCTCGGGTTGCTGGCCGAGGCGGTCGAAGAAGGGCCAGTCGTCTGCATCGTCGACGACGCCCAGTGGCTCGATCATGCCTCCGCCCAGACACTGGCGTTCGTTGCACGGCGGCTGCTCGAAGAGTCGGTCGCCATGGTGTTCGCTGTACGCGATCCCAGCGAGGACGAGACCTTCGCCAGCCTTCCCGAACTCGTCGTGCAGGGTCTCCGCGACGAAGACGCACGCGCGCTGTTGGGCGTGGCGATCGATGCCGGCGTCGAGCCTCGCGTGATCGAACGGATCATCGCCGAGACGCGTGGCAACCCGCTCGCACTACTTGAGCTACCGCGCGGACTGACGGCGGAGGAACTTGCAGGCGGATTCGCCGCGAGCCCCGCGCAGCCGATCTCTGCTCGACTCGAGCAGAGCTTCCTCCGACAGGTGAGATCGATGCCCAAGCGCACGCAGCGCCTTCTGCTGCTCGCGGCGTCGGAGCCCATGGGTGACCCGGCACTCTTGATGCGCGCAGCGGAGGTGATCGGGCTCGACGCCGAAGCGGCCGCGCCGGCTGAAGCGGCCGGCCTGATCGAACTTGCCACGCGAGTGCGGTTTCAACATCCCCTGCTGCGCTCGGCGATTTACCGCGCCGCGCCACTCGCCGACCGCCAGGCGGCGCACCGCGCCCTGGCCGAAGCTACCGATGCCCGGACTGATCCCGATCGCCGCGCATGGCACCGCGCTCAGGCAGCGCTCGGAACCGACGAGGATCTCGCCGCCGAGCTGGAGCGCTCAGCAGAGAGAGCGCAGGCACGTGGCGGGCTGGCGGCCACAGCGGCATTTCTGGAGCGATCGGCCGCGCTGACGCCCGACCGAGGACGGCGCGCCGGGCGATCGCTGGCGGCAGCGCAAGCAAAGTACCTCGCCGGCTCGCCCCCGGCAGCGCTGACGCTCCTCGAGAGCGCAGGGTCCGCGGAAATGGACGCGCTGCAGTTCGCTCTGGCCCAGCGACTTCGCGGGCGGATCGCCTTGCACGGCGGTCGCAGCGGCGAAGCCGCGCCGATCCTCTCTGCCGCGGCACAGCAGCTCGAATCGCTCGATCCCGGACTCGCACGCGAAACGCACCTGGAAGCCATGCATGCGGCGGCCGTCGCCGGCCGTCTGGGCATGGGAATGCGCCAGGCGGCCGTCGCGGCACGCACCGCTCCGGCGGCACCGACACCGCAGCATGCCTCGGACACGCTCCTCGACGGCCTCGCCGTCAAGTTCACGGAAGGTATCTCCGCAGGCGCTCCGATCCTCAGGCTCGCTCTAGCCGGATTGCTCGACGGAAACGAGGATTACGAAGAGGACGTGCGCTGGCCATGGCTCGCGTGTCGCGTCTCGGCGGACGTGTTCGACGACCAGACGTGGC
>Ga0207646_10001395_pt1 | contig 29964 bp, 8 predicted proteins | sample KBSK5502metaG_FD_184343 | JGI IMG/M metagenome (GOLD analysis project Ga0207646, IMG submission 184343) | Corn, switchgrass and miscanthus rhizosphere microbial communities from Kellogg Biological Station, Michigan, USA - KBS K5-50-2 metaG... | ecosystem: Host-associated > Plants > Roots >... | reverse complement strand
CGACCCCGACGGCTACACCAACAGTAACCGTCTCGGTGTCTCCGACGGCGATCCAGGAAGGACAAACTGCCACCTTCGCTGTCACTGCCTCAGCACCGGTCGCGCAAGATACGACCGTCAATTACTCGATGAGTGGCAAGGCTGCGCTCGGGAGTGACTACACCATGAGCGGCACGCCCGGCCAGATTACCATTCCAGCAGGCCAATCATCAGGCAACGTCACGCTCACGGCATTGGTAGACAATACGAAGGACAATAACCAAAAGGCGGTTATGACGCTGCAACCCGGTTCTGGTTACAGTTTTGCCACCACCACCTCGGGTAAAAAGAAGAAGAAAGGCAGCGGCGCTCCTTCAGCAACGGTGACGATTACAAATTAACTAAAAGTTCCTAGCAGCTCTTGTTGATTCGGCGTCCAGCGCCAACGCGCGTTGGACGCCGATTCTGTTTTGGGCGGATTAGACGTCTAAGGATTTTCCCGACGAAACGGTAGGGCTCCGACTGAAACACGCAGGACCTGAAAATACCCTCGAAATACGGCCATTCTCCGCCGATTTCCGATTCTTAGTTTATCATGAAAACAAATTCGCGGTCTGAATTAGGCACGATTCTCCTACGTGTCGTCGCGGCTCTCTTCCTTTGTTCGGCCGGTGTCTTCTTAGCCGTCCGCAGTTTTGCCGCAACTCCTTCCAGCGGGACGCTCACGGACACCACTGGCCCGATCAGTTACGATGCCGGACCGTTCACCGGATCAAATCAAACGCCAGTACCCGAGTTAGACGTCGGCCCACGATGTAACAACCCTTTCCTTCCTTGCGATGACTATGTGCTTACCGTCACGCTCCCCGCGGGTTATGCGACACAGCACCCAACCGCAGCGGTCAAGGTCACCATGAGTTGGACGGATACCGGCAGCGGCAAGTCCGACTACGATATCTACGTTTACCCAAACCCGGATTCGGAATGCCATCCGGCGGATTGCAGCATGACAAACGGCACCGAAACGCCAACCCACCAATCCACCACCAGCGCGAACCCTGAAGTCGCGATCATCAATCCTCTAGTAGATGGCACGCAAAAGTACACCGTGAAAATCCTGCCGGTTACGCCGACCGGCGAAACCGTCCACGTGACAATGGAATTGCTGCCGGGTTCTGGCAGCGAAGTAGTCCCATTCGGCACCGCCGACAAAACTGCTCCGGGCGTGCCTCGCTATCAAAACTTCAACGCACCGGACGGAAGTTCTGCTCAAGCCAGCAGTGGCGAATTTAACATTGGGTTTGACCCGCACTCCGGTCGCATCATGTTGATGAACGCTGGTCCGGTCTGGCGAGTCACTCCACCGGAACTCCTTACTCCTAAGCAACCGGAATGCTGCGAAGGATTGTGGGAGGATAAGTCTGCCAACACCACTAACATCGGTGTCGATCCGATTCTATTTACTGACCAAGTAAGTGGCCGCACGTTTGTTTCCAATTCGACCGTCGGCGCGAATGCAGTGTATGCATATAGCGATAGCGACGGTGACTCATGGGTAGAAGCCGGCTTCTCTCCACCTAACGGAGGCGCCGATCACGAAACGATCGGCACTGGCCCTTACTCTTCAACGCTGAGTGCACTTTCAAATCCCGTAAATCAAGGACAAGCTGTTTACTATTGTTCGCAAGACATTGTAGGCCCAGCGGCTTGCCAGCGGAGCGATGATCTTGGCGCTAGTTATGGACCTGGAGTATTTGCCTACGTAGGCAATGGGGTTACTCAGTGCCATGGATTGCACGGCCACGTTCATGTCGCGCCTGATGGGACAGTTTGGTTGCCAGTCAAAAACTGTGGCATTGCCCAAGGCGGCGCTCTGAGCACTGATGGTGGCGCCACTTGGACTGAATTTATTATTCCCGGAACGTTTCGGCAGCCGCAAGGCGCAGATCCTTCCATTGCGATCGATAGCGATAGCACCGTTTACTATTCCTATGTGAACAATGAGTCAGTGGCAGTAGGTAATCCGCCAGAAGGTCACGCCCACGTTCAAGTAGGTCATCGCAATGCTGATAACAGTGTTACCTGGAGTAACGATGTCGATCTTGGAACGACTCACGGCATTGTGAATGCCGCGGAGATCGAAGCCGTCGGCGGAAGCTCAGGACGCGCTGCAGTAGGTTTTCTGGGTAGCAATGTACCCGGTGACTACCAATCGAGCGAGTACCCGGGCAAATGGTATGCCTTCATCTCGACCACTTATGATGGCGGTCACACATGGACAACGGTTAATGCGACGCCTAACGACCCAGTTCAAAGCATGACCGGTATTTGGCAGCAAGGCGGCGGTAACAAGGACCGCAACTTACTAGACTTTAACGAGATCACGTTAGACGCCAAAGGACGCGTCCTTTACGGCTACAGTGATGGTTGTGTAACCACTGGCTGTGTCGCGGGAACAACTCCGAATGACTTCGTCGCGTTTATGACGGTGGCTCGGCAATCGGGTGGTAGAACGTTGCTCGCCACCGACGATAGCTCCACAGACACAACCACAGCTCTCTTGCCAAAACCTCCATGTCTCTCTGGAACACGTGACTCTTCAGGGTCGCATCTAACCTGGAAAGCGCCGGACAACGGCGGCTCGGATATTATTAATTACCTTATTTTCCGCGGAACAACTTCCGGCGGTGAAGTTCAAGTTGGTCAAACCGGCAATGCCAAGACCACCTTTGATGACACAACGGCCGACCCAACAGTGAAAGACTACTTCTACACGGTGGAAGCGGTAAACGCTGTTGGAACTGGCAATCAAAGTAACGAGATCGATCTTGTGGTGGTTCCGCCACCACCGGTCGAGAACGTTTGTGCCCTGCCCGGCCTGACTGAACTAACTGACCCAAGCGGCGACAACCACGCAGTCTTAGGTTTGGTCGGACCTGCGCCCGCTGGAACAGACATCCTCGCGTTCAACCTATCGCAACCTTACGCACCGGATAACGATATCAAACTCATATTCACTATCGTTACCGATCCCGGGCAAGAACCCCAACCGCCGGGCTCCGCCTGGTATGTTGCCATGAAAATACCTGGCCCGGATCCAAGTATTCCCAATGATACTGCACAGTTCCACTATCGCGGTGTGCGCATGGATTGGAACGGTGCAACACCAACCTTCTCCGTCTATACACCTAGCACCAATAGTAGTGGCGGAACTGACGGGCGTTTTGTTGGTTCCAGCATGCCAGCTGACCCGAGCAGCACCTATGCCTCGCCATTCAATCAGGTCGTGATCGTCGCCAAAGCTAGCGATCTCGGCTTACAGCCTGGTGACCAGATTGTCGGCTTCCTCGTCGGCGTGTCGCAGACGGCCGACAATCACGTGACGGAACTTTATGATCAGATGCCCGACAGTTTAGCGTTCACGGCCAGTGCCAGATATGGGCCTTACACCGTTAATAGCAATCAGCTCTGCCGACCGAATACTCCGCCAACAGCAGTGCTCACTGCTACACCTACTTCTGGCAATGCTCCGTTGACGGTAAACTTTGATGGATCCGGCTCGTCCGATCCGGATACCGCACCGCCACCTGATACGATTGCTTCCTACACTTTCGATTTCGGTGACGGTTCTGCGACCGTGACACAATCGACGCCGACAATCTCGCATACGTATAATTCAGCAAACAGCTACGTGGCCAAACTGACGGTGACTGATTCACGCGGCCTCGCCAGCGCAAACACCGCGCAAGTAGTCATCCAGGTGCTTAGTTCACCGCCGACAGTTACAGTATCTGCATCACCAACCAGAGTGAGTCGCGAATCCGACGGACAGTTCATTGTTTCAGATTCGCCAACGGCCTCTCAGCCAATCACAGTTTCTTACACGATGAGCGGCACGGCCGTCCTGGGTAAAGATTACACTCTGAGCGGACCTCCGGGCCAGGTCACTATCCCGGGTGGTCAACCCGCGGCTAGCGTTACGCTTCACGCTTTGACCAATGGGACCGGCGGTGGAGGCAAGAAGAAGAAAAAGGCCAAAGCGGTCACTGCGACGATGACAATACAAAGCAGCAGTGGCTACAACGTAGGTAGCCCGAAGTCGGCAACAATCACAATTGGACCGTAACACTTAGGCCAAAGGAGCATGGCCTAGTCGGCGTTCAACGCACCTTGCGTTGGACGCCGAACTGTTTTTCGGTCGCAGTTTTCTAAGGATTTTCCCGATGCCGTCGATATAAAAAATATTTCGGCATACGGCCAGTTTGCCACGAATTGCGATTCCCAAAGCACTATGAAGATAACTCCTGGTTCAGAACCGGCGGCGCTTAGGCGGCGCGTTTGGGCAGCTTCCCTCGCCTTTGCGGTTGGTGCTGTGATCGCAATATTCGGCATTTCGCAATTTTCGGCGAAGGCCGACCCCAATCCGGCGAGTGGAACGCTCAGTACGACCAATCAAACGCTAACGTTCACGGAGCCAGCAGCGCTATTACCAAATCCAACCGGCGAAGGTGCCGGCTTCAGCGCACCAGATTGCACCGCTCCGAATACGTGCAGCACTTACACGCTCAATCTCGATCCCTCCTTATTCAGCGCCAGCGGGAGTTACGATCCGGCCAGCTACAATATTGTGATTCAACTTTCATGGGCCAACCCAGCGGAAGAATTTGGCTCCTTTGTCGAGGACAAGAACGGAAATGTTATTGCCTCCAACACGGCGGGTCTTGATCCGGAAACGATCACAATTCCGATAAGTAAGTCAGGACTGGCCGCGGGAAACCCATACACGATCGTGACAACGGTCGAAATTGGCGGCGGAGAGGGATACGACGCGACAATAAAGCTATTACCTACTTCGGGTGCAGGGAATATTTCGCCTTCGCCGGCACCGCGCTATCAGGTTTATGAGGCACCCAGCAACACGGCTACGCAGTCGGGTGAGCCTTCCATTGGCATCGATTGGAATCCAAACGTCGCCAGTCTCAAGCAAATTACAGCCGGCGATGCTTCACACGGCCCGACGCGGCTCAACACTGGCGGTGTGACCCTATACACTTCGACGTTCCAGCAACTGCGCGTTGATTTTGACGATTGTTCTTCACCGGCTCTCCAAACCTGGACCGACACGGCATTCGCAACTGAAACACTTGCCAGCTCTGATGCGATTGGTTTCACCGACCACTTTACCAGCGAAGCGTTAGGGACAACCGACACTCCGGCGCTCACGCCGGGACGAACGTTTCAAGCCCAGCTTTCCGGTGGAGACAGCATCATGGCTTACACTGACGATGATGGAGCGACTCATACCCAAGCTCAAGGGGGAGGCGTCGTTCAAGGCCCAGATCATGAGACGGTCGGCGCCGGCCCATATAATCCGAATTCAACTCCACCGCCTCCGCCACATCCGTTGTATTCAAACGCTGTTTACTACTGCACGCAAAACATTGCGCCGGAGGCTGAATGTTCGCGTAGCGATGATGGAGGTCTTAGTTTTGGGCCGAGCGTTCCAATTTATAACCTAAGTCAATGCAGTGGCTCGATTCACGGTCACGTTAAGGTCGCACGCGACGGAACAGTCTATGTACCGAACTACTCCTGTACTTTACCAGAGGGTAACCAAGGTGTTGCCATTTCCACTGATAACGGCCTCACTTGGACCGAGCGCAACGTGACCGGTAGCGGCAGCCCGAAATCTGGACTCGTCGATCCTTCCGTTGGAATCGGTTTGAACGATGTCGGCAAAGACGATGGCCAGACTGCGAACAGAATTTATCTTGGTTACGTCGACAACGACGGAACTCCGAAAATTTCAGTTTCGAAAGATCAAGGGCAGCACTGGTCAACGCCTCAAAATGTCGGATTCAGCTTCAATATCGTAAACTCTACTTTTCCTGTGGTTGTCGCAGGAGATGACAATCGCGCCGCTTTTGGGTTCTTGGGAGCGCAAGTACCCGGCGATTCTTCACTGGACCCTGACTGGAACGGCGTGTGGCACCTTTACATCGCGACTACTTATGACGGCGGCAACTCCTGGGTGACAATTGACGCCACGCCGAACGACCCAATTCAGATCGGGGGCATTTGCAATGCCGGCACCGTTACCTGCGCGACGGCTGGAACTCTGCGAAACCTCTTGGACTTCAATGGATTCGATATTGACGCTGAGGGGTCGCGGACTTGTTGCCTTTCCGACGGCTGCGTCAACTGCGGAAACGACGCCACGAAATACAAAGGCAATTCAAGTGCGGCACAAGGACTGATTGCGCGCCAATCGGGAGGGCCACGGTTGTTTTCACACTTCGATCCGGTTGAGCCGTCCAAGCCTGCCAGACCTCAAGCTGTCTCCGCTGTCAAAGGACCAAGCGGCGTTCAGATTTCTTGGCTTGAACCCGATAATGGTGGATCGCCGATTACGAGCTACAAAATCTATCGCGGCACGAGCAGCGGGGGTGAACAATTTTTGGCAGCAGTAACCAATGACCCGTCAAATACACACACGAAGTACCTTGATACAACCACGGATCCCAGCGTGCCCGCTTACTACTACCACGTCACGGCAGTCAACGCCCAAGGTGAATCCGGTTTCTGCGAAGAACTTACTATAGGGATCGGTTGTTCCGTCGGTTCAGGCAACTCATGTGTAGCTCCTTTCGTTACTGTCGACTGCGCCGGAGGCCCCGGACCAACAGTGAGTACTGACCCAACCGGGGGAGAACTGACGATCCAAAGTGTGAATATCGGCGAACCGTTCCTGAGTTGCAGCGATAATTCGCTAACTTTCGTAATGAATGTCCAAACACTGGATCCAACCCAAAGCGGCTCGGCCGTGCTTCCGCCTAACAGTGCTTGGCAGATTCTGTTCAAAATCAAGGACACAAGCGGCAATGACGAAACCGCCTACGTTGAACTCGATACCTTCCAGTCGCCTGCTGTGCCGCGGATCACGCTTGGCCGACGAGACCCAACGGCAACTGGGACCCAGGACACCCGAGTCTGTACAAGTGATGCTACTAACACATGCGGAATAATTGCGGCCAATTTCACGAAAGACGGAGCGATTAACTTCAAGCTCAACACGAGTCAACCAATTGATTTCGCAGCTCCATCTGCGCCGGCAACTGGAAATGAATTCCACTGGGATGGAAGAAGCGCCGGCACCAGGCTGTCCAGTATTGGCGGCAACACGTATCTCCTTGCCGGCGCGACCCGCGGATTCTTGGAGACCGTTCAAACAACTGGTAACACGGGCGAATATATCCGCACCGGCAATGTGCCTTGTTCAAACTTGACTCCGGTTGCAATGCTCTCGGCCACACCGGCGTCAGGCAATCCACCACTACAAGTAACTTTCGATGCCTCTGGTTCTCACGAACCGAACGGTGCTTGTGGCACTATCAATTCCTATACGCTTGATTTCGGCGACGGCAGCGCAGCTGTTACTCAATCGACAGCGAGCTTCACGCACAGTTACAGCAACGCTGGCGACTTTCCCGCCCGACTGACTGTGGCCGATACTGCTGGTCAGGTTAGCACGAATCCGGCAGAGCAGGTGATAACCGTGAGCATCCCGGCGACGCCGACTCCTACTCCGACACCCGGCGGAACAGCTACTCCAACTCCAACGGCCACTCCTACGCCAACACCAACGGCAACGGTAACTCCGACCGCGACGCCTACCCCTACTCCGACCGCGACGCCAACACCGACTCCCACACCGGTGCCCGGACCTACGCCGACAGTTGCTGTGTCAGTTGAGCCGGCTTCGATTCAGGAAGGACAGACCGCCACCTTCACTGTAACAGCTTCGTCGCCAGTCTCGAACGACGTGAGTGTTAACTACGTGATGAGTGGTAAGGCAACGCAGGGCTCCGATTACACAATGAGCGCGAGCCAGATCACTATTCCCGCCGGCCATATCAACGGGAGCGTGACCCTCACTGCCATTGTCGATGGCGTGAAAGAAAAAGCGGAAAAGGCGACCATGACCCTGCAGGCGGGTTCCGGCTACAATTTGGGCGGCAGCTCCGGAAAGAAGAAAGCCAAAGGTCCTTCGGCAACCGTAACGATTAGCGATTAATTAAGCTTAGAGCTCTTGATTCGGCGTCCAGCGCCAACGCGCGTTGGACGCCGAACTATTTTGCGGTCGCAGCTTTCTAAGAATTTTCCCGATAGAGCTCTCGGCATCTAACTTAGCGTCAGAAACAAAAAAGCGCGTGCCAGCATACGGCCGCTTTACCGCGAATTCCGATTCTTAGCTTACCATGAAAAAGAATCGCGATTCCCAATCCGGCATCTTCAACCCGCGCGTGTTTGCGGCTGTCGCTCTTTGTTCGGCTGGCGCTTGGCTAGCGATGTTCAGCTTTGCGGCATCAACCGGACGAACCGCAATCTCTCTTAGCAGCAGCAGTGGATTTACTTTCTCGGCACCGGTTGAGCTAACCAAGTCGCCGATTAGCCCGATCTTCTTTCAGGAGGACGGCGAGCCAGAGATTCATGCCGATATTTTCGGCAACATTTACGTGACCGCAATCAACGGCGTTCCGGGCGGCACTGATCTTTGGAAATCTACAGATCAAGGGGCAACGTTCGTGTACCTGGGCGAGCCGGACGGAGCACAGGATCATTGCTCGACATTACTCCAGTGTGCCGGACTCGGTGGTGGAGACGATTCCACTGATGTCTCGTCCGGCGGTTATCTCTATGTTTCGAGTCTTTGGATTGGAAATGTCACGGTCTCCACGTCAATGGACGGAGGCACCGGCGGTACGATTCCGGGGCAGGCGTGGCAAGTCAATCCTGCCGCCGCGACCGTGATTTCGGACGACCGTCAGTGGATCGCTGCCTACGGACCACAGACATTAAACATGACTTATCGCCAAGCGCCCGGCACCGGCGACTTGTTTTTTGTGAAATCCACCGATGCCGGAAAAACATTTGGTCCACCGGTACTCGTAAGAAGCGGAAACAGCACGGAAGGCAACCTGGTCGTCGATCCTTATAATGGAAATCTTTACACAACGACAATCCCATCTAATGCTACAAGCCAGATTCACTTGCTGAAGTCCACCGACGGAGGAGCGACGTGGACAGAATCGACAGCTTACACTGCACCAGCAGGCGCCAACCCCGCTCACAAATTTACTATTCTGGCAGTAGACCGAGGTGGGAATCTGCACCTGGTGTTTAGCCAAAGTAACGCCGACGGAAGCTATCACGTTTATCTCACAAGTTCGACTGACCAAGGAGCAAGTTGGTTAACGCCGGTTCAGGTCGACAATGGAACTGGTAACAGCACTTTTGGAGTAATGCCTTGGGTGGTGGCAGGCAGCCCGGGGGTCGTAGATATCACATGGCTTGGTTCAGCGACTTCGCCGAATACTTTTCCCAGCGCTTGGTACGTCTTTTTCGCGCAAACAACTAATGCGCTCTCAAACGCGCCGACCTTTAACCAAGTTCAGGTATTATCAAAGAGTATACATGACCAGGACATCTGCTTTAACGGAAGCGGCTGCGCAAATAATCCGAGGCAAAGTCCAGGAAATCGGGATCTGCTGGAATACTACACCATGACAATCGATCCCGATGGTAATGCGAACATCGCCTTTCCTGACAGCCTAACGCCCGATTGTCCAGCTGACACATGTATAGACAACACATGGTACACGAAACAGACCAGTGGACCGAGTGCTTATGCGCCACCTGCTCCTCCAGCACCTGCAACTTTCGCGATAAACCTTGATCCAATTAACACGCCAGGTACTGCGCCAGGCGCCGAGCCAAACATGAAGGCCGATTCGCATAACTGTCTTTTTTCCGCTGCACCGGGCGCACCCAGCGTTTGGAAATCGACCGACGCCGGGGCTAGTTTCTTCAATCTCCCCAATCCAGTCGCAGACGAAACAGGTTTGATCGGCGGCGACGAAGACATTCTGCCGTTTCCACAAGCGTCAGGGGATCGCCCCGACCAGCTTTACTTTGCCGATCTCGGCATCAGCTCAGTCCATATTCGCAAGTCCACCGACGGAGGTGCCACTTGGTTTGCACCGGGACCGGGAGGTGTCGCCGGTGAAGTTTCCGCATCCGTAGATCGACAATGGCTCGCCGCTGATCGCAACGGGCCCGATCAGGTCGTGTATCTCTGGGAGCACGAGTTCGTTAGCGAAGAATTGCGAATGAGTGCCCTAGTTGACGACACCGTCTGGTCTCCGTTCGCAAGCGGTCTAACAGATCCCGAGTTAATTGCGCCGCCGGGATCAACTTTACCGAACACAAACGTAGCGCCGACGTTTGTCGATCCGGCCACCCACGTCGTTTATGGCTTCCTCTGCGCTTCCACTGAGACCACCAACATCATCGGCGGTGGCTTCGGCAAACTGCCTAACATTTGGGAAGCCGATGGCGCCGGAACATTTACGTCAGGCGTCCCGCCAGGACCATTCACAAACCATCCTGTTTTCAAAGGCGTTATCGATTCGCCCACTAATCCGGCACCACCGGCAGGCACGACCACTTTTGGATCAAACACGGGAAATCTTTTCAACGGTGCCGCCATCGACTCCGCCGGTAATATTTACGTGACCTGGGCTACACCGAACGCGCGCACGAACAACTATGAACTGTGGTTTGCCTCGTCGCATGACCACGGCAAGACCTACTACGGACCATTCCTGATTAGTTCGAATGGCACACAGGCAACCTCACCGTGGATCGCCGCAGGCGACAACGGTCGCGTCGATATCGTATATTATGGAACGGCTGGCACCGAGAGCCCGAATACTTCAACCACGGATCAATGGAACGTCTTTCTCGCGCAGTCGCTGAATGCGGCCGATCGCGAGCCGGTATTTACGGTCAGTCAGGCGAGTGATCACATCATGCACGTAGGTCCGATCTGCAACGTCGGGATCCTCTGCGCTAGTGGAACGCGCCGGCTCCTCGACTTCTTCCAGGTGGCCATTGGGCCCGACGGCTTAGCTAATATCGCCTACGCCGACGATGGTGCTTCTAACGGATCTGCCCATGTGTCGTACGCGAGGCAGAACTCTGGCCCGCTGGCCTTGATGAATCCGAGCTCAGTGACTTGTCTGGGACCTACAGGCACACCGACACCTACGCCCACGGCAACACCGACAGCTACGGCAACGCCCACGGCGACAGCTACCCCAACCCCGACAGTCACACCTACAGCTACTGCTACGCCGACCGCTACACCAACGGCCACGCCTACCGTAACGCCAACACCCACGGCTACAGCTACACCAACTGCTACTCCAACAGTAACGCCTACGGCGACACCGACCGCTACGCCAACGGCCACACCTACCGTAACGCCAACACCCACGGCTACAGCTACACCAACTGCTACTCCAACGGTAACACCTACGGCGACACCGACCGCTACGCCAACAGCAACTCCTACAGCGACGCCTACGCCTACAGCAACGCCGACAGCGACGCCTACTCCAACACCTACGCCTACCCCCACTCCTACTCAGGGAAGCTTTGTCATTGGAGACAAGGACGCGGTCGTTGGACAACACGTCACCTTCTGGAGTTCCCAGTGGTATAAGGATAATTCGCTCAGTGGCGGTAAGGCTCCTGCTGCGTTCAAAGGCTTTGCCAATGTCACGGCCCCAAATCCGCCAGCATGCGGTGGCACTTGGAGCACTGACCCCGGAAACAGTGCGCCGCCGCCGGCCACGGTCGATCCTACCATTACCGTGATCGCAGCAAGCTCGGTCAAGCAATCCGGTTCAACCATCTCGGGGAACATTCCTAAGGTGGTGGTCGTCCGCACCGATCCTGGTTATGCGCCCGATCCAGGCCATGATGGAACTGGAACCGTTGTGTCGATCACGTGCACAAGCTCGTCCCAGGCGACTCCGAGCAGCAAGAAGCACAAAGGCGGGCATCACTAAGAAGCCCTTTAACAAAAATCTTAGGTAGTTGATTCGGCGTCCAGCGCCAACGCGCGTTGGACGCCGATCTGTTTTTCGGTCGTAATTCGTAATTTATCTAGGGGTTTTCCTGATAGCAGATTCGGGCTCTGACTTACTGGCCAGGCAGTTACTCACACGGCCGTTTTGTCTCGAATTCCGATTCTTAGCTCATCATGAAAAAGAGAAACGGTTCGGAAAGCGGTCTCGCAAATCTTCGTACCTTTGCGGCGTTCCTTTTGATCTCGGTCGGGTTTTCGATGGGAATGATCAGCTTTGCTGCGCCCGTGGGAAAATTGTCAACGACGACAACGGCAGATCCCGGCGTTACGCCGACCATTTCGCAACCCCTCCGTAATCTTCCGACCGTCACGCAACTTACGACCGCAACGACCGAGATCGGAGACACCGAACGCAAACTTACCGGCCGACAGACTCAAAATCCTTCGATGCACGATAGCGTCACCCAGGCGAGCGCCCCAAGCGCGCCAACCGCGGGCATGCCGCCGGTTGGAACTTCATTCGAAGGCATGAACATCCACCAAGGTTGCGGCGGTTGCTTGCCGCCGGACACCAACGGTGCGGTTGGTCCGAACCACTACGTCCAGATGGTCAATACCGAACTAGCAGTTTTCGATAAGAAAACCGGCGCAATGATTTCGGGGCCAACACCGATCAACGCGCTTTGGAGTTCCGGCGCGTGCTCCACCCATGACGATGGAGATCCGATTGTAATTTACGACCAACTCGCGGACCGCTGGTTGATTAGCCAGTTCACTTCAAGCGCGGACCCGAGTTACGCCGAATGCGTAGCGGTTTCTACCAGTCCCGATCCGACCGGAACTTATTACGCGTACGAGTTTGATGAGAGCGCAACCGTTTTTAACGACTACCCGCACATCGGTGTCTGGCCGGATGCCTATTACATGTCGACGAACGAGTTTCCGAGCGGTCAAGAGACGAACTCCGGCGCGGGCGCCTTTGCATTTGAACGGGCCAAGATGCTTGCCGGTCAGAACGCGCGTTTCATTTATTTTGACGAATCCTCCATCGCCGTGGGCGGATATGTGCCAGGCGGCCAAAACCCGACCAGCTTCGACGGACAAAAACTTCCTCCCGACGGCGCGCCTAACTATTTCGTGGAAGTCGACATTCCGCCAGTCGCCCCGGATCCAAGCGTAACGACGGCGGTCCTAGCAATTTGGAAATTCCATGTGGATTGGAACAACCTTGCGAATTCTACTTTCGGCACCGGATCGACAGCTCCGGCCTCTGCCGGCAACGGACTCTACACTGCCAACGGCGGTCACCCGGACTACATGGTGCCGATCGCTGACTTTGTGCCGGCGCAGTGTGTTTACGGCGAGGGACCGAACTGCGTTCCGGAAAAAGTTGTTGCGGGTGCTCATACCGCAACCCTCGATACCCTCGGCGATCGTGTCATGTTCCGCGCGACCTATCGCAATTTTGACGACCATGAGTCATTACTCGTGCATCACACTGTTGTGACCACGGCGGACGATCCCACTGGCGGTTCGCGCGCCGGATTGCGTTGGTACGAAGTGCGCAACTTGAGTGCGACACCAACGATTTATCAGCAGAGCACCTTCGCGCCACTCGACCCGACAAATCCATTATGGCGGTTCATGGGTAGCGCCGCGATGGACCATTCCGGCGACATCGCAATTGGTTACACCGCGAGTGGGCCTAACTATTTCCCCTCCCTTCATTACGCCGGTCGCCTTGTGAGTGATCCACTGAACGAATTGACGCAGGGTGAAGCTGTCATGTTCGGAGGCTTAGGTATTCAAGGATTTCCTCTCAATCGCTGGGGCGATTACAGCGACATCACGGTTGATCCAACAGACGATTGCACTTTCTGGTACACGAACGAATACATGCCTGCGAGTTCGACAACGGCTTTACTTCCGGATAGCTGGCACACGCGCATCGGAAGTTTCAAATTTTCACAGTGCGTTAGCGCGGCGCCTTCGCCCACACCAACGCCTAGCCCGACAGCTACTGCAACGGCGACAGCTACTGCTACTCCGACTGCCACGCCTGGTGGACCTCCGCAGTGCTCATCGCCCGGCGTAAACGTAGTTACTGATCCTTCCGGTGATCAGCTTCCACCTGCTGGTAGCAATCAAGATATTCGAAACATATCCATCGCGGAACCATTCTTCGGCGCGGGCATAAACAAGCTCTTCTTCACGATGAAGGTCGGAGACCTAACTGGAACGCTCCCGGCAAACTCGCAATGGAAAATCTATTTCACTGCCAATGGAACGAACTATTGGGTATCGATGTTAACTGATGACAGTTCAGCCGTGAGCTATGCCTATGGCACAACGGCGAACAATCTTGATACGACTGTAGGAATTCCAGACGCAGGCTCCTACACCACTGATGGCAGTATTACGATCACGATTTCCAACAGCAAAGTAGGTAGTCCCACAGCTGGACAAACGTTGACGAACATTTTCGGCGAAGCATACACATTAATCGGTATTGTCCTCGTTGAGATCGATGGCACGAATAGCGGTAGCTACACTCTGTCCGGTAACGCTTCGTGCCAGCCTGGACCAACGCCGACGGCAACACCTAGTCCGACAGCTACTTCAACAGTAAGTCCTACACCAACCGCTACTCCGGCACCTACAGCAACACCTACAGCTACGGCAAGCGTAACCCCGACTGCTACTCCGCCGCCTCAATGTTCTGTCCCAGGAGTGTCGGCTGCAACAGACCCGAGCGGCGACACCGGTACCGGCACTTTAGGAACGGTTCCTGGCACATCAGCACAAGACATCACTGAAGTTCTGTTTGCCGAGCCTTATCAGTCGGACGGCACTCCAAGACTGGCAGTGACGATGCGTGTAGCCGATCTGAGTGTGCTTCCTGATAATGGTTTGTGGCACGTGTACTTTAAGGTCGGCACTACAACGTATTTTACTAGCGTGTTTAATAATCCCATTTCAGGCAATCTCGAGTATCAGTACGGTCACGTCGGTACCGGTTCAGATTCCACTGATGGCGATGCCGACAGTGGGTCGATATCGGTAGCTAACAAAACACTCACCGTAAACGTCGCGCTTACCAAAATCGGAAACCCAGCTGTTGGTAGTACCCTGACCGGAATATACGGCAGAACTATCACACTAATTGGCGGGCAGTCTGGTGGCACTGGTGGCGGTGCGTACGCCACACATGATTATGCACCGAATGCTGCCGCCAGCTCGACGGCGACGTACAAGTTGGCTGGAAACTCAGCTTGCCCGGCAAGCAGCACTCCCACTCCGACTCCCACTCCTTCAGGAAGCGCCACCCCAACACCGACCCCTGTCGCTGGGCCGGATGTTCCCAGGTTCCTCACCTACATTCCGCCATCAACGAATTCGTTCAGCGGTGGTGAGCCGTCAATTGGCACCGACTGGTTGACCGGAAACACTATGTATCTCGGCTCGTTCAGCGCCTACAGCGTCAGCTTTGATGATTGTTCATCTCCTGCGCTGGATAATTGGACCAACACAAAAGCCCCCGGAGTGGTCTCGCTCGATTCGATTATGTTCGTCGATCACATGCGCGCACCGGGAGACACGACGCCAAATCGGACTTTTGTATCGCAATTGACTGGCCAGGACAGCGCCACCTTCTATACCGACGATGATGGAGCAGCTTACACGACATCTTACCACCCAAGCCAGGGCGGCGGTATTCCTTCAGGCGTGGATCACCAGACTTATGGTGCAGGTCCGTACAACAATAATTCCACTCCACCACCTCCGCCTCACCCGACCTATCCCAACGCCGTCTACTATTGCTCGCAAGACCTTGAGACTGCCTTCTGCGCCCGAAGCGATGATGGCGGTATAACATTCGGCGCCGGTATTCCCATTTACACCACAGCCCAATGCACAGGTATTCATGGACACATTAAGGTAGCTCCGGATGGAACCGTATATGTGCCGAATAGAAGCTGCGGCGGCAAAGCTGCGGTTGTGGTTTCAACCGACAACGGTCTCACTTGGAGTGTCAGGCCAAATCCCAACAGCGGCACAACCGGATTTTTAGTTGATCCATCGGTTGGTATTGGCGTGAACAGCGTTGGCGAGCCAAATGGGCAGACCAGCAACACAATCTATCTCGGTTATCAGGCCGGTGACAGCCACGCGCACATCGCCGTATCTCACGACCGAGGACAAACGTGGGTGAACGATCAAGACGTTGGAACTGCCTTTAAGATCGTTAACTCGACATTCCCTGAAGTAGTTGCTGGAGACGACAATCGCGCGGCCTACGCCTTTCTTGGCACAACCGTAAGCGGTAATTACACGAGCCAGCCTACCTTTGATCAGTACGCGCCGTGGCATCTCTACATCGCGACCACATTCGATGGCGGCGCAAGTTGGACCACTGTCGACGCTACACCGAACGACCCGGTTCAGCGCGGCTCCATCTGCAATCTCGGGACAACCGCCTGCAGCAACACACCGAACGATCGCAACCTTCTCGACTTCATGGATGCGACTGTCGATGCACAAGGACGAATTGAAGTTGGCTATCCGGACGGCTGCGTCGGCAGTTGCGTTACTAACCCTACCGGCGCACATCCTAACTCCTACACGGCGAATGCGACGATTGCGCGGCAGTCTGGCGGCAAACGACTCTTTGTGCAATTTGATCCGAATCCAGGCGCAACCGTACCAGCTTCTCCGCGGGTAGACAATGTTTACCGGGACGACACTAACGTTGTTCATGTGAATTGGTCGACGCCCGACAACGGTGGATCGACAATCACCAGTTATAACATCTATCGCAGTACAGCTTTGGGAGGGTCTGGCCAGCCCCTAGCAACAGTTCCGTACGGAACGAACAGTTTCACTGATAACACTGCGAACGCGAACACAGCTTATTTCTACAAAGTAACGGCTGTTAACGGAGTGGGCGAAAGCGTGAACTGCGGCGAGTTTCCAATCGGCGCTCCGCCGCAAACAAACTCCTGTGCGCTTCCGGGCTATCTTGTTTCGACTGGCCCAAGCGGTGATCAGCTGACCGCTCCGGAGAATGCCGATCTCGATGTTGAAGACGTCTGGATCTCCGAGGCAACCCAATCCGATGGCGTAAATCGGCTCGTCTTCACGATCAAGGTCGCTGACTTGAGCACGATACTGCCTAACCGGAACTGGAGAGTTGTTTGGAATCCGCCCACAGCGCCTCCGATACCTCAAACGAATCGCTACTACGTCGGCATGAATTCCGATGCGGCAACGCCTCCGGCAATCACATTTGAATATGGAGTTGTCACTGGAACAGGCAACGTGCCGATCATCCAAGGTACGGCGGACAGTGGCTCGTTCGACCAGGCGAATGGAACAATCACGATCGCGATTGCTGCCAGCAAGATCGGAAACGCGAAGGCCGGAGATTTACTGACTGCTATCAGCGCGAGGAGTTATGCCGGAACCGCAAACGTACAAGTCGGAAAGAGTTCAGCGATTGATTACACCGGCGATGGAACTTATACGGTTGTTGGCAATGGTTCTTGCGGCGCCAATCCGTCACCAACGCCTACACCAACTCCAACAGTCACGCCAACGCCGACCGCAACGCCTGTTCCAACTCCGACTCCCACAGCGACACCGATACCCACGGCGACTCCGACACCCACCGCGACGGCGACGCCAACTGCTACGGCTTCGGGCAGTCCTACGCCGACCCCGACTCCAACACCGGCTTTCACTCCTGCGCCTCAGGACACTCAAGCGCCAATCGGATACGAAAACTTCCAGGCACCAGGAGACCTAATTTCGGTTATAGAGAGTGAAGCCGGCCAGCAACCTCACTCGGTAGAATACCTGGGTCGCAATGCCGGCGAACCTTCAATCGGCAGCAATTGGGCTACCGGCACCGCAATCTTTCAGTCTGGTTTCGAGACGCTGTTCGTAAACTTCACGGATCGGACTCCTAGCATTTGTCCAACTGGACCTGCGGCTACATGGGTCAGTCGACCAGCACCTACTTCAGTGACACTGGATTCAGATACGATTCTCTTTACCGATCGTGGCTGGACCGACGTGACTGGCGCTTTCCACAGCCGCACGTTTGAAGGTCAACTCACCTTCCTCAGCCCCGATACGGTCAAGCTGTCTTATACCGACGACGACGGAGTGACCTGGGTTCCAATGCAAACAGGAGGTCTGGCATCAGCCGTCGATCATGAAAGCATCGGCTCGGGCAGATACCATGACCCGATTCCGCAAAGACCTAGCGGGACTATCTATCCCAACGCAGTATACTATTGCTCGCAGGATATCGCCGCGGCGCTTTGTTCCAGAAGCGATGATGGTGGGCTGACCTTCGGACCATCGATACCGATTTACAGCTTGCTCTCCTGCGGTGGCACGCACGGCCACATTAAGGTCTCGCCCGTCGACGGTACCGTTTACGTGCCTAACCAGGCCTGCGGTGGAAAGCAGGCGGCAGTTGTATCTCAGGACAACGGCACGACGTGGACTGTTCGGTCCACTGGAATTCCTTCACCGACCGTCCCTGCTGCCGACCCTGGCATAGGAATCGATAGTAACGGGCGCGTTTATTTCCTCGCGGCTGCTAGAAGTACCAATGCGGTCGTAGCGACCTCTGATGACTTCGGCCAATCCTGGCAAAACATCTACGACGTCGGCTTTGCTCAAGGAATCAAATTCGCTGCATTTCCGGCAGCGGTTGGTGGTGACGCCAACCGGGCCGCCGTCGCATTCTACGGATCGACAACCGGATCTGGTAATTCCGAAGCACCGAACTTTAATGGAAGCTGGCACCTTTACGTGGCGCACACATTTGATGGTGGCGCGCACTGGACTACCACAGACGCGACTCCGAACATGCCGATGCAGCGGAGCGGTCTACAACAGCGCGGTGGTTCAGGCATCACCCGTAACTTGCTCGACTTTTTCGACGTAACGATTGATCGCGATGGCCGAGTCTTAGTTGGCTACGTCAATGGTTGCGAAGGTGGAACCTGCGTTCAAGCTCCAGCCGGTGCGACTGGCAATGCTTATACAACGACCGCGACAATCGCGCGGCAATCGAGTGGCCGACGCATGCTGGCTGGTAAAGATCCGCTCAGTCCGACCTCGGCGCCAGGAATGCCATTCGTGACTCAGAGAAGGGTTGGAAATGTTGTTCATCTACTCTGGTCAGAAGCCGACACGGGTAACTTACCAATCACCAGTTATAACATTTATCGCGGCACCGCGAGCGGCGCTGAAGATAGCACACCGCTTACTACCGTAACCGGTAGTCCGATTGGTGGAACCTTCGACGATGAGACTGCGAATGATCCAGGTGTCACTTACTATTACACGGTAACGGCGGTTCATGAGAATGGAGAATCGTCTTGTCCAAACAATGAAGTGGCCGCTCCGTTCGTCGGCGGCTACGATAGCGGTATCGTCATTCACAAGAACGATCCTTCACACCCTGAAGCGAATCTCGGAACCAATACGCCGGCATCACTGTTAATTGACTACATCGCGGTCGGTGAACCAGCGGACAGGCCCGGCATGTTCATGTTCAAAATGAAAGTGAACGATCTTTCCAGCATTCCAGCAAACAGCCGTTGGAGACTTATGTGGAATTCGTTCGCATCGCCAGGTGAACAGTTCTATGTCGGCATGACCAGCGACTCGAACAGCGCGACCTCTTTCGAGTACGGCACGCTCGGCGACGCCGGTGTTCCCGGAGTCTTCGTGATCTCCGAGACGATGCTGGCCGCAGCTGACCCGGCAAGCAATTTCAACGCAGATGGAATGATCACAATTTACGTTCCGAAATCAGCGGTCGGAAATCCAAAGCCAGGTGATTTACTCGGCGCGGTTGGTGGTAGAACCTTCACCGCCGATACACCGGCGACCAATACGATTGAACGCTCGAATCTCTTTGTCGATCACACCTTCGTCAAAGCGCAGAGCGACAACAGCTATCCGCCTTCGACCTACATGTTGGCGCCAGCTGCCGGTCCGACGCCAACGCCGACACCTACCCCGACCGCAACGCCGACGGTGACTCCTACGCCGACCGCTACGGCAACTGTAACGCCAACCCCGACGGCAACTGCTACGCCGACGCCGACACCTACAGCAACGCCTACCGCGACCGCTACAGCGACGGCCACTCCAACCGCGACCGCAACGCCGTCACCAACTGCGACTGCGACTCCTACGCCAACCGCTACGGCTACACCGACGGCAACAGCTACACCGACTCCAACATCAACACCGAGTCCGACGGCCACGCCTACACCAACAGCTACGCCGACGGCAACACCTACCGCGACCCCAACGCCGACGGTAACTCCGACGCCAACGGCTACGGCTACGCCAACACCTACACCAACAGCTACCCCGACTCCGACGCCGACCGTTACCCCAACGCCGACGCCCACACCTGCATCAACACCTACAGTAACGGTCTCGGTTTCGCCGACCGCAATTCAGGAAGGACAAACCGCGACCTTCACAGTCACGGCTTCAACGGCGGTCACCCAAAATACGGTGGTGAACTACTCTATGAGTGGCAAAGCGACTCAGGGCAGCGATTACACTATGAGTGGGACGCCCGGTCAGATCGTCATCCCAGCCGGATCGAACTCAGGCAGCGTCACGCTGAGCGCGATCGTCGATAACGTGAAGGAGAAGAAAGAAACCGCGATCATGACCTTGCAACCCGGATCCGGTTACGACTTCCCGAGCACTGGCAAGAAGAAGAAGAGCAAAGCTCCTTCAGCCACGTTGACAATTACTGACTGATACAGACACAGCCTCTCAAATCGGCGTTCGGGCAACCCCGAACGCCGATTCGCATTTTAGGGGAATCAGAGGTCTAAGACTTTTCCCGATAAACCGCTCCGACTTTCGCTGACCGACAAAGCTTCGAAAAAGTGCATCAATAAGCAACCACTTCTTCGGGAATAACGATTTCTTAGGTAACTATGAAAAAAAATCCCTCTCCTGAGCTGGGTCTTTTCAACCCACGCGCCCTGACCGCTTTTCTCCTTTGCTCGGCCGGAGTGATGCTGGCCATGCTGAGTTTCGCCGCTAATCCGCCGAGCGGGACTCTGACCGATACTTCCGGCCCGATCACTTACACGATTGACCCATTCACCGGCGCAAATCCCACCCCGGTGATCGAGCTCGACAGCGGTCCTGAATGCAATAATCCAACTCAACCCTGCGATGATTTCTTTCTCACAATAACGTTGCCGAGCGGCTACATCACCCAGCATCCGAATGCTACGGCCAAAGTTACGTTGAGCTGGACCGACACCGGCAGCGGCAAATCAGATTACGATCTTTACGTTTACAAAACTCCGCGCGGCGATTGCGATCCTCACGATTGCACTGTCACCGATGGAGGCGAGGCAGCCGATTACCAATCAGCCAGCAGCAACAACCCTGAGATCGCGGAGATCTTGCCAGTTTTTGATGGCACTCACACTTACACGATCGTCGTGGTTCCGTTCACGCCGAGTGGCGAGACGTTGAACGTCAAGGTAGAACTCGAGCCCGGTAATGGGACGGCTGGATTCCCGGGCTTTGGTGGTGCTGATGCGACTGCGCCGGGCGTTCCGCGCTTCCAAAACTTTTACGCGCCCTCTGGAAGCAGCGCCCAAGAAAGCAGCGGCGAATTTAACATCGGATTCAATCCGCATAGTGGTCGCATCATGACCATGAACGCGGGACCGGTCTGGCGCCTTACTCCACCGGAATTACTGACTCCCGCTCAGCCTGAATGCTGCGAGGCGCTTTGGGAAGATAGGTCGGCTAATACGACCAATATCGGTGTCGATCCTATCCTTTGGACAGATCAACTAACCGGTCGCACGTTTATTTCTAACTCAACCGTCGGCGCAAATGCCGTCTATGCCTACAGCGACAACGATGGTGACTTATGGATAGAAGCCGGTTTCTCACCGCCCAATGGTGGAGCTGACCACGAGACAATCGGCAGTGGCCCTTATCCGAGCAGCTTGAGTGCTCTGTCAAATCCCGTGAATCAAGGGCAGATGGTCTTCTACTGTTCGCAGGACGTAGTTGGACCTGCTTCTTGCCAACGCAGCGATGACCTCGGCGCCAGTTATGGACCCGGCGTTTATGCGTACACCGGACAGGGTGCTGGTTTCCCAGGCGGAGCTTGCGGTGGGCTGCATGGTCACCTTCACGTGGCTCCGAATGGAACCGTTTGGCTACCAGTGAACCAATGTAGTGGCCTGCAAGGCGGCGCATTCAGCACGGACGGCGGCACCACTTGGAATATCTTTGCGGTGCCAAACGCTATTTCACAGACACAAGGCGCCGATCCTTCCATTGCGGTCGATGCTGACAGCACTATCTATTATGCTTACGTCAACAACGAGCCGGTTGCTCCAGGCGATCTACCTGAAGGCCATGCCCGCGTTGTAACAGGTCATCTCAATCCCGATAACACCATCACCTGGAGTAACTATGTCGATCTTGGCCGCGGCCCTAACGTCACAAACAGCGACCACGGAATAGTGAATGCCGCCGAGATCGAAGCGGTTGGAGGCAGCTCAGGCCGAGCGGCAGTTGGTTTTCTAGGCACGGACAGGATTGGGGACTATCAGGCAATCGGATTCCCCGGTGTGTGGTACGCATTCATTGCTACGACTTATAACGGCGGCCAGACTTGGACGACCGTTAATGCTACACCTAATGATCCGATCCAACGGGCAACTGGCATTTGGCAACAAGGCGGAAGCCATCAGGACCGCAATTTACTCGATTTCAACGAAATCACTGTCGATGACAAAGGTAGAGTACTCTACGGCTATAGCGATGGTTGCGTAAGCGGCGGTTGCATTGGTGGAACTGCCGGCAACGACTTCGTCGCGTGGATGCGAGTCGCCCGTCAGTCCGGTGGAAAAACTATTTTCTCGAGCAACGACAACTCTACAGATACAACGGCAGCGTTGTTGCCAAAGCCTCCGTGCTTGTCTGGCACGCGCGATGTAACCGCGTCGCACTTGACCTGGAAGGCGCCGGATAACGGTGGTTCGGACATCATTGGTTATCAGATTCTACGCGGTACCACGTCCGGTGGCGAAGCGATCATCATAACCAATAGTCTTAGCACAAGGACCTCTTTTGACGATGCTACCGCCGATCCTACTGTGCCGGACTACTTCTACGTCGTTAAGGCGATCACTGCTGTCGGCACCAGTAATCAAAGTAATGAGATTGATTTGAAGGTGCAGGAAGTGCCACCGACGCGCCCAACCTATTCGTGTGACGGCACCAATGTCGTGTTGGATGGAACCGGCGATGCAAATAACCCGGCAGGTGGAACACCTCCGACTGATGAGGCTGATATCACTGCGATTTCATTCTCGGCCGATAGTCCGGCAACCACCATCACCACGACGATGACGATCGCTAATCTGAGCGACATTCCATCGCCCGGTACCACCTTTACCTACTACTACGTAATTTGGACAGGCAACGATGGTAATCAATATGCCACCAGAGTCACAGTTAGTCCGGGAATCGAGAGCTACGCCTGGGGTCCATGGGACGCCGGCAACGGTAGACTGGCAAGTTCGAATTCGACGACTGGCACCTTCAATCCGGGCATCAATGGAACACTCACTGTCAATCTTCCGATCAGCGCTCTGCCAGATCCGAAACCGACAATTCCGATTACTGATGTCAACGGAACCGCTGCTGTAACTGATCCATATGGACTTACCGTTGCGGGCGAAGGCGCGCTCGGCGGCGGACTGTACTTCACCAGTCCAATGGATCGCGCGCCGGACACCGGCTTTGGTCAGCGCTGGGCCGTTTGTCCGCCGCCAAATGCCGCGCCGACCGCGGTTTTAAACGCGACCCCGGCTTCAGGCAATGTGCCATTGAATGTCGCGTTTGATGGCTCTGGGTCGACCGATCCAGATGCGGGCGATCACGTCGCTTCCTACACCTTTGATTTCGGAGACGGCGCTCCGCCGGTCACCCAATCTACCGCAACGATTTCGCACAACTACCAGTTTGCCGGAACTTATGCGGCCAGACTTCGAGTGGCGGACTCACATGGCGAACCGAGTACAAACACCGCACTGGTTACGATCCAGGTGTCAAGTCCCCCGCCCACGGTCAACGTCTCGGTCGCGCCAACTTCGATTCACGAAGGGCAAAACGCGACGTTCACGATTACGGCTTCGCCAGCGCCAGCGCAGCCGATCACTGTTCTTTATTCAATGAGTGGAAAAGCGAATGCCGAAAGTGACTACACTCTCAGCGGGATATTTGGACAAGTCAGTATTCCTGGCGGTCAAGGCTCTGCAACTGTAACGCTGCATGCTTTACCGGATAACGTGAAGGAAAAATCCGAAACAGCTATTATGACCTTGCAACCTGGTTCAGGCTACAATTTGCCCGCCAGCACCGGTGGCAAGAAAAAGAAAAAGCCCACCGGGCCATCCGCCACTGTCACGATCCTTGACGGACCAGGCTAATTTTCGCCGATAGCTTTGCCAATGGTTCGGCGTTCAACGCGACCCGTTGAACGCCGAATGCTTTTTACTTCTTTCCGCCTAACGAATATTCGTGCTCGACCCAGTCGAGCGCTTCTTGTCGATCTTTCAATGCGCCTTCGAGCTGACGAGTTTGCACAGCCTCGAGAATTTCGCCGAACTTTGGTCCGGGCTTCATGCCAAGCGCGATTAGGTCGTCGCCACGCACCAGCGGTGGCGGAATGATCGGTTCATTGGCGAATTCTTCCCGTTTACTCAAAAGGAATTCGTAATTGTCCATCATCCGGTGGCTGCTTGCGCAATCCACTCGATGGAGCTCGAGCTCCTCTTCGAATGTCGGCCGTGCCATGAACCGCTTTAGTTTTGCAACGCGCATTCTCGGCACGTCTTTGAACACCATGTGTTGCCGCACCATCTCGACCGTCGCGTCAATTTCCGCGCGCGAGAATCGAAAACGTTCCATGATTGATTCCGTCATCGCCGCGCCGATCCGATCGTGTTCGTTGAATCGGATCCTTCCAGTTTCGTCGACCGTTGACGTGACCGGTTTCGCGACGTCGTGAAATAGGACAGACAAGACTAACGGCACTGAAACTTTCTCCGGCAACATTTCCAGCATCAGCCGCGTGTGCTGAAAGACGTCGCCTTCGGGATGAAATTGTTCCGGTTGCAAACAACCCTTCATCGCCTCCAGCTCGGGCAGAATCGTTCGCATCAGGCCGCTTTGATCGAGTAAATCCCAGCCGCGCACGCGATTGGGCGAAAGAAAAATCTTCAGCAACTCTTCGCGGATCCGCTCGGCGCTAATGTCGTTGATCGAGTCGGCATTCAGCACGAGCGAGTCCCAGGTGCGATTGTCGATCTTGTAATCGAGCACCGTTGCAAAACGGACGGCGCGCAGCATTCGCAGCCGGTCTTCATTAAAACGCTCCTCCGGATTCCCGATCGCGCGAATGATTTTCGCTTTCAAGTCGGCTTTTCCGCCAACGAAATCGATTACCTCGTTTTTCTCCGGATCGAAGAACATCCCATTGATCGTGAAATCGCGGCGCTTGGCATCTTCTTCCGGCGAAGAAAAGCGAACATCGACCGGATGACGATGATCGAGATACGCGCCGTCCGATCGAAACGTCGCAACTTCAAAATTAAATCCATTCTCCACCACAACCACGACGCCGAAGGCCGCGCCGACCGCATAAGTGTGCGGAAAAATTTCCTGGACGATGTCGGGCGTCGCATCCGTCGCAACGTCGAAATCCTTTGCCGGCAAACCGCGCACCATATCGCGCACACAGCCGCCCGCGAAGTACGCGACGTGGCCGCGCTCGCATAAGCGTTGCGCAATCTCGCGCGCAGTTTTCTCCATCGCCGACGTTTTCACGCACGTATTGTAGCGGCGGTCTCCGACCGTCGCATTATGATATTCGGCGTCGCTAAACCGTTGTTGCCGGGGCTTTCTTGTCCGCGCGAAACGAATGAATGATAAAGAAACCGACGGCCATGCAAATGCAGGAGTCGGCTACGTTGAATGCCGGCCACGGATGCAGAAACGAAGGCACGTGCGGTCCAAAGTCGAACAGGAGAAAATCGATCACGTGCCCGAAAAGTAACCGGTCGGTGAGATTGCCGAGCACGCCGGCCACCAGCAAGGCGAGGGACAAATCGCGCCACATATCACGCGACCACCAAAGCGATTTCGATTCGCTTTGGCTGTGGCGATGTCCCAGAAGCAGCACCAGCGCGAAGAGCAACGCCACACAGGAAATCGCAATAAAGAATGCGTTGTTATTTTTGAACGAACCGAACGCTGCGCCCGTGTTCGTGATGTTCACAATATGAAAAAAGTTCGCGATGACGACTCGCGGCTGATCCGGATCGATCGAATGCATCACCCAATATTTGGTGAGTCGGTCAAGCACGTAGAGCGGGAGCGAGATTAAAAAAACGTATTTCATCTAGAACTCGTGGCCATCGCCTCGACGACTTTCTCGCACCGATCGCACAAATCGGGATGCGCTTTGCTTTTGCCGACGTGCTCACGATGCCGCCAGCAGCGCGCGCATTTTTGACAAGCGGTTTTCCTCACCGTCGCGCCTGCCTCTTTCGCCGGCTCAATTGTCAGATCGCTCAGAATAAAAAATTCTTCCAGCTCTTCTTTGCTAATCGTGGCCGTAACTTCCGAAGGGGATTTCAGAACAACAGCCGCCTCGAGCGCGTTACCAATCAATTTTTCCTGACGCGCTTTCTCAATCGCCTGCATGACAGCGGCGCGGAGGTTAATCAGTTCTTGCACTCGATTATGGACGTCCCGATCACGCCATGTGCCCAGATCGGTCGGGAAATCTTCAAGATGAACTGAAGACTTTCCGAAACCATAGCTCCAAGCTTCTTCGGCAGTGAACGCGAGAATCGGGGCAAGCCAACGACACAACGCATTGAATGTCCTTTGCATGACAAACTGTGTCGCACGACGCCGCGGCGAGTCCGGCGCGTCGCAATACATCCGATCTTTAGTAATGTCGATGTAGAGGCTGCTGAGGTCTACCGCGCAAAACTGATTCAGCGTGTGATAGACCTTGTGAAACTCGAATTCCGCATAGGCTGTCTGGCACGTCACAGAAATCTCAGCCAATCGATTAAGAATCCACAGATCGATCAAAGTGAAATCTTCTTTCCTGCTTTCCTGCTTTCCTGAGAAATCATGCAGATTGCCCAACAAAATCCGCAACGTGTTCCGGATCCGGCGATAGGTGTCACCGAGACGGGTGAACATTTCTTCCGAAAATGGAACGTCAGCCGTGTAATCGATGCTGCTCGCCCATAGTCGCACCAGATCGGCGCCGTGTTTATTTACGAAATGTCCGGCGTCCATCGGTTTGTCGTAGGTGCCGGATTTGGAAATTTTTTTTCCGTCAAGATCGACAACGAACCCGTGCGTGACGCAACTTTTGTAGGGCGCGCGATCCTTCAACGCAACGCTCGTCATGAGCGAGGATTGAAACCAGCCGCGATGTTGATCCGTCGCTTCTAAATACATGTCGGCTGGATCGCGCAACTCTGGATGAAGCGCGCACACTGCTTGATGCGAAACGCCACTGTCGATCCAAACATCGATCGTGTCGTTACGCTTGGTCGTTCCTTTCGGCAATCCCAATTGCTTGGCAAGATCGACATCGTCCAGTTCAAACCAGACTTTGGAGCCGCGTTCAGCAACAAGATCGGCGAGTTTGCGAATCACTTTCGCGGCCAGGATCGCTTTGCCATCCGCTGAATAGAAAACTGGCAGCGGCACGCCCCAGCTTCTCTGACGCGAGATCACCCAGTCGGGACGCGATTCAACAGTTCCAGCGATCCGATTCTCGCCCCAGCTCGGAATCCATTTCACTTCCTTATGGATCGCTTCCAGCGCGCGCGGCCGCAGGTCGTCGATGCGAATAAAAAATTGTTCGACGTTGCGGAAGATGATCGGCGTCTTCGAGCGCCAGCAATAGGGATAACTGTGATGAAAATTTTGCGCGCCTAACAAATTCCCGCGCTCGCGCAACAAATTCACCACGTCGGCGTTGGCATCGAAAACATATTTGCCGGTGAGATTCGGCAGACCGGCCTCGTCCGTGAGTTTTCCGTGATCATCGACCGGCGACAAGATCGGCAGTTTGTGTTCGCGACCGAGACGATAATCGTCTTCGCCATGACCGGGCGCGATGTGCACTGCGCCAGTGCCGGTATCCATCGTCACGAAGTCGGCGCTGAGAACGATCGCTTCGCGATCCAAGAATGGGTGACGCGCTTTGATCTTGTCGATCTTCGCACCTGGAAATGAGGCGAGCGGTTCGCCGGTTGGTTCGAATTTCGTGTCCGCGCAAAATTGCGCGACGCGTTTGTCCGCCAACAAAAGGATTTCGGAAGTTCCGTCGCGCGAAAATTCCTGGACGACGTAAAGTTCTTTCGGATCGACCGCGATCGCGAGATTGGCGGGCAAGGTCCATGGCGTCGTGGTCCAGATTGCGATGCTCGCCTTGTCTTTCCAATCGCCGCTCGTGATCGGGAATTTCACGTAAACGGCAGTGTCGTCACGCTCCTGATATTCGACTTCGGCTTCAGCGAGCGCAGTTTGCGCGCCCGTGCTCCAGAAAACTGGCTTCTTCGATTGGTAAACGAGGTCTTTCTCAACGAAGACCGCGAACGCGCGCAGGATTTCCGCCTCGTATTTTGGATCGAGGGTCAAGTACGGATGTTCCCAATCGCCGAGCACGCCGAGTCGTTTGAACTGTTCGCGCTGAAGATCGACATACTTCCGGGCGAAGGCGTCGCAACGCTTGCGAACTTCGAGCGGCGATAAATCGCGCGATTCTTTGACCACTTTGTATTCGATCGGCAATCCGTGGCAGTCCCAACCCGGGACATAAGGCGCGCGCTTGCCGAGCATGGTTTGCGATTTCACCACGAAATCTTTCAGGATTTTGTTTAGCGCGGTGCCCATGTGAACGTCGCCATTGGCAAACGGCGGGCCGTCGTGAAGCACGAAGAGGTCGCGATCTTTGCGCGATTTCTGAATCTGCTGATAAAGCCGCGATTCATCCCAGTTCTTGAGCAGCTCGGGCTCGCGCGTCGCCAGATTCGCCTTCATCGGAAAATCCGTGCGCGGCAGATTCAGTGTGTCCTTGTAATTTTGGCTCATCGCGGCGCGCGGACGCTAACATTCAGGCCCGGTCAAATCAACGTGACGCCAGAACACTCTCTATATATAGAAAGGACATTGGTCGCTTAACTTGCCCTTGCCATCCGTCTGCTAGGTGATATCTCGCAAAAATGCAACGAACCGAATTTTTCCTGGACTCTTGTCTGACCTTGGTTGAATTCCCGCGGGCCAGAATCCGTTCTCAGATGCGACAGCGAGTATCCTTCCGGAACTCGCGCCTTGTCGTTCCGTTGCTTGCTTCCGCTTACCTGGCTTTTCTGGCCGTCAATCATTCTTCCCACGCCCAAACCGCCACGGACGAGCATATCGTCGTCGCCGCCGAGCCGTTGCCCAGTGCCTACGGCGCCCCGACCAGTTTTTCTCAATCACGATTCTCACCGCTTACCAACGCTTACGTTCTTCCGCCAGGCGCGGTTTACGCCAGCCTGATCTACGAGGACGACGTCGTGCATTTCCGGAATCCTGATCACCATTGGACCGAGGAAGTTGAAGTCGGCTTGCCTTATCGCATCAACGTCGCAATTGAAAACGATATTCAGCGATACGACGGCGATACTCAGGACGCCACCTTCAGTCTCGAGGCCCGATATGCATTCGCCGACTGGGACAAGATCCCGTTGAACCCAACCATCTTTGCCGAATACAAATTTGGCCTCGGCAATATTCTACACGACGAAGGCGCGCCGACGCCGGCGCATAAGTTCGGACCGGGCGGCTTCGACAAAGGCGAGGACATTCCTGACGCTTATGAATTTCGATTGCTGCTCTCCGAAGATTTTTTTGATCGCGTCGAGTGGTCGCTC
>Ga0207646_10001393_pt1 | contig 29980 bp, 38 predicted proteins | sample KBSK5502metaG_FD_184343 | JGI IMG/M metagenome (GOLD analysis project Ga0207646, IMG submission 184343) | Corn, switchgrass and miscanthus rhizosphere microbial communities from Kellogg Biological Station, Michigan, USA - KBS K5-50-2 metaG... | ecosystem: Host-associated > Plants > Roots >... | reverse complement strand
CTCTGTGGCTGCGGCTGGTTTTTCCGACGCGCGGTCCCGCATCGTAACGCTTCCGCCCGCTTTCTCGATCTTTGCCTTCGCCGATTCGCTGATTTTGTCAGCCTCAATCTTCAGCGCGTGCTTCAACTCGCCATCGCCTAAAATTTTTATCCCGACGAAATCACCACGAACGAGATTCGATTCGCGCAGCAACTTCTCGTCAACAACCGTTCCCGCTTTGAATTCATTGAGATCACTCAGGTTCACGATCGCAAAATTCTTGTGAAACGCTGCGTTGTTGAATCCGCGCTTTGGCAAACGCCGGATCAACGGCATCTGGCCGCCTTCAAACCCGAGACGGATGCTGCCACCTGAGCGCGCCTTTTGGCCTTTGTGGCCTTTGCCGCTGGTTTTTCCGTGACCGGAACTTTCGCCGCAACCAAGTCGCTTGACGCGATGTCGCGCACCGGGACGCGGTCTGAGATTGTGTAGCCGCATCATGATGCTACTGCCGCCGCCTTTCCGTCGCCGCTCTTGATTCCGCGCACCTTGAAAATCTCATCCTTCCGGCGCAACAATTTCAGCGCCGCGATTGTTGCCTTCACCACGTTGGCGTGATTGCTTGAGCCAAGCGATTTTGCCAGAACGTCGCGAATCCCGGCCGCTTCAACAACCGCGCGCACGCCACCGCCCGCGATGACGCCGGTTCCGGGCGATGCCGGCCGCAACAAAACGCGGCCACCGCCAAATTGACCGACCACTTCGTGCGGAATCGTGTTCTCGTAGAGCGAAACTTTTTCCATCGACTTCTTCGCGGACTCGGAAGCTTTCCGGATTGCTTCCGAAACTTCGTTTGCCTTACCAAATCCGACGCCGACGGAGCCGTCATGATCGCCGGCGACGATTAACGCGCTAAAACTGAATCGGCGTCCGCCTTTCACAACCTTGGCGCAACGATTGATGAACACGACTTTCTCGGTCGTATCGCCTTTTTGCGCCGGCGTTCTGTCCTGATTCCGTGAATCTTGTCGTCCGCGTTGTCCGCGTTGTCCTGGTGCTGCCATGAAATTAAAACTTTAGACCCCCTTCGCGCGCCGCGTCCGCGAGCGCTTTTACTTTTCCTTGATATTGAAAGCCGCCGCGATCGAACACGACGTTCTCGATTTTCTTTCCGCGCGCGCGCTCGGCGATCGTTTTGCCGACGACTTCGGCGCTCGCGCGATTCGCGGCCGGCTTGCTTTTTCCGAGCACGCTTTTCTCCGCAGTCGACGCCGCGATCAATGTTTTGCCCGCATCGTCATCGATAACCTGCGCGTAAACGTGTTTGCCGGAAAAGAAGATCGACAATCTTGGACGCGCGGCTGTCCCCGAGACTTTCTTCCGGATCCGCTGGTGCAAACGTTCGCGTGCTGCTTTTCGATTGAACGCCATAAAATTATTGGACCGTCTTGCCTTCCTTGCGGCGAATTTGTTCGCCGGCGTAACGCACACCTTTGCCCTTGTACGGCTCCGGTGGGTAATAGCGTCGAATATCGGCCGCGACCTGCCCGACAACTTTTTTGTCCGGACCCTGAATGGTGATCTTCGTATTATCGACGACGGTGATTTTGATGTCCTTTGGAATTGAAAACAGAATCGGGTGCGAAAAACCGAGACTGAGATTCAGGTTCTGGCCCTGCACCGCAGCTTTGAATCCAACGCCTTCAATTTCCAGATTCTTGGTGAATCCTTCGCTCACACCCACGACCATGTTGTGCACGAGAGCGCGCGAAAGCCCGTGCAACGCTCTCACGCTGCGCGTCTCCGCTTCACGCGCAATCGAAACGTGATTGTCCTTCACGCTCGCTTTGATTTGGCGCGGCAACTTCCAGTTCAGCCTGCCTTTTGGTCCTTCCACCGAAACGCCGCCGTCATTGTCGATGTTGACTTTGACTTTGTCTGGAATGTCGACCGGTTTATTTCCAATTCGCGACATAAAATTTACCAAACGTAGGCGAGCAATTCGCCGCCGACTTTTTGTTTCTTCGCTTCCCGGCCCGACATGACACCTCGCGATGTCGATAAAATTGCTGTTCCCATTCCGCCGAGAACTCTGGGAATCTCGTCCGAGCCAACGTAACGCCGGAGCCCTGGACGACTAACGCGCTTCAAACCGGTGATCGCGCATGTGTGATCGACAAGTTTGTTCGTAATTTTGATCCGGGGATGCGCCGCTTTGGTGTCGACTTCGTAATCGGCGATGTAGCCCTCGTTCTTAAAAATGCGCACCACTTCGGCCTTCAGCTTCGAGTACGGGACAAAGACTTCTATCTTCTGCGCGCGCGCGCCGTTGCGCATGCGAGCAAGCAAATCTGCGATTGGATCTGTAACGGTACTCACGAAATTCAGGCGGCTTGTTCAGCCGGCGTGGCGGGTCCCGGACTCGCCGGGCCGGCCTTTTTCGCGCGATCGGCAAAAGGCATTCCCAACTCGCTCAAGAGCGATTTGGCCTCTTCGTCGGTCCGCGCGGTGGTCACAATTGTAACATCAAAACCGATGTTCCGCTTGATTTTGTCCATCTCGATCTCGGGAAAAATTGTCTGATCCGGAACGCCGAGCGTGTAATTGCCGTGGCCGTCGAATGCGCGTGGCGAAACTCCACGGAAATCGCGAATACGTGGGAGCGCGGCTTTGATCAAGCGCTCGAGAAATTCATACATCCGATCGCCGCGCAGTGTCACTTTCGCCCCGATGATCTGATCCTTGCGCAATTTGAAATTAGCGATGCTCTTTTTCGCGCGCGTTTCCGCCGGTAGCTGGCCGGTAATGAGCGCGATTTCCGCTTTCGCTTCTTCCATCGCCTGCTTCAAGTCCGCCTGCGACCCGACTGAAGTATTGACCACCACTTTCTCGACCCGCGGGATCTGATGGATGTTTTTGTACTTGTGCCGTTCGCGCAACGCGGGCACCACCCGATCCTTGTAGTGTTTGTAAAATTCGTTTTCCATTACGCCGCTTTTTTCTCAGGCTCTTTTTCCTTTTTCGACTTCGCCTTGGTTTTCGTTGCCGCTGTCTTCTCGATCAATTTCACATTCGAGATGTGAAGCGGGCCTTCCCGCTCGGCGATTTTGCCCTGGGGATTGTCCTGCGACTTCCGAAGGTGCTTCTTAATAATACGCACGCCTTCGATGAGCACCTGCTGCTTCCGCGGAAGGATCTCGAGGATCTTTCCGCTCGAACCTTTGAAGTTCCCGGAGATCACTTCGACCTCGTCGCCTTTCTTAACGTGAAATTTTGGGCGGCTATTCATAACACCTCCGGCGCAAGCGAAACGATCTTCATGAAATTGCGATCCCGCAGTTCGCGCGCGACCGGACCGAAAATGCGCGTCCCGCGCGGATTCAAATCTTTGTCGATGATCACGATTGCGTTGTTGTCGAAGCGCAGATACGAACCGTCATCGCGTCGAATTGGCTGCCGTGTCCGAACCAAAACCGCGCGCACTACTTCACCTTTTTTCACGGTACCGGTCGGGCTCGCTTCTTTCACGTTCGCGGTAATCACGTCGCCGATCCGGGCATAAAGCGTCGCCTTGCCGATCACGCCGATCATCGTTGCCATCCGCGCGCCGGTATTGTCAGCCACTTCAAGTCTGGATCGAATCTGCACCATAAAAATTATTTCCCGAGAACCTCCACTAACCGCCAGCGTTTCAATTTGCTGAGCGGTCGCGTTTCCATAATCCGCACCGTGTCGCCGGTCTTCGCCTTGTTCTCTTCATCGTGCGCATAAAATCGACGAATCTGCTTTACGATCTTTCCGAACTTTGGATGCGGCACACGATTGGTTGTCTGGACCACGATCGTTTTGTTCATCCGGTCGGAAATCACTTCGCCGACGCGAGTCTTGCGTGCCCCGCGAGTGTATTTCGCCGGTAACGGCGGCGGTGTTGTCGCCGTTGGCGCCTGTGATTGTCGATCTTGCTCGGCCATAAATTATTTCTTCGTCTTCTTCGCTTTCTTCGTTTCCGGTTCTTCAGCCGGAACCGTCTGCGGCTGTTTCGCGCGCCCTGTGAGCACCGTCTCGATCCGCGCCACGTCGCGACGAATCAAACGCAGCCGGCTCGGTAGTTCGAGCTGGCCGCTCTGCTGTTGCAAACGCAGATGCAATCGCTCCTGACGAAGATCGCGCCGCTTCGTCAGCAACTCATCCGTACTCATCTCTGTAATCTCTTTGATTTTCATCATTGGGTTAGGCCGCAGCCACGTGGTGCCGGCTGACAAACTTCGTCCGCACCGGCAATTTGTCGGCCGCGAGTCGCAACGATTCGCGCGCGACCGATTCCGTCAAACCATCCAACTCAAACAAAATGTTTCCCGGCTTCACCGTCGCGACCCAAAATTCCGGCTGGCCTTTTCCTTTCCCCATTCGCGTTTCCGGCGGGCGCGCGGTAACCGATTTGTCCGGGAAAATCCGGATCCAAAGTTTTCCTTTGCGTTTCATGTTTCGAGTCAACGCCACCCGCGCGGCCTCGATTTGCGTGTTTGTGATCCACGCGCGGTCGAGCGTTTGCAGACCGAACTCGCCGAAATTAATTCGGATATTGCGCGTCGCAGTCCCCTTGCGGCTTCCGCGCTGGGACTTCCGATACTTCACTCGTTTAGGCATCAACGGCATAAAAATTTCCTAAGCTTGGACCGGTTCCGTGGGAATTGGCGGTGGCGGAGGCGCCGCTTCCTGTCGTTGCTCCGGTGGCGCTTCTTCCTTCTTACAGATCCAGCACTTTACGCCGATCTTTCCGTAAACCGTGTTTGCTTCGGCAAATCCATAATCGATCGCCTTGCGCAAAGTGTGCAGCGGTATTTTTCCTTCGCGATACCATTCCGAGCGCGAAATCTCCGCGCCGTTCAATCGGCCCGAGCAACGCAGCTTGATTCCTTCCGCACCAAAATCCATCGCGACCTGGACCGCTTTCTTCATCGCGCGGCGATAGGCAATTCGGCGTTCGATCTGGAGGGCAACGTTTTCAGAAACGAGCTGAGCGTCGAGCTCCGGCGTTTTGATCTCCTGGATGTCGATCTTGATTTGTTTGCCCTGCGCCATTTTCGAAATTTCTTCGGTCATCTTCTCGATCTCGGCGCCTTTGCGTCCGATCACGATTCCCGGACGCGCCGTGTGGATCGTCACCCGAATCGAATTCCACGCGCGCTCGATCACGATTTTGGCGACCGCAGCGAACTGCAGTTTTTTCTTTACGTAAGCGCGGATCTCGAGATCGCTGTGCAAAAACGCCGGCAATTCCTGCGCCGACGCGTACCAGCGCGAACGCCAATCGCGGTTCACGCCAAGTCTGAATCCAATCGGATTAACTTTTTGTCCCATAAAAATTATTTCTTCGCTGCCGCTTTCGCAGTCTTCTTCGTTTTCTTCGGCTTTTTCTCAGTCGTTGCCGCTTTTTCTTCCGTTTTCTTTTCGCCGGCTGGTTTTTCCTTTTCCGGCTTCTCGTCGGTCAACACGATCCGAATGTGACTCGTCCGTTTCAAAATTTGCGAACCACTTCCGCGCGCGCGCGTCTGCATCCGCTTGAAAGTTGGGCCTTCGCCAACGACCGCTTCCTTCACGACCAGTCCCTCCGCTTTCAGATTCGCGTTATTTTCCGCGTTCGCGATCGCGCTCTTGAGCGTTTGATTCACAAGAAGCGCCGCCTTCTTCGGCGTGAAAGCGAGAACGTCCAGCGCCGCTGAAACCGGCAGACCCTGGATCTCTCGCGTGACTTCGCGCGCCTTGAACGCCGAAATCCGCGCATACCTGTGTATCGATCTAATTTCCATTATCTTAAACTTACTTTCGAGGCATCGACCTGGAGCCGATCCCCCACTTTAATTTTTTCTTTCCCAGAATCCTCAATCACCGCGCCGCAAATCCGCTGACGCACGTCCACCACGCGCAACATCGCAATCTTCTGCTCGCCGCGCATCACGCGCAGCGGCATTCCGATCTTCACGCCGTGTTGTTCGCCGATATTCGCCACCACGAACGACCATTCGTCCTTCACGCTGAGCACGCTCGCATCCATCAAACTCGCTTGCGGCTCTTTCGTGCCGGCAGATGTCGATCTTCCGACGAGCTCGTTTGTCCTGCGCAATTGTGTTTCCACGTCCGCTCGCGCCTGTGCATCGCCGCCTTCGACTGTTTTTAAATATCGAAGCAGCGCTTCGTTCAAACCGAGGAGTTGATCACGCAACTCGTCGCGTTCTTTTTGCGCGAGTCGCAGATCGCTCACCGCCGCGAGTAATCGTTGCTCGAGCTTCGCCCGATCTTTGCTCGCCGAGGCCAGCCCCAATGCTTCCATCCGCGATTCCAAATCCGCGAACTTGCGCCGGAAAACTTCCGCTTCAGCATTCGATTCCGCCAGGCTCGCCGTCAACGTTTTCAACGACTCCTGCTGGATCACCAATTGCTTGCGCAAATCTTCATTCTGCGCGAGCAGCGCTTCCGCGGTCACCCCGCCCTGGCGGGGTTGGCCGTTTTCAATTTTGGATTCTGTCAAAGAACTATTCCCCTGCGCCTGCGCGACCGAAGCCGCGACGACGCACCCGCAAACTGCCAAAAAAATTCTCAACTACTTAGCGACCTTCGCCGTGTGCGAACCGTGTTTCTTAAAGATTCGCGTAAGCGAAAATTCGCCGAGCTTGTGTCCAACCATGTTCTCGGTGATGAAAACGGAATTGAAGATCTTTCCGTTGTGCACCAAAAATGTGTGGCCGACAAAATCCGGCGTCACCATCGAGCGGCGCGACCAGGTCTTGATCGCTTTCTTCGAGCCCGAGGCGTTCATCTTGTCGATCTTCTCAAGAAGATGCGATTCGACGAAGGGTCCTTTCTTTAGTGATCTTGCCATAAAAATCAAACTTTCTTGTTCGCGCGCTTGCGTTCCAAAATGAATCGGTCGCTCGGTTTGCGCTTCGAGCGCGTTTTAAATCCTTTCGCCAATTGTCCCCATGGACTGACCGGATGATGACGGCCGCCGCCGCCTTTCGATTTACCCTGACCGCCGCCCATCGGGTGATCGACCGGGTTCATCACCATTCCGCGCACGTGCGGACGGCGTCCCTGCCAACGCGTGCGACCAGCTTTGCCGCTCGCGACGTTCATGTGATCGACGTTTCCAACCTGACCAATCGTCGCGAAACAATTTTCGTGAATCCGGCGAATTTCGCCCGACGGCATTTTCACGAGCGCGAATCCGCCTTCCAAGTTGTTCAGAGTCGCTTGCTGGCCGGCGCTGCGCGCAACTTGTCCGCCGCGACCCGGGCTAAGCTCGATGTTGTGAATGTTCGTGCCGAGCGGAATCGCGCGAAGCGGCAAAGAATTACCGAGATTCGGAGCGACATCGTTGCCGGCGATGACTTTCGCCCCGACGTGAAGCCCACTTGGCGCGAGAATGTAACTGAGCTCGCCGTCGGTGTACTTAATAAGAGCAATTCGCGCCGACCGGTTCGGATCGTACTCGATTCCGACAACTTCTGCGACCACGCCGTGCTTGCGGCGTTTGAAATCGACTTTGCGGTAATGCTGTTTGTGTCCGCCGCCGATATGGCGCGAAGTCATCCGGCCGTAATTGTTGCGGCCGCCGCTTTTCTTTTTCGGCTCGAGCAAACTGCGCTGCGGAGAAAACTTGGTGATTTCGTCGAACGCAGGCGTTTGCTTGAAACGCTGGATCGGCGTGAGTGGGCGATAAGTTTTGAGCGCCATAAATTAAACGAGTTCGATCTTCTCGCCCTCCGCCAGCGTCACGATCGCTTTCTTCCAATGCGCGGTGCGACCGAGCGGCCCGCGGACGCGCTTCGCTTTTCCGTGATAGTTGCAAGTGTTCACGCCGATCACTTTCTTCTGAAACATCCGCTGCACCGCGTCCTTAATCTGCGTCTTGTTCGCGCGCGGACTGACCCGAAAAACATACTTGTTCTGTTTTTCGCCGAGTAACGTCGACTTTTCCGTCAACGATGCGGTCTCGATAATTTCGTGCGGCTCTCTCATTGCAATCTCTCCGCTAATTTTTCGAGCGCCTTCGGGGTTACCAAAATCTTGTGGAACGCGAGGAGTTGCTCAGTGTTCACGTCCGACGCGGTCGCCAGTTTCACAAGCTTTACATTCCGCGCCGATTTGTGGGTCTTGTCGTCAAACGAATCGGAAACAATCAGAACCTTGTCGGCATCGGTTTGTTTCCGGACAAGATCGACAAACGCTTTGGTTTTGATTTCCGAAACGGCGAACTTGTCGATCGTGAGAACATCGCCGGCTTTGATTCGCTCGCTCAACGCCTTCTGTAGCGCGAGCCGACGAACTGATTTTGAAACTTTCTTGGAGTAATCACGCGGATGCGGTCCAAACACGACTCCACCGCCACGCCAGACCGGGGACGAAACGTAACCCGCGCGCGCGCGACCGGTTCCCTTTTGCCGCCACGGTTTCGCGCCGGACATATCGACTTCCGCTTTGGTTTTCGTGTTCGCCGAACCGGAGCGACGAGCCGCTCGCATCGCGACGACGACATCGTGCACGGCCTGCGAACCGCGACCATCGTCGATGATGTCGATCTTCGCTTCCTTCGCGGCGGCTTTGGTCAAAACTTTCGCGCTCATTTTCTCTCGGCTTCCTTGGCTTGAGCCTTCTTCTCTTCGGCCAATTCCCCTGCTTTTTTCGGTTTCTTGGCGAGCGCGGCCTGGTCTGCTTTCGCGTGCTGTTTATGCAGCGCGATTAGCGCGCCCGGATTCTTAATTGCCGGCCTGACGATAACGTAGCTCCCGTTACAGCCCGGGACCGCGCCGCTGATCAAAATTACTTTCTCGGCTTCGCGCACTTGCATTACGCGCAAATTCTGGACGGTCACACGTTCGTCGCCGAGATGACCGGGCATGCCCATATTTTTCCAAATGCGGCCGGGCGTAGAACGATTGCCGACCGCGCCATTGCGTCGGTGCGTTTTCGATCCGTGGGCCGCGCCTTGTCCGTCAAAGTTGTGCTTCTTCATCACGCCCTGGAAACCTTTGCCTTTCGAGCGGCCGATCACATCGACGAAATCGCCCGGCTGAAATTGCGTGACGCTGAGATTCACTTCGCCGTCCGGCAGGTCCGCTTTTAAACGAAACTCGCGCACGAGCTTTTGCGGTGCGACGTTCGCTTTCTTGAAATTCCCGAGCTCGGCTTTATTAACCCGCGACTCTTTTTGTGTTCCAAACCCGACTTGGATCGCAGAATAGCCGTTGTTCTCGTTCGTTAGGCGAGCAAGCAAAAGGTTATCGCCCGCCACGATCACGGTCACAGGATGGAGCCGACCATTGGCGTCGTAGACGCTGGTCATGCCGATTTTTTGTCCTAGTAAACCGATGCTCATGTTGGCGACGTGAAAAAATTCTCAAGCAGTTAAATCTTAATCGTGATATCAACGCCCGCGGGCAGGTTCAGTTTCTTCAACTCATCCACCGTCTTCGCGGTCGGCTCGATAATGTCGAGCAACCGTTTGTGCGTGCGGATCTCAAATTGTTCCATCGATTTTTTGTCGACGTGGGGAGAACGATTGACCGTGAACTTTTCGATCAACGTCGGCAGCGGAATCGGTCCGGCGACGCGCGCGCCGGTCCGCTTCGCAGTCTCCACAATGTCGACGGCGGATTGGTCGAGCATGCGATGATCGAACGCTTTCAGGCGAATCCGAATTTTTTGTCCTTCTGCCATTATTTCTTCTCCTTCTGATCGAGAATGGCGGCGACGAGGTTCGCCGGGACCTGTTCAAAGTGCGACGGCTCCATCGAATAACTGGAACGGCCTTTGGACAACGAACGGATCGCCGTCGCATATCCGAAAAGTTCGGCGAGCGGGACGAGCGCATGAATGATCGCGAGATGGCCGCGTGCTTCGATGCTTTGGATTGCGCCACGACGACGACTCAAGTCGCCGCAAATGTCGCCCTGGTATTCTTCCGGCGTGATGTTTTCGACCTTCATGATCGGCTCAAGCAGAATCGGTTTGGCTGCGCGGAAACCGTCTTTCATTGCGAAGATCGACGCCATCTTGAACGCGAGCTCGCTCGAATCGACTTCGTGGAAACTTCCGAACACGATATCGCACTCGACATCGACAACCGGATAACCGCCGAGCACGCCGTCGAGCACTGCTTCTTCGATACCTTTCTTGACCGCGGGGATGTATTCGCGCGGAATAATTCCGCCGACGATTTTGTTTTCGACGACGAGGCCTTTGCCGCGTTCGCCCGGACGAAGATCGACTTCGACGTGGCCATATTGACCGCGACCACCGGATTGCTTGATCAACTTGCCGACGCCGTGTGCGTTCCCGGTGATTGTTTCGCGATACGCAATCTGCGGTTTGCCCGCGTTCGCTTCGACTTTGAATTCGCGGAACATGCGGTCGCGAATAATTTCCAAATGCAACTCGCCCATGCCGGCGATGATCGTCTGGCCAGTGTCTTCGTGGGTGTAAACCTTGAAAGTCGGATCCTCCTCGGACAATCGCTGCAGGGCCACGCCCATTTTTTCCTGGTCCAATTTCGTCTTTGGCTCGATCGCCATTGAAATGACCGGATCAGGAAACGTCGGCGGTTCGAGCAGGATCGGATGATCTTCGTCGCAAAGAGTGTCACCGGTCGTGATGTTCTTGATGCCGACGATCGCGGCGATGTCGCCCGAGTAACAGGTCTCAATGTCTTCGCGCTTGTCAGCCTGGATTTGAATCAAACGAGAGATGCGCTCGCGCTTATTCGTGCGCGGATTGTAAACATTGTCACCCTTGCTCAGCGTCCCGGAGTAAACGCGAAAGAAAACGAGTTTCCCAACGAACGGATCGCTCCAGAGTTTGAAAGCGATCGAACAGAATGTGGCATTGTCATCAGTCACCGCTTCCATCGGCTCGTGCGTGTCCGGCTCCATCCCTTTGGCTGGCGGAATGTCGAGTGGGCTCGGTAAATAATCGACTACTGCGTCGACCAAGTATTGCACACCGATGTTCTTCAACGCCGAGCCGCCAATAACCGGAACAAATTTATTCGCAATCGTTTGCCGGCGGATCGCTGCCTTCAAAAGTTCGGGCGTGACTGGTTTCTCTTCGAGAACCATTTCGGCAATCTCGTCATCGATATTTGAAATCTGCTCTACGAGATCTTTGTAAGCCTTATCGACAGCAGCAACGTGCTCCTGCGGGACATCGGTTACTTCATATGTCGATCCTAGCTGATCGCTTTCGGAATAAATGATCGCCTTCTTATTAATAACGTCGAGCTGACCGCGCAGTTGATCTTCCCGGCCGAGGGGCAACAGCACCGGCCACGCGTTGGCGTCGAGTTTTTTGTGAATGCTGTCGACCGACATTGCAAAATCGGCGCCGACGCGGTCCATCTTATTAATGAATGCTAATCGCGGGACGTTGTATTTCGTCGCCTGCCGCCAAACGGTTTCCGATTGCGGCTGCACGCCCGCGACGCCATCGAAAACCGCGATCGCGCCGTCCAACACACGAAGTGAACGCTCCACTTCCGCGGTGAAATCCACGTGGCCTGGCGTATCGATGATGTTGATCCGTTGTTTGATCCCTTCGAAAATCTTGTAAACGCCTTCTTCTTTTTTCTGCGACCACGAGCAGGTCGTCGCGGCGGATGTGATCGTGATTCCGCGCTCGCGTTCCTGCTCCATCCAGTCAGTGACGGTGGTGCCTTCATGCACCTCGCCCATCTTGTGGATCATTCCTGTATAAAACAGTACCCGTTCAGTGATCGTCGTTTTGCCGGCGTCGATATGCGCCGCGATCCCGATGTTGCGCGTCCGTTCGAGCGGGAATTTGCGATTCGGCGAGTTCGGACCCTTCGCGGCCGCTGGTTTTTTCTTCTCTGCTGTTGCGGTCGCCATAAAATTACCAGCGGAAATGGGCAAACGCGCGGTTCGCCTGCGCCATTTTGTGTGTGTCTTCGCGTTTCTTGATTGCGTTGCCCTGACCGGAAGCTGCGTCCTTAATTTCAGCCGCGAGCGCCTGCGCCATCGGCATGCCTTTGCGCGTGTCGGCGTATTGCACGATCCAGCGCATGGCGAGCGAGACTTGACGTGCCGGCGGGACTTCCAACGGCACTTGATAAGTCGCGCCACCAACCCGGCGCGATTTTACTTCCAGGCGCGGCCGAACGTTTTCCAGCGCCTTGTTTAAAACTTCGAGCGGATCGACCGAATCGCTACCTTCGCGCGATTTTTCAATCGCGGTGTAAACAATGCGCTCGGCGAGCGATTTCTTGCCTTGCTTCATCACCGTGGTGATGAGCCGGGCAACTGCCGGACTCCCGTAACGGGAATCGACACGCTCTTCCTTTTTGTAAACTCTCTTCCGTCGCGACATTGTCGATCTTCTGTTTCAAAATTTACTTTTTCACTTCCTTGGCCGCTGCCGGCGCTGCTTTCGCTGCGCCGCCTCCGCCAGCCGCGCCAGCTTTCGGGCGCTTCGCTCCATATTTGGAGCGACTGCGTCGGCGTCCATCGACACCGAGCGAGTCGAGCGATCCGCGCACAATATGATAGCGAACGCCCGGCAAATCTTTCACTCGGCCCCCACGCACAAGCACGATGGAGTGCTCCTGCAAATTGTGTCCCTCGCCTGGAATGTAGGCAATCACTTCCTGGCCATTCGTCAACCGTACTTTTGCCACTTTGCGCAGCGCGGAATTCGGCTTCTTCGGAGTGCGCGTCATCACCTGCACGCACACGCCGCGGCGCTGGGGACAATTCATCAGCGCCGGTGACTTTGATTTCACCGACACCTTCCGGCGTCCTTTCCGAATCAACTGGTTAATCGTTGGCATTTTCTAAACAAAGCGCCGCCCGAACGGGTTGAAATCCGGACGACAAAAAAACCCGCTCAAACGCGTTAACACACTGTCACGCGCCTGATGCGGTGAGCCGCGACTATAGAGGAGAAAATCGTGTCCCGCAAAGAATATTTTCTGCTTTGGTTGTTATTCCGACCGAACACGCGAATCTCCTTTTCGAATGCAGAAAACCTTTGAAGTTTTGGCGAAAGATCGAGAGTCGCGCGCGCGACATGGGCGATTAACGACCGCGCATGGCGCAATTGAAACGCCCGCGTTCATGCCAGTTGGAACGCAAGGCAGCGTGAAGGCGGTCAGTCCGCGCGAGCTGCGCGAATTGAACGCGCCGATTATTCTCGGGAACACTTATCACCTGTTCGTCCGGCCGGGAATCGAGGTGATCAATCATCTCGGCGGCTTGCACAAATTCATGAACTGGGACCGGCCGATCCTGACCGACAGCGGCGGTTACCAGATTTTTTCATTGGCGAAGTTGCGCAAGATCACGGAAGACGGCGTGCAATTTCAAAATCATGTCGATGGCACAACCGCGGTGCTATCGCCCGAGATCGTGATGGAAATTCAAGCGACGCTCGGGAGCGATATCGCAATGGTGCTCGACGAATGTCCGCCGTGGCCGTGCGAATACGATTACGCCGCGAAGAGCAACGATCTGACGATTGCTTGGGCGAAACGATGCAAAGAATGGGCCGAAGCAAACGCTCAACGCCCAACGTCCAACGTCCAACGCCCAACTCCAGAATCAGAAATCAGCAATCAGCAATCAGCAATCGAGCGCCAACTCGTCTTCGGAATTGTGCAGGGCGCGACGTTTGAGGAACTGCGACAACAATGCGCGCAGGCGCTTGTCGATCTTGATTTCGACGGATACGCGATCGGCGGGGTCAGTGTTGGCGAACCGGAGGAGGAAATGTTTCGCGCAGTCGAATCGAGTGAACCGTTTTTGCCAAAAGAAAAACCGCGTTACGCGATGGGGCTCGGAACTCCGCCGCAATTGCTGGAATTGATCGCGCGAGGCGTCGACATGTTCGATTGCGTGCTGCCAACGCGACTCGCGCGCAACGGAACTGCGTTTACGCCGACCGGCACGCTGAATTTAAAAAACGCAGAGTTCGCGAAAGACAAGCGACCGATCGAGGACGACTGCGATTGCGCGTGCTGCCGCGAATTCAGCCGCGGTTACATTCGCCATCTAATTAAAGCCGAAGAAATTCTCGGCCTGCGTTTGATCACGCTTCACAACCTGCATTTTTACCTCGGACTAATGCGGCAAGCGCGGGAAAAGATCGACAAAGGCGCGTTCGACCAGTTTCGGAACGAATTCGTTTCCAACTACGAGACACGCGATGCCGATCTAACCGAATAGAAACGGCACCGCCACCAGGCGCGATTCTCGATTGCAGGCAGAGCGTTCGCGTTTAAACTCGGGTTCGCCACGGCGAATCCGTCCGTTGGCGGACTCGGAAAAAATTTCGGATGTTGTTTTTATTCCTAGCTCAAGCGCAACCTGCCGCGCCCGCTCCGGGTCCGGCGGGCGGGTTCAGCTTTTTCGTCCCGTTCATTTTCATCTTCGTCATTATGTACTTCGTTCTGTTCCGGCCGCAGAAGAAGCGTCAACAGGAACAGCAACGTTTGATCGGGAGTCTGAAGACCGGGGACCGCGTCGTCACCAACGCCGGGATTCACGGCTTAATCGCGAACGTGAAGGAGACAACGGTAATTGTGAAAGTGGCTGACAACGTGAAGATCGAGATGGAAAAATCGGCGATCACCAACGTTTTGAAATCAGAATGACTCCCGCACTGACATTCTTTGGCGGCCTCGGCTTGCTCGTTTTGTTCGGTTGGTATTTCGCGACTGACGTCGGCATGCGAAAACGAATTCTCGCAACCACGCTCGTCATGCTGCTGGTCGCGTTCAGCATCGCGACGATTTATCCGCCGAAAGAAAAAATTCAGCTCGGTCTCGATATTCAAGGCGGCACGTCATTCCTGATTCGTTTGATGGGCGGCGACAAAGAAGTGAATAAGGGAATGCTCGATCAAGCGGTCGAAGTGATCCGCAAGCGGGTCGATTATTTTGGCGGCGGCGAACCGATCATCAGCCCCGTCGGCAACGATCGCATTCTGGTCCAGATTCCGGGGCTCAGTACGGAAAAAATCCAGGAAGCGCGCGAACAGCTCTCGCGCGTGGCGAAGCTCGAATTCAGAATGGTTTTTCCGGACAACGGCGACAAATTGCGCGCGATCGACGCCGGCAAAGACGTGATTCCTCCGGATTATCGCATCGAGACTTACAAGCACGCCAAGGAAGGCGATGCGCCGCCAGTCGAAGAACGTTTGCTCGTAAAAAAGAAAGCCGACCTCGGCGGCAACCATGTCTCGCATGCAAGCGCCGGGTACGGGAACGAAGGTTGGGAAGTTAGTCTCTCGTTCGACGGCGAAGGCACGAAGAAATTCGGTGAGATTACCGCCGCGAATGTGAATCACCGGTTCGCGATCGTGCTCGACAATGTAATTCAATCGGCGCCGAACATTCGCGAGCCGATCTACGGCGGCAGCGCGCGCATCTCGGGAAGTTTCGGCGAGCAAGAAGCGCGCGGCCTGGCGAGCGTGCTCGAGAATCCGTTGCAAACGCCGGTGTCGATCGAGGAAGAGCGGAGCGTATCGCCGACGCTCGGAATGGATTCCATCCGCGCCAGCATCATGGCCGGTCTACTCGGTCTCGCGATCACGATGATCTGCGTTCTGATTTATTATCGCCTGCCCGGTTTGGTCGCGAATCTCGCGCTTATCGTAAACCTGATCCTGCTCATCGGCGCGCTCACGATGTTTCGCTTCGTGCTCACCTTGCCGGGAATTGCCGGTATTATTTTGACGATCGGTCTCTCGGTCGACGCGAGCGTTCTTATATATGAGCGCCTCCGCGAAGAAATGGCGCTCGGCAAATCATTGAAGATCGCGCTCGAGACCGCTTACGAAAAAGCGTTCAGCTCCATCTTTGACGCCAACGTCACAACGCTGATCACGGCGGCGATTTTATTTTGGAAAGCGAGCGGCCCGGTCAAAGGTTTCGCGATTTCGCTGACGCTCGGCATTCTCGCGTCACTCTTCACCGCATTGATCGTCGGGCGCAATGCGCTCGGGTGGCTGGTCGATGCTGGAAAAGTGAAAAAGATTTCGATGCTGCATTTGATCTCATCACAGAACATCAACTTTCTCGGCAAAGGTTTTCTCGCGTGCATGTGCTCGCTTGCGCTCATTCTTGCCGGCGCGACTTCGTTCTACATCAAAGGCGAAAAAAACTTCGGCGTCGATTTCCGCGGCGGGGACCTGATCACGCTAAGCTCGCCGGCAAAGATCGACATCGGACAGGTGCGCGATTCGTTGAAGCCTCTCGGTTTCGCGGATGCGTCGATCCAGGAGTCGGCGCAGGGCGGAAAAAATTACATCACCATTCGCACGCCGCTCAACACAAGTGACAAGGTCGAGAAACGAGTGACGCAATCGATGGCGCAGGCAAATTTCAAGGTTGAACGCTCCGAGCGCGTCGGACCGCTTGTTGGGGGCGAGCTGGCCAAGAGTTCTCTGGTCGCGCTTGCGCTCGGAATTATCGGTGTTTTGATTTTCGTTACCTTCCGGTTTGAACTTTCCTTCGCAGTCGGCGCCATCGTCGCCTTGTTTCACGACGTCATTATTACCGTTGGCGTCTTCTCACTGCTTGGTCGCGAACTCACTCTGACAATGGTCGGCGCGGTCCTGACCATTGCCGGTTATTCGATCAATGACACGATCGTCGTTTACGATCGAATCCGTGAAGGTCTCGCGAGTGGCCGGCGCGGCTCAATCGAGGAGATCATGAACTCGAGCATCAATCAGACGTTGAGCCGCACCATTCTGACCAGCACGGTCACGTTAATTCCGATTCTCTGTTTGTTTTTCTTCGGTGGTCCGGTCCTTCGCGATTTCTCACTCGCGATCATCGTCGGCGTGATCGTCGGAACTTATTCGTCGATCTTCATCGCCTCGCCCATCGTGCTTTGGTGGACGCGCGCACGCGGCGAAAGCACGAGCACGTTGCGGAAAGAGATCACCCAGAAGCCGACCGCCGCAAATCCGCTCGCGCGTTAGGAGCGAGCGCGCAAGTCCTGAACGATTTGACGCATCACAGCGAAACCGGCGTCGCTGCAATAGGCGCGAGGATCGGATGGCGGAAACTGATCGCGAATCGCAACACATTTCTGGCGGATCGCCTCCAGCTCGGGGTCATCCAGCCGAATCGAGATAAAACCATCCCAGGCCCATTGATCTCCGGTTCTGTTCACAAAGCTTTCGATCGTGTTCGCGACTTCTTCGGGCGTTCGCTTCATCCAATTTGGAATCGCACCGCCGGTGAGGCCCCGATTTGACGAAAACGCCCAAGCCGATTAGGATCGGCCTCGCCCATTGGGCAAAGAATTTGCTAGGATTGGAGTTGAAACACGATGCCAGAAGTACTCGTTCGCAAAGGTGAGCCAGTCGATCGCGCGCTCAAGCGGTTGAAGAACAAGCTTGATTCCGAGGGCATTCTCGAAGAAGTGCGCCGTTTGCGCGCTTTCGAGACGCCGAATCAAAAGCACCGCCGCAAAATGAAGGCGAATGCCAAGCGCGGCCGGACCAAGTTCCGTTTTATCGCTTAAGATCGACAATCAATCTGATCTTTTAAAGGGACACGCTGCGGCGTGTCCCTTTTCTTTAATCGCATTCGCAGATGATCCGGAAACCGACGTCGTTGCAATGAAAGCCGGGAACGTTTGAGCTGCGGACAGTTGTGCGCAAACTGCTGAAGCGCGATTTCCAACTGCCGCCGCGATGGACACGCTTGGTCCCAGCGCTCGGTCCACGCGGGTTCACTTTCGGTCCGGCCCGATAAAGCTCGTAATAGTCGAGACACCATTCCCAAACGTTGCCGGCCATGTCTTCAAGTCCAAACGGACTCGCGCCGAGCGGAAATGCGCTTACCGGCGAACTTTCCGGATAGCCGTCGTCGATCTCGCGATCGCTCCACGCGAAGACCGTGTTCTTGTCGGCGAAGTTCGCGAGATCGCCGCGGCCGTCATAATTCCCCCACGGATATTGGCGATTGTCGTTTCCTTTGGCGGCGTATTCCCATTCCGCTTCGGTCGGAAGACGGTACTTGCGACGCTCGCGCGTGCTCAGCCACTGGCAAAATTTCACCGCGTCGAGATAACTGACATAAACGACGGGATGACGATCGCCCGTCCCCGGTGCGCGCTTTGATTTGTGAGCGCGATCGAATTGTTCGTAGTCAGCGTTCGTGATCAGACAACGCGAGATGTAAAAGCGCGTCAGTGTGACCTGATGGACCGGATGTTCGTTCGGTGCGGCGTCTTGCGCGTCGCTGCCCATGGTGAATTCGGCCGACGGAATAAAAATCATCGTCCCGCCGAGCGTGTTTGTGAAATTGGCGTAACGCGAACGTTCGAGATCCGGATTGAGCTCAGTTTTTGATAGTGACGGTTTTTCCTCGGTCGCGGCCGGAGTCGAACCAGTTTTTTTCGCTTCAAGTTTTGGCGCACCAGTCGGCGGCGCAATTAAAGCCTTTTCGTCCTCTTCCTCCAAATAAAGATCGCAAAGATCTTCGGCTTCGCCGGGGTCGAGCCCGAGATTTTCAGCCATGTCGATGAAGGTGTCGCGTTGATCATCGCTCATGGTAAAGCTGTCGAGATTGCTGAGCCGCAGCATTCGCAGAAATTCTTCCTGGGGATTGGCCGACGATTTTGTCGCCGATGTTTCGACGATGTTCGCCGGCGGTGGTGGAGGCGCGATTTTCTGGCGTTGCGCGCCATGCTCCTGCAACGCCTCCTCAATAAAGGAGTTCATTTCAGCTTCGGTTAAACCGCGGTCGCCGCCGAAACGGAGCAAATTCTTTTCTTCTTCCTGAGTGAGAACTCCGCCCGCGAGTGCGAAGTCGAGATATTTTTGAAATTCGGCCGCCGCGGCTTCGTGATCGAGAGCCGCCAATTCTTCATCCAGAATTCGCCTCCGTTCCGGATCAAGAAGTTCGAGTCGCGCTTCGGTTAAAAAACGCGATGACTCTTCCAGACCGCCGCGGAGTAACTGCGCGAGCGGATTGCTCGGCTGATTCTTAAGCGGTAATTTTTTTTGCCACCACCGCATCAATTCGCGGCAGTGTTCTTCAATCAGCTCGCTGCTCGGATTGGCGTGCGGGTCGAGACAGAGCCGCTCATAAAAATTAGGCGACCGGTAATTGTTCCATCCTTGCCACTTTCGCGGATCATCGGGGAGCGGAAGGGGAAAGCTTATATCGCATTTGGTCATGCCTAACTAACCGTCAACGCTTCCAGGTTCGTGGTAGCGGCGGCGACGTCTTCCGGCGCCAGACCAGTGTTGCGATCGATCGTGACCTTTGCCCGATTGCCAGCTGCTTCGACATCAACTTCCAACACCTGATTCGCGTTGTATTGATAAGTTAGTTTTACCGGTGAGCCTTTCGGTAAGTATGGCGGCAAAACAATATCGCAAACGCCGAGCGGTGTGCATTCGCCGGGAACCGTGCTTTCACCTTCAACCACTTTGACGACCGCGCGCTGCATGTTGGCGTCGGCCGTTCCAAATGAATTCTTAATCACCGCCGGAACTGCCGTCATTTTCCGGATCATCGGAAAAACGTATTCCTGAAGTTGCTTCTCATCCCACAACACAACACCGAGCGTGTGCGAAGTAATGTCGGTGACTTCGATCAAGCCGCCGTCGAGCGAGGAAAATTGCCGGCGAACGGTCTCGTCCAAAACTCTGTGACCCGAGACGTTTTCTTCGTTTAACATCGACAAGATGCCTTGAATTGCTGCGCCACGCGCTACCACTTCGTCCGGATTGACGTGATCGATCAACGGCACCGATGAAAAGCCTGCTATCATCGCCCGCATCATCGGCATTCGCGTCATACCGCCTGCGAGCAGGATCTTGTCGATCTTGTCCCACTTCATTTTCGCTTCTTGCATCACCATTTCGCAGATGGTCTTGCATTTTTCGACGAGGTGGCGTGTACGCTTCTCAAATTCTTTCCGAGTCAGCGTCAACTTCACGCTTTTGCCGCCATGGTGATAAACAATCGTCGTGCTATTGCGACTAGAGAGCTGAATTTTCGCCGCCAACGCGCGGATGTGCAGGTCCTGATAACTGTGCAAATCAAGCAACGGATTTTCGCCGTGCAACCGGTCGAATTCTTCCGCGATCAGATTCACGATCACGTCATCCCAATCTTTACCGCCGAGCCGGTGATCCCCGTTAGTCGCGAGCATCTCGATTTTGTGGTCGAGAATGCGCATGATGGTAACGTCGAACGTGCCGCCGCCCAGATCGAAGACGAAAACGGTGTGGTCTTCGTCGAGTTTATCGAGCCCATAAGCGAGCGCGGCCGCGGTTGGCTCATTGATAATCTGGAGAACATTTAAACCGGCTAACTGGCCGGCCGTGATAGTGGATGTGCGCTCGGCGTCGTTGAAATAAGCGGGGACCGTAATCACCGCGTCGGTAATCGGTTGGTCGAGATACTTTTCGGCATCGCCCTTGAGTTTCCGGATGATTAGCGCCGAAAGTTCTTCCGCTGAATAATCTTTGCCGCCGAAGTCGCGATGAAATTGGTCCTTCGGTTTGCCCATTTCCCGCTTCACAAAGTCGACAATCTTTTCCGGCTCAGCCACGGCATTGTTTTTCGCTGCCGTTCCGACGATGACATTGCTTCCTTCTCCCTCGAAAAAGATGACCGACGGCGTGATGCGCTCGGTTTCAGAATTGGGAATGATCTGGGGTTTGCCGTAAGCGTCGATGTGCGCAATGGCGGAAAAAGTCGTTCCCAGATCGATGCCGACTACTTTGCGTGTACTCATGACTCTAAATGCAGGACTGCGTTGGTTTAGGCGGGGTCTCGATAGTGCAGTTTTCGTGCCCTAGAGGGACAGGAATTTGCACCGGCCGCGGAGTTTAACCGAAGCCGCGAAAACCAATCAGCCGAAGCGCTTTGCGATCACTTCCTCGGGGCGGATCAGCTTTCCACGCCAGACAAAACCGCGCTTCACGCGCATCACGATCGCGCCGTCTTCTTCTGCAAAGTCCGCCGGCTCGTAACTGATTACGCGATGACACGCACGATCGACCCGTTCGCGCGGCTCGATTTCCCGAACGTCGAAACGATGAAGAATTTCGACTAACGAGTGGATGGCGTTTTCGAGATTGTCTCGCCATTGTGAGACGCGACTACGTTTCCCTTTTTCTTGCGCGGCGGTTGAGAGTTGATCGCAAAGACCGTTCAAGTGGTCGTACAGATAAACCAAATCGTGAATGAACGGCTTCTGAAGCGATTCGTGAAGAAAATTGTCCCGATATTTGAGCAACTCCGCATGGAGCGAATCGAACAACTGTTGATTCACGCTTTCCGTGTTGCGAATCGACGCGAGTTGCTCGTTGATCTTGCCAAATTGTTGTTCAAACGCGGCTGCACGGGCCGCTTCCATTTCGGCTGCGAGCTGTTCGAGCCGACTGAGCACTCTGTTTTCGAGGGCGTGCACTTGTTCGCCAAGGCCGCTCGTCTCTTCTGATAAATCTGCCGGCGGCGATTTTGGAACGAACGGCTCCTGAACCATCGGCAGCGCCGGCAGCGCTTTTTCCGCTTCCGCGCTCAATTGCTGCATGGTTGCAGCAAATTCTTCTTCGGGCTGAACCTGGTTACTCACGATTCCTTCTCCGCGCCAAAAGACTTCCGGATCGCATCGACCAAGCCTTCGATGTCGTGTCGCTTCGCTTCGATGTCGATCTTGAGACCGTGGTCACGCACGGTTTGGGACGTGATGGGTCCGATGCTCGCGATCTGCATTCCTTTTGGCCAGGCCAGGCCCAATGCGAGAAAATTTTCCACGGTGGAAGAGCTCGTGAATGTGATCAGATCTGCCCCCTCTTCCAAAAAGCGGCGTCGCGCGCCGGTAACGTCGCGCGTCTCCGGAACTGTCCGATATGCAAAAGCTTCATCGACTATTGCTCCCAGCTTAGACAGTTCCCTCGGAAGCACGTCCCGCGCCTTTTCCGCCCGCGCGAGCAGGATTCGGAGATTTTCGACCCCGCCCTGCTTCTGAAATTCCCGGATAACCGACTCGGCCACAAACTCTTCCGGCTGCAGATCGACATCAAGATGAAACTCACGGACGCGTTGAGCCGTCGCCTGACCGATCGCGGCGATTTTCGCTGCGCCGATGTCACGGGCATCGTCGTACAGTTTGAAAAACATTTCGAAGAACGCGTCGACACCATTCGGGCTCGTGAAAACGATCCAATCGTAGCCGTGCGCGTCCTGAACCAGCTCGGCGAATTCGCGGAGATCGGTCGGCGGTTCGATGCGGATCGTCGGAATTTCAAAAACATCCGCACCGAGCGCGCGCAGTTGGCTGGTTAAGGTGCCCGCTTGTTTCCGCGTCCGCGTCACCACAATCCGTTTTCCGGAAAGCGGTCGCTTCTCGTACCAGTTCAAATCTCTCCGCAAGACGACCACGTCGCCAAAGACCGCCACGGCCGGCGCTTTGAATCCAAGATCGACAACTTTCTTGGCGATATTTTCCAAAGTGCCGGTCAGTGTTATCTGGCGCCCGGTTGTCGCACAACGAACTAGCGCTACCGGCAAATCGCGACGTACGCCGTTTGCAATCATTTCGTTTGCGATCGCTTCGATTCGCTCGACGCCCATCAACATCACTTGCGTTCCACCAAGTTTTGAAAGCGCGGCGTAATCAATCGTGCTCTTGGTCTTGGTCGGATCTTCGTGGCCCGTGAAAAAAGTCACGTGCGAATTTTCAGCGCGATGGGTCACCGGAATTCCGGCGTAAGCAGGACCGGCAATCGCGGATGTGATCCCGGGAACGATTTCAAACGCGATTCCCCCATCGACAATCGCTTGCGCTTCCTCCGCGCCGCGACCGAAAACAAACGGGTCGCCGCCTTTCAAGCGGACGACGTGGTTCCCTGCTCGCGCTTTTTCGATGAGCAGCTTGTTGATTTCGTCCTGACTCATCGAGTGTTCGGCCGCCTTTTTTCCGGCATAAATAATTTCCGCCTCTTCGCGCGCCCAGCCGAGCATCTCCGGATTCGCCAGCTGATCGTAAACGATCACGTCGGCGCGCTCGATGCATTCCTTCGCGCGCAAGGTAACGAGTCCAAGATCGCCCGGTCCCGCGCCAACGAGATAGACCTTACCAGTCTTACTCTTGCTTTTACTCATGTTCCGGCTCGAATTTTTTCCAATAATTGCGCGGCCAATTTTTCCGCATCCTCACTCGGGCCTCCGACCATCGCTTCGCGCGGCGCCGTTGCGCCAAGTTGGAAAATTTGCCCCTGAACGGTCATGTTCGCGCCATCTATGTGCGCAAAAACTCCGATCGGTTGATTGCAATCCGCATCAAGCAATCGCAAAAATTCCCGCTCGGCGCGCAACGCGAGTCGTGTGTCGAAATGGCTAATTTCTCCGACCATTTCGCGAAGTTGCTCGTCATCGGAGCGAATTTGTATCGCGATCACTCCTTGACCGCCGGCCGGAACAAAAACTTCGCGCGGCAGAAGCGCCGCCCAAAATTCACTCGCTTCAAATTTGATGAGCGCATTTTCCGCATCGAGGCCAAGACGTTTCAATCCGGCATTCGCCAAAATGATTGCGTGCCATTGACCGGTCGCGAGTTTTTGCAATCGCGTGGGCACGTTTCCGCGAAGATCGACAATCTCCAGGTCCGGCCGTTTCCAACGCAGCTGATATTGTCGCCGCACGCTGCCGGTCGCGACGATTCCGTCGCCTGGCAGCGAATTCAGATCGCACGGTGTCGTCGCGACCAGAACATCGTCAACCGACACGCGCGGCAGAACCGCGCCGATTTCCGTGTTTGGTGCCAGCGCGCTCGGCAAATCCTTTGCGCTGTGCACCGCGAGATCGATTTGTCCCGCCAAAAGCTCACGCTCAATTGCGCCCGTAAATAATCCTTTGCGGCCCGCTCGAACATCTACAATCGCGGTCTTCCCGTCGTCGCCACGCGTCTTGATGATCTTCATTTCACATTTCAGATTCGCCCAACGCGCTTCGAGCGCTTGCAATACCTGTTCGGTTTGGATCACCGCGAGCTGACTACCGCGCGTGCCGACAACTAGTTTCAGCCGACGAGGGTAATTCATCTTTTGAAACTGTAGCGGCGCTCTATGACCGCCGAAACTACTTAAAATCTGCGGTGGGACACCGCCGTTACAATTCCGACGGACGCAAAGAACTTTCGCCAACTGCCGGAGGTTCCGGATTTTGCGCGGGACAATTCAATCCGCGGCCAATCGATTCATTAAATTCCGTCACGTGTTGCGAAATGATTTCTTCCGCGGCGGCCACTTGCGCGCGGCGCGTGGCGAGGGATTGCTCGGCGATCGATCGCAACGAATCAATATCGTAAAGGTAAACTCCATCGAGCTCGTTCACGTCTGCCGCTACATCGCGCGGCACCGCGATGTCGATGATGAAAAGTGGCCGATCGATTCGACTGCGCAGCATCGGTGCGAGCTTTTCCTGCGAAAGCAGCGGCACCTCCGAAGATGTCGATGTTATCAAAATGTCGATTTCAGCGCACTGCTCGGGCCATTGCTCAAACGAAATCGCGCGGCCATTCACCGCCAGGGCAAGGGCTTCGGCGCGTTCGGGCGAACGATTGCTCACGCGCAAATCCGCCAATCCGCGAGAAACGAGCGCGCGCACAGTTCGCTCGCTGGTTTCGCCGGCCCCGAGAACGAGCACTTTGCAATTTCGAAGATTTCCGAAAATTCTCTGGGCGAGATCGACAGCCACCGAACCAACCGAGACCGCGCCGCGTGTGATCTCGGTATGGGTGCGGACATGTTTGGCCACGCGGAACGCGCGTTGAAATAAACGGTGCAAATATTTTCCGGCCGCTCCGGCCACGCGCGCTGTTTCATAGGCTTTTTTGGCTTGCCCCAGAATTTCCGTTTCGCCGACGACCATGGAATCGAGTCCGGATACAACGCGAAACAAATGGCGGACGCAATCGGCGGCTTCGTAGCGATAAAAAGTTTCCAGGTGACCATCGAGCTCGACCATTTGCGTTCGCGCGAGACAACGCGCTATTTGGTCGGTTGGAACAAAATTTTCCGATGCCGCGTAGACTTCGACGCGGTTACAAGTGCTCAGGAGCAGCGCTTCGTTGCAGCCGCAGGCTCGCAGCACGCGATCGATCTCGGCATGGCCGGCGAAGTTTTCGCGTGTCTCCACGTCGGCGCTGTGATGGCTCAGACCGATGCAGAACAAGTTCATGGCGTGTGCGTTTGCGCAGTGAACGTGATGCCCCAAAGAAGGGTCAGCGCCGCGCTAAATCCGATAATGCAAAGCGCGGCTACTCTTTTCGGCGCGAACCATCGCAGGTGACGGCCCTGCAAAATTAATCCGTAGAGAATCCAGACTCCGACCGCGCAAACGATTTGGGGCCAGGGCAAAGGTTCGCCGACAAAAAATCCGCTGATCAAACCGAGCGTGTAAAGCGCGAATCCCCACCAAAGCAATCGAGTGATCGCGGCGAAAAGATCGCTCAATGGCGGGAGATGATAAAAGATCGAGCGCAATTGGTGGGTTTTGAGTTGGCGCTCCTGCACCAGATACATCACGCCCGCGATACAAGCGAGCGCGAACGCGCCATAGGCGATCAGCGATATCGATGCGTGAAATTCGAGCCACGGATTTGCCGGCAACTTTGTTGGATGCGGTCTGTCGATCGACGCCAACAGCGCAAACAATTGCAGCAACACCACTAACGGCGCCGTAAACGCTCCCATCAACGAAAGCCGGTATGCCGTGCCGACCACCATGTAGAAAAGCGCGACCGACCATGCGACGAAAATAATTACCTCGAACAAATTTGTGATCGGACAACGGCCAAGAGCGTGGCCGCGGATTGACAAAAATGCGGTTTGGAAAATGAACCCCAGCCCGACCGCGAAAAAATTGAACTGCATCGGCCGGAACATGCCGCCGCGCAGTTCCAAAACCGTGTGCGCGATTGCCACCAGAAAACAAACCGTTGCGATAATGAGGAGATATCGATCCACGCGAGCCCTCTATTTTAGATACCGCCGCTCCTTTGGCAATGTCCGCCTCGCCTCGCCGTTGACCTGAATCGCCCGTCCGCTAGCATCATCCCGCTGTGAACTCCGACGTGATCGACAAACTCCGGGCCGGTGTCCGCGACGTGCCCGATTTTCCCAAGAAAGGCATTGTCTTCAAAGACATCACGCCGATTCTAAAGGACGGCGCACTTTTTCGGGCGTCGATCGATCTTTTCCTCGAACGCTTTCGCGAAAAAAGGATCGACAAGATCGTCGGAATCGACGCGCGCGGTTTCCTTTTCGGGTCAGCTGTGGCCTACGAGCTCGGCATTGGTTTTGTGCCGCTGAGAAAAAAAGGCCGGCTGCCTTACAAAACCGAGAGCGCGAAATACTCGCTCGAGTACGGCGAAGCGGAAATGGAACTGCACATCGACGCCATTACACGCGGCGAACAAGTCATTCTGATCGACGACCTGCTCGCAACCGGTGGAACCTCAGCTTCCGCGGCTACGCTCATCAAAAAAGTGGGCGGTCAATTGGTGGAAGCGATTTTCCTGATCGAGCTGGAATTCCTGCACGGGCGCGAAAAACTTACGCCCACACCGGTCACTTCGTTTCTGAAATACTGAATCTGTAGCGGCGCTCTATGAGAGCCGGACGGCGGTCACAGACCGCCGTACAGTTGTCGATCTTTCACGATCACTTGCATATCAATTTCCTGATGCGCGAGCTGATCGTGGATACGGCCTAACAAATCGAGGGCGCGCGAATCGGGCATATGCGCGCATCTGACTTCAATTCGTGCGCGTTTCTGCGCCAACTTCGGGTCCCATTCTGCGAATTCGCCGTCGAGCAGAAACGAAACGTAAGCGTTGAACCGCTCCTGCAAATGAACGAGCCGCTCGTCCGAGCCGTCCCACGGCTCATTTTCATTCATCACCAATACCGCTTCGTCCTTCTTCGGATCATGCGCGATCATGTCGATCACGCCGACGCGGTCATGGCTGCCTTGCTCTCCCATTGAGAGTTGAACGTTGAGCGTTGTGCGTGGAACGTTCAAGCCGTGAAGCGCGCGAAATCAAAGACGTCCGGTCTAACTTTGCTCGGTCGGAGCGAGACGAAGCTGCCGGATGCGCCTTCGCAAGCGCGGCTCGAAACATTCCCGAATCCGACGCGCCGGAATTATCACATTCATTTTGAAACCGATGATTTCACCTGTCTCTGTCCCGTGACCGGCCAACCGGACTTCGCCAGGATCGACGTCGACTATGTTCCCGACAAACTCTGTATCGAAAGTAAGTCGCTAAAGTTTTATCTCGCGTCGTATCGAAACGAGCGCGCCTTTAATGAAGCGGTCACGAATCGCATTCTGGACGACTTCGTGAAAGCTTGTTCGCCGCGCGAAGCGATCATCACCGCGCAATTCTCAGCGCGGGGCGGAATCGCGCTCACGGTGCGCGCCGAATATCCGGACGTTTCCGAGAAGAAGATTGGCCGTGATGGCCGATGAAACACGCGGTTGTTCTCCTCAGCGGCGGTCTTGATTCCGCCACTACTCTCGCAATTGCGCGCGCATGGGGTTACGAAACTTACACGCTATCATTCGATTACGGTCAGCGCCATCAACGCGAACTCGACGCGGCAAAGAAAATCGCAAAATCGTTAGGCGCAAAAGAACATCGCATCGTTAGAATCGACAATCAGATCTTTGCCGGTTCCGCGCTCACCGACAATGTCAATGTTCCCAAATCACGCTCGGAAAAGGAAATCGGCGCTGGAATTCCCATCACCTACGTTCCGGCGCGGAACACGATTTTTCTCGCGCACGCGCTCGCCTGGGCGGAAACGATTCCGGCCGGACACATTTTTATCGGCGCAAACGCGATCGATTACAGCGGTTATCCCGATTGCCGGCCGGAGTTCATCGCGCTTTTTGAAACGCTCGCGAACGTCGCAACCAAAGCCGGCGCGGAAGGCGCGCGGATTCAGATTCACGCGCCGCTCATCAAAATGTCGAAAGCGGACATCGTTCGGAAAGCCGTCGAACTAAAAGTCGATCTTTCGCTCACGCATAGCTGTTACGATCCGCTGCCGGATGGACGCGCCTGCGGCAAATGCGATTCGTGCCAGCTGCGGTTGAAAGGCTTTCGCGAAGCCGGCATTAAAGATCCAATCAAGTACGCGACGGCTGGATGAGGAATATTTTCGAGCTCACGAAACGCGAACAGCGAATCGTCATTGCGATCGTTATCGCCTTAGTAACTGTCGCATTCGCGAAACACGCTTGGGAAACGAGATCAGTACCAGCACCATTAAGATCGACATCGTCGCCAACGCCGACGCCGGCCGTTCACACTGAAGATGGACAATCGGAACCGGACGATTCGGGTTGACTATTTTCCATCCAGACCAGGAATACGCCCGTAGCCAACAAACATGGGCCCTCGCTCTTGATTCGGTTTCGGCGGCGCGTGACCGACTTTGAAATCGAAAACGCTTACGCCAAAGCGTTGCTGGCCTTTGTAGGTGCGCCCATCACTCGAACCCACCATGATTCGTTGGTTCGTTCCTTTTTCGCGACCGAGATAAATCATCGTGTGCGTAATGTCCGGGTCGCGATTGACGCCGTAAGTGCCGGACCAAAACAGTAAGTCGCCCGGTTTTAGTTCGTCCAATTCGAAAGTGTCGTCGCGTTGCGACAAAACGGCTTTGAAGTTTCCAGCCTTGCGGACCCAGATGTATTGCTCGCGCGCATCGCGCGGCGGGTCTTTGATTCCGCGCTTCTGCAAGACGTAATAGATAAATCCCGAGCAATCCATTCCGCCGTTCGCGGGATCGGCCGACGCGTATTTATAGCCAAGATTTTGAGTCGTTAGTTCGAGCCCGAGCTCGATCACTTTCCGAACTTCAGCCGGATAACTTGGCGCTTCCTTGATTTCCGTTAGCGGGACCGTCGCGTTCGGCGTTCCAGTTTTCTTCGGCGTCGCCGATGCGGATGGTTTTTCAATCGCTGTCGGCTGCGGTTTAATCATCGGCGGCAAACTCGGCATCGGTCGCGCAATCTGAGTTTCTTCCGGAGTCGCTGTAGTTCGTGGCGTCACGTTGATTCGAGGAGTTGGACTTCGCCGCGCCCGAGCGCGCGGACTCATCGCGCGCACCGGTTCGAAATATTGCGTTTGCGGTGTTTGGCTTGGCTCGACTGCCGGTGTCGGTGTTTCGCTCGGCTTCGGCTCGGCAGTTGCGCCAATTGATGGCGACGGCGTCTCCGACGGACTTACAGTCGGTGAAGGCTTTGGTTTTCCGGTCACGGAAGTTTTCGGCGACGGCGTGACTGTCGGAGCCGGTGTAGTTTTCTTTTTCCGGCGATGCTTTGGAGTCGGCGTTGGCCGAACAAAAAGTTTTTTTACTTTCTCACCGAATGTTTCCTCGCGCTCCTGGGTTGCCGGCGCGACTGCGGCACTTAGCGCGATCGCCGTGGCAATTACAAAAAAGAAACGCAGCGGTTTCCTCACCCGAACAGCATACCCTAGCTGGCAAGCTCCTGGAGAACGGCTTGATTCATCCGGATTCCAGCGTCGAAATTCTCGAGCGGAAAATTCTCGTTCGGCGAATGGGCGCGACAATTGGCCAGCGCCAAACCAAGCAGCAACGTTTCGACTCCCAAAATGCTTCGAAAATCCGAAACGATCGGAATGCTCCCGCCCTCGCGAATCAGGGCTGCGTCTTTGTTGAATGCTTTCTTGAGCGCGTGTTGGGCGGCTTTTCCGAATTTGCTGTTTGGATCAGTCAGATACCACGGACCGGAATGACCGCTTTGCATTTCAATTGTCACGCCCGGCGGCAAATTTTTTTGGAAATGCTTCTTCACAAGATCGACAATCTTGTCGCCGCTTTGATTCGGAACTAAACGAAAGGTCAGTTTCGCCATCGCGTGACTTGGCAAAACAGTTTTTGTTCCCGGCCCTTGATAACCACTGCCGATACCGTT
>Ga0207646_10001392_pt1 | contig 29981 bp, 24 predicted proteins | sample KBSK5502metaG_FD_184343 | JGI IMG/M metagenome (GOLD analysis project Ga0207646, IMG submission 184343) | Corn, switchgrass and miscanthus rhizosphere microbial communities from Kellogg Biological Station, Michigan, USA - KBS K5-50-2 metaG... | ecosystem: Host-associated > Plants > Roots >... | reverse complement strand
CCGTTCGCACCAGTCACCGCGAACTGCGTGATGAGCCATCGATCGGCGAGCTGGTCGTAGACCACGCTCGGGTCGCCGTCGTTGTCTGTCTCGCAGAGCCCGCCGAATCCGGTGAACAAGGTGTTCATCTTGGCGGGCCCATAGAGCAGCGACCCGGTCTTGCCGAAGATCGCGAAAGACACGTTGACGGTCTGCACGAAATGGCTCGGTCCGACCGCGCCGTTCGTGTCGGGCGGCGCGTATTGAACGGTGAATGCGGCGAAGCCCTGGCCGATGCCCTCGAAGGAGGCCGACGCCGCGGGTGCCGCAGTCGTTACGGTCGACTGCACTGCGGCATCGGGAATGCCGGCAACGGCCTGAGGGAAGCCACGGAGCGGACGCTCCCGCTTCGATTGTGCGGCGTCCTCGGTTCTCGGTGAAATCGTCGCGAGGCGGGGTGAGACGTCGTTCTTTGACGATGGGATGATCGTCACCCCACCCCGGTCCCGTGCGACCGCCTGACTCGGAAGCGTAATGGTGAGTGCCAGCGCGAGCGCACAGACGGTGGTGACCTTGAGCATTCCCCTCTTCTCCCTCGGCATCCGCGTCTTGGCTGCGTGGCAGAGAACGGTATGCCGTGGCGGCCGTCCCGTCACCAATCGATGCCCCGATTGCCCGCCAGGGCCCCGCCACGCATGAGCGGGGATCGAACGAGGTCTCGCTCTCGTCGCAACTGCGACCAATGCCGTCGATCAAGGGTCGACGAACCCGCACCGATCCCAAAGCGCTCCGCGCGGCCCCGGTTTGTCGTTGGCGGCGTCGTCGCGCTCGCACTTTCCCCCGAAAGTCGGAGGTGACGGTACGACTCGCCATTAACATCGCTGGCGGAGTGAAGGGTCGCGTTTTCGCCGGCGTCCTGTTATTCGCCGCGCTCGCCGTTGGGTGCGGCGGGCCCGCGTCCGGAAGCGGCAACGAGAGCGCCGCCGACGCGTTGAACCGGGGCCTCCAGGCGCACGCCGCCGGGAAGCTCGACGAGGCAGTCGCCGCGTACTTCACCACGCTTTCGAAGGATCCGAAGAGCCAGTTCGCGTACTACAACCTGGGCGAGATCGCGCAGCGCCAGGGCCGCTTCGTCGCCGCGGAGTCGTACTACCGTCTTGCGCTCGAGCAGGATCCGAAGATGGTGAGTGCTCTCTTCAACCTTGCGATCGTGCGCACGAACGCCGGCGCAACGACGGAGGCCATCGCACTCTACAGACAGGCGATCGCGGTCGATCCGAGCTATGCCGCCGCACATTTCAACCTCGGGCTTCTCCTTCGCCAGGTGGGCCAGACCGCGGAGGCGCAGACCGAGCTCGCGACGGCGCAGCGGCTCGATCCGACCCTCGTCGCGCCGAGCCCGTCCGCAAGTCCGATCCGCCAAGCGAGTCCGTCGCCGACGCGGTGACGGCGCTCCGCGACGTGCGCCGACCGGACTTCTACCTCGTCGCGTCCTCACCGAATGCTCCGGTCGTGCCGATCGAGCTCCCGATCGTCGCGGTCGTCATCCCCGCGTACCGCGCGGCATCGACGGTCGCGAGCGTCATCGCGGCCGTTCCCGCATTCGTGCGGCACGTCGTCGTCGTAGACGATGGGAGTCCCGATGCGACCGGCCAGGTCGTGCGAGATCTTCGCGATCCGCGGGTCGATCTGGTGCGGCTCGAACGGAACCAGGGCGTCGGAGCCGCGGTAATGGCGGGCTACCAGCGCGCCGCGGCACTCGGCGCCGAAGTCGTCGCCAAGATGGATGCCGATGGACAGATGGACCCCGATCACCTGCTGACGCTCATCACGCCGATCGTCATCGGTCGAGCCGACTACACGAAGGGCAATCGGTTCCTTCACGCGCGCGAGCTTCGCTCGATGCCCGGCCGGCGGCGGTTCGGGAATGCCGGGCTCTCGTTCCTGACCAAGCTCGCATCGGGGTACTGGGACATCTTCGATCCGACGAACGGCTACACCGCGATCCACGCGTCACTCGTCCCGATGCTCGGCGAGGCCCCGATCGGCAAGCGCTACTTCTTCGAATCGAGCATGCTGCTCAGCCTCAGTCTGCTGCGCGGCGTCGTCCATGACGTCTACATCCCGGCGCGGTACCCGGTCGGGGCAGCGAGCCACCTGTCGGAGTCGCGTGCCGCGCTGCAGTTCCCGTGGCGCCTCCTCCGCGGTTTCGTCCGCCGCATCGTTCAGCAGTACTTCGTGCGCGACTTCACCGCCGTGTCGCTCTACCTGGTCTTCGGCATCCTTCTCGGGCTCTTCGGCGCGATCTGGGGTGTGTGGCACTGGGCCCTCGCGTCAGAGGCCGGAGTCGCGGCGACCACGGGAACGGTCATGCTCGCGGTCCTCCCGATCATCGTCGGCGTGCAGCTCCTGCTCCAAGCGCTCACGCTCGACATACAGAACGTGCCGACCGAGCCGGTCCACGCGAGCGTCCGCCTCGTCACCGCCGACCACGCTCAGGGAGCACGGCCGTAGTCGCCGAGCCGTACAGCCGGGAGCGACGCGTCCTCGTTCTGGGTGGATCGGGCATGCTCGGCCACAAGCTCTGTCAGGTGCTCTCCGCGAACATGGCCACCTTCGCGACGTTCCGCGGCGCGGCTCCGGATCGAGTGCCGTTCTACGGAAAGATCGAGCCGATCGCGGGGGTCGACGCGCTCGAGACAGATTCGGTGTCTGGCGCGATCGCCCGCGCGCGGCCCGACGTCGTCGTGAACGCGATCGGCATCGTCAAGCAGCGGTCGACGGCGACCGATCCGGTGCTCAGCATCTCCATCAACTCGCTCTTCCCGCATCGTCTCGCGGAGCTCTGCGACGCCGCGGGCGCGCGTCTCCTCCATTTCAGCACCGACTGCGTGTTTTCCGGCCGGCGCGGCGCGTACGTCGAGGACGACGTGCCCGACCCGATCGATCTCTACGGACGGTCGAAGCTGCTCGGCGAGGTCGACGCCCCAAGGGCGCTGACGATCCGAACGTCGATCATCGGGCGCGAGCTCGAGAACATGACGGGCCTTCTCGAATGGTTCCTCGGCGAGGCCGGCGGTCGGGTGAAGGGATTCTCGCGCGTGCGATGGAGCGGCGTGACCACCAACTTCCTCGCGCGCACCGTCGCGCGGCTCATACGCGAGGCGCCGGATCTCTCCGGCGTGTTCCATCTCTCCGGCCCAGCGATCTCCAAGTACCAGCTGCTCGTGTGGTTGAACGACGCGTTCGGAACGAGGACCACGATCGAACCAGACGACGCCGTGGCGTCCGACCGCACTCTCGTTTCAGATCGCTTCTGGTCTAAGACCGGCTTCGCGCGGCCCGACTGGCCGCAGATGGTCAGCGAGCTCGCCCTGGAAGCGAGGATGTATGAGGGGATGGCCAATGCTCGACGGTAAGCGGGTCCTGGTCACGGGCGGCACGGGCTCTCTGGGCCGCGCGCTCGTGCGCAGGCTTCTATCGGGCGAGCTCGGCAAACCGGCGAAGGTCGTCGTCTTCTCCCGCGACGAGGCCAAGCAGCACGAGATGCGCGCGGAGTGGCACCGCCCGCGCGTGCCGACCGAGGATGCGGCGTACCGCGACTACAAGCGAGTCCTCGAATTCAAGATCGGCGACGTGCGCGACTACGACTCCATCTCCGCCGCTGTGCGAGACGCCCAGTTCGTCTTCCACGCCGCGGCGCTCAAGCAGGTGCCCTCCTGCGAGTACGAGCCCCTCGAGGCCGTGAAGACGAACGTGCTCGGCGCGAGCAACGTCGTCCGCGCGATCCTCTCGCCCGGGGCCGACGTCGAGGTCGCACTCGCGATCTCGACGGACAAAGCCTGCAAGCCCGTCAACGTGATGGGCATGACCAAGGCGCTGCAGGAGCGAATCTTCATCAACGGCAACCTCGGCCACCGCACGAAGTTCCTCTGCGTCCGCTATGGGAACGTCATCTCGTCGCGCGGCTCCGTCATCCCGCTCTTCCTCGACCAGATCCAGGCCGGTGGACCAGTGACGGTGACGATGGCGCGCATGACGCGATTCCTTTTAACTCTCGACCGCGCCGTCGACACGGTCTTCGCGGCCCTCACGACGGGCGAGGCCGGAGACACGTACATCCCGCGTGCCCCGTCGGCGGCGGTCATGGATGTCGCGAAGGCGCTCATCGGCGACCGGAAGATCGCCATCGAGATCATCGGCGTGCGGCCAGGCGAGAAGGTGCACGAGATCCTCATCTCCGAGGAGGAGGTCTTCCGGACCATCGAGCGCGGCGACTACTACGTCATTCGCCCGGTGCTGCCCGAGCTCGGCCCGGCGGGGCAGCCAGCGCGCGACACCGAGTACTCCTCGAGCGACGTCACGCTCGACGTCGCCGGCGTACGCCGGCTCATCGGTGAGTCCGAAGCCGCGCGGCCGGCGACCGCCGTCGCGGGCCGCTAGGGATCAGCCGGGCGGGTTCCTCTCGGCCTCGTCGCGCAAGAGCGACGCGAACTTCGCGGTGACGGTGTCCCAGTCGTCGCGCCGCTGGATTGCCTCCCGGCAGGTCTCGCCCAGCCGACGCGCGATCGCTCGGATCGCCACCGGATCCGCCCCGTCGGCGAGGTTCCTGATGCGATCGATCGCCCCCTCCGGCCGGTCGATGTAAACGATCCCCGGAAGACCCGCGAACTCGACTTCGAGGCCCGGCAGGCGCGTCGCGATCACGGCCTTTCCGTGCTCCATGTACTCGACGACCTTGGTCGGCACGAGGTGCTCCATGGTCTCGTTACGGTACGCCGGGAGAAGACCGAAGTCGGCTGCCTCGATGAGCGCCCCGACCTCCTCGACGGGGAGCTGCCCCGTCATGATGACCTGGCGCTCGAGCCCGCTCGCCGTACGGATCCGCTGCAGCTCGTCGTAGAGATCGCCGCGGCCGACGATCGCTATTCGCAGCCAGGGGACCTCGGCTCCGCGGCGCGCGAAATCGGCGACGAGCTCGCGCAGACCCGAGAAGACGTACTGCCACCCGACGAAAACGAGCAGCACCTCGCCATCCGCGACCCCGAGCCGTGCACGGGCGCGCGCTCCGGCCTCGACGTCGGCGCCGATCTTGCGCACGCCGATGGGGATCACCGTGAGTCGATCGGTGCGCGCGCCCATGCCCTTCGCGTATCGCGCGAGGCCCTGACTCACGACGATCACTCGAGCGGCGTGACGCATCGCGAGGCTCTCGATGGATCGCGCGATGACGCGAACCGCTGGCGACTCCGCGTGCGTGTGGAGCGCGTCCATGACGTGATAGACGAACGGTCGCCCCGCCGCGCGGCTCACCGCGAGCGTGAGGAGCGCGTTCGAGATCCCGTACGCCACGACGACGTCCGGCTTGGAGCGGCGAAAGATCGCGCGCAGCTCCCGCCAGTTTCCAAAGAGCCACGAGAGCCGTGCGACAGGCCCGAGGCGGATCATCCCCGGCCGCACGAGCCGGATCCGCGAGTCGGGGAAGTACTTGTGGATCCCCGCGAACTCCTGACGGCGTCGCACGAGCGGACCCGCTCCCGCCGCCCAGTCGATGTCGTAGTCGATCACGGTGATATCCGCGCCATGCGTGGAAAGCCACTCCAGGAGGCGGTGGTGGATGATCGGATTGCGGCTGATCCAATCCGTCTCCTGCGTCGCGAGGATCCTCATCGGGCGAAACGCGAGCGCGCCACGCGTTGCCACGAGACGAGGCGCGCGCGCAGGCTTCGAAGGCGATCCGGCAGGTCGCGCCGCGCGAGGACCAACGCGGCGAGCGCGACGAGGCCGAGGAGAAAGAGCGGCGTCTTGATCGGAGTCGACCGGTACTCCACGACGACGAAGTGATCGCCCGCCGGTAGCGCGACCCCGATGAAGCTCGGCGACACCATGAACGTCTCGACGGCCTGCCCGTCGAGGGTGACGCGCCAGTTGGGGTGGTAGGTCTCCTTCACCGCCAGCGTCGCGGCATTCGGACAATCGCTGATGAAGTCGAAGCGGTTCGCCTGGACCCGCTCGTAGCGAAGCGCGCCGGAGGAGCAGCCGGTCACCTCACCGGACACGACGCGGTCGTTCCGCGCCGGGTAATCCCAGCGGACGTAGGTGCGCGCCGCCGGACCCGGTCCGTTCACGAACGCACGGTTTCTCTCGAAGAGCTTGGAGGCCGTGGAGACCTCCTCGCGGTCGGCGAGCGCGACGTACTCGGCATGGCCGCTGGACGGCGCCGCGTAGAGCACGTAGCGGTTCGTCATTCGTAGCGGCTGCAGGAAGCTCGGCAGCGCGAGACCTCGCGGTGCGACGACGTAGCGCACGTTGTAGAGGTCGTACTGGGCCGCGACCTGGTCGTTGAAGTCGAACTGCAGGTCGGAGTTGAGCGACGCGCCGCCATACGGCGGGGCGAGCATGCGAAAGCGCTCGGTGACGAGGTACTGGTAGGCGTGGACCGAGCGGAACGGGATCGCGAAGTCGAGCTGCTCGCCCCAGTTCGAGCGCAGCCCGGCGTAGACGCGGCCCGCGGGGAGCGCGCGAAGCGCGCCGAGGATCGAGGCCATGTCCGAGTCGGCGTCGATCGCCGCCTTCGTCTGCCGCATCCAGAGGCCGTTCAGGTTCTCGAAGTCGAGGCGCTCCTTGATCGCCGGAACCAGGATGATCGCGATGGCCGCCGCAGCGAGGGCGGTCCGCGTGCGCGACTCCTGCGCTCGGATTAGGCCGAAGATCGCGCTCCCGCCGACACCGATAAGCATGATCGCGGCGATGTGCACGCCGCCGATGAATCGGTGGAAGAGGAGCGTCTCCTGCAGCGGCAGCAGCGACGCGAGTGGGCCGAGGGTTCCGCGTCCGAAATAGAGCACGAGCCACACCAGGAAAAGGAGGAGCGCGAAGGCCGCGGAGCTCGCGCGAAGGCGGATGGTCGCGATGACCCCGATCGCGAGGAGCACGGCGAGCACCGGGAGACGCCCGTAGTCCGTCAGCTCTCCGCGGACGAGCCATCCGAGGATCGTCGGCGCACCGAACGACGCGTACTTTTCCGGCTGTAAGTACGGGCTGGCGTTCTGGAACCCGCGCTCGAGGATGTAGGGGAGCCACATCCACGACGTGAGCGCGAGAGCGATGGCCCCCGCGCCGGCGAGACGGGCGATCCGCGTGAGCGCGTTCGCGCGGGTCACTCCCCACGCCAGAAGCAGCGGGGCCGTGACGACCATCATGTATGCGTACAGCAGGTGCGAAAGCACGAGCGCCGCAAGCACGGCGGCGGTCCAGCGGAAGCCCGTGCCGTACCGGAGGAGCCGCCATACGCTGGCGAGGGCGATGAACGAGAGGTGCATCGCCCAGATCTGCGTGTAGAGACCGAGCCCGCGCCACAGGTAGCTCCCGACGTCGAAGCCATACAGAAAATTCGTCGCGAGCAGCGTGGACGCGGATGCACCGACGGCCGCGGCGACCGTGTCGAAATCCATGCGGCGCATCGACCAGAACACGGTGAGCGGGAGGAGCACCAGCCCGAGGTAGCGCACGACGTTGAAGACGGTGAAGATGTCGATCGTCCCGAGGAGCAGGCGGTGCAGCGCCACCACGGAAAGGTGCGGGAGGTTCTGGTAGTAGAGGAATTGCGGGAACCCCTCATCCATCTCGGGCACCCAGAAGTCGAGAACGTTCTCTCCGCGCGCGAGCGCGTCGCTCGCGTTCTCGATGTAGAGCGCGTGCTCGGCGTCGTCGTTGACGTTCGCGACAGGGACCGTGACCTCCGGGAGGAGACCGATCGCGTTGGCGGCCAACGGCATCGCCACGAGGAGCGCCAGCGCAGCGGTTCGGGGCGTCAGTCGCGCGATCGCGCCGCGCGCCGCCGCGCTCAATCCCGGACGCGTAGCCAAAGCAGAAGGGTCGGCTTGACGATGCTCCACCAATCGCGCACGCGGCGGATCTTCGAGTAGTTGCCGCCGCCTTTCGGGTACGTCTTCGAGACGCCGACCTCGATCACGCGATAGCCGAGCTTGATGGCCTTCCAGTGCAGGTAGTACTCGAGCTCATACCGGTCGAGCCAGGGTTGGTCGATGCGGATCCGCGGATCGTCGAGCAGCGAGAGCCGATATGCGCGGAATCCGTTCGTCACGTCGGTCCCTTTGAATCCTGAGAGGATGCCGAAAAGCCAGGTGTAGCCCCGGATCATCAGGCCACGACCGCGCGGGAGGTGGACGCTTGCGCCTCCCTCGGGCAAGAACCGCGACCCCTGGACGTAGTCGTATCCCGCCCGCAGCTGGTCGATGAGGCGCGGGACCTCGGCCGGATCATCCTTGCCGTTCGCCGCCAGCACGACGACGGTGCCGTGGCCGTTCGCCCGGGCGGCCTTGATACCCGTTCTGATAGCGGCGCCGACGCCGCGGCGGCGGTCCTGCGAGATGACGCGCGCTCCGGCCTCGCGCGCGAGCTCCGGCCCGCCGTCGTCGGACCCATCGTCGACCACGATCGTCTCGGCGATCGTCGGCGGTACGCGGCGGACGAGCGCTGCGATGGCGTGACGTTCGTTGAACAGCGGGAAGATGACGGCGACGGTCCCGATCTCTGCCACGGCGGCACTCTACGAGACAAGCGACCCCTCGTGACGCGTCCTACCGGATCGGGTCCTTCTCGAGAAGGCCGCGGTTGTGGACGTAGAGCGCGGCCTGCGTGCGGTCCGTGAGCTCGAGCTTGCTGAAGATGTTCGAGATATGCGTCTTGACGGTGCGCTCGCTGATGCCGAGCGCCGCTGCGATCTCCTTGTTCGCCCTGCCGCTCGCCACGAGCTTCAACACCTCGCGCTCGCGCGCGGTGAGATCGCTGTACCCCTCGTCGTCGCCCGCTGGGCGCTCGCCCGACCGCAGCCGGCCGAACTCGTCGAGCACGCGCTTCGCGACGGATGGGTAGATCAGAGAGAAGCCGTCGGCCACCGTGCGGATCGCGTTCGTCAGCTGGCTGCCTGTGACTTCCTTCAACAGATATCCAGATGCTCCCGCGCGGATCGAGCTGAATACGAGCTCGTCCTCGTCGTAATTGGTGAGCACGATCACGCGCGACGAGGGCACGGAGTTGCGCACGCGCCGCGTCGCGGTCACGCCGTCCCAATCGCCCATCTTTATGTCCATCAGGATCACGTCAGGCAGAAGCTCCTGCGCGACCGCGAGCGCCTCGTGGCCGTCGCCGGCCTCGCCCACGACCTCGATCTCCGGCTCGGTATCGAGGATGGAGCGCAGGCCGCTGCGGACGAGCGCGTGATCGTCGGCGATGAGGACGCGGATCTTTCGAACCTCCCTCATCGGCCGAAGAGCCTCCCGAGGAAGCTCGCCTTTTCGGTCCGCTCGAGGTCCTCGATCGCGCCGCGCTGATCGGTGTCCTCGACGGTGTCGGTCCAGCCTGGGGGCGTGCCGTCGATCGCGACGCGGTAGGGGATGGTCGCGCGGACGATCGTCCCGCGGCCGGGTTCGCTGCGCACCACGAGCTGTCCGCCCACGCCCTCAGCGCGCTCGCGCATCCCGACGATGCCGTAGTGGCCGCGCTCCTCCGCGGTGTTCAGCTCGTTCGATTCGAAACCCTTGCCGTCGTCTTCGATCGTCGCGACGACCTGCTCCTCGTCGTAGCGGAGGATCACCTTGGCGTTCGAGGCGCCTGAGTGCTGCCCGACGTTGCGCAGACCCTCACCGATGATCCGGATAACGGCGCGCTCGACGAAAGGCTCGAGCGGGCGCTCGAGGCCGGTCTCCTCGAAGTCCACCGCCACTCCGCTCTGCCGCCGGAGATCGTCCGCGAGGCGCGCGACGGTCACCGGGAGGTTCAGGCCGCCGGACTCTTCGGTCTGCCGCAGCGCCGCCATGTACTGGCGCACGTCGGACAGCGTGGCCCGCGCGTCCCGCGCGGCCTTGGCGAGCTGGGGCCCGAGCGCGGAGGGATCGCGATCGAGCGCGCGCTGGCAACCCTCGAGCGCGAGGACCACGCCGGTAAGCTCCTGCGCGACGCCGTCGTGCAGCTCCTGGGAGATGCGCCGCCGCTCGTTCGATGCCGTGCGCTGCACGAGGTCGGTCGAGGCCGACTTCTGCAGCATCCCCGAGAGGTATTCGCCGAGGGTCGCGACGAAGTCCGCCTCCGCCGACGTGTAGGGAGTCGTGGCTCGGCCGAGGACGAGAACACCGAGCACCACCCCGGTCTGCGCGCCGCCGATCGGCGCGAGGAGGAAATGCGTCGACGAGGGCGCGGCCCAGTCCGGACGGTCCTCCGCCATGCCGTACTGCGCCGTCGCAGTGCGGCGCTCGCGAAGGACCTGCGCGAGCACGGTGTCCGTGCCCGAGGTGGAGATGTCCGACGGCGTGATGTCACCGTAGCCGGTCGCGGCCCGCAGATGGAGGTGATGCTCCTCCGCGGCCCACACGCCGACCGCGTCGTGGCGGAGGTTGTCGGCGAGCATCGCGACGGCGCTTTCGAGATCGTTGTGCGGGTCGATTCCGAGCGTGGCGAAGCGCGAGAGCTCGTACAGCACGAGCGCCTGCCGGCGATCCTCCTCGGCGCGCTGGAACTCTTCGGCCGTGAGGAGCGCCGAGGCGATCTCGGAGGCGGCCTGCGTGAGCGAGTCGACCTGCACCTGTCCGTAGCGCTCCTGCTGCGCGCGGTGCTTCACGCTGATGACGCCGAGGGTGCGACCGTTGGATCGGAGGGGAGCGATCATCGATTCGCTCGCGGTCGGGTCGGAGCCACCCTGCACCTGGCCGGAGAGCAGCATCGACCGACCGGTCTGCGCCACTGTCCCGGAGATACCTTCACCGATTCGCTTCCGGTCCAGCTTGGCGGCGTCGGGCAGTCCGCGTGAGCTCCGCACCGAGAGCTCGCCCTGCGCGTCCGCCAGCATGATCGAGACGCCATCCGCACCGAAGACGTCCGCGAGCTGCGCCGTGGCGCGCTCGAGCAATTGGTCGGGGTCGCGCTCCTTGCGGATGATCGCCTGGAGGTCTCGGGACGCCTTGAGCTTCGCTTCGGCGTCCTGCCCCTGGCGCTGCGCGCGCCAGAGCGCGCTTGCCTCCGCGAGCTCGAGGCCGATGAGATCGCCGACGCGGCCGAGGCTCGCAAGGTCCTCGGCGGAGAACGCGCGACCGACGAGCAGCGCGGCGAGGCCGCCGACGACCTGATCTTTCCAGATGACCGGGGATACCGCCAGCGTGTCGGCGGCTCGACCGTCCGAGAGCGCGAGCGTGACACCGCTGGTCGCCTGCTCGGTGGCGCGTTCGCTCATCGCTTTCGCGAGCATCACCGCGGGCAAGCCCTCGCTCCACGTGATCTCGGTCGGCAGGTTGTGCGCGACGTACGTCGCGTACCCCTCACCTTTCATTTGAAGGATGACCGCGATGGCGTCCGCCCGCGCGACCTTCGCGAGGTACGCCATACGCGCGTTCCAGAACTCGGTGTCGAGGCGGAGGGTCAAGGAGAGGCCTTACGCCACGCCGGCGCCGGCCTCGCCCTCGATGCGGAGCTCCAGAGAGGTGCCGCCGCTGCGCTGTAGCGCGAAGCGCGGCTGTTCCAGGGTCGCGATCGCGGACCAGAGCTCGTCCACCAGCATGGGTACGCGGAGTCCGACCGCGAGCGTCGCGACGCCTCCCCTGAAGTCACGCACGTAGAGCGTACGGACCTGCGCCAGCGACTGAATGCGCCGTTCGATGTCCACGAGCCGGGCAAAGGACGGTACGGGCGAGAGCATCAGCACAATGTTGCTGGTCGGAGCCGCCGCCTCGTCCCTCGCGGGAGTGAGTTGCTCCGATTCCGTTACCGATTGGCTCCTTTCGCGCTCTACCACCGTCAGTTCGGGGGCCGCCGGAGTGGTCTCGGCGGGCATTTCCGACCGTCGTGGGAAGACCTCCTCTTCCTCCCGGACGGGCTGGGACTGAGCCGCCCGCGCGGCCTCAGCGGCTCGCGCCGCCTCCTGCGCGGCACGCGCGGCCGTCTCGGCGACCCGCGCCGCCTCGACGATGCGATGAGCCTCGGCTGCTGCCGTCCGCCGCACTTCCTCGGCCGCGAGACGCGCCTCTTCGGCGCGCCGCTCTTCGTCTGCGCGCCGCTGCGCGGCGAGACGCTCGTCGTCGTCGCGCCGCTGCTGGTCACGGCGCTCCTCTTCCTCACGCCACTGGGTCGCGCGGCGCTGCTCCTCCTCGCGCCATCTCGCGGTGCGGCGCTCCTCTTCATCGCGTCGCTGCTGTTCGAGGCGTGCGGCTTCGGCAAGCCGGGCTTCGTCGGCGGCACGGCGCGCGTCCTCGGCCGCACGTGCCGCGGCCACCGCGCGCTCGGCCTCCTGCGCCGCGCGCTCGGCGTCGGCCGCTCGGTCCGCTCCGGCTGCGCGTGCGGCCTCCTGCGCGGCGCGCATCGCCTCTTCCGCGGCGCGCACCGCCTCGGTGGCGCGCTGCGTCTCGCCCGCGCGTTCGGACTCCGCGGCGCGAGCCGCTTCCTGCGCGGCGCGCATCGCTTCCTGTGCGGCGCGAGCGGCTTCGGCGGCGCGCTGCGCTTCGAGCGACCGATCCGCATCGGCCTGCTGCTGCGCCACGCGCTGCGCATCGGCGACCCGCCGCGCCTCGTCGGCCGCACGTGCCGCCTCTTCCGTCGCGCGCTGCGCCTGCTCCGCGACGCGAGCCGCTTCCGCTGCGCGTTCCGCCTCCGCGGCGCGCTGGGCCTCGAGAGCTCGACGCGCCTCCTCCTGCGCCGCGCGCGCCTCGTCCTGCGCGACGCGCGCCTGCTCCTGCGCGGTCTTCGCCTGGGCCGCCGCGGCGTTGGCCTCGCGGGCCGCGTCGGCGACGGTCCCAGCTTGCCGGCGGATGTCCTCGAGCAGCTCGGTGAACACGCCACGCAGCGCCTCGGCCGCAAGCGCGCGCGAATCCGAGGTGGTCTCCTCGGGCGTTTTCTCGGGCGCGGCAGCCGCTTCGCGGCGAGGACCACGGAGCGCGGAGAAGCCGCTCCGGCGGTTCGATGCGATCTCGTCGACGAGACCGTCACGCTCCTCACGGAGCCGTTCGATCTCCTTGATCAGCATCTTCCGCTCGTCGCGGGCCTGCTCGAGGATCTGCTGCGCCGCGTTCTCGGCTCGCGCGCGGATCTCGTGAGCGGACCGCAACGCGCCGGAGAGCGCGTCGCGGACGGTGGCGTCGAACTCCTCGTAGACGGCGACACGTTTCCGCGCGGAATCGAGCTCCGACTCGAGCGACCCGACGCGCTTGGTAAGCTCGCCGACCCGATCGGAGAGCGCGCCGATGATGTCTCCGGACGCGCTCAGACCTCTGGGCTCCTCGGACACGCGGTCGCCCTCCAAATGCTCGCTTCTCTGCCCACTTCCCCGCGTGTGGCGGAGAGCGTATACGACTGCGCCAAGGAAAGGCATCATCCGCGCATCACGCGGCCTAAGGTCCTACTCGTCGTGGGGCACCCAAGCATCGGCGCGGCGCTCGAGGCGCTGCTGCGGATAGAGGATCGATACGAGGTGAGGCGCGCACAGTCGTTAGAACAGGTTGCACCCGGCGTGGACAGCTGGGCGGCCGACCTCGCTCTGGTCGACGGAGTGCTGGTTCAGCGGGGAAGGACGGAGGTTCTACCGATGCCAACAATCGTGCTCTCGGGCAATCCGCGGGACGGCCGCAGGCTCTCGGCCCTTTTTGCCCAAGGACGGGGCTGGCTACGGAAAGACGCGACCGCCGAAGAGCTTCGGGGCGCCATCGATCGCGCTCTCGTGCCCCGGGCGCCGCGCTGGTCGGTCGTCGTTGTTGTGGCCATCCTCGTGCTGGCGGTGATAGCCATCGCTCTCGCGCTGTACGTGCTGCGGTTCTAGGGGGTCCTAAGTGGCCAAGGACGACAAGAAGAAAAACAAAGGAGCTGACGACGTCGTCGACCTGGCGGCGCGGATCGGCGCGCGTCAGACACCGGAGAAGGCGACACCCCCTGAGCCCCCTCCACCGCCGGCCGCGCCACCGCCTCCGCCCACGCGGCTCGATGGGCCCATCCCCTCGGCTCCAAGGCCGCGCCTCCTCCCGGCGAAGGAGGACCGCGCGCAAGGCGCGATGATCCAGAAGGCGCTCGTCGATGAGGATCAAAAAGCCGAGCCTGCGATCCCATCGCCGCGCGCTGCACCCGGCCCTGGCGAGGTCGATCTGGTCGTCACTCCGCTTCCCACGCCCGACGATTGGCACCGCTTCGAGCTCGCGCTGCGCAAGGTGCGCGGTGTGGGCCAGCTTCGCACCGAGTACTACCGGCACGGTGTGCTGAAGGTGAGGGTCAGCTATCAGGGAACCGACCGCCTTGCCGCGGCGCTCCGCGCTGGCGTCCCCGGGTATCGCGTGCGCGTGATCGGTGAGGACCGCGCGACGTTGCAGATCCTGGTCGCATCCGAGGGCGACGAGCGCCGGCCCGGTTGAGCGCGGCGCGGACGTCGAGCTAGCCGATAGAGTGGACGCGATGTCCGACTTCGAAGCTCGCGCCCGGAAGGTCCTCCCGCCCGTTCTCGGCCACTACACGTGGCTCTCGATCGAGCGCGGGGAGGGGAGCTGGCTCGTCACCACTGAGGGTCGGCGCGTGCTCGACCTGACCTCCGGCATAGCCGTCACGGCGGTCGGTCATGCGCATCCCCGCGTGGTGAAGGCGGTCGTCGATCAGGCGCAGCGCCTCATGCACATCTCAACGGGCGTCGCGAAATACGAATCGAGCATCGCGCTCGCCGAACAGCTCGCGACGATCACACCGCGCGGCCTCGATACGGTCTTCTTCGGCAACAGCGGCGCCGAGGCGGTCGAGGCGGCGATCAAGCTCTCGCGTCAGACGACGGGGCGCGAGGCGATCATCGCCTTCCGCGGCGGATTTCACGGACGCACGGTGGGCGCGGCGAGCCTGACCACGTCGAAGGCGCAGTACCGCCGCGGTTACGGCGCGCTGCTCCCTGAGGTGTACATCGCCCCGTATCCGTACCCGCTCGCCTGCGCGCTCCCCGATCCGCACGATGCCGAAGCGTGCGCGAGGCACTGCTTCGCAGAGCTGCAGATGATGCTCGAGCACGAGGTGCCGCCGGAGCATGTCGCGGCGATCGTCATCGAACCGGTCCTCGGGGAGGGCGGCTACGTCGCGGCGCCGGCGTCGTTCCTGCGCGCGCTGCGTGAGCTCGCGACGAAGATCGGCGCGCTTCTCGTGTTCGATGAGATCCAAACGGGTATGGGCCGCACAGGCGCGTGGTTCGCCGCGCAGAAATTCGGCGTGACGCCCGATGTCATCACCGCGGCGAAGGCGCTCGGCGGAGGTATGCCGCTCGGCGCCGTGATCTCGACGCGCGAGCGCATGGAGAAGTGGCGGACGGGTACGCACGGATCCACTTTCGGCGGCAATCCGGTCTCGTGTGCGGCGGGGCTCGCGACGCTGCAGGTCATACGCGACGAGAACCTCGTGGCGCGGGCCGAAACGATCGGCGGAATCATGGTCGAAGAGCTCGCTCCTCTCCGATCGCATCCGCGGCTCCGCGAGATCCGCCGGTTCGGCGCGATGGTGGCCGCGGAGTTCGACGAGAAGTCGGTCGCGAAGGCCGCGATCGCAGCAGCACTCGAGCGCGACGTCCTGCTGATCACGTGCGGCTTCCACGACCAAGTCGTCCGCTTCATCCCCGCACTCAACATCGGCGAGGGCGATCTCCGGAAGGGCATGCGAACGTTCGTCGAGGCCGCACGGTCCGCGCAGGTGGCCTCGCCCGCCTGATCCTCTGCGACCCTTTTAGGCCGCACCCCGTCGCGGGAAATCGGCCCGCCGCTACCAGATTTTGTGCCGGCCATATTGATGACCCCTAGCCCTTGACATCGCCATTTCCCGGGTCTACGGTCGCCGTCTCGCCGCTAGATGTTGGGCCTGACCGGGCGGCCGGGCCCAGATGTAGTGGCAGGCTTGGGCAATCAGGGAAGGAAAGAAGGAGGGTCCAAATGACCCGTCGGCCGTTCGCACTCGCGTCCGCAGGCGAGAGGCTCCTTCTCCTTCTTTTACGGGCTCTGGCAAGCGGCTCAAACCTCGCGGCTTTCTAGGGAGACACGCACATGGCAATCGCAGACATCGCAGGGGTCTCTGTTGAGCGCGCGGAGCCGAAGGGCCTCCGAATCGACCGCCGTTTCACTCGCGAAGGGGTCCATCCATACGACGAGATCGAGTGGGAGCGCCGCGACTCAGCGATCCCTGGCGAGAGCGGCAACGTTTTCGAGCAGAAGGGCGTCGAGGTCCCCAAGTTCTGGTCTCAGACAGCGACGAACGTCGTCGCATCGAAGTACTTCCGCGGCAAGCTCGGCTCGCCGGAGCGCGAATCGAGTGTCAAGCAGATGGTCGATCGGGTGATCGACACCATTGCTCGCGCCGGCTTCGAGGGCGGCTATTTTGCGAGCACGGCCGATCGCGATGTCTTCGCGGACGAGCTCAAGTACCTGATGGTCCACCAGTACGCCTCGTTCAACTCGCCGGTGTGGTTCAACATTGGCGTGGAGGGGGTTCCCCAACAGGCCTCAGCTTGCTTCATCCTCTCGGTCGAGGACGACATGCACTCGATCCTGGACTGGTTCCGGAACGAGGGCGTGATTTTCAAGGGCGGCTCCGGCTCAGGCGTGAACGTCTCAAAGATTCGCTCTCAGAGGGAGAACCTCTCGGGCGGCGGGTTCGCATCTGGTCCCGTGTCATTCATGCGCGGCGCCGACTCGGTCGCTGGTTCGATCAAGTCCGGCGGCACCACTCGACGTGCCGCGAAGATGGTCATCCTCGACACCGACCACCCCGACATCCACGAGTTCATCTGGTGCAAGGCGAAGGAAGAGAAGAAGGCCTGGGCGTTGGGCGAGGCAGGCTACGACATGAGCCTGAACGGCGAGGCCTGGCACTCGATCCAGTTCCAAAACGCGAATAACTCAGTCCGGGCAACCGACGAGTTCATGCGACGAGTCCAAAGCGATGGCGATTGGGAGCTGACGGCGCGCGTCAACGGAGCTGTGCTCGAGACAGTCAAGGCGCGCGCTTTGTTGCGTGAGATTTCCGAGGCCGCTTGGCAGTGTGGCGATCCCGGCATGCAGTTCGACACGACCATCAACGACTGGCACACGTCCCCGGCGAGTGGCCGCATCACCGGATCTAACCCCTGCAGTGAATATCTCAGCATCGACGACTCGGCCTGCAACCTGGCGTCGCTGAACGTGCTTCGCTTCGTGCACAGCGACGGCGAGTTTGACGTGGGGCGGTTCCGCGCGGCGGTTGAGGTCGTATTCACCGCACAGGAGATTCTGGTCGGCTACTCCGACTATCCAACCGCGAAGATCGCGGACAACGCGCGGTCGCATCGCCAGCTCGGTCTCGGCTACGCGAACCTCGGCGCGCTGCTCATGCAGCGCGGACTGCCATATGACTCCGACGAAGGCCGTGGTTACGCCGCAGCTCTAACCGCGCTCATGACGGGCGCCGCGTACGCGCAATCCGGCCGAATCGCCGAGGCCGTCGGGCCCTACGAAGCGTACGCGAAGAACAAGGACGCGCATGACCGCGTCATCCAGATGCATCGACTGCACGCGTACCGCATCCGCGACGAACTTCTCCCCGCGAGCCTGCTCTCCGCTGCGCGTCAGGCGTGGGACGACGCGGTCGCCTCCGGTCGCGCGGCGGGGTATCGCAACGCGCAGGCCTCCGTGCTCGCACCTACGGGCACGATCAGCTTCATGATGGATTGCGACACGACCGGCGTTGAGCCGGACATCGCTCTCGTGAAGTACAAGAAGCTCGTCGGCGGCGGGATGCTGAAGCTCGTCAACGGCAGCGTCCCCTCGGCGCTACGCCGCCTGGGCTACAGCGATACCGAGTCCGGCGCTATCACCACCTACATCGAGCAGTACGGGACGATCGAAGGCGCCCCCGGCATCAAGGACGAGCACCTCGCGGTGTTCGACTGCGCGTTCAAGCCCCAGAACGGCGAGCGCACGATCCACCACATGGGTCACATCAAGATGATGGGCGCGGTCCAGCCGTTCATCTCCGGCGCGATCTCGAAGACCGTGAATCTCCCGGAGACGGCGACCGTCGATGACGTCAGCGAGGCCTACCTCGAGGCGTGGAAGCACGGGCTCAAGGCGATCGCGATCTACCGCGATGGCAGCAAGAAGGTCCAGCCCGTCAGTACGACCAACAAAGAGTCAAATGCCAAGACGGTCGAAACGGTCGTGGAGCGGATCGTCGAGGTCACACGGCCGCAGCGGCGCCGCCTCGCTGACACGCGGGCGTCGCTCACTCACAAGTTCTCGATCGAAGGCCACGAGGGCTACATCACCGTCGGCCTCTTCGAGGACAACACCCCGGGCGAGCTCTTCGTGACCATGGCGAAAGAGGGCTCGACGCTGTCCGGGATGATGGACGCGTTCGCGACCAGCGTGTCGCTCCTCTTCCAGTACGGCGTGCCGCTCTGGCATCTCGTCGAGAAGTTCGGTCACATGCGTTTCGAGCCCGCCGGTTGGACCGGCAACCCCGAGATCGGCTTCGCAAAGTCGATCGTCGACTACGTCTTCCGCTGGTTGGGGAACCGTTTCCTGTCCGAGCCCGACCGCGCGGCACTCGGCCTCGTGCGTACGACCGAGGTCGCCGACGCGACGTCGCAGCTCGAGCTTCTGAATCGCGTCGTGCAGCTCGCGACACCGGAAGCGCCGCCCACGAATGGGAACGGGCACACGGTCGCGCCCGTTGCCGAGGCGCCCGGCTACCGACGACTCAATTCCACACCCGACGCGCCCCCCTGTCCGCGCTGCGGTTGGCTGACCGTTCGTAGCGGCACCTGCCACAAGTGCGAGAACTGTGGAGAGACCACCGGGTGTAGCTGATTCACCCCGTCAGGCCCTGGCCGGCCCGCCCGTCGGCCAGTTCTGCCTACTGCCCGGGCACTCCCTGCTCCCCTGGGGTGCCCGGGCTTTTTCTTGCCTGGATCGCGGAGCGCGTGCCGGTGGGCATCTGTCAACGACAGAGATGTGCGGGTCCTCCCGGCTCCGCGGTCTCTCGCTCAGCGCCCCCTCCCCGCCTTGCAGCTCACTTCGTTCGCTGCGGGCGGGTCCCCGGGGCACCCGCGCTTCGCGAGAGACCGCTGCGCCGTGCCACCCGCACATCCGCGTGTCTCAGGCGCCGCACCTACGTGAGCGCTCCTCTGCGATCCGGCGCGAAAGGGAACACTAGCCTTCATCTCGTCCCATGACGAAGACGTGCCCGAGTGCGGGTCCTCTCCCGGCTGCGCCGTGCCACCCGCACATCTGCATGGCTCGCGAGCCGCACCCACGTCGGCGCTCCTGTGCGAGCCGGCGTGAAAGGGAACGTTGCCTTCATCTCTTCCACGAGGAAACGGTGCCGGGTCTGCGGGTGGGCACACGCGAGCTGGTCGAGCGGCGTCGGGGTCTTCTGAGCGAGCGGCCCCTGACCGGCGGTCCATCGCGATCCCACGAGGGGCCGAGCGAAGAAGACCCCGGCGCCGGTGCTTCATGCCCGACCAGGACCCGCACTACGCAAACGGACACGTTTACCGAGTCCTAACTAATCTGAATGCGATATCTGCGCCTTTCCGTATGTCGCTTCGGAAACAGACGTAGTAGTTGCCAACGTCTCAAATCAGTCGCCCGGTGACCGGAACGTGCCTGACACTTCGTTCGTCTAGGTATGTGAAGAGTTCATACCGGGCAAGCGTGCGAACGGTCTACGGCACAGTCCTTGCTCGAACAGTCGACGCGCCAATTGGTGGGCGCAGGGGAGGCAGGCGGCATGGCGGTCTTCGCGCGAAGCGGCGAGCAGGCCCGAACGTGGCGCCGTGGCTTGTGGATGTTTGCTGTCGCGCCCCTCGCCGTGATCGCCCTGGCGATTGGCGCGGCGTTCGCCGCGGACGCCGTCTACGCGCACCGTGCTCTTCCCGGCATGACCGTCGGCGGCGTCGAGATCGGCTCGCTCGAGGCGAGCGCGGTCCGTGAACGCCTCACCACGGAGCTCGCGGCGCCGTGGGCGACGGCGACCGTCGCGCTCGTCGACGGATCCAAAACCTGGCAGACGACCAACGCGGCGCTCGGGATCGCGCCCGACATCGACGCCGCGGTGGCCGAGGCGCTCACCTATGGAAAATCCGGGACCGCGTTCGACCGGCTCAGCGCCTGGATCGACGCGGTCCGTGGTCAAGCGAACGTCCCGTTCGCCATGCACGCGAGGGGCGATGCACTCGATCAATGGGTGGCGGCCGCGGCTCGCGACACCGATCGCGCGGCGGTTTCCGGCGAGCTTCGCGTGGGCTCGGCGGGTCTCGAAGTGACGCAGCCGGCGCTCGGTCGTGAAGTCGATCGGGTGGGCACCGTCGCGGCGCTTCTCTCTGCCGATTCGCTCGGCGACCGCGAGGTCGCGCTTCGCGTCCGCACGTCGTATCCCGCCGTAGACGCATCCGGGTTCGATGAGGCGTACGCGCGCGCCGCGGCAGTGGTGACACCGGTCACCGTGCATGTCGAGGATCGGACGTTCACCGAGAACGCGAACTACCTCTCGAGCCTTCTCGCGATCGAGCGGGTCGCGACGAAGCCGGGTGAGCTGGCGGCGATCCCGCCGGATGCCATCGCTCCGGCGATCCGATATCGGTACCGGGTGTCGCTCGTGAACGAGCGCGTCGCGAGCTGGGCAGCGGCGCTCGGCGTGGTCCTCGATCACCCGGGCAGAAGCGCGAAGTTCAAGGTGAGTCCCGAAGGCGTGCCGTCGATCGTTCCCTCCGAGAGTGGAGTGAAGGTGGACCAAGACAAGCTCCGCGCGATGGTCCTCGACGAGCTCCTGCGTCCCGCAAACGACGCGACGCGCGATCTCGCCGCGCCCGCGGCGGTCGATCCGTCGGCATTCACCACCGAGCAGGCGAAGGCCCTGCTCCCGAACCTCGTGCGAACGTCGACGTACACGACGTACTACCCGCCGAGCGCGTCGCGTCACGCGAACATTTCGACCGGCGCGTCGCAGTTCGACGGCGTGGTCATCCTTCCCGGGCAGACGTTCTCGTTCTGGCAGCTGCTCGGGCCCGTCACGGTCGAGCGCGGCTACGCCTACGCCGGCGCGATCATCAACAACCGATCGGACGAGAACGTGATCGGCGGCGGCCTGTGCCAGGTGTCGACGACGATCTTCAACTCGATCTCGCGCCAGGGCTACGACATCGTCGAGCGGCACGCGCACGGCTATTACATCGATCGCTACCCGATCGGTTACGACGCCGCGGTCTTCGAGCCAGGCGTCGACCTCAAGTGGCGCAACGACACGGCGAACCCAGTGTTCATCTGGTCATGGTCGGGCGACACCTCCCTCACGATCGACACGTGGAGCATCCCAACCGGACGCACCGTCGTCATCAGCGAGGCCACCCAGCGAAACTTCGTGCACCCGCCCGCCGACCAGCCCGCCGACCCCGCGTTCCCGAAGGGGGTCTCAGTGGACGGGCGCGACGTCTTCCGGACGCGCACGGTCTACGAGAACGGCGCGATCCTCCACCAGGACTTCTTCTCGAGCCACTACGCCCCTGTTTGGGGAGGCCCGCTCACGCCGCCGGACCCGCCAAAGCCCTGACGACGAGGCCGAGACCGGCCTGAGAGCAGCGCGGATAACGGCCTAGCAGACAGGCCGTTAGACGCCTGTGGTGGGACAGCGCACCACGAAAGACACGGCGAGACTGATCGAGGAGGTCGCGCGGGGCGACCGCCTTCTCGAGGACATCAAGGATCCGAAGCTGCGCGAGACGGTCCGGCTCGCGCTCCGCCTGCACAAGGATCCGTACAGCGCGCCCGACTCACGCACCCGATCCCGAATTCGGGCTCGAGTCCTTTTTGGGTTGCACCCGCACGAAGCGACGGTCATCGACCGCCTCGCCGTGCTGTTCGAGCTTCTCGGCCGACCGACCCCGTACGCGATGCGTGTCCTCGCCGGCGGTCTCATCGTCATCGCCATCGCGGCGAGTACGGCCCTTTTGAGCGCCGGCACGGTCGCGGACGACGCTCTCTACTCGGTGAAGGTGACCTCCGAGCAGATGCGACTCGCGCTCGCCACTTCACCGGAGGACCGCGCGGTTGTCGAGCTTTCGATCGCGGAGCACCGCCTCGCCGAGGCGACCGCACTCGCGTCGCTTGGCAACGCCGACGACGCGCTCGTGGCAACCAGCGAATACGGGGAGCACATGGCCAACGCGGCGGCTGAGCTCGCGCAGGTCGAGTCGCTCCAGCCGGAGACCGCGACCCTGGTGATTCAGCTGCAGCAGCGGATCGGTGAGCACCGCGCGACCGCGGCGGCCGTCGTGGCGCGACTGACGGAGGATCCCGATACGGCTGCCGCGGCAGCCGCCCTCGCGCCGCTCGTCGCGCGGGGCAATCGCGGAGCCGATCTCAGCCCCGCCGCGGCCATCGCGCAGGACGCGGCCGACACCGCGGACGAAGCGGCTGCCGTGGCCGAGCGCAAGGTCACGCCCGCCGGTCAGGCTGAAGCCCAGTCTTCGGGCGATGCCGATCGCACCGCAACCGCTCCCGACGCGACGCGAGACGGACAGTCGGCGCGCGGCGAGACCAGCGGCAAGAGCGAGAAGGTGTCCAAGAAGGAGCGGGCCGCGGGCGCGACGCGAAAGGCTGCCGATGAGGCGAAGGCCGCGGCGAAGAAGGCGAAGGACGGTGCCAAGCGAACGCCCGCACCGAAAACTCGAGACGACTCCGACAATCGAGACGATTCCAACAATCGAGACGATTAGTTAAGCCGTAGCATCGCGACCACCACGTGACAGCCCAACGTCGTGCCGATCTCGCGTACATCGCGGCCATCCTCATCGGCATCGTGTTCATCGTCTTTCTCGGACCGCTCGACCGTCGTCTCGCGCTGCTCCACATCAACGACTTCTCCGGTCTGTGGGCCGGGCCTCGGGCCGTCCTCGCCGGCGTGAGCCCCTGGGATCCGTCGAGCTATCCCGCGGCGCGCGTCGCCTTTGACACGCAGCGCGACGACGCCTCGGTGCTGAACTACATGCCCTGGACCGTGATCGCCCTTTTGCCGCTCGGTCTTCTCCCGTTGGACATCGCCGCGTGGATCTGGATGGCCCTTTCGATGATCTGCTCCGCGGTCGCGTTACGCGCGCTGCTTCGCGAGTTCCTGCCGGGCCGCGCCGTCGCACACGGCGCGCTCGGGCTCGCTCTCTTCGTTGGGCAGCCCGGGTTTCACACGATCGTGCTCGGGCAGTGGGCGCTTCTCCTGATGTCGGCCGTCGCGGCGATCGTCCTCGCGGTGCGGGCGGATCATGCGCGCCGAGCCGGGGTCGCCGCGCTCGGCTTGCTCGCGAAGCCGCAGCTCTTCGTCTGGACCGCGCTCGGCCTCGCGATTCCCGCGCTCTTCGACGCGCGGTATCGCCGGTTCGTCGTCTTCGCGGTTGCACTGGGCGGGGCGCTCGTCGTCTCGGCGTGGCTCGCGTATCCCGATTGGTTCGGCGCGTGGATCGCTGACATCCCGGCCCGCCGCACCGGTCGGTCGGCGGTGCTGCTCTCGGCGCTCGGTCAGCTCTTCGGCGTGCCCGGCCGGGTCCTCGCGATCGCGGTCATCGGAGTTGGCCTCGCGCTCGCGTCCCGGTTCGTGCCGGGGAGCGATCCCTGGATCTCGATCTGGCTAGCGCTCTCGAGCGCGGGCGCGATCTACAGCTGGTCATACGATCACGTGCTCCTCTTCGTCCCGCTGATCATGGCCGCAGGGGTGCTGGCGGCTGCAGGACGAGAAGTGGCGGCGCGGCGGCTCGCAACCGGCGGCGCGCTGACGTTGTTGCTTGTGTCGCCGGTGCTCTATGCGCTCGGGGTCTGGCGCCACGACGAAACGTTCAGCGTCGCTGTGCCTGTCGCGTTCTTCGTCGCGATCGCGTGGTCGCTCTGGCCGTACCGCCGAGGCGCGTCAGTCAGCGAGCGTTCTGCGCAGCAGGTCCAGCCCGCTTAGGAGCGCGCGGCGGCGTCCGTCGGCCGGCGAACGAAAGCGAATATCCAGGCGTCGGGTCCGTTCGGGCGCGATCGCGCGCAGCTCGCTCGTGTCGGTCCCGTATGGCGTCGTGAGTAGGACCTCACCGCCGAGTCGGCGGCCCTCGCTCTCGAGCGTCGCGGCGTCGGCGGACGGACGGACGATCGCGCCGACGAACCAGCGTGCGGCGTCGGGTGCGTCGGCGAGCGACCGCGCGATGTCTCCGGCCGAAAGCGATTCCGCCACGGCGAGCCGCCACTTCCGGCGCGACAGGCCCCGGCCGATCACGTTCGGGAGCGTCTCGTCGTCCGTGCCCCACACGTACTCGCCGAGCCGGGCGCGGATATCCTGCTCCATCGCCGCCACGCGCGCATCGGCCTTCTCCGGATTCGATGCCTTGTCCGCCACGCGAATGTGCACGCCGTCGTTCTTCGCATAGGTCGCGACGGTCGGGCTGGTCGAGCGCACCAGCTCGGCGAGCTTTTCTTCGACGGCGCTCTCGCCGATGCCGAGCAGCTTCAGCGTCCGCCACCGAAGCGACCCGCCCTTCGTGAGCGAAGGCTCGACCGACTCCCACATCGGCGTCATCTCGCGCGGGACGCCGGGCATCGCGACGATCCGCTTGCCGTCTTTCCGGACGTCCCAGCCGGGTGCCGTGCCGTTGGGGTTCGGAAGGGCTCGCGCCGACGGGATGAGCCACGCCTGCTTGCGATTCCGGTCGGGCATGGCGAGGCCGCGTCCCGAGAACCACGCGGCGAGGTCGGCCTCGAGCCCCGGATCCACCGCCGGTTTCTCGTCCAGAGCGGCCGCGATGGCCTCGCGGGTGAGGTCGTCCTCGGTTGGGCCGAGCCCTCCGGTCGCCACCACCAGATCGCTTCGGCTGAGCGCTCGCTCGAACGCCTGCCTGGCGCGGCCGAGATTATCGCCAACCGTCTGCATGTGGAGGCAATCGATGCCCAGGAGCGCAAGCCGCCCCGCCAGGTAGTTGGCGTTCGTGTCGACGATCTGGCCGAGAAGGAGCTCGGTCCCGATCGAGAGAATCTCAGCCCTCAGCGACATTGCCGAGCGTCATCGTGACCGAGGACGAAATTTGGCATGGCGCTTGCTGCCTGTCCTGTTCGACAACAAGAAATCCCAACCCTTCCCTTCCTCACCACGAACCCCGTCCGCAAGGACGGGGTTTTGTGGTCGTATGGGGGTCGCACGGTCGAGCCAGGGGGCTAGGGTACGCTGCGGAAAGAGACATCCGGCGGAGGTGCCGCGTTGGCCACGGGGTATTGCGTCAAGTGCAAGGCCTCGCGCGAGATAAAGGACGCGCAGCAGATCACCATGAAGAACGGGCGCCCCGCGACCCAAGGGATCTGCCCCGTTTGCGGGACCAAGATCTTCAAGATCGGCGCTTCGACCTAAGCGGCGGTACGGGTCCTGCGGCGGCTCCCGCCAAGGAGGTGCCCGCATGAAGGTACGCGAGCTCATGACAACCGAGCCTGTCACCGTCGAGCCGAACGCCACGCTCGGCGAGGTCGCCACGCTGATGAAGCAGGAAGACTGTGGCTCCATTCCTGTTGTGGAGGCCGGCCGTCTCGTTGGCATCGTGACCGATCGGGACATCGTCATTCGCGGGATCGCCGCCGGAAGCGACCCGAGGACGCAGCGCGTGAGCGCGATCATGTCCGCCGCCCCAGTCACGATCGGCCCGGGTGCCGATCTCACCGAGGCGGAAAAGGTCATGGCGGATCGTCAGATCCGGAGACTGCCGGTCGTCGAGAACGGCAAGCTCGTCGGGATCATCGTGACCGCGCAGGTCGCGCGCGCCGGCGACACACGGAAGGTCGGCGAGACACTGAAGGAGATCAGCGAGCCCATGAGTGGCCTCGGTTCGCACGGACGCGGATGAGAGTTGGTGGACAACTTGGTTGATGCTGCTGCTCGCCCGTCGGTACCATTTCGATGGGCCAGTAGCTCAGCGGTAGAGCAGGAGACTCTTAATCTCTTGGTCGTGGGTTCGAATCCCTCCTGGCTCACAGTGTGACGTTTCGCGACATCGGAGGACATGTCGCAGGTGAGCTTCCGGGAGCTGGTCCTGTCGAACACGAAGCCGCAAATCGAGAACGCCTCGAAGGCCTCGGCTCGAGCCGCGGAATTCCTAAACGGTCAGCCTGAATTTCTTGACGCGGCCGTCCACGCGGCGATCGAGGCAAGGCTTAAAGAGATCTGCGATCCGTTCCATGCTGGGGACACTCAGCTCGACGCAGATAGCGAACGTCGGGCCCCTTTGAGTTTTCCGCCGCTGGAGTGTCGGCACCTTCCGAACGAGGCTAAGCGCGCAACTTGTTGGAATTAACCTCGCCCATCTTGGTCGGTGCTCGAGATCGTCTGGGATTTGTCATGAATCGGGCCGATCCGACAATCCTCCTTGCCCGAGACCTTACCTTTACCCGGGCGGTGCCCGCTTCTGTGTACATTACGAAAGGGAGCCGATGAAAAAGCCTGAGCCAATGAAAGGGACATCCCAGTCACTGGGACTGCGCGCGATGGATGCCGCAGCCGAGGCCTTCCGCGCACTATCGGAGCAGGATCTTGATGGCATCTCGCAACAGGCAATCGCAGAAGCCCGGGCGATTCTCGCCGTCCAGCAAATTGTCAGACTGGACACGGCGCGCGTAATCGTAACTAACAAGAGTTGGCAGACGAAGTCCGCGCCGTCCTTGACAGCAACGTTGTCGTTGACGGCTTCCTAAACAGACGCCGCGCCTCCTCGGAGGTCATGCGCGCTTTGTTCTCGGGGATATTCCGCGCCTATGTCACTTCAGACGTGCTTGCCGAGTACGAATTGGCTCTACGATCGCAGTCCGTCAGGAACGCCGCGCTGACCGTCGGCCTTCATGCGAACTTTGTCCATCTGTACGCCCAGGCGGTCGCTGATTCGGTCGAGCTCGTTGCGCCCGGGCCCTCGTTTCGTACCAGTGATCCCGACGACGACAAGTTCACGGCGTGTAGTACCGGCGCTCACGCGACGCATCTCATATCCTCCGACCACTCGCTCCTGGACATGGGAACCGTGCTGGAGGCGGTCGTGATGACGCCGGAGGCGTTTGCGAAGGTGATCGATGCCTGAAGGTACAACGAGACCCCCCGCGCTACAGTTCACATTGCTCTACGAACAACTTGGCTTCGACCAGCTCGGGAAGCCGATCTTCTTCGGTAGCTTCAACAACATACAGGCGACGCTCGGCTTCCCGTTCAATGCCTTACTGCTGGTTTCCAATCAATGGACAAATGGATTCGGACATCATCGCCAGCGCACGCGCATCACCAGTCCAACGGAACAGGTGCTAGTCGAGTCTGACGATGTTGAATTCTTTCTAAAGGACAGCCTCTCGAGTCAGCGCGTTGATCATCGCCTAGGGGTCACGTTTGCGGAGGATGGCCGCCACAAGATCAGCGTTCTCCTTAACGACAAGGTCGTGTTGGAATACTTCTTCACGGTTAGGGTTCAGAAGGCAAGGCCAACCGCTTCGCAGGAATAGCACTTAGGCCCCGCGTTTTACCTGTTAGGACTTTGAAAGGGGCTATCCGTCGCCGTGAAGATTCCGCGACGCAATCAAGCGGTCATCCCTCAGTCGGTCGGTCTTGTTCGCTAGTGGCGAATGTTGAACTCACTTCACAGCAACTCTTTGAAGCAATCGAGGAACTCCGGCTGCACCGGGAATTAGGGGAAAGGATCCTGAACAACCCTTTCAAAGAGGGTGAACTTACTGTCTGGCTGGCGAAGGCAGCCGCGCTCGTGGAAAGGGTCGTTCCCGAGAGTGACTACTACGTGGTTAACGCGTATCGCGAGGCGTCGGGGCGGTTGTTCGCGTCGACCTATAACTTCGACGCGCGTCAGTCGAATCGAGATGAGGCGATTAGAGCGAAGCTCCCGGCAATCGAAGCCGCGCTCGAGTCAGGCAACAAGCGGCTCACCCGCATGGCCAGTGCGGGGCAGCCCGCTCTGGTCGCCGCACCGCCTCCATCGCAGATGCCAGACCTCAGGTTCACCGCGATCAAGAACGACACATTGCGCGCGATCGCCGAACGGGACTATCGCGAGCTCCGTTACGCCGCCAACTACCGCTTGGCAAAATCGCAGGCAACATTGGCCGGCTCGGTCGCAGAGGCGGCCTTGTTGGACGCTCTGCTGCGGAAGAACGTCCCGCCAGCAGAACTGGAAAGGCTGCCCATGGGCGGGCTTTATTCGCGCGCCGTCGCTGAAGGCCTGCTCGTGGGCCGGTCCGCCAACGCTGTCGCGGCGGCGAAGGATGCGCGCAACTTTGTCCATGCGGGCGTCGAGTTTCGGGAGGGCGTCCTCACCCCGGCGGATGCCGACAATGCTCTGACGACGATGTTCGTAGTGCTTCAGGAGCTTCGAATCTCTTGAGCTTCAGTCGTCCTCTCGCAACCGATGTAGCAACGCCTGGACATTCGCTAACCCATCAGGGCACATGAGGTGCCGGGAAATGCTCAAAGTGACTGCTCCTGACCTCGCCTGAATTCCCACGGCGCAAACTCCTAATCTCTTGGGTCCAGGGTTGGAGTCCCGGCTCAAACGGAATAGGCGCAACAGGGGCGGCGTTGCGCCCAGCGATGAGCAATGACCGAAGGCCCCGTTTGTGGCAGGACTTCAACGAAGGTGTCATCGAAGATTTCCGCGCGAACCGCGGTCAGATCACGAGGGGTCCATTCAAAGGAGGTTCGCTGCTCTTGCTCACGACCCGCGGGGCGAAGAGCGGCCGGGAGCGCACGCACCCGCTGGCCTACACGCGGGATGGCGACAACGTTTTCGTGATCGCGTCGAAGGGCGGCGCGCCGACAAACCCTGATTGGTATCGGAATCTCCGCGCGAATCCCAGGGTCATCGTGGAGCTCGGCCCGGAGCGGTTCGCGGCGAATGCGCGCGTGACCAATGGAGCGGAACGCCGGCGCCTCTACGACCTGCAGGCGTCGCGGATGCCCGGATTCAAGGAGTACGAACGAAGGACCTCGCGTGAGATCCCCGTCGTCGTTTTGGAGCGCGCGGGCTAGCTCGACATCCGCGCCGGCCCGCGTCGCGTAGTTTCTGGCAGGTTGAACAAGCGCCGATCCCTCGTCGTCGCCGGCAGCGGCGCGGTCGCCGCGCTCGTCCTCGTTCTGGTCGTGGCCCTTCCGCTCGCGCTTACCCATCGCCGGGACCTGCCGCTCGAGCGGGTCTACGGCGACGCCGCCGTTTCGGTCGTGTCCCGCCTCCTCGGCGGCGACGCCGCGAATCCTCTCGCCAACGACGCGCGCGCCCTCGCGACCGGCCGCATCGAGTACACGGGATCGTGCGCGGTCTGCCACGGCGCGAAAGGCGATGGCCGCGGGGACTTCGGCCCGACGACGCACCCCGACGCGACCGACTTCACGACCGAAGCCGCAAAGAGCAAGACCGACGCGCAGCTCTTCTGGATCGTAAAGAACGGTCTCGGGTTCACAGCGATGCCCGCATTCGGCGCTCAATACAAGGACGCCGACATCTGGGCGATGGTCGCGTACATCCGCCACCTTCAGCGCGAGTCCGCAAGTGCCCTCGTGATACCCGAGCCCAGCGTCGCGCAGCTCGCGGCGGCCGATCCATCGGTCAGCCGCCAAGCGCGAGGCGCGGCGATCTACTTCGCGCTGGGCTGCCATCTCTGTCACGGGCCCGAGGGCGACGCGCCGGGCGATCTCGCCCTCCGCGGGCGCATCGAGACCGACATCGTCCGCCGCGGGAGCGATCGCGGGATGCCGGCCTATGGCACGAACCTCATCAGCGACGCCGATCTCGCCGACCTCGAGACCTACCTGCTGCGGTTCGCCGCGGTCCCCTCCAATCCCGACTGACCGCGGAGCAGCGACAGCGGATAGGTCGTGCCGCGCCAGCGGACGCCGCGCGTCTCGGCGAGGTAGGCCGAGCGCACGATCGCGTAGGCGAAGCAGAGGGCTGAGAACGGCAGGAGAAGCGCGAGCAG
>Ga0207646_10001390_pt1 | contig 29988 bp, 35 predicted proteins | sample KBSK5502metaG_FD_184343 | JGI IMG/M metagenome (GOLD analysis project Ga0207646, IMG submission 184343) | Corn, switchgrass and miscanthus rhizosphere microbial communities from Kellogg Biological Station, Michigan, USA - KBS K5-50-2 metaG... | ecosystem: Host-associated > Plants > Roots >... | reverse complement strand
GATACTCGCGGGCGGCCTCGGCTGAAGCTTCGAAGAAGGACTGGATCGCCTCGGTGTCGGGCTCCTCGGTGCGGGCACGCCTCTTGTTGATCTGCTCGGGAGCAGTAGCCACTTGGGCCTCCTAGAATCGCTCTGTTGCAGAGCGCTGATATCTGCAGTATGCATATAGGTGCAAATGATGTCAACAGGGCGTAGGCAGGACACAACGGGGCCCAAGAAGGCGCGACCGCCAGGGAGGGGTGCACGCGCAAACCGGGCATCGAAGAGCGAGCCCGGATGGAGCGGGCGCGATCTTTTGACCCCGTACGTGCTTCTCGCGATCTCCACGCAGAAGGCGCACGGCTACTTCATCGAGCAGTACCTGCGCAGCCTTGGGCTCGCGCAGGTCGAGATGACGACCCTCTACCGAATGCTGCGCCAGCTCGAGAAGGACGGACTCGTCCGATCCGCGTGGGAGGCTCAGGCCGGCGGACCGGCGCGCCGCGTGTACACGCTTACCGACGCGGGGCGGACCCTGCTCGACACCGGCGCGAGCTACCTCGAGCAGTACCGGAACGCGATCGACTCGTTCTTCGGCACGTACGGCGGCGCGGCAAAACGGAAGGAGCGACGCGGATGACGAAACAGAAAGCCAAGAAGCAGGAGGCGGAGACAATGCCTCCGCCCGATCCATTCGAGATGTGGCGCAAGTTCTACGATGCGAACGAAACGGCCTGGACGAAGGCCGCCCAGGAGACCACCTCGAGCGAAGCCTTTGCTGAGATGCAAGGACGGATGCTCGAAACGTTTCTCGCGTTCCAAAAGGGCGCGCGCGACGCGATGAACACGCAGCTCGCCACGCTCAACCTGCCGAGCCGCGACGACGTCGCGCGGCTCGGCGAGCTCATCCTCGGTCTCGAGGAGAAGATCGATCAGCTCGACGACCGGATCGCGCCGCTGTCTGGGAAGCGGAAGCCGTCTGCCTCCAGCGCCCGTCCGAAAGCCGCGCCGCGACGCAAGCGCCGCTCGTGAAAGTAGCGCCCGCCCTTCCGCTCGCCGACGCGCTTTGGACCTCCAACGACCGTGCCCTGGAGCTCATGCGTGTCGTCGCGACCGCCCGGGAAGCCCCGGTCGGCCAGACACCGAAGGGCCTCGTGTGGCGTAAGAACAAGGCGCGCCTCTATCGGTACCGGCGCGCCACACCGGCTACGAGGCGAACGCCGATCTTCCTGTGCCTCCCCCTTATCAACCGGGCGTACATCCTCGACCTGCGACCAGGGAATTCGTTCGTCGAGTTCCTGCTCGACGCGGGACACGATGTGTTCATCCTGGACTGGGGCGTATGGGGCCCGGAGGATCGCAAAGCGACCATCACCGACCTCGTCATGCGTTATCTCCCGCGCGCAATCCGCCGCGCGAGCGAAGACGCAGGCGAAAAGGTCACGCTGCTTGGCTACTGCATCGGCGGCGTACTCGCGACATGCTTCGCGGCGCTTCATCCGGATGCGCCTGTTCGCAACCTGATCCTGTTCACGACCCCGATCGACTTCGCCGACGCTGGTCAGTTCGGGATGTGGACCGCGAAGGGAAGCTTCCCCATCCATCGCATCCGTGACACGCTCGACGTGGTACCGGGGGAGCTCATCGACGTCGGCGCGAAGATGCTCAACCCGATTGGCTCGACCATGGGCACCTATCTTCAGCTCTATGAGCGGCTCGGCGACGCCGGTTTCGATCCGCGCGGATGGCAGGCGATGTACCGGTGGGTCAACGAGGGAACGCCTTTTCCCAGCGCGGCCTATCACCAATGGATCACCGAGTTCTATCAGGAGAACAAGCTCTCTAAGGGCAAGCTGCAGATGGACGGCCGGCCGGTGCGCCTCGCCGCGATCACCCTTCCGTTCCTGAGCGTGGCGGCGCTCTCGGACACGATCGCGCCGCGGCCAACGACGAGCAAGACCCTCTCGAAGGTCGGAAGCCGGGATAAGAGCGAGATCCTGCTCGAGGGCGGGCACGTCGGGATCGTCGTCGGGCGGACCGCCCGCGCCGAGCTCTGGCCACGCGTCACCGAGTGGCTCAAAAGGCACGATTGATGACGTTCCGCCTCGAGGGCCGCGTCGCCATCATCACCGGGGGAGCGCGCGGGATCGGCGCCGAGACGACGCGCGTCTTCCGCGAAGCCGGCGCCAAGGTCACGACCTGGGACGTCGGAGATCCCGCGGACATGAAGGTCGATGTCACCGACGCGGACGCTGTCCGCACCGCGGTGGCCGATGTGGTCGCCAAGCACGGACGCATCGATGTCCTGGTCAACAACGCCGGGATCCTGCGGGACGCGCAACTGATCAAGCTCAGAGATGAAGCGGTGACGGGCGGCATGAGCGAGGCTGACTTCGACGCGGTGCTCGACGTGAACGCGAAAGGGATGTTCATCTGCACGCAGGCGGTCGCCCCGATCATGATCAAGCAGGGATCGGGCCGGATCCTGAACGCTTCCTCGGTCGTCGGTCTCTATGGCAATTTCGGGCAGACGAACTACGTCGCCTCGAAGGCCGCGGTCATCGGGATGACGAAGGTCTGGGCTCGCGAGCTCGGGCCGAGAGGGATCACCGTGAACGCGGTCGCCCCGGGCTTCATCGGGACGGAGATGGTCCGCCAGATGCCGGAAAGGATCCTCGCGACGATGGTCGAGCACACACCGGTTCGTCGCCTCGGCGAGCCGCGGGATGTCGCGTATGCCTATCTCTATCTCGCGTCCGACGAGGCCGCCTTCGTGAACGGCACGGTGCTATCGGTGGATGGCGGGGTCGTCGTCGGCACCTGATGCCGACCCTGACCGTCGACGGCGTCGAGCTCTACTACGAGATTCACGGAGACGACGCTGCCGCGCCGCTCGTTTTCGTCAACGGGATCTTCCAGGACACCACGGGCTGGTCGCTTCACGTGCGCCGGTTCGCGGATCGGCGGTGCCTCGTCTACGACTGTCGCGGGCAGGGCCGCTCCGCAAAGCCCGCCGGCCCACATCGCATCGAACAGCACTCCAACGATCTGCTCAGTCTCCTGGATGCGCTCCGCATCGATCGCGCTGACGTCGTCGGACTCTCCAACGGCGGCGCGGTCGCGATGACGTTCGCGGCAACGAATCCCGCTCGTATCGCGCGCCTCGTGCTCGTCGATACGTACGCGTATGCCGACGCGGCTCTGCGGGCGAAGCTGCGTTCGTGGGAGGCGGCTCTGGACGTTGGCGGTCCAGGTCTGCGGTTCGACGTCGCGGTGCCATGGAATTTCTCGCGGGCCTTCCTCGAACAACACGCCCGCGATCTGCCGCTCCTTCGCCAGATCGCGCTCGCCCTCGACGCCGATGCGATGCGTGCGCTCATGGCGGGGAGCTCGGCACACGACGCTCGCACGCTGCTTCCGCGGATCACCGCGCGGACACTTGTGCTAGTCGGCGCTGAAGATGTGCTCGCCCCGCCATGGACAGCGCGCGAGATCGCCGACGCCATTCCCAACGCGGATCTTCAGATGATCGCGGGAGCAGGTCACGCGATGGCGATCGAACGCCTCGACGAGTTCTGCGATGCGCTACGCAGGTTCTTCGATCGAGAGGTCCACTGAGCTGCGCGAGTAAGCACAAGACAGTTGCTTAGGCGTATCGCTCGTAGTCACGTGCTGCGACCTCACTGAATCATCACCGTTTCGGCACCTCGCGTCACCGCAGCGCGACACGGGCCGCCCCCACAATGCGGACATGGGAGCACCACTTCGCATCGCATTGATCGCGCACGACGCGCCCAAGACCGACATGCTCGAATGGGCGCGGTGGAATCGCGAGCTGCTCTCACGGGCGACGCTCTACGCGACCAAACACACCGGCGAGCTCGTCGCCGCCGACACCGGGCTGCGCATCGAGCTGCTGCTCAGCGGACCGCAGGGCGGCGACGCACAGGTCGCCGCGATGATCACGCGGCGCGAGATCGATCTCGTCGTGTTCTTCTGGGACCCGCTCGCGACACAGGCGCACGCGTCCGACGTGCGTTCGCTCATCCGGCTTGCCGTTCTCCACGACGTCGGTATCGCATGCAACCGGCGCTCGGCTGATCTGATGATCAGCTCGCCGCTGCTCCGCGCGGGCGGGGTCGCGGTGGCCCCTTAGCTTCCGTCCTCGAGTAGAACGAGCCGAGCCTGCTCGGCGAGCCAGGTCTCACCGTCGCCAATATTGCGATCGACCTCGTCGCTCGTGATCGGGCCTTCATCGTTGTCCATCGTCACACCGCCTTCTCGTGCGTCTCGCCCGCGAATCTGCCGAGGCGGGAGGCGCCCATGGTCTCGCCCAGCACCTGGTGGTAGGGCACGCCGGTGAAGAGGTGGTGGCTCTTGGTCGGGATGTCGCCATCGGTCGCCCATTCCTTGCGCTGCAGCGACACGTAGGCACGCTCCTGCTCGTCCGTGAGACCCTGGAGCAGCTTCGAGAACGCGTAGCCCATGGCGTGCTGCGCCGCGAGCGTGATGAAGAGGAACTTGTAGCCGAGCTCTCCGAGCTCCGCGAAGGAGATGGGGCTCGGGTCGTTGAACCACTTGAATGAGCTCGACCAGTTGAAGGCGAGCTTCGCGTCGGGGAAGCGCCGGCGCACCTGATCGGCGAAGCGCGCGGTCGGCTCGCGATCGGAATTGGGGAACTCGCACCACACGAGATCCGGCGCTCCGCTCTCGAGATAGCGCAGCGCGCGCTCGATCGCGAGATCGAGCCCGCGTGCCTTCTCGGGCGCGTCGACGGCCGACACCGCGTCGGTGCGCGCGATCACGACGAAGTCCTCGCGGCCGAGATCCTCGGCGACCGCGCGCGCCATGCGCAGCTTTCCGACCATCTCGTCCGCCGAGATGAGCGCCTTGCCGGCGATGTGACCGCACCGCTTCGGGAGGACCTGGTCCTCGATGTGCGCGCCCGCCACGCCGGCGTTGACGTACAACTCGGCGACCCGCTGCACGTTGAAGAGGTTCCCGTAGCCGCCGTCCATGTCGACGACGACGGGAGGGATCTCGAGATGCGTCGGCGGCACGCCCTTCTCGGGATCGCCGGTGGCCATCGTGAGCTGGAACTTCCGGAGCGCCGAGACCGTGCGTCGGGCGCCGTCGGCGATCTCGGGGCCGGAGTAGAGATCCATGTCGGTCGTGCCGAGGTGTCCGATCGCGAAGGAGTAGCCAGAGAAGTAGATCGCTGTGGCACGGTGGTACATGGCGATCTCGGCGCCATGCGGGTCGTAGATGCCCGGCGCGAACACGTATGGCTCGCTCTCGAGCAGCTCGCGCAGGCGGGTCGCTGGATCCGTCCAGCGCGACGCCGGCACCGTGAAGCCCGGCGGCAGAAGTGGTGATTGGGCGAGCGATCTAATTGTCATGGTCGAGCTGGCAGAGCTCAGGGCAGCAGCACTCCAATTGCTGCGACTCGCTCGCCGGCTGGGCCTCGGACACGCGACGTATCGGCGCGGGCGTCGTGTCGATGCGGTCGAAGCTGTTCATGGTCTGCATAAGAGGGCATCCTGCGTGCCGGATCGGTCATAAAACAAATCGTTTGTTTGGATCGGATCGATCGATAGCGTTTATGATGCTCCCCGGTGCTCCTGGCCCAGCTCGAGGCATTCAGCGAGGTGGCCCGCCTTGGCAACGTGAGCCGCGCGGCCGACACGCTCAGCATCACGCAGCCGGCGCTCTCGGCGCGGCTCCAGGGCCTCGAACGCGAGCTCGGGGTCAAGCTCTTCGTGCGAGCCGCCCGGGGAATGACCTTGACGGACGCCGGGCGCGCGCTCATCCCCTACGCGCAGCGCGCGATCGCGCAGGTGCTCGACGGGCAGAAGGCCGTGGAAGATCTGCGGTCGGGGAAGGTCGGCGAGCTATTCATCGCGGCAGCCCCGGCCGTGAGCACCTACGTGCTGCCAAGCATCCTCAAATCGTTCCAGACATCTCACCCGCACGTGCGGATGGGCGTTCGCACCGGTCACACCGAGGAGGTCCTCGAGATGGTGCTCCGGCGTGAAGTGGACATCGGCGTCGGCCGGCCGATCCAGCATCCGGACGCGGAGCTGATCCCGGTCTTCGATGACGAGCTGGTTCTCGTCGTGAGCCGCCATCACCCCTTTGCGCGCCGCGACCGCATCCGGCTGCAGGAGCTCGCGGACGATCGGCTCATCCTCTTCGATCGCGCGTCCAGCTATTACGAGTTGACGAGCTCGCTCATTCGGCAGGCAGGCGTCGTCCCCGAGAGCGTCATCGAGATGGACAACGTCGAAGCAGCGAAGAAGATGGTGATCGAGGGTCTCGGCGTCGCGCTGCTGCCGCGCATGGCGCTCGGGGCTGAGCTGCGGTCGCGCGCGCTCCGTCCTGTCCGTGTCATCGGCGCGTACCCGGTGAAACGACCGATCGTGGCCATCAGACGAGCGGATTCCGGAACACCGATGGGTCCCGTCGCGGACTTTCTTGCGTTGCTGCGGAGATCGCACGCCGCCGGCTGAGACGGCCGTGCTCTAGCCCATGTTCGCGCGCTCGCGTCGCGCGAGCGCGGCGCCGATCGATGCCGGCGACGCATCCATCGCGAGCCCGAACGTCTCGCGGGCGTCGTCGACGAGGCCCACTTCGCGGAGGGCGACCCCGCCCAGATACCCGAGGAATGCGCGATCACCCGCGCGCAGCTTCGGCCCGCTCTGCTCGGCGAGGCGCAACTTCGCGCGAACGTCATCGCGATCACCGGACCGGGCGGCCACGATCGCCTCGAGCGCGTGATGCATCGCGACTCGCTCCGCGGATCGCGCGAGGTCCGGATCTTTCGCGATCCCAGCGACGAGGTTCGCGCCGCGAGCCGGATCGCCGCCGAGCGCGACGAGCTGGGCCCACGCGAGGGCGAGACGGACGTCGATCTGCTCGGGTAGCAGCGCCGCGCTGCGGCGCGCGTCGCCGGCGCGATTGAGAGCGGCGTACGAAGCGACGAGGCCGACGACCGTGACGCGGTCTCCCGGGAGACGCTTGGCAGCTTGCTCGAAGAGGGCCGCGGCCGACAGGGGGTCCCCCGATGCGTAGAGGATCTCCGCGGCGATCTTCCGGACGAACGTGACCGTACCGAACCCTCCGAGGAGGGGTGCAACAAGCGCTCGTGCGGCCTCCAGCTCGCCGCGGTCCAAAGCACGCCGGGCCCGCCAAACGGCGACCGGAACACGCCAAACATCGGCGATGGACGCCCTGGGTACGGAAGGGTTGTCCACAGAAACGCTCCCCGGAGGGCGCTTATCCACCGTATTCATGGGGTTATCCACAACTGACTCCAGAAATGGTGCTAGAAGTCCGCAAGGAGCCCCTGCGCAATGACCAGCCGCTGGATCTCGCTCGTCCCTTCGTAAATCCGGTAGATACGAGCATCGCGGTACGCCCGCTCGATCCAGAGCTCGCGCATGTAGCCCATGCCACCGTGGATCTGGACAGCGGCGTCGGCGATCCGGCCGAGGGCCTCAGTGGCGAAGAGCTTGGCCTTCGACGCCCGGTCGGTGACGCGCTCGCCGCGATCGGCTCGGGAGGCCGCGTCGTAGACCATGAGCCGGGCGGCATGAACGTCGATGGCGGCGTCGGCCAGAGGCCACTGGATAGCCTGATTGGTGCCGATCGGACGTCCGAACTGCGTGCGGGTCTTGGCGTGCGCCACGCAGGCCTCGAGCAGCCGTTGCGCAGCGCCGACGGCGTGCGCCGCCAGACCCATGCGGCCGTAGTCGAGCGTCGCGAGGGCAATCGCGAATCCCTTGCCTTCCTCACCGAGACGCTGCGATGCGGGCACGCGCATCTCGCGGAAGTACAGCTGCGCGGTGGTGGATCCGTGCAGACCCATCTTCGCGTCGTTCCGGCCGACCTCGAGGCCCGCCGTGGCGCGATCGACGACGAACGCAGTGATCGCCTTCGAGGCGAGCTTTGGATCGAGCGTCGTGAATATCACGAACACGTCGGCGATCGGCGCGTTCGTGATGAACGTCTTCGCGCCATCGATCACGTATCCGTCGCCGTCGCGGCGCGCGGTCGTCTTGAGTCCACCCGCATCACTGCCCGCGCCCGGCTCGGAGAGACCGTACGCGCCGATCTTTCGCGCCGACAGAAGATCCGGCAGGTACCGCGACCGGAGCGCGTCTGGTCCGCCAATGTCAATGGCGGTGCCGCAGAGTCCAGCCGATCCACCGATGACGTTCCAGAGCGACGCGTTCGCGCGCGCGAGCTGCTCGACGGCCACGCAGTACCCGAGCTTCCCGAAACCCTGACCGCCGACGTCCTCGCTGAAGCCCAGACCGAAGAGGCCCATGCCGGCCATCGCGTCGATGACCGCGCGCGGGATTTCGTCCTTCTCTTCGATCTCGCGCTCGAGCGGCGCGAGCTTCTCTTCCACGAACTCGCGGACGGAGCGCTGGAGCATCACGAGGTCGTCGGGAAGGACGGGGTCCATCAGGCGGCCTTCGCGCGCTCGAGGATTTGACGCAGCTCGGCAGGTATCCGGGTGGCACGACCGGTCTTGCGGTCGATCATCACCTGAATGGTCGAAACGTCGGCGCAGTGCTTGCCATCAGCGCGGTCGACGGCGTACTCCAGAGTCCACGACGAGTGGCGGATCTCACCGACGCGGACTTTGATGTCGTATTCGTCGTCGAAACGCAGCGGCGCCTGATAGCGCACGCACGCCTCGCCGATGGTGAAGTCGACGCCGTGCGCGAGCAGATCGCGCTCGTACACGACGTCCAGCTCGCGCAGATACGCGATCCGTCCGACCTCCGCGAACAGTAAGTAATTCGCGTAATACACGACCCCTTGCAGGTCCGTCTCGCCAAAGCGCACCCGCTGGCGGTGCGCGAACGCAAAATCCACGGCCGCTTGGCAGGGTAACCATTTGGCACGCCACCTGCTGCCTCGTCTGGCATGGCTACATCAGCACCACGCCCCGATCACGACACGACCGAGCGCGTCGACCGCTACGAGCGCGAGCGCATCGTTCGTCCCGCGTTCACTGCGCCAGCCGCCTCGAACGTGAACGTCGGACCTACGACCGCGACCGTCGCGCGGAACGAGGCGGTCTGGACGGTTACGCGCGTCGTAACGCTCCTCTTCACCGTACTCGAGGTCCTGCTGCTGCTCCGGTTCGCCTTGAAGCTATTCGGCGCGAACGCGAACCAGCCACTCGTCTCCGGCTTGTACCGGATCACCGAGCCTCTGGTCCGTCCGTTCCAGGGCATATTCCCGGAGCCGTCCGGTCCGCCGGCGCTCGACCTCGCCGCGCTTCTAGCGGTCGCGTTCTTCTTCCTCATCGCAGCTCTGGTCGTCGCGCTGGTGCGGGCGATCACCGCGCCGAAAACCGTCTGAGCAACGGCTAAGCGGCGGAAGGCACGCACCGCGTGCCTTCCGCCCGGAGGCTATCGTCGCGTCGCGTGACGGCAAAGCTCACCAAAGTCGACCTTCCCGATTTCGGCATGCCCGACTCGATGCCGCTACTGCCACCCGGGCTCCACACCGCGCGTGTCGAGCGCCTGCGCGAGCGCGCCGAAGCCGGCGGGTACGACCGACTCGTCATCTATGCGGACCGAGAGCACAGCGCGAACGTGGCGTATCTCACCGGATTCGACCCGCGATTCGAGGAGGCGATCCTCATCGTCGGACCAAGCGGCGAGCCCGCGCTGCTCGTGGGCAACGAGTGCTACGCGATGGCCGGCGCGGCCGCGCTGCCCCTGCGGCGGCACCTCTTTCAAGATCTCAGCCTTCCGAGCCAGCCGCGCGATCGGTCGCGACCTCTGGCCGAGATCCTCGGGGAAGAGTGCATCGCGCGCGGAAATCGGATCGGGGTCGTCGGTTGGAAGACCTACGCGGGGAACGAGATGAGCGATGCTCCGGCGTTCCTCATCGACGAGCTTCGGCGGATCACCGAGCCCTCCGGCGTGGTCGAAAACGCGACGGGTCTGCTCATCGACGCCGCGGATGGTCTGCGCGTGACAAGTGAGGTCGAGCAGTTGGCGTACTTCGAGTGGGCCTCCTGCCAAACCTCGCAGGGAGTTCGCAACCTCGTACTCGGACTGCGCCCCGGGCTCTCCGAGCTTGAAGCGGTCCGGCTCCTCGAGTGGAACGGCACGCCGCTCTCATGCCATCTGATGCTGACCGCTGGGCCGCGCGCTCGCTTTGGACTCCTGAGCCCGAGCGACAGGAGGATCGGGCGCGGTGACCCATTCACGACCGCGTTCGGCATCTGGGGAGCGCTCACCTGCCGCGCCGGATTCGTCGCGACCTCTGCGAGCGAACTACCCGTCGGGGATTACGTGGAGCGACTCGTCGCGCCGTACTTCGAGGCGGTCGCCGAGTGGTACGGCGCGCTCCGCGTCGGCGTCACCGGCGGCGTCCTCTATGACATCGTCCGCCGGCGGCTCGGCGATCCGTTCTTCGGCGTCGTTCTGAATCCCGGTCACCAGCTTCACCTGGACGAATGGGTCAACTCTCCGGTCGGGCCCGGCTCACGCGCCGAGCTCCGCTCGGGGATGGCACTGCAGGTCGACATCATCCCGGCGACGGGAACGGAGTACTTCACGACAAACATCGAGGACGGCGTCGCCGTCGCCGACGAGTCGTTGCGGCGCGCGTTCGCGACGAAATACCCGACCGCCTGGCGGCGGATCGAAAAACGCCGCCGCTTCATGACCGACGTCCTCGGGATCGAGCTGCATCCGGATGTACTGCCGTTCTCGAACATCCCGGCCTGGCTCCCACCCCTCCTCCTCGAGCCGGGCTCGGCGATGACGCTCGGCTAGGACCTCGGCAGGGCGCGAATCTCATCGACGGCCGCGGGGTTCTCGAGCGAGCTCAGATCACCCAGATCCTGCTTTCCAAGGTACGCGCCGCGGATCACGCGACGCAGGATCTTCGCGTTCCGCGTCTTCGGGAGCTGCGTCACGAATCGGACGGCCTCCGGACGCAACGGCTTGCCGAGTACCTCCGCGATCTTGTCCTGCACCGATCGCGCGAGCTCGTCCGTCGGTTGGTGCAGCGGGCGCGGGACGACGAAGACGACGATCGCCTCGCCCTTGATCTCGTGCGGCACGCCGATCGCGGCCGCCTCTGACACCGCCGGATGCGCGACCGCGGCCGATTCGACCTCCGCAGGTCCGACCCGTTTGCCGGCAATCTTCAGCGTGTCGTCGCTGCGCCCCTCGATGTACCAGAAGCCCTCGTCGTCGATGCGCGCCCAATCGCCATGCACCCAGGTGTTTGGGAGGCGAGACCAGTAGGTCTGGAAGTAGCGGCCTTCTTCGGTAGGCGGATCGCGCCAGAAGCCGCGAGTCATGCCCGGCCAGGGCTTGCGAATGACGAGCTCGCCCATCGCGCCGCGTACGGACGTCCCCTTGTCGTCGACCACATCAGCGGCCATTCCCGGGCATGGCCCGATGAAGGAACTCGGCTGTATCGGGGTCCACGTCGTGCACCCGACGATGCCCCCTGAGATCTCGGTCCCGCCCGAGTAGTTGATGATCGGGCAGCGCGAGTCGCCGACGTTGCGGAAATACCACCACCACGGATCGGGGTTCCACGGCTCGCCGGTCGATCCGAGCACAAACAGCGAGGAGCGGTCCTTGGCGCGAACGGGATCTTCACCCGAGCGCATGAGACCGCGGATCGCGGTCGGCGAGATGCCGAGGTGCGTCACCTGGTGACGTTCGACGAGCGACCACATCCGCGACGCGTCTGGAAAATCGGGCGTTCCGTCGTACAGCACGATTGTCGCCCCCAGCATCAGCCCGCCCGCGATGAGCCAGGGACCCATCATCCAGCCGATGTCGGTCGACCACAGGATCACGTCGCGCTCATGAAGGTCGAAGCAGTGCGCGAGGTCCTGCGCCGCCTTCACCGGGAAACCTCCGTGCACGTGCTGCGCGCCCTTCGGTTTGCCGGTCGTGCCGGAGGTGTAGATGACCATGAACAGGTCTTCCGCCGAGGTGTCGGCGATGTCGAGCATCGCCCCCGTGTGGGTGACGTCGGACCACAGGACATCACGGCCGCGCTTGGGATACGCCCGCCCGACCCGGTCGACGACGACCACCGCATCGACGGACGGCGCGCCATCGGCCGCATCGTCCGCCGTCTCCTTCATCTTGACGACCTGCCCGCGCCGGTAAAAGCCATCGGCGCAGATGAGCACCTTCGCATCGGCGTCGCGCAAGCGACCGGCGATCGCCTCCGCGCCGTACCCCGAGAAGATCGGGATGAACACGGCGCCGATCGCGCCGACCGCGAGGACGGCGACGACGCATTCGACGGTGAGCGGCAGGAAGACTGCGACGCGGTCGCCATGCTTGACGCCGAGCGAGCGCAGGCCGGCGGCGAAGCTCGCGACCTGGTCGGAGAGCTCGCGGTATGTGAGGGTGTGGACTGTGCCCTCTTCGGCCTCGGCGATGACCGCGACCCGGTCGCGGTCATGCCGGAGCGCTGTCGCGACGTAATTCATCCGGCCTCCGGTCCACCAGGTCGCCCACGGGATGCCGCGCGAGGTATCGAGCACGTGCGTGTATGGCGTGCGCCATGCGATATGGAGATCCCGCTCGGTCGCGGCCCAGAATCCTGCGAGGTCTTCCGTCGACCAGCGCAGGAGCGCCGCGTAATCGGCGCAGCCGTTCTTCATCGCGAACGCGCGGAGACGGCTGCGATCGAGGTACGCGGAGCTGGGCGTCCACGCTGCGGCCATCCGCGTCACGTTAGCGTCATCGCGCGGTCGGGACCGGATCGATCAACCAGTCGAGATGGAGCCACACCACCCGCGAGTACCGCCAAACAAGCGGAACGACGGCGAGAAACAGGACATCGCCGACGACGAGGGCAACGAGGATGTCCCATCCGGTCGCGAGCCAGACCGCAAGGACGATGAGCGCGAGTACCGGGATGCCGAGCGCGTAGCTCGCGACCATCGCACCGGTCCAGTACCCGCTCTCGCGCTCGAAGCGGAGGCCGCAGACCGGACAGGGCTCATTCATCGAGAACAACCCACGCCAGATCTCGCCTTGAAGACACCGCGGGCAGCGGCTGCGGCAGATCGCCCACCCCCGGCGCATCCCTAGAAGTACTGCAGGATGGCCGCCGCGACGACGATCGCCACGAGCAGGATCCCGATGAGGATGAGCGGCAGCAGATAGAACGCGAGTGCGCCGAGGATGAAGATCGCGAGAGCTTGATCACCCGACACCCCGTAGTGCAGCTCGATCGCGCGATGGACGACCACCGCGAGCCACACCAGCATGACCACGCTGACCACATCGGCGAGTGGTGTGAGCGGTCCGCCGGCGAACGCGATCCCGGCGAGCGATGTCGGCAGCTGGTAGACGAGCTCGGCATATCCGAAGAGCACGAGGAGCGGCCGGTATGGACGGCCGCGCAGGCCCCGGATGCGCGCGGCCGCGTGGATCGCGCTCGAGCCGAGGAGCCAGAGAAAGATCGGCGTGAGCGCGGCGGCGACGACGAGCGCGTCGAACGATCGCTGCAGTACGTACACCAGTACGGCGGTCCGCTCGACGCCGATCGCCAGAAGAAGTGTGTCGACGATCGCGCTGCGGGTCGGCCCGAACACGATGTCGTCGACATGCACAGTCTGCGATAGGCGGTATGCGCTGAGGATGGAGAACACCATCGCGATCGGGACGCACGCGAGGCCCCAGAACGTGCTCGCATGTAGGGCCCAGGCGGCGAAGGCTCTCGGTCGCCAGCGCTCGGCGACCGTCGCGATCATTTGAACGCGGCGGCGAGCGCTTCGTGCGTGGCCTGATCGGTCGCGGCGTCCACCGCGGTCCGCGCGCGGCCGCCGAGGACGGGCGGATCGTCGTCGTGGAGGGCTTCCGGCACGGGAGCGCCGAGCATGATGAGGTACTCCATCGACCAGGTCCGGCGCACCGCGTCGAGGTCGTACCCGCCCCCTCCCATCGCGACCCAGGGATAAGGCGTGGACGCGAACCACCCCACCACGTGCTCTCGTCCGTGCGTCGAGAGCTGGAGGTCGGTGAGCGGATCCGTGAAGTGTGGATCGATGCCCTGTTGGGTCACGAGGATGTCGGGGCGGAATCGCTCGAGGAGGGGCGGGACCACCGCATCGAACGCGCGCATGTAGGCGAGGTCGTCGGTGTACGGAGGGAGCGCGACGTTGACGCTGTAGCCGGCGCCCGTCCCGGTGCCGCGCTCGTCGGCGCTGCCGGTGCCCGGAAAGAACGGCCGGCCAAGGCGCGGGATGATGCCGAACTCGTGCAGGGAGATCGTGAGGACCTGGGAGGTGTCATAGAACGCCGCCTGCACGCCGTCGCCGTGATGTGCGTCGATGTCGACGTAGGCGACCTTCATCCCCCGATCTGCGAGAAGGCCGCAGACGATGGCCGGATCGTTGTAGATGCAAAACCCGGACGCGTTCCGCCGCATCGCGTGATGCAGCCCGCCGGACCCGTTGAACGCGCCCCGCGCGCGACCGGCGATCACGTCCTCCATCGCGACGAGCGACGCGCCGGTGGTCAGCAGCGAGGCCTCGTGCATACCCGCGAACGGCGGGGTGTCGCCCCACGCGGAGAGGCCCCACGCTGAGTAGTCGAGCTCCGGGTCCGCCGACGCGTGCTCGATCGCGTCCACGTACGCGGGATCGTGGATGCGTTCGAGCTCGGCGCGCGTCGCGACTCTCGGCGCGAGCACCCGCGCGTTCGGGAGGGCGAATGCCCCGAGTCGCTCGAGCGTGTCGTGGACGCCTTGCAGCCGCCACGGCTTGAGCGGGTGGTCGGAGCGGTAAACGTGCGACGCGAGGCGCGGATCCCATACGAACCCGGCGGCGCCGCCGCTCACCGCGCGCGCTCGAACGTCACGAACGAGAACGCAAACGGGTGTTTCGCGTCGGCGGGATGCGTCCGCCGATCGACCTCCCGCCACTCGTTCGGATCGAGCGGCGGAAAGTACGTGTCGCCCGCGGCCTCGGTGTCGACCTCCGTCATGTAGATGCGGTCGGCGCGCGGCAGGAAGTCCTTGAACACACCCGCGCCGCCGAAGACGATGACCTCCGGCGCGTCACCGGCGAGCGCAAGCGCCTCGTCGGTCGTGCGCGCGACGAGGCAGCCGTCGCAGCGGAACGCGGGATCGCGGGTCAGGACGATGCTCACCCGATCGCGAAGCGGCTTACTGATCGAGTCGAAGGTGCGTCGCCCCATGATCAGTGGCTTGCCGACGGTGAGTTCACGCACATGCTTCATGTCATCGGGGAGCCGCCAGGGAAGTCGTCCGTCCTTGCCGATGACTCCGCGGCGGTCGCGCGCCACGACGAACGCGATGCGGCTCAAACCGCCATCTTCGCTTTGATCGGCGGGTGGTACTGGTAGTTCTGGAGCTTCGCGAACCCGTCGAGCAGCAGACCGGGCGCTTCGCCGCGCCTGGCGCGCGCGACGATCTCGCGGTAGCGCGCCACCGCGTCATCGACCCCGCGGAGCTCGGGATCGAGCCACAGGGTCGGTGCGGGATAGGGCGCGCGCAGAAGCTGCTCGCGCGCCGCGTCGACGTGATCGCGGTACACGTGCGCGTCGGCGAGCACGTGCACGAACTCATGAGGCTCGAGCTCGACCTCGCGGGCGACCAGGTGAAGCAGGAGCGCGTATTGGGCCATGTTGAAAGGCACGCCGAGCACGAGGTCACACGAACGCTGATACATCATCAACGAGACCTTTCCACTGGCCACGAAGAACTGGAAGAACGCGTGACAGGCCGGAAGTGACGTCTGCTCGAGCTCACCTGGGTTCCATGCGACTACCAGCATTCGGCGGCTTGCCGGCTGCTCGCGGATGAGCCGGATCGTGTCGCGCAGCTGGTCGATGTGCCGGCCGTCAGGTGCGATCCAATCGCGCCACTGCTGTCCGTAGTTACGACCCGCGTCGCCCGGAAAACGCGCCCGGCTCCGCCAGTAATCGGCGAATGCGTTCCCATCCCAGATGTGCACGCCGAGCGCGTGCAGATCATTCACGTCGGAGCTTCCCGCGAGGAACCAGAGGAGCTCCGCCACGACGGAGCGGAACGCGAGGCGCTTCGTCGTCACCGCGGGGAATCCGCGCGAAAGGTCGAAGCGCATCATCTCGCCGAAGACGGCGCGCGTGCCGATGCCCGTGCGATCGGCGCGCTCGTCCCCGTCTTCGAGCGCCTTCCGCAGGATGTCGAGGTACTGGCGCACGCTAGGCGTCGACGCGCCGGTGGACGCGGCCGCCGGTGCGTAGCCACCGGACCGCCCCGGTCTCGTCGCGGATCACCTCCCCGCGGACATCCTTGAGCGGACCCTCGAGGCACACGAACTGATCCTCGCCGATGAATGCGACCGGCGACGGCGGGGGATCGGAGGGCGCGGGTGTCATGCCCAGCAGGTTGTGATAGATGGAGCGGAAGAGGAGCACGCCATCGCCACCGGAACGCAGCTCGATATCAGCCCCGGCTGCGGTGTAGCGCGCGACGAGCTCGTCGCGACGCGTCTTCGTCATCCGGATATGTTGGGGCGTGGGCTCTTCCACGCCAACGAACGTCTTGAGAGCCCACTTGGTGATGGCCTGATGCAGCAAGGCGCCGCGCGTCGAATTCGTCTGCACCGCGATGGCGAAGCCGCGCTCCGGTGCGAGCATCAGGACGCCTTGCTGGCCGATCGCCGATCCGCCGTGGTACTGGAGCGTCACGCCGCCGACCTCGCGGAGGAACCATGCGATGCCGACCGCGCGGTCGTTGTCCGCCGGCGCGAGCCGGGTACGCATGAGCTCGAGCGACCCCACCGAGAGGAGGCGGCCGCCATCCGGGGTGCGCCCGTCCCCAAGGTGGAATCGTGCGTAGGCCAGGAGGTCGCGCACGCTCGAGATGACGCCTCCCACAGGGGTCGCGGCGCGCGGTAGGGCGTAGGGCCGCGCTACACGGGGCTGCTCGTCGACCACGGAGTGGCCGGCAGCGACACGATGCGTGATCGCCTCGTCGGCGTTGAAACAGCTCTTGGTCATGCCGAGCGGGATGAACAAAAGCTCACGAACGGCGGCCTCGTAGGTCTTTTCGGTCGCCACCTCGATGAGCCGGCCGAGGACCGCAAAGCTCGAGTTCGAGTAGTGCCAAATCTCGCCGAGCGGGGTCAGCTGCTCGAGGTCGGCCATCGCCGCGACGTAGCGCGCGAGCGCGTCGTCCCCCTTTCCGAAGTCGGCGAAGCAGTCGCCGAGCCAGCCGCCGGTGTGCGTCACGAGGTGCCGAAGCGTGGCGCGCTTCGCGACCCCGTCATCGCGGAGCCTGAACTCCGGAAGGTAGCGGCGGATCGGCGAATCCAGATCGAGCGCGCCGCGCTCGACAAGGCGCATGACGACCGTCGCAGTGATCGTCTTCGTGATCGATGCGATCTGAAAGAGCGTGTCCGCGTCGACCGGCAGCGGGTGCTCGAGATTGGTCACACCGTACGCGGCGATGTCCTCGTCGCCGTCGTGGAGAATCCCGATCGCGATCCCGGGGACGTGATAGCGGGACATCCCTTCCCGCACCAGCTTTTCGAGCTCAGGCCGCACCGGCGAATTGTGCGCGCGCGCTTAGTTCGGCGTCACCCCGCTGACCCAGAAGCAGCCGTTACGGAACGCGACCTGTTTCACAAGGAATGGGACCGTTCCGGAGAGGTCCGCGGTGCTCGAGTCCACGAGGCCTTTCATCGCGTCGATAAGGCCCGCCGGAAGAGGATCGGCAACGAGCCGCGACACCTTGAGCGTGAACTTGCCGCCGACCGGCCCGCCGACGACGTCGGCGCTCGCGTTGACCGTGATGAGCTGCGTGGCGGCCTTTGCGGTCCCGTGGATTCCTCCGGCGTCGATCGTGATCTTCGCGTCGCTCAGCGTCACGCCCTGCGTGGTGGATGGCGCGTTCTGGTTCACGGCCTGATTCAGCTCGGCCTCGGTGAACACCAGCGAGACCGGGCTTGCCTTGTTGTCTCGGGCAAAGGTCCTGATGGAGTCCGCACGACCGTCGACCGGGCCGGATGAAAAGACGCGGCCCGTTGCGGACGCCGCGCACACGCTCGTCACGAGCGCCGGTGGCTCGAACACGGAGATCGCGAGCGGCGGACCGGGCGTGATCGTGAGGCCCGTCCGGACCATGTCGCCGGCGGCGTATGGACGCCCACTCGTGCGCCCGGCGTTGCGGTTCGTTCCGACGAACCCCTCGACGCTCACCGTCCCGAGCGGCACCGCGGCGGCCGAGGTCATGAAGAGTCCCCACCGACCTGCCGCTGGGTCGCGAACGGTGACTTTGTCGGCCGTCACGACGCAGCCGAAGACCTCGGCTTTGTGGCCCGTTGGCCCGCAGACCTGACCGGTCGGCGCGACGACGAGGAATCCGAGCCCGCCGGTGGTCGTGATCTCAAGGCGGGGTGACGGAGGGATCGGCGTCGCGCTCGGCGGCGCCGGGGCACCCTCGGCGATGGTGACCTGCGTACCGGCCGGCACGCTCACGGTGCCACCCGCGGTCGCGCTCACCTGCAACGTACCTTCGTCGACCTGGTAGGTGGTCTGGGTTCCGCCCTTCGTGAGCTGCTGGACGAAGGTAAGGAAACCGGTGCCACGGACGACCGCGCTCGTGCTCGGCGTCCGCACTTCGTAGCGCGAGTCCGGCGTCTTGAGTTTCTGCACCGACTGCCAGGACCGCCCGAGCGATTGCTCGATAGTCACCTGGATGCCGTCGGTCGAGACGCGATTCAGAGCGACGACCTTCACCTGCGAGCCGGGGTCCACGGAGAGCGACGATCCGTCGAAGAAGGTGAGGACCGCGCGGCCCTCGACATTGGCGCGGACGAGGTCACCTGTCGCGTAGAGCTCGCCGTCGAGCGCAGGCGCGAACGCGGCGCCGGCGCGTGCACCTTCGATCGCCGTGTTGAGGATCGAGAGCGTCGCCGCGTTAGACGCGGAGGTGGCCGCCCCGCCGCGAGGGAAATAGAGGAACGCGCCAACTCCGGCGACGATCAGGAGAAAAACGAGAAATAGCTTCTTCAACGCGCCCCTTCGGCCGCGCGAGGCTATCAGAGCACCCCTCGTTTGAACGGTCGCAGGCGGGTCTCAGGCTTGTGTTTTCTCCTGCGTTCTCTCCCAATCGGCGCGTAGTACTTCTCCCTCCCATCGGTCATGCCAAATTCCTTCGCGGAACGTCTGCTCGCGCCGTATCCCCACGGTCCGGTATCCGTTACGTTCGAGCGCCTTCCGGCTCGCCTCGTTTTCGACATCGACTTCCGTCATGAGCTTGTGGAGGTTGAGCTCGCGGAAGGCGTAGCGGGTCCGGAGCCGCATCGCTTCGGTCGCATAGCCCTTTCCCCAGGAGGCCTTCTCACCGATCACGATTCCGGTGGTCCCGTGCGCGTCCAGCCAGTTGATGCCGTGGATACCGGTCGCGCCGATCGCCGCGCCGTCCACGTCGATGACCCACCAGACATCGTCCTTCGATTCGCCGATCTTCTTCAGGAACTCCTGCTCCTGTTGGAGCGAGATCGCCATGCGTCTCGCAAGAAAGCGCGTGACCTCCATGTCGGCGAACCAAAGCACGAAGTGCTCCGCATCGTTTTCACGCGCGGGTCGGAGCGTGACCTTCTCGCCTCTGAGCACAGGTCCGAACATGGAAGCGGCCAGAATAGCCGCGCATGCAGCTTTCCTTCCTGGGAGGCGCGACGACCGTCACCGGCTCGCAATACCTCCTCGACACAGGCGACGCTCGCGTACTCATCGACTGCGGGATGTTCCAGGGAAGTCCGAACGAGACGGTGCGCAACCGCCTCCCATTCGAGTACGACCCGCGTGAAATCGATGCGCTCCTCCTGACGCACGCGCACCTCGATCACTGCGGGCTCATCCCGCACCTCGTCGCGAGCGGCTTCGACGGGATGATCCACATGACAGCCGGCACGGTGGAGCTCGCCGGGCTCGTGCTTCTCGACTCGGCGAAGCTGCAGACCGAGTTCGCCAAGCGGGCGGTGCGCCGAGAGCGCCACCATCATCATCTCCCGCGCGATGCCGAGGCGGATCTGCGCTCCGCGGGTCCCGAAGTGACGGTCGAGATCGACGAGCCGCTCTACACGGAAGCCGAAACCCTCGCCGCGATCCGCCATTTCAAGGCGACCCCGTACGACGTCGAATTCGAAGTGGCGAACGGTGTGACCGCACGGTTCGTCGATGCGGGCCACATCCTCGGTTCGGCGATCATCGTCGTCCGCGCGGGTGGCCGAACGCTCGTGTTCTCGGGCGACCTCGGGCGCAGGAGCTCTCCGATCCTTCGCGACCCCACGCTTCTTGTGAACGCGGATTACGTGCTCATCGAGTCGACGTACGGCGGGCGCGAGCACGAGCCCGAAGCGCAGGCTCTCGACGTTCTCGCCGAGACCGTGAACGCGGTGAACGACGCCGGCGGCGTCCTACTCGTGCCGTCGTTCGCCGTCGGGCGGACGCAGGACATGGTGTGGGAGCTCGACCGGCTTCTTGCGGCGGACCGCATCCCGCGTCTCCCGCTTTTTCTCGACTCGCCGATGGCCTCGAAGGCCACGGACATCTATCGGCGTCATCCCGAATACTTCGACGAGGAGATGCGGCGCCTCCTCGCACGCAAGGATGATCCACTCGATTACCCCGGCGCGACTGTCACGAACGACGCCGCGCAGTCGCGTGCGATCAAGGATTCGCCTCGGCCGTACATGATCGTCGCGTCGAACGGGATGCTCACCGGCGGTCGCGTGCTGAATCATCTGCGGGATCTCATCGACGACCCGAACGCGACGCTCCTCTTCGTCGGCTACCAGGGCGACGGAACGCTCGGGTCGCACCTGCAGAGCGGTGTGAAGCAGTGCACGATCGACGGACAGGTTCGCGACGTGCGCTGCCGCGTGCGGTCGCTCGACGGGTTCTCGGCGCACGCCGACGAGCCGCAGCTACTCGATTGGATCGGCTCGTTCGCGAAAGGGAAGCACCAGGGCGACCCCGGGTTCCCGAACACGGTCTTCGTGGTGCACGGCGATCCCGCGGCGGAGCTCGCGATCGAGCCCAAGATCAAGAACCTCGGATTCCGCACCAAGATCCCGGCCTGGCGCGAGACGGTCACGCTGGATTAGACGACGCGGCAAGGATCGCGTCGACCGTCTCGGTCACCGACATGTTCGAGCTGTCGATGACGAGCCAGGGCGACCGATCGGGCGCCAGTGTCGCGTGCAGGTCGCGGATCGTCGGGACCAGGACCGCCGTATCGAACGCCTTGCCTCTCGCGGCGATGTTGCGCTCCAGTACGACCTCGAGCGAGGGAGCGAGCAGCACTTTGCGCAGCACACGGTCGCCGAGCGATCGCTCGTAGATCGCGAGCGCTCGCGGAGGGACGACGTCGTCGATCGCCACGACGAAGCCCTCATCGGCATAGCGCGCCGCGATCCGTCCGGCGGTTTCCCACGACATGCGGAACTGTCGCTCCGTCTCTGCTGTCCAAGGACCAAGGGGATCGGCGCGTCCGCTGACGACCAATCCTCGCAGGTCATCGACCGGAATGTGCATCGCGCGTGGGAAGCGCGCGCAGAGCGCGCGGGCGACGCTCGTCTTGCCCGCACCCGGTATTCCGGATATGAGCCAGACGCTCCCATTCACGCGACGGGACGCTGCGTGAGCGCGGCTGAGAGCAGCACTTCGTCGCCGCGTTTGTCGCCCACGTCGAGCTTCGCGCGGATCCGCGTCAGATGGACCCGCAGCGTGTTCGGTGAGACGCCGAGGCGATCGGCGAGCGATGCGCGATCGAGCCGCTTCCCTTCGCGCGAGAGCAGCTCCATCTCGCGGAGGATGCCGAGCTCGCGCCATGTGAGCCCGACCGTTCTGAGATAGAACGTCGCCTCGTCGAGCGCCGACGAGCCCACCGGAGCCGCGTTGTCTGACTTCGCGCGCCGAAGCGCCGCGTCGGCATGCGCGCTGATCTTGCGCGCGAGCTCGCGCGCCGCGGGATCCCGCTCGGCCGCGCGCCCAAGCCACGACGCGACCTCCGGCAGGTAATACGCGAATCCCTCGCCACCACGCGAGCCGATGTCACGTACGAGTCCGGCGGCGCGCGACGCGCCACCTCCGCGCACCAGCGACTCGCGCCAGTACGCCGCGTGCACCGCGGCGCCGAGCGCCCAGTGCGCCATCCCGCGTGCCTCGTATTCCTTCGCGGCCTCGTCGAGCATGCGCACGCCGCCCCGCGGGTCGCCCTTCTCGGCGCGCACGATCGCGCGGACGTTGTTTCGGAACTGCTCGTCCTCGGGGAATCCCGTCGGCGCGCGCGTGAGGATTCGATCGGCCACGTCGGTCTCGCCACGCAGCAGGGCGAGGTGCGCGTGATCCTCTGCCGCACCGGTCGCGCTCTGACGCGCGAGACGGTCTCCATCGGCGATCTCGCCTCGCTCCATCCGCGCGCGGGCGAGGCAGAGGCATGTGTAGCGCCAGACCGATGAGCCGTACGTGCGCAGGCTCGCCTCTGCCTTCGTGAATTGGTCGACCGCCTGGTCGATGCGTCCCGCGGCCCAATCGACGAAGCCCGTCGTGTAGACCGCCCAGGCCGCTTCCCACGGATCGCCCACGCGAGCCGCGTGGCGCACCGTCGCCTCCGCCGCGGCGGTCGCGTCGACGTAGTCGCCTGAGTGCGAGAGAAGATGGGCGAGCTGGCGCTGCACACGCGTGACGACGAGGTCACGCGATCGACCCTTCGACGCAGTGAGCAGCGCGTCCTCCGCGCGTCGCGCGCTCTGCAAGGCGTTGGTGATCTCGTTCTGCGCGGTGAGGACGGTCGAGGTGCCGAGATGGAACTCGGCGAGCATCAGCGGGTCGCCGGCGGCGTGCCTCGCGGCAATGGCCGCCAGCTTCGGAGTCTCCTCGCGCCGGACGAGGTAATAGGAAAGCTGGAGAAGGTCGACCGCGACGCGCGCCTCGAGCAAAGGGTCCTTGACGTGAGGCAAGACCTCGTTGAGCTCAGCCCACGCGAGGTCGAACGACTCGAAGTATTTGAGACACCGCGCGCGTAGCACCCGGCGCTCGAGCGTTTGACGTCCGCTCGATAGCGACGGAAGGAGTCGTTCGGCGTCGGCGCGCGAGAGCGGCGCAAGCGCCTGCTCCCGCAGGGTCGGCACACATGTATTACGCCATGACTAGGAGTTGAGTTCCTGAGGGCGGGTCAGAAGGAAGGCGGAAAAGCCCTCGCCAGCTCGCCTGTGTGGCCGTGGGAATGGTCCGCCTGGTAGGCCGCAAAGTGGCCCGCGTCGACCTCGCCCCAGTCGCTGTGCGTCCCTGGGCGCGCTGCGGCGCCGGGCCGCTGGAGGAGCTGAACGATGCGTGAGTGCGCGGCCAAGAGCCGGCGGGAAAGCTCCTTCGGATCGCGTTCGTTGTTCCGCCTTTCTTTTGCGATCGCGTCCTGGTCGTAGGACACGACCGCGGGGCGGTCCTCGTCGATGCACCGCTGCACGCGGTCGGCGAAGATCTCCGCGGCGTCGGCCACGTGGCCGATGATCTCGAGAGCGGTCCACTCGTCGAACTTCGTGGCGCGCAATCTGTCGGCGGGCACCGTCCGGACGATCCGCGCGATCGTCGAAGCGTCGTCAGCGAGCCAGAACGCTTTGTCTTCGTCGTACCGGAGCCGTTCCACGTCCTTCTTCTACCACGTCGCGGCCGACCGGGGCACAAAACGGCCACGACCGGGCTTGGCCCGCGTGTCACCACGCTGGAACGCGACCTCTCCGCGTAGCAGCACGACCTCCGGCCACCCAGTCACGTCCCAACCCTCGTAGGGGTCGTAGTCGCAGGCCGAGTGGAGGTCGGCCGCGTGGATCGCGCGACGAGCGTTCGGATCGAAGATCACGATGTCCGCATCCGAACCCGCCGCGAGCGCTCCCTTGCGGGGATACATCCCCGCGATGCGAGCGGGCGCCATGGCAAGCACTTCAACGAGGCGGGCGAGGGTCAGACGACCTTTGCGAACCCCTTCCGAATAGAGCATTGGCAGGAGGGTCTCGAGGTTCGAAACGCCGGGCGGGATGCGGTCGAACGTGAGTCCCGGCGCGAGCTTCGCTGCGCGCGTGTGTGGGATGTGATCGGTGCCCACGGTGTCGAGCGTTCCGTCGGCAAGACCGGACCACACCGCGGCGACATCGTCGGGTTCGCGGAGCGGCGGTTGGCCGACCCAGAGCCCGGCATCGGGACGATCGAACTGCGCGCGCGTGAGATAGAGATAGAGCGGGCGCGTCTCGCCGAACACGCGGGCGCGTCGCTTGCCATCGCGAAGCGCGGCAAGTGCGGCGCGCGAGCTGAGATGAACGAGATAGACCGCGGCCTTCGTTGCCGCGGCGAGATCGACGGCCTCCGCAACGGCCTTCACCTCGGCTTCGACTGGGCGGCTCTCGGGGAAATGCTCGACGCCCGTGCGACCGGATGCATGCAGCGCGGCGGTGCGGGCAGCAACGATCGCGTGATCCTCGGCGTGGATCGCGACAAGCGCATCGGCCTCCGATGCCGCCCGCAGCAGGAGGCGGTAGTCGTCGCGCCGCTCCACGAACCGCGGCGTGACCATGAAGACCTTCAGTCCGGCGTGACCGTCGCGCACGAGGCGTGGGATCTCGGCGCGCGCGGCCTCGCTTGGATCGGTGACGACGACATGAAAGGCGAAGTCGGCGCGCGAACGCTCTGCGTCGCGCATCCCGCGCTCGATCCCGCGTCCGAGCGACCCATCCTCCTGGTAGACCATCGAGACGACGGTCGTGACCCCGCCCGCGATCGCGGCGCGTGTGCCGTGCTCGAAGTCGTCGAGTGGTTTGAAGGTCGGCGTTGACGCGAGATGCGTGTGCAGATCGACGCACCCGGGGAGCACGAGCTTGCCGCGAGCGTCGATCTCGCGCGAGGCCAGGCCGACCTCACCGATCCCGCTGATGCGCTCGCCTTCTATCGCGATGTCTGCGCGACGCTCGCCTTCCGGCGTCACGAGGGTGCCGCCACGGATGACCAGGTCTACCGCCTCAGTCGCCGTCCTCTTCGAGACGTGAGAGGCGGTCGGCCTCGTCCTCCTCGGACAGCGCTTCGACCAGGTCGTCGATGTCGCCGTCCATCCTCCGGTCCAGGTTCGAGAGGTTGTGTCCGAGGCGCCGATCGGTGAGACGGTCCTGCGGGAAGTTGTACGTGCGCATCTTCTCGGAGCGCTCTCCGCGTCCAATCTGCGCGTTGCGCGCCAGCGACTCACGCGCCTGCCGCTCCTCCGCCTCCCGCGCGAGAAGCCGCGCGCGGAGGACTGCCATCGCCTTCGTCTTGTTCTTGAGCTGACTGCGCTCGTCCTGGCACGTCACGACCTCGCCGGTCGGCAGATGGGTGATCCGCACGGCCGAGTCGGTTGTGTTCACGCCCTGCCCGCCCTTGCCGCCCGCGCGGTAGACGTCGATCTTGAGGTCGTCCTCGTTTATCACGAGGTCGGTCTCTTCGGCCTCGGGCAAGACCGCGACTGTCGCTGTCGACGTGTGTATGCGACCTTGCGCCTCAGTGGCCGGTACACGCTGAACTCGATGGACGCCCGACTCGAACTTCAGCTTCGAGTACGCGCCTCTGCCGGCGACCTTGAAGATCACCTCTTTGAACCCGCCCTTCTCTGACCGGCTCGCGGACAGCTCCTCGGTCCTCCAGCGATGCCGCTCGGCGTAGCGGAGGTACATCTTGTAGAGATCGCCGGCGAACAGGGCCGCCTCTTCCCCGCCCTCGCCTGCGCGGATCTCGACGATGACGTTCTTCTCGTCGAGCGGATCGCGCGGCACGAGCTGCGCGCGAAGGCGCGTCGTGAGCTCTCCCGTCTTGGCGGTGAGGTCGGCGACCTCCTGGAGCGCGAGATCACGCATGTCGGTGTCGTCGCCTTCGGAGAGCTGTTGCGCCTCGGCGAGGCGCTTCTCGGTATCGCGAAGCGAGCGGATGGTCTCGACGATCGGAGCGAGTGACGCAAGCTCCTGACCGACTTCGCGGATCCGGTTGCGGTCCGACGTGGTCTCGGGCTCCGAGACCTTCCGCTCGAGCTCCTCGTAGCGGCCCTCGACCCCGTCGAGTCGACGGCGCAGTCCGGGCGTGAGGATGTCGGTCATGCCGCCGCCTCCGCTTCGCGATCGCCGGCGATCGCCTCCTCGAGCGACGCGACGGCCACCTCGATCATCCGCGCGTCGGGCCGGCGCGTGGTGACGCGCTGCAGCACCAGTCCTGGGGCGACGAGCAGGCGCATGACGGGTGAACGCTCGTGGGCCGCACCGAGACGGAGCGCCTCGTACGAGATGGACGCGACCGGAATGACGAGGGCCAAGCGCACGATGAGATCGACGACAAGATTGACGCGCGGCAGGAACGCGAAGATCACGATGGATACGACGACCACCAGCAGCAGAAACGCGGTGCCGCAGCGCGGGTGCGCCGTCGGATACGGCTCGATACGCGCAGGCGTCAGCGGGTCACCGTGCTCGAACGCGTGGATCGTCATGTGCTCCGCGCCGTGATACGCAAACACACGCCGCACGTCGGGCAGGAACGAGATCGCGACGAGGTAACCGATGAGGAGCGCCAGCCGGATAAGACCCTCGGTCACGTTGAGAATGACCGAGCTCGGGATCACGGCGCGGGCCAGGTTCGTGGCGAGGTAGGGCACGCCGATGAAGAGAAGGAGCGCGCCGACGAGCGCGACACCCATGATCAGCGTGTTCCCGCCCTTCCCGAGCTGCTCCTCCTGTTCGAGCTGCACCTCGGCCGAGCGCATGAGCATGCGGATGCCGTAGTCGAGCGACTCCCAGAGCACGACGACGCCGCGCACGAATGGAAGGCGCGCGATCTGGGACCGGACGAGCGGAGAGCGCAGCGGCTCGCGGTAGCGGTAGATATCGCCGTTCGGCTTCCGGCACGCGAGCGCGACCGTGCGACGGCCGCGGATCATCACGCCTTCGATGACGGCCTGACCGCCGTAGAGGGCGGGCTGTTGCTTCTTCTCGGTCATGCGGGGCCGCGCGCGGTCAGCACCTAACGGTGCGGGGCGGCCTCCGCGGAGGCGGGTGCGTCGGCCGGTTTCTTGGCGTACCGCTTCGTGAATCGCTCGACGCGACCCTGGACGTCGAGGATGTGCTGCGTTCCCGTGTAGAACGGATGGCAGCCTGCGCAGACCTCCACGTGGAGTTCCGGCTTCGTCGACCCGGTCGTGTAGCTGCGGCCGCAGGCGCAGATGATCTTCGCCTGCATGTACTTGGGGTGGATTTTTTCTTTCATGGACTGACCTCTAGACCGTGACGACGCTCACGCGCCGGCGGTCGTCTCGTGCTGCTCTGAATTCGACGGTCCCCGCGACGAGTGCGAAGAGCGTGTGGTCCTTGCCGACGCCGACGTTGCTGCCGGGTAGGACCTTGGTGCCGCGCTGCCGGACGATGATCGTCCCCGCTTCGACGCGAGCGCCCGCGTATTCCTTGACGCCGAGCCGCTGCCCTGCGCTGTCTCGTCCGTTGCGGGTGGAACCCGCGCCCTTCTTGTGTGCCATTTCTTATGCCTCGATCTTCGTGATTCGGAGAGTCGTCTCTTCCTGGCGGTGGCCACGTGTCTTCCGCGAACGCGTCTTGTTCTTGTACTTGAACACTCGGATCTTGGGTCCTCTTCCATGGCCGACGATCTGGGCCGAAACGATGGCGTCGGTCACGAACGGGGTCCCGGCGCGGACGCGAACGCCGTCGGCAAACAGCAGCACCTGGTCGAGGATGACCGCGTCGCCGGCGTCGCCCGCACGGCGATCGACGGTGATCGTGGCTCCCTCTTCGACCCGGTAGCTTCGGGTGCCGCTACGGACGACCGCGTACACGGACTCTGGACCTCTCCGAACAGAAAAAGTCGCCGCGCTGCATGCGCGACGTAATGAAAAGTATAGGGGATGCCGAAGCGGACGGCCGTCCCGCGACGGCCGTCCGCCGTATCGCGCGCTTACGCGGGCGCGGGTGCGCGCATGGTCTGCGGAGCCGTCATGAGCCGCATCGAGAAGGTTGCGATCCCGAGCAGCGCTGAGAGACCCATGATCGGCGCGGTGTAGGCAACCGCGCTGGCGAAGGGCTTTGCGCCTTCGCCGGAACCCTGAGTGAGCAGGACGACGATGAAGGACGCGATCCCGAGGTTGAGTCCCCAGAAGATCACGTTATCGGCCCACGGCCAGACCCGCGGACGGTCCGCCGAGGCGACGAGGATCGCGCCGAAGATGATGTTGGTCATGAGACCCACGAAGTAGACGTGATCGACCGAATGGAGAAGCCCGATCGAGACCTTCGACGGGTCGCCCTGTGCCGCAATGAACTGCTGGACGAGGAGCCCGAAAAGCACGACCCCCAGCAGCAGGTAACCGGTCGCGAGTGCGATGTGACGCTTGGCGCCTTCTGTCCACGACACACTGACGGCCGCGCGCCCCACCCGGAAGACGACGACGATGGCGCCCGCCAGCGTCAAGAGCGTCGCGATGCCGGGCAGCGCCTGCTGCGCCTGCGCGGGGAGCTGGGAGGCGATCAGCTGGCTGACCGAGAGGATCAAGCCACCCACGAACAGCAGCGCCACTTGGACGAGACCCGCCGCCGTGCGTTTGCCACCGCCCGTGAGTTGCCATTCGATCACGCCAGCCGCGACGAGGATCAGATAGCCGCCCACCTGAGCAGCAGCGTGTGCCCCGATGAGGTCGGTCGTCGTCGGTAGTTGGTTGCCCGTGCCGAGAATGATTTGCACGGTCACACCGACGGTCGACCCGATGACGAGTGTGGTAAGGCCGAAGATCACAGAAAGCTTTGGGATATCGAGTCGACCGAATCCCTCGGCCCTACCGCGTGAGACCGCGAACCACCACCAGTACAAGATGACGACGAGCTCGATCGTCCCGAAGATCGCTCGCGCTTGGAAGTTGCCAGACCAGAAGGCGAGGACGTATGCCGCGGTCGCCAGCGCGCTGAGCATCACGTTGCGCGCCGCTGTCGTGCCTGAACCGCCGAACATCCAGACCGAGATGCCGATCACGCCCATCGTGATCCACCCGAGCGTGCCCGAGTGAAGATGCGTGAGCAGCGTGTTGCGGTCGAGCGCTCCGAAAAGCTGCGTCGCGTTCGCCAGACCGAGAAGCGCCGTGAGCGTGAAGATGATGAGTCCGTACTGGAACGCGCGAGCCGTAGCCGCTGGATAGCCCATAGAACCTCCCCCTCAGCGCGGGGAGATTAGCGCGCCCGGGAGTCCAGCGCGACGACCTGCACGTTCTCTGGGAGTGAACTCCGCGTAACCGAAAGCTTCGGGACGGGCGTGAGCTCCTTCACGCCGAGCTCGTGCAGGAGCCGGTCGAAGGGCGCATGAGCGTCCTTTTTCGCGTCCGGGTCGTACGACATCGGCACCACGACCTTCGGCTCGAGCTGGTGGATGACCTCGGCGGCCTTCGCCGCGGTCAGATTCACATCGCCGCCCGAGATCGGCACGAGCACGATGTCCACGTCGCCGAGGCGCTCGAGATCGCCGGCGGGAAGCTCGTGGCCGAGATCGCCGAGGTGGCAGATGACGAGATCGTCCAACCGGATCGCGAACACGGTATTTCGGCCTCGAGCGGCGCCTCTGGAATCGTCGTGGAAGGTGCCGATGCCCGTCACGAGCACCTCGTGGACCTCATACTCCCCCGGCCCGCGCAACACCACGGGCTCGCCACCGACCGACCTGAGACTCGAATGGCCGGGATGCTCGTGCGAGATCGTCACGATGGCGGCCTCGGTCTTGGAGATGGCGTGGCCAGACTTTGGGTCGGGCGGGTCCGCCAGCACGACGCCTTCGCGTCCGCGCATGCGAAAACAAGCGTGGCCGAGCCAGGTCAGGTCCATGGAACCGGCCGAGAATACGCGAAACACGGCGACGGCCGAGGGGGTAGTCCGAACGACGCGACCTCCTGGCCGGAGCGGCGGAGGCTTCTCTGACCGACACC